>VOFG01001515.1_pt1 | contig 46761 bp, 76 predicted proteins | sample 5384171 | NCBI WGS metagenome assembly VOFG01 (sample SAMN12384726, study PRJNA508395) | human gut metagenome | isolation source: healthy gut F | host: Homo sapiens
GAATATGGATATGGGCTGGTGAATGCACAAAATATGCTTTGACTATCTGTTGCGCGGCAGGGACTGCTTTGTCTCACAGCCGAATAAGGACAGCGACGGCAGGGTGTGTGTCACGATATATAACAACAACGATGCGGTTCTGTCGTTTTGCAGTATATGGGCGGACTATGCCCAGAACGGTACAATGCTGCAAGGCGTCAAAAAACAGAGCTTCTGTTGCAGGGAAGAGCACGGCTACGGTTAGTTATGACGGTGATTATACCAAATTAAAGCATTTTTTTGTGGTATGATACAGCGAGGATGTGCCCTGCCTATATACGAGCAGGGTGATAAAATACGGAGAAGCTTTATAGAGGGAGTGATAGTGTGGCGGAAGAATTAAGAATACCGGATGTATTGGAACTGTCGGACGGAACAAGGGTCGGTGGCGTGGGAAAGTGAAAAGCTACGCCGGGAGGAAATATTAGAGCTGTTTACCCGCGAGGTATACGGGCGTGTTCCGTTCCGGACAAAGTGCGTTAAAATTGAGCCTCACGGCGCGGGAAAAAGAAAATTTACAATGGCACAGTAATACAGCAGAAAAGCAGAATTACCGCCATTGCGGAACACGGAATGTTTTCATTTCCAGTATGGCTGTATTATCCAAGCGGCGTGGAGCAGAGCTTTCCGGTCTTTGTATACTGTATGCTGCGGACACAGGCGGAGCAGTATGACCTCGATGGGGAGGAACATATGAGCTTTGTTCCGGTTGAGGAAATCACGGCACGCGGCTATGCTGTTGTGATTTATCGTGTGACCGATATTGCGCCCGACGAATACGACGGGTTTTCAAAGCGGCGTCTTTGCCGCGCTGGACCAGCCGCGCGGACGTGATTCGTGGGGACGATTGCCGCGTGGGCGTGGGCCGGCAGCCGCGTCATGGACTACATCTGTTCCGACACAAAGTGCTTCGACCCAAGCCGCGCCCATCGTTGGACATTCCGCGGCGGCAAAGACTGCGCTATGGTGCGGCGCATGTGACCCGCGCTACAGCTTAGTTGTTTCGAATAATTCGGGGTGTACCGGCGCGGCGATTTCGCGCGGCAAACAGGGCGAGATATTGCGGCAATCAATACACAGTTCCCACTGGTTTTGTGAAATTACAAGTGCTATAATGGGCAGGGGCGCTTTGCCAGTCGACCAGCATATGCTGCTCTCGCTGATTGCGCCGCGCCGCCTGTATGTAACAGTGCGTCGGAGGATTTATGGGCGGATCCGGAAAGGAGATAGAGTCGTGCCGGCTTGCGGCGCGGTCTACCGCTTGTACGGTGAAAAGGGACTGGGCCGGTAAAAATTGAGCTGAACAAACAGTATGGCGACGGTTGTATTGCATATCACCGACGTGAAGGTGCGCATCGCTTGACGGAATTTGATTGGAAACTTTTTATGGACTACGCGGATCGGTATATCAAATAATAAACAAAAAAGAAACTCCCCACACGTAGCTGGGGAGCTTTTTATCGCTGTTAGCGTGTTTTATCTGTTCGTATTTCATTTTTGTGGCAAGACCGCCGCGAATATGGCGCTGCGCCTTGTTTTTATCCATACTTCCTTCACTTCGGTGTACAGCGTGGAGTTAAGGTGCTTAAACCGCTGTGTGATGTCTTTATGTACGGTTGATTTGCTGATATTGAAATGCTTCGCCGTCGCGCACGGTCGCTTCATTTTTCTATGATATAGTTAGCAAATTCACGACCCTTTCTTCAATGTAGCCTTTCAAAAAACAAGACCCCTTATTTTGCACTTCCGGTTTAAAAACCGTCTTATTATTTGTATATGTATTTTGCGGCCTGTTCAGAACAGAAAAAAAGAAAAAACATTGCAATGTAACAAATTGTGTAGTATAATCAAATTATGGTAAGACTGCACAGGATATACATAATAAGGAGGAGTTTTTGTGAAAAAAATTCAAAAAATCGGTTGTGGCGATATCCTTGGCGTGTTTGTTGGTACTGAATTTGACTGGCGGAGTGGTACTGGCTGGTGGGGGGATTTGGCGAGGCGAATTTTATGAGATGCATGTAAATTTGAATGGCGAGACACTTGCAGTTGCAAATTACTATAATGATATGGACCTTATATTCAATATGCATCTGTTATGCGTGCGTTGGGGTATGAGGTTACTTATGACGGAGAAACAAATAGTGTTATCGCAGATAATGGAAACATTAGGACTGTAGTTTTTTTGGAAGAAGACGAAAATGGATACACAAAATATGGGTAACGAAAGATGGAGAACAGAAAGAGTATTATAACTATAAATATGCCCTTGAAAAATTAATGGGACTGCCTATGTCGGTTATGGATATGGGGAATGGTCGATGAATTATGATTGGCACGATTTGTGGGAAGACACCTACGGATTAATGGTTAGGTTTGGAGCTGAAAATATTGACTATTTTATTGATGTTGCGGCTCTGAAGGCCGATACCCGTGCAAAACTGGCCCATTTGGCGAATATACCGTCCTATAGTGCGCTTGTACCGAATTATACGTCAAATGCATCTGGTACAGTGTCCTTTAACTTGAACAGCAGTCTGTTTGGAATCGACATCAAGGGCGAGGGCCTTACCGATGGCAACCGCGACGAACGGGGATAAAATGACGCTCGATTTCAACATGGACAACGGCGGGATTCTGAATCTTTACAGCCTGTTTTGCGGGCCGTATACGCTCGGTTTAGACTATTACAAGGATAAAATTGACCTCAACCAGCCGATGAGTGCGCAGGCTATTTTTTGATGGCAATGATTTATACGGCAAAAGGAGATTTTTGGTAGAGAATATTGCGCTGAGCAATTTAGGCAGCGAATATAACTATTTGGATGAGGACTACCAGCGAAATTGCGGCAGAAAAATCGACGGCCGATGGGTCAAGGCATGGCTGAATGAGTGGCAGCGGAAGGCTGCGATTGAGCAGGTTTTGGAAGCGGTCAATTCAAAATCAAATTGATATTGACGAACTTGCAGAGTCTATCGTGAATTCTGCATTAAAGTGACTATCGTTATTACTATTATGATGACGATGGAATATACAATAAAAATTATTCAGAAAAATCGACGCAATCGTCGGATTGATTGGACCTGACGCAATCAAGTGCGTGGAAGCGAACGGGGAAAAGGTGATTACCTACCTACCGACAGGCGCTCAAAAGGTTTAAGAGGCGTATATACGGATACGGCGGGCAACACAATTATGACGAAAATGGAATTAAATTTAGAGTCAAAAACGACGATTTTCGCGGATAATACAGCGAAGTCTACCATAACTGGAATGTTTAAAATAAACAATATCCAGATAATACAACATTCCGTTCGGCAGTATGGAAAATTAAGCTCGATATGAACGAGGAAAGCGTTCCGCGGCGAGGCGAAATCGGCGCACCGGCTGAATATGTGGAGTTTGAGCAGCTCTATAACGAGTCTGCCTTATAGGAGGCAGTATCAAGGCCTTTAATCGAAGGCAAAAAAGCCGTACCCACAAATGGGTACGGTTTTTTATCTGGGGGATATATCAAATATAAGGAAGTAAAGGAATTTATATTTTGTGGCAAATGATTCGCCGAAAATTTTGTCGCCGTAGTAAAGCAACGAGGTACATTTCCTTAATCTCGCTCATCAGCGGATAGCGCGGGTTTGCGCCTGTGCACTGGTCGTCGAACGCCTGCTCAACCATTTCGTCGAGCGTTGCTAAAATTTCTCTTCTTCTACCGCCATATTCTTTGATTGTCTTTTTGATACCAACTGTCGCCTTGAGTTCCTCAATCATCTTGATGAGGTTTTCAAACTTCTGCTCGTCGGTTTTGCCTTCACAACCTAAGAAGGAAGCGATTTCCGCGTACCGCTCCAGCGTGTGCGGATACTGATACTGTGGGAAGGTACCCATCTTTGTCGGCTTATCTACTGCATTAAAGCGCATCACGTGCGAAATCAAGTGCGTTTGCTACGCCGTGCGGCAGGTGGTGGAACGCGCCAAGCTTATGCGCCATCGAGTGGCATACGCCTAAGAATGCATTTGCAAACGCCATACCAGCCATTGTGGACGCATCCGCCATTCTTTCTCTTGCAACCGGGTCGTTTGCACCGTTTTCGTACGCACTCGGCAGATACTTCAAAGATATTTTTCAGCGCCTTGAGCGCAAGGCCGTCCGTGTAATCCGTCGCAAGCATGGACGCATACGCCTCGAGCGCGTGTCATCGCGTCAATACCCGACGCAGAGGTCAGGGCCTTTCGGCATGTTCATCATCATAGTCCGCGTCGATAATCGCCATTTTCGGGAGCAGTTCGTAGTCCGCGAGCGGATACTTGATACCCGTGTTTTCGTCCGTAATAACGGCGAACGGCGTTACCTCAGAACCCGTACCAGCCGAGGTCGGAACCGCGATAAAAGTACGCTTTTCACCCATCTTCGGGAACGTGTAAACTCTCTTGCGGATATCCATAAAGCGCATCGCCATATCCATGAAGTCCGCTTCCGGATGCTCATACATCATCCACATAATTTTACCGGCGTCCATGGCGCTGCCGCCGCCGACCGCGATAATGCAGTCCGGTTCAAACGCTTTCATCGCCTTTGCGCCTTCTTTTGCACAGCCAAGGATCCGGCGCAACGTCGTAAAACGTCGTGTGCGTGATCCCCATCTCATCGAGCTGGTCTGTGATTGTCTTTGTATCCATTTTTATAAAGGAAGGAGTCTGTTACGATAAACGCCTTTTTTTACCCATAACATCCTTTAATTCGCGGATTGCAACTGGCAGACAGCCCTTCTTAAAGTAAACCTTTTCGGCGCTCTGAACCAAAGCATATTCTCTCTCCTCTCCGCAACGGTCTTAATGTTAATCAAATGCTTTACGCCAACGTTCTCGAAACGGGTTGCCGCCCCAAAAAGAGCCGCAGCCCAGTGTGAGCGAGGGCTTGGGCTGGAAGTTGTAGAGGTCGCCGATACCACCCTGCGAGGAAGGTGTATTAATGAGGATACGGCACGTTTTCATCGCATTGTAGAACTTGTCGATTTTTCTTTTTCTGTTACGGCATTCACGTACAAAGACGACGTGTGGCCGTGGCCGCCGTCCGCAACAAGACGCTCCGCCTTTGCAACCGCGTCGTCAAAGCTCTTTGCCTTGTACATCGCCAGTACCGGGGAAAGCTTCTCGTGTGCGAATTCCTCCGAAAGCTCAACGCTCTCTACTTCACCAATCAAAATCTTTGTGTCTTCCGGTACGTCTACGCCCGCCAATTTTGCAATCGTGTGCGCTTTCTGACCAACGATTTTCGCGTTGAGCGCGCCGTTAACGAGAATCGTCTCGCGTACCTTTTTGTGTTTCCGTCTTATTGAGGAAGTAGCAACCGCGCGCCGCAAATTCCTTCTTTGCTTGTGCGTATACTTTATCGAGCACGATTACCGACTGCTCGGACGCACAGATCATACCGTTATCAAATGTCTTAGAGTGAATAATCGAGTTTACTGCAAGTGTAACATCCGCCGTATCGTCGATGATTGCCGGGTGTTACCCGCACCAACGCCAGCGCCGGTTTACCGGACGAGTACGCCGCCTTTACCATACCCGGACCGCCTGTCGCAAGAATGATGTCTGCGTCGCGCATAATTTCATTTGTCAGCTCGAGCGACGGTACGTCAATCCAGCCGATAATGTGCTCCGGTGCGCCTGCTGCTACAGCTGCCTCTAAAACGACCTTCGCCGCCTCAATCGTACAGCCTTTTGCACGCGGGTGGGGAGATGATAATACCATTCCTTGTCTTTAAAGAAATCAACGTCTTAAATATTGCGGTCGAGGTCGGGTTCGTCGTCGGGATAACCCGCTGCGATTACACCAATCGGCTCCGCAACCTTTTTGATTCGAACGCCGCGTCTTCTTCGAGTACGCCGCATGTTTTTGTATCTTTATATGCGTTGTAGATATACTCCGATGCATAGTGGTTTTTGATAACCTTGTCTTCTACAATCCCCATGCCAGTTTCTTCAACCGCCATTTTCGCCAGAGGATACGCGCCTTATTCGCCGCCATAGCCGCCGCGAAAAAGATTTTGTCTACCTGTTCTTGTGTATACGTTGCAAAAGTCTGCTGTGCCTCGCGGAGTTGCGCGAGCTTTGTTGTAAGCGCGTCAATATTGTCCACGAGTTCATACGTTTTACCGGATTCTTTGTGCTCATGATAATACCCCCTAATTATATGTTACAGTGTATAGAGTTTCTAAGTTCATTGCGCGGGAGTCTGTCCTGCGTACATCATACCATAAACGGTCGTAGCCGTAAATGATTGATAATCTTTTAACAATACCTATTATATGATATTGTTAAAAAATGTCAAACATAATTTTCAACAAATTATTTTATTTTTCAATTTATTCTATATATAAATTGTATATAGGTATACAAAACCGCGCCGTAATAAGGAAAATAGGGAAATTCGAGGCATAAAATACAGGATAGACAACCGCTATAGTCAATGCTATACTATAGCAAAGGTTAGGCTTTGATTATGGCAAATAGGGAGGCGCAATCAGTTTGGTCAAACACTATTTAAAAGTATGTCTTAAAATGACGTCTGCGCATGTGGTGGTACAGCTTTTCTCACTTGCGCTCGGCCCGCTCGTGTTCTATATTATATTAGGAAGCCGAACCGGCTGGTATATTATGAGCGCGGCGCTCAGCGTGGCTTATGCAATCTGGGTTTATTCGACTGCGTATAAAGTCGCAGGGAAAGATATTAAGAGCTATTCGCAGCATAAGGCATATATTGCAAAGGGGCTTGTGATAGCTGTACCGACGCTGCTGCTTACGTTGATTTTGACGCTTTTATACGATTTTTAGCTTTTACCACCAGTTTGCGGACTATGATATGCAGATGCGGTTTGAGTTTATCGTACGCAATGTCTTTATGGGATGGAACTTCTCGTTTGAGGGCTTCCGCAGTGCGGCTGACGGCACGGTTCGTATGCTCTATTGGGTTCTGTGCTATGCGATGATGCCTGTTTTTCGTTTTTGGGCTATTGGGCGGGGATGAACCGATATGAATTCGGGTATAATTTCTTTTCAAAGCTTGTCTACAAAACGCCTGCAAATACGGATAAAGAGAATAAAAGTTTAAAATAAGCCGCGGATTTTTTGCGGTTTTAACAATAAATTAAAGATAAAAAAGGAGTGGAGAACATGATTTTAGTGAATACGGATTATATTACAGGGAAGAACTTTGAGATGCTCGGCCTTGTCAAGGGGCAGCACAATTCAGTCGAAAAACATCGGTAAGGATATTACACAGAGCTTTAAGACGCTGGTCGGCGGCGAGCTGAAGGCGTATACACAGATGATGGACGAGGCACGCGCGCTTGCGACGCGGCGTATGGGAGGAAGAAGCGGAGGCGCTCGGCGCGGATGCGATTGTAAACATTCGCTTTGCGTCTTCCGCGGTAATGCAGGGCGCGGCAGAAATTGTCGCTTACGGTACGGCGGTGAAATTTGTATAAAAATGGAGTGTGAAAAGCGTGTCGGGTGGGATGCAGAACAATATCTAAAGTTTCAAAAGCAACGGACACAGCCGGCGATTGATTTGGCAAATAGGGTGAAGCAGTATTGTCGAAACGAATCGTCGATATTGGGTGCGGTCCGGGCAACAGCACCGCTGTTTTACACGAGACATTTCCGACGGCTATGCTGGTTGGAATTGACAATTCGCATAGTATGCTTGAAAAAGCGAAGCGAAATTATCCGAATTTATGTTTTGCGCACTGTGACGTAAAAAGACATCGACAGCGGATATGACCTTTTGTTTTCAAACGCATGTCTTCAGTGGGTTCCCGACCATGCGCGTCTTTACCCGACTTAATGGGGAAGCTGAATACGGGCGGTGTGTTGGCAGCACAGCTGCCGATAAATGGTGCGGAGCCACTGTATAGAATTATTGCTGAGGTTACAGCCCAGCCGATGTGGGGGCTGCAAAACGGCGAGAAGGAAGTGAATGAAGCGCTTTCTTCCGACGAATATTTTGACATTCTATCGGTCTGTTCATGCAATTTTTCACTTTGGGAAACGGTGTATTATCATAATATGCCGACGCATCAAGCGTTGTTAGAATGGGTTAGGGGCACAAGACTGCGTCCGTATCTTGCTAAGATGGATAAGGCCAGTGCAGCAGCGTTTGAAAAAGTGATTTTGGATCGGGTTATGCAGATATATCCCATTAGACGAAATGGTGAGATTGTATTACGATTTAGAAGATTGTTTTTATTGCAGAAAAATAAAGAGATGTTTTTTCAATACCGCCGATTGGCGGTATTTTTTCGTATAAGAAAATGTAAAAAATGTAGGTGCAAATTGCCAATTCGACAGCAGTTATTTACAAATTATACCAGCTCTTGCGAGTATAATAAGACTAAACAATATTAAAAGTGTATGCGGTGCTTGTGCCGTTTAGAACACTTTTTATCAAAGCACCGAAAAGGAGAGATTGGCATGGCACAGACAGAAATACCGTCGTACAAGCGGATGGATACGGCACAGCAACCGGAAAAAAAGAAACGGGAAACGGCCTTTCGGCTAAAAAAGAAGAGATTACATAACGGGCGCGCTGTCGTTTTTGCTGGCGCGCGCGTCGATGCTCGGCTCTATGAGCCCATTTGCAACGGCGTTTTTCGCGTCGTCCTTTACAAAGAACAGAATGCCGCTGACACTTTTTGTGCGCGCTGGTTGGCTGTTTGAGCACAGGAATGGGGCCACGCGCGTTTAAGTATTTGATTGCGATGGGTGTTTTTGCCGGATACAAGCTGCTGTTTGACAAAAAAGAATCAAATTCGGCGCTTATCAATGCGGCTGTGGCGGGCGCGGGCCTGTTTATTGGCGGTATGGTGATGATGCTGTTTGACATGGTGTTGATGTATAATGTGCTTCTTTTGGTTCTCGAATGCCTGCTGTGCGGCTTTTTTTGACGGTTGTGTTTCGGGAAACGGGCAGCGTCATTGACAAAAAAAGAATCCATCAAAGGCAGTGTAACGAATGAGCAGCTTCTGAGTATGCTGATTATTTTTGGCCTTGCAATCGCGGGCTTAAACGATATTACAAGATTGGGGCAGGTCAGTCTTAGCGAAATTGTCTGCGTACTGGCTGTCCTACTGCTGGCGTACTGCCGTGGCATGGCGCTCGGTGCGTGTGCGGCGCGGCGGCGGGCATTGTGTGTGCAATGAATTCGGCGGACATGCTCCCTGTCATTGGAATTTATACGCTGTGCGGCTTGGCCGGATGTGCAAAGCCATTTGGTAAATATGGCGTTTCGCTTGCGTTTGCGCTGTCAGCGGAAGTCTCGGTTTTATGACAACAATGTTTATTTACGGACAGGTCAGTATCCTAAACTTCATCATCGGGGCGGCACTATTTCTGCTTGCGCCGAAAAGCAAGCTCGAACGCGTACAGGCGTTTGTAAACGGGTACTATACGTCGCGCTCCGAGCGGCCTTATATGGAGCGTATGCAGGAGGTCATACTCTCTCGCCTCGGCGATTTGTCCGCCACGTTTACCTCTTTGGCATCTTCTTTTGATACACTATCGGAAAAGCGCGCAGGGGAGGAAAGATTAATTTGACGCAGGTGTTCGACGATACAGCGCAGAAAATCTGCCGTCAATGCGGACTGCGGAGCCATTGCTGGGACAAAGAAGTACAGCTTACGCACAAGACAATGTGTGTATGGGCAAAAAGTTAGAGGAAAAGGGTTATGCTGATGTGCTCGACATTGTGCCGGAGTTCCGCGAAAAATGCGTCCATGCGGGCGAATTTGTTGCGGCGGCGAACCACTTTTTTTGAAATAAGCCGAATCAACGCCCTGTGGGAGGGGCCAGCTCGAGGAGTCGCGGCAGGTATTGTCCCAGCAGTATAAAGGTTTTTGCCTCTGTGATGGATTCTCTTTCCTTAGAGCTGCAAAACGATATTTCGTGCGAGAGCAAGTACGAGAAAAAATTCTGTCGGAGCTGATCAAAAAGAAAATAACACTAAAAAGTATTTGCGTATTTGAGAAGCCGGACGGAAGCTTTGAGGCGGAGGCGGAGTTTTACGATGAGGAGGACATGGAGACGGCACAGGAAATGCTGTCCGTCGTGTCGCAGGTGTTGGGCCAGCCGATGCGTATGGCCGGGATGCCGGGCGACGCGCTGAAAGTGCTCCTTGGGCCGCTGCTGAACTTTAAAATTGTCAGCGAATTGCGACCCTTAAAAAGACGGCGAGGAAAAAAGAACGGCGACACCTGCTGCGCACTCAGCGAGCGATAACCGTTATGCGCTGGCCATCAGCGACGGTATGGGGAGCGGGGAGGCAGCGGCTAATGAGAGCGAAATTACGATTAACCTGCTCAAAAAGCTGCTGCTTGCGAGCTTTGACAAAACGGCTGCAATCAACTCATCAACTCCGCGCTTGTGCTCAAAAACGGACAGGAGTCGTTTGCGACAATTGATCTTGCGCTCATTGATTTAGTCAGCGCAAAAGCGGGGTTTGTGAAAATTGGCGCGGCAACGGGCTATATCCGCCGTGCGGACAGCATCGACTCGATTTTTTGTAACACCTTGCCGGCGGGCATCCTATCGGAGGCGGACATCCAGCTTTCCTGCCGGCGGGCCGCCGCCTTGCCGCAGGCGACTATATCATCATGGTAAGCGACGGCGTCGCCGCCAACGCGAAAAAAACGCGAACTGGGTCTGTGAAACGCTGATGGGAATCAAGGACGGCGAGCCGAAACCGTGGCGAAGTATCTTAAAAAGCGGTCATCCATAAGCGCGGTGCGGTGGACGACGACATGACCGTCATTGCGGCGAAAATAATGGAAAAATAATGTTAAAAGGTATAGCGGACAAAAAAACGGTTTAAAATATGTATAGCGAAATAGGCCGCACACGGCGGAGGACGCGGCGCGGCGAATCAAGCACGAAAGGAAGCTGTACATGGCAGACAGAAGCAAAAACGACCAATACGATGTGGTCGCACAGGCGGAGAGGTCCTGCGCCTCTATATCAACGGTATTTTGACATAACCCGCCAGATGAAAGCGGAAAAAGCGAAAAAGCGGCTGCAAAGCAGGGGTTGTATTCTTCGCCTGCGGCGCGTTGCTTACTGCTCAGCGCGCTGCTTTTAGCACTCACGTTTTTATCTAAGCTGTATAAAACAGGCCGGCCGCGTAGGCAGGGGAAAGGAATGCTATCCTTTTCTCTGCTTTTTTGTAAAAAAATCTATTCAGTTATTGATGATATAGGTAGACAAAGCTGTGGGAAAGTGATAAAATGGGGCTGTATATTTGAAACAGGCAAAAGGTCTGTTTTAATAAAGGAGGACAATTATGAAGGGGACATGGAAAAACGCATGGAAAGGGCTGCTGAGCCTGACGCTGTCGTGTACGCCTTTTGGCGCGTGTGCACCGGCGCAGAGCCAGGGAGAACAGGCAGACGGCGCGGCGGTTGCGCCCGGCGGTTGAACAGGTTATTTTTTACGGTAGGCTCCGATAAGATGTACATAAATGAAAAAATTACGATTAAAGCGCCGTACCTTGTCAACGACGACGCTCGTGCCCGTACGCGCGGTCACGGAGGGACTCGGCGCGCGCAGGTCGGCTGGGACGGCGGTGAAAATAAAGTCAGCGTCAGCAAAAAGACGGCGTGGATATTACGCTTGTGATTGATCAGGCAAGCGCGCAGATGAATGGACAGACGGTAGAGCTTTTGTGCGCGCCTGTGCTCGACAACGATACGACGATGGTACCGATTCGTGTGATCAGCGAGGCGTTTGGCATGGAGGTAGGCTATGACGGCGTAAAGGAAAACATCGTGGTAGTAAAGGGGTCGTTCCCCGGACGCCGTAACGGTCGACGCGGCGCAGATTGACGCGGCAAAAAAACTTGCCTGTGATAAAATCAAAAAAACGGCCGGCAATTTTGTGGATGGTAAATTCCCGCACGGCTCAAAGGACGGGGTTTATGTGCCGGAGGGCCCGGCTGGGTCGGCGGTTTTATACGGGTTTAAACTATCTATGCTATGACTTCAGCGGTGATGAAGCGTACCGCAAAAAGGCGGAGGAAGCGTCTATAACGCTGAAAAAATATGTTTTATCAGGATAAACAGGTGTATAATCACGATTTAGGCTTTACGTTCCTGCTGTCGTATTATCAAGACTATCTTTTGACGGGCAGCGAGGCGTCGAAGCAGGTAGTAATCGACGCGGGCGACGCACTGCTTGCACGAGCGAGGGAGCCAGCTTGGCTACATTCGCGGGTGGAACCAGTGGGGGAACAGCAAGTACGGACAGGAAAACAATTATCGGATGATTGCGGACAGTATGTGCAATATTCCGCTTTTGTTTATTGCACAGAGCTGACCGGCGACGAAAAATACGCCGAAGGCGCAGTTCATCATGCGCGTCTGACGCAGCAGTATTTAGTACGCAACAACTATACGTCCGCGCATACCTTTTGTATTTACTCGGATGGCGAGCCGAAGTACGAGCGGACCCATCAGGGCGCGTACGATTCGTCGTGCTGGGCGCGCGGTCAGGCGTGGATTATTAACGGTATGGCGTTTGCATATGCAAAAACAGGGGATGCATCGTTTTGGATACGGCGAAAAAACTGCATTGACACCTATCTGCTTAAGACAGAGGCCGACCTTGTTCCGAAGTGGGATCTCGACTATCAGCGCATGGCGAGCGAACCGCGCGACAGCTCTGCGGCGGGAATCATCGCGTGCGGCATGATGCAATTTATGACGAAACGGGCGATGAATTTTTACTATGAGGCGGCAAAGCGTCTCTTTACGTCGCTTTATGAAAATTACAGTACAAAGGGCGACGCGGACAACGAGGGGATAATTTTGCATGCGACTGGGCATAAACCGAACAAGCAGAATGTGGATGTGTCTCTGATTTACGGCGACTATTACTTTGCAGAGCTTGCGGATCGGCTTGGGGAAAAAATAGAAAATTGATAGACAGAAGGTATTTTCTGTGGTAGAATATTGTCTGAAATATTTATACATATGGAGGAATCACATGTTAAACGAAATCAAACAGTTTGTACTTGACAAAACGGCCGAAAACGACAAGAGGATTGGCGACTTGTTCCGCATGCAACAGAGAACGGCGTATATGACCGGATTGAGGGATGTGGCTGGACAGGCGGCTTTATACGGGGCTGAATTATCTTTGCTACGAAATGAGTCAGGATGACTTCTATTTAAAGGCGGCACAGGCACCGCTGCCGCGCCTTGAAAGGCGTTGGAGGAAAAAGGGACAAAGCTCGGTCACGATATCGGGATGCTGTTCTCGCCCGCGTCGTACGCCGACTACAAGCTGACAGGCAGCGAGGCGCCGAAGGCGCTGACGCTTCAGGCTGGGGAGACGCTGTTAAAGCGGTTTAAGACAAACGGCGGCTATATTCAAGCATGGGACCAGTGGGGCGAGAGTGAATTTGGGATAGAGAACCTAACGCGGATGATTATTGACTGTATGTATAATCTGCCGCTGCTGTTCCGTTGCTATGAGCTGTCCGGCGACAAGAAGTTTTACGACGCGGCATACCAGCACGCAAAACAGCGCAGAAATACCTTGTGCGTGAGGATTTATACGACGCCGCATACCTTTGTGTTCAACGAAGACGGTACACCGCGCTATGAGCGTACACATCAGGGCGCGGCGGACGATTCCTGCTGGGCGCGCGGGCAAGGCTGGGCAATTACGGGCTTTGCGATGGCGTACCGTTTCACGAAAGACGAGAGCTTTTGGAAACGTCAAAAATTGCGTGAAGACGTTCTTAAAGATGACAGAGCCGGACCTGATTCCGAAGTGGGACATGATTTATCAGGGCAATGAGAGCGAGCCGCGCGACACCTCCGCGGCGGGAATTATTGCAAACGGCCTGATGGAGCTCTATGACGCGACGGGCGACGAAACATAAAGAGACAGCTTATAAGATGCTACTTACGCTGTACACGGACTACAGCTCGAAAGATGACGCGGCGTATGAGGGCCTGATTAAAGAGGCAACAGGACATAAGCCGGCGGGCAAGAACATCAATGTTTCTCTGATTTATGGCGACTATTACTTTGTAGAGCTGCTCTCGCGTTTTATGGGCACGTCGAAAGGATATTGGTAATACATACAATAAATAAAAAGAAAAACGCCTGTATTTGCAGGCGTTTTTTATTTTATTTTACTTTTTCTCTTGTGTTTTCTCTCTTTTCTTCATCATTTCCTGATTCATTTCAAGATAACCTGTTCTGCACGCTCAAGTTCGTAGGTCTCTTCGTATTTTCAGCAAGCGTACTTTCTTCCAGTCCTTCGTACTTCTTCGACTTTGCAAAAGCAAGCTTTAAAAGATTGGCGTCACTATTGTCGTTACAACGACAACAAGCGCAACCGGCCCAAAGAAGGCTGTACTCATAAGCCCAATTGCCGCGCCTTTACTCGATACAATCAACGCAACCTCGCCGCGCGAAATCATACCTACGCCGATCTGCATACTTTCCGGTTCGTATATCCCATAACTCTTGCGCCCGACTCCACAGCCAACAACCTTTGAAAGAATCGCTACAACGAGAAGCAATAGGGTAAAGAGTACAATCGACCAGCCCATCTGCGGTACGACAATCTGAAGGCCGATACTTGCAAAAAAGATAGGCGACAGGGAACATATACGACAGCGTTTCAAAACGAGAGGCTATGTACTTTGTTTCCTGCGTGCCCGAGATGATAAGTCCCGCGATAAACGCGCCTGTGATGTCCGCTACGCCGAAGAAATGCTCCGCGCTGTACGAGAAAAACAGACACATGGCAAAATGCGACAATGACGAAACGGCGCAAATCTTTTTATAGCGCGCAAACCATTTGCGCAGCAGCTTGTTCGCCAAAATTCCGATTACGACAGCCAGCACGAAGAAGGCCAGAATTTTTAAGCGAAACAATCAAATATTTACCGTCGTATCGGCAAGGCTCGTAATAACTGTGAGCGCGATAATGCCCAAAATATCGTCGATGAGCGCCGCGCCGAGAATGGCGTTACCGGCCCTTGTCGAGAGCTTGCCCATTTCACGCAGCGTTTCAACTGAGATACTAACCGATGTTGCAGTCAGGATAATACCGATAAAGATATTTTGCAGCATCGTGCTTGCGGAAGCGCCTTCTCCGTATTAAAGAAGTGTGCGACCGCCCAGCCGCCGAAAAACGGGACGATTACGCCAAACATCGCAATCACAAAACGATGCTTTACCCGACTTTTCAGTTCTCCGATATCGGTCTCAAGCCCCGCTGTAAACATCAGCACGATTACGCCGATTTCAGATATTTTCTTGAGCAAATCGCCCGGTCATGTATGATATTCAGTACGGCTGGCCCTAAGATAACACCTGCAATCAGCGCGCGCCGACCACCTGCGGCATCTGGATTTTCCGCGTGAGCATCCCCTAGTAGCTTTGTTGATTAGTATCAGTGCAATATCAATAAAAATGATAATCCATGTTACACATCCCCTTTAAAAAGCTGTTATGTCAAGCGCAATATCGCGCACAAACGTCTTTTACGCCGTGAAAGGGCACATCCCCGGTGCATTCAACAGGGAGGGATGCGCCTCATATCGTGTTTTATTAACAATTCTGCGCTATATTACTTTAGGGCCGCAAGGCTCTCTTCTACCTTTGAGCATTTCGGAATACTTTTTACCTTTTTTCCGCCTCTGCGGCAACAACCGCTGCGGGCGCTTTATCCGTAAAGCCCTTATTGAAAGCTTACCTTCAACGCGCTTAATCTCAGAAATCAGACTCGCCTTTTCCTTCTCAAACGCTCGATTTCCCTTTTTCTTGTCGACAAGCTCCTCCATTGGCAGGATAAATGCTTGCGCCCTCCACTACGATGCAGACCGCGCCGTCGTCGATTCCGCCGTTGTCCTTTACGATTGCGACGCTCTGCGCGCTGCTCATTGTATTTGAAAGTACATATGTCAATACATACTGTGCTGTCTTACCTGTCGGATTTTCCTTATCAAACAATCTCGGCTTTACAAGCTCGATATACCAGTCACAGAAGTTCTCCCAAATGAAATCGTACAAGTTTGAAAGTGCGATACCAAGTTCAAACTTATCAAGATTTTCAGTAACCGACTTAACAACGTCATTATACTTTGAAAGTATCCATTTATCCTCAAGCTGTAAATCGTTCAAATCAGGTAATTTATTTTCAGTTACATCAAGGTTCATAAGAGTAAATCTTGACGCATTCCAAATCTTATTTGCAAAGTTACGGCTTGCCTCAACACGTTCAATATAGAAACGCATATCGTTCCCCGGTGCATTACCTGTTGCAAGAGTGAAACGTAATGCGTCCGCACCGTATTGGTCAACAATTTCAAGAGGATCGATACCGTTACCAAGCGACTTACTCATTTTTCTGCCCTGGCTGTCACGAACAAGACCGTGAATAAACACATGCTTAAACGGCACTTCACCTGTGTGTTCAAGTGCCGAGAACATCATTCTCATTACCCAGAACGGAATTATATCGTAACCCGTTACAAGCACGCTTGTAGGATAGAAGTAATCAAGTTCTTCTGTTTTATCAGGCCAGCCAAGTGTTGAGAACGGCCACAATGCCGATGAGAACCAAGTATCAAGAGTATCAGGGTCTTGACGCATTTCCTTGCCGCACTTAGGGCAAACAGCACTGTCCTCTTTTGTAACAACAATTTCGCCGCAATCGTCACAATAGAAAGCAGGTATTCTGTGTCCCCACCAAAGCTGACGCGAAATACACCAATCACGAATATTTTCAAGCCAGTGGAAATACACCTTTTCAAAATGTTCGGGAACGAACTGTGTATCGCCGTTCTTAACTGCGTCAATAGCAGGCTGTGCAAGAGGCTTCATTTTTACAAACCACTGCTTTGAAACGATAGGCTCAACAGTTGTACCGCAACGGTAACACTGACCTACGTTATGGCTGTGATCCTCAACCTTTACAAGAAGTCCTTCGTCCTCAAGGTCCTTAACCATTGCCTTACGACACTCATATCTGTCCATACCCTCATACTTGCCGGCATATGAATTCATCGTTGCGTCATCATTCATAACCTTAATTTGTGCAAGGTTGTGACGTTGACCGACTTCAAAGTCGTTAGGGTCGTGTGCAGGAGTGATTTTAACACAACCTGTACCAAATTCTTTATCAACATATTCGTCCAGCATCAGCATTTTGAACTTTGTCGTTTCTTCGGCGCTGACCTCACGTTTTAAGACGGCGGGCAAAGAGCTTCTTTGCAAAGAAAGGGAGCCTGCGCCGCCAATGACGACTACGATAACGCCCAGTATTTTAAGAATCATAACGTTTCTCCTGTTTTTTATAGTATGCAATATCTTCAAATAGTTTAGTGCAAAAATAGCTAAATGTCAAGCGGAAAATAGCGTTTATCACGAATTTATAAGATGATACAATTAAGAATCATATATTTTAATAGGAAGTTTTGCCGCCATTTGTCTGCTGTAAGATATGAATAGATTGTGAATATCGTCCTATATTGTTTTGACAAAGCACGAAAAGTATACTATAATAAACGCAAAGATATTGTCTTTGCGTAATTATTTTTAAAATGGATGTGATTTTTTGTTACTTTCAGCGATTTCATCAGGTATGAGTATACAGCAAATTCTGTATGCAATCATTGTCCGTATCCCTGCGGTATTGCTCGCTTTATCGGTTCATGAGGCGGCGCACGGCTGGATGGCCTACAAATTGGGCGACCCAACGGCAAAAATGATGGGACGTGTTACCTTAAATCCGATTCGGCATTTTGACCTGTTTGGTACGCTGAGTATGCTGCTCGTCGGGTTCGGCTGGGCAAAGCCTGTACCGTTTAATCCGCACAATTTTAAGAGGTTCCGCTCTGGCAGTGCGATGGTTGCGCTCGCCGGGCCGGTATCGAATTTTTTTGATGGCGATTGTAGGATACATAGTGTATCTTTCCATGATGATAATATTGCAGCAGAATCCCGGCAATTATGCAAAGTAATTTTTCGATTGCGTATCAAGCTTTATTTAATATGGCGGAAATGTTTTTTGCGCTGAATATTAGTCTCGGTGTGTTTAATTTGATTCCTATTCCGCCACTTGACGGCTCGAAGGTGTTGTTTTCGTTTTTACCAGCGAAGGCGTATAACTTTATTTTTGAATTTTGAGCGGTATGGGCTTTTTATTTTGTTTATCGTTTTGGTAACGGGCGTGTTGGACGTACCAATCGGTTATCTGATGAACAGGGCTGCTAAGGTGATTACTACACCAATCATATGGCTTTTTGGATTTTTTTCAGGCTTATTTGGATAAGCAAGTACAGGAGTGGAGTAAATAACAATGGACAAGCTAACGTTTAAACTTGCGGTATTTGAAGGGCCGCTCGACCTGCTGCTGCACTTGATTAGTAAAAACAAGGTCAGTATTTACGATATCCCGATTGCGTCGATTACGGAGCAGTATTTTTGAGGCGCTCGCGCTGATGCGCGAAAATGGACTTAGAGGTTTCGAGCGAGTTTTGTGTGATGGCAGCGCAGCTTTGTATATCAAATCGAAGATGCTTCTACCGAAGCAGGAGGACGAAGATGAGGAAGACCCGCGCGCGGAGCTTGCCGCGCGGCTTTTGGAGTATCAAAAGTGTAAGCAGGCGGCCGAAAAGCTTAAGGAGCGGGAATTTTACTATAAATATATGTTTTTTAAAGCGCCGGACGAGGTAGAGCCGCTTTCGGCCCCGCCGCCGGACAGCTATCCGCTCGAAAAGCTGATGGAAGCATTTTTATGACGTGGTGGAGCGAACCAGACGGCGTGAGCCGCCGCCGAAGAAGACGTTTGACGGTATTGTGAAGCGAAAGGTGGTTTCCGTGCGCGATAAGGCGTCGGGCATCATTGGGCTGATACAAAACAAAAGCGCCGGGTGACGTTTCGCGCGCTGTTTGCAAAGGACGAGACAAAGCCGGAGCTTGTGGCGACGTTCCTTGCTCTGCTGGAGCTTGTGCGGCAAAGCCGGATTTTTTTTACGCGACGAAGGAGAAGACATTGTTTTAAGCGAAGGAATAAGTGGGGATACTATAGATGGAGAAGAATTTGCAGGGGATTATTGAGAGTATTTTGTTCGCGGCGGGGGAGGCCGTCCGGACGGATAAACTTGCGCAGATACTTGAAGAGGACGAACAGACGGTACAAGAGCAAATTGGCGCACTGACAGCGTTTTACAACGAGCAGAAACGCGGCTTTGCGATTATTGAGATTGACGGCGGGTATCAGATTTGTACGCGGCCGGAATATTATACGTAATGTGCAGGCGATGGCGGGAATGAAGCGGGCAGCAGGGGCTGTCGGGTGCGGCGTTTGAAGCGCTCAGCATTATTGCGTATAACCAGCCTGTAACGCGCGGTACAATTGAATTTATTCGCGGCGTGAACAGCGACGGTGCGGTGCAGCGCCTTGTGGAACGCGGACTCGTGGAGGAGCGCGGCCGGCTCGACGCGCCGGGCAAGCCGATTTTGTACGGCACGACACAGGAGTTTTTGCGCATGTTTGGGCTTCGGACGCTTGCGGACCTGCCCGATGTGGCGCAGACGCTGCCGCTGGACGAGGAAGAGGACGAAAACCAGCTCAAGATTGATATTTGACGCTGTGCGGCTGCCGTGTTGTGGGAGAGGACAGTTTTATGTGGATTGTTTGGCTTTGCTGTATTGCTGCGGTGTTGGCCGTACTTACGGCGCTGGCGTTTAAACGGATGCCGATTGAATTTGAATATGCAGCAAGCGCAGCGCATAAAGGGCAGAAGTTTCAGGTACGGGTGTGCCATATCCGCCTAATCCGTGACAAAAAAAAAAGACCGAAGAAGGGGACAGGAAGGACGAAAAAAAACACTGCAGACGCGGTGCGAGATGGCAAAATGCACAAAAATAAAAGCGGCGGGCAGGACAGCGAGAAAAAAAGTGATGAATTTGGCTTTTCGCAGTTTATGGAGCAAATAGGCAGGGTAAAGGATATATATGATTTAATTAAGGCGGACATAGAGGATGTATTTACTTATTTGCGTGACCGGGCGCGATGCCGGAACTTGACGGCATCTTGACTTTGGATTTGAAGATGCAGCGCAAACAGGGATTGCCGCTGGCGTGGCGTATGGTGTCGTGTATGGGTTTGCAAGTATGATTTACAATCATTTGTCGCTTCGAAAGGACGATATGGATATTGCGGTGAATCCGCATTTTGACAAGCAATGTGCAGATTTATATATCAAAAGCATATTTTGTTTGTCGCCTGCGCATATTATTAGAGTGTTAGTAATGCTTTTCGCGATTCATAGAAAAGTTAGAAATATAAATAAACAGTAAAGAAAAGGCGGTGTATTTTATGGGTAATCATCCGATTGACGGGCTGATGTCAACTGCGATGCAGAACATCAAGGAAATGGTAGACGTGGACACAATTGTGGGCGCGCCTGTCGAGACGCCGGACGGCAGCGTTATTATCCCGATTTCGAGGGTAGGGTTCGGCTTTGCAGCCGGCGGCAGCGAGTTTGGTAAAAAAGGAAAACGAGGCGGAGGCAATGTTTGGCGGCGGCAGCGGCGGCGGCGTTTCGATTTCGCCGGTGGCGTTTATGGTCGTGGGACAGGGACAGATTAAGCTTTTGCCGATTGAGCAGGCGAATAACCCGATTGACAGGATTCTTGATATGGTTCCCGGTCTTGTAGAAAAGGTGAATGAAAAATCAACCAGAAAAAGGCTGAGAAAGCAGAAAAGAAAAAGCCTGTAACGGTTGAGGCCGTCTTTGACGACTAATATGGTTGTATAAAAATCCCCACTATAGTGGGGATTTTTTTACTGCCCTTATAAAATTTCGAGCCTATCCTTATCCGGAAGAGGCGGGAACGCTGCAAATGGCATTGTCTGATACCAATATGCGACCGTAGCAATATCGTCTTGACGTGTTAAATAGCGGCCGCCTCCGTGCCACCCGAGATCCTGTATTGTAACGCGAAGATCTGTGTCGAAGCGGATGGGGTCTGTGATGTGCCAGCGGTACATAGAGAGAACCGCTGCTGCGCCTTATAGGTTCCGTCTGACTGTACGACCTTAGAAAGGCCTGCATACGGGGTGCAAAACTCTAGGTATTTCCCGTCTACATCGAAGTCATACGAGCCGCAGAAGTAGTCCTCCGTCCCTGTGCCGCAAATGGTGGGAAAGTCTGTATCGCCGTCCATATAAAACTTAATCTCGCCCTCGCCCCACCAGCCGTTGTCGTGCGGCGCAAATGCCATGTATGTTCCAACATACTGTCCCTTGCCGGTTACGCCGTCTAAGATGGTATAGACCTCCTTATAGGGAACCGGGTTTGTGCGGCGGAACTGTGCATGGGAAATAGGCACAGTCGTCCGGTACCTCCGTTTCGGTGTAGTCAATCTGGTAATACAGCACCATTTCCTCCTCTGATATATTTTCGACCGTCATACGGCAGCCTTTTTCGGAATCGCATTTCCCAGTAACAGTTGAGCGCGCTGCGCGGATTCACGCAGGCTGCGAGTGACGAAAGCGGACCGTACTCATTTTGATATGCATTTGCAAAAAAGTCGCCGAGGGGCACTCCACGGAAGGTAAATCACACCCGTCCCAATAAATCCGCAGAATCGTATGCCGCCATATGCCTGTCGGCGTCATCCAGATATGCTGTATTGCGCCGCTGCCAGCAATGTTGGCGATTGTTGCCGTTTCGCCGGCTCCGATGATGATACTGGGTGAAATTTTCCAGCCGGTGCCGAGGTCGCGCGCCATTTCCTTTCCTGTACCTTCTGTCGCCATACCGCCGCGCCCCTTTTTTTCGCCCGTGAAGTTTTTCGGGGCTGATTGAGCGCGATTTTGCATTAGATAAGCGTGACAGATTTCCTAAATTCATACCAAGTCCGTTAAACATACGATAGCTCCTTTATAATAAATTTCTTATTCTGATTATATCGGATGAAATCGCATTTGTAAATAAAAAATACCGGCAAAGTTTTGCCGGTATTTTTTGTTTTTTCTCCTCATGTACGTGACAGTCGCTGCAACAGCCGCTGCACTTTTTTACTTTATCCGTTTTAATTCCTAAGCGGTCATAATAATCCTCAATCGCCGCATGAATCGCTTCTTCAGCGAGCACGGAGCAGTGGTTTTTTGCGCTCGGAAGTCCGTCAAAGTGCCTCCATAACGGCCTTATTGGTCAGCAGGCGCCTCGTCGACGCTTTTGCCCTTACCATCTCTCTGTCGCCATTGAGCTGGTCGCAACCGCTGCGCCGCATCCAAACGTCTTAAACTTAATATCCTTAACGGTATCATCTTCAATCTTCATGTAAATTTTCATAATATCGCCGCATTTCGCGTTGCCGACTTGTCCGACTGCGTTCGCGTCTTCGATTTCCCCAACATTGCGCGGGTTAGAAAAATGGTCCAATACTTTTTCACTATACATGCTTAACGCCCCTTTCCACTTCCTCGTACAGCGGCGACATCTCGCGCAGGCCTTTGTACAATCGGCCCAGTACCTCGGCACATAGTCCACATCTTCTTCTGTTGTAAGTCACCGATACTGAGCCGCAAGTGAGCCGTGTGCGATTTCGTGCGGCAGACCAATCGCCAAGCACATGCGACGGGTCGAGCGAGCCGGACGTACACGCGCTGCCGCTCGAGGCCGCTACGCCTTTCATTCAAGCATCAGCGCGGGATTCCCCTCGATATACTGAAATGAAAAGTTCACATTGTTACACAGCCGCTTTGTCGGATGCCCGTTTAAACGACAAAACGGAATCTGCTTTTTGAACGCCGTCAATCAGCCTGTCCACCAGACTTGTCAGATGTGCAATATTTTGCTCCAAGTCCGCCGCCGCAAGCGCAAAAGCGCCTTTAGCAAGCCTCAACGATTCCGGCGACATTTCCGTCCCCGCGCGCCTACCGCGCTCCTGCGCGCCGCCATGCATAAACGTGTCGACTTGACGCCGTTTTTAATATAGAGCGCGCCGACGCCTTTCGGCCCGTAGATTTTAGTGCCCGACAGGGAAAGCAGGTCAACGCCCAAATCTTTTACGTCAATCGGCATGGCCGACCGCTTACCGTGAATCGGTATGGAAAATAATTTTATGCTTGTGCGCAATCTGGGCGATTTCTTTTTATGGGTTCAATCGTCCCAATCTCATTGTTTGCGAACATCATAGTGATCAAGGATGGTGTCCGTCCGAATTGCCCCTTTTAAATCGTCTAAGCTGATTAAGCCGTACTCGTCAAAGGCAGGTATGTAACTTCAAACCCCTGTTTTTCGAGATATTGCAGCGTATGCAAAACCGCGTGGTGCTCGATTTGCGTACTAATAATGTGTTTCCCTCTATTTTTGATGCGCGTATGCGACGCCCTTAATGGCCCAGTTGTCGGCCTCAGAGCCGCAGGAGGTAAAGTAAATCTCGTTTGCTTTTGCGCCGAGCGCGTCTGCTGCTGTCTGCCGCGCCTCGTCGAGTGCGCTGCGTGCGTCCCGGCCGGTCGCGTAAATGGAGGAGGCATTGCCGTATTCCTCCGTCAAATAAGGCATCATAGCGTCGAGTACTTCGCGTTTAAGCGGTGTAGTCGCCGCGTTGTCCATATATATATTTTATTGGTCACGAATCAGACCTCCTTTGTATAGAAATTACGGTGAATCGGTACAAAAATAACACAGCCATTGTTTGGCTGAGACTTGTGCTATACCTAAATCTGCTTTTTCAAAAAATCGCACAAGTTTTTGAAATACAAATCACAAGTTAGGAATAACTTACTCGCGCTTGGGCAAACCATACAAAAGCGGTATTTTTCTATATCGAAAATTTATGCAACCTGCCCGTTTATGATGTGCTGGCTCTCGAATTAAAACAGGGGGCGTATGCCGTGCGCCGATTCAAAATCTGTGCGATTTCGTCCCGCACTTTACCGCCGCGCGTTAATCATAAATACGCCGTGGTGCATAGTTTGCACTGCTCACCGACTGTGTGGGCGGCGTACTTTCACCCATGGGCATTTTTTCGCCCAGACGAGTCGACCGGGTGATACTCGCCGTATACAACCACGTCAAACCCATAGCCACACCCCATCAGGTGTTCCAGCCCTTTTTGTACTACTACTGTCATAATTGTGTCAGTCCTTCCATCTCATACTTGCTGCAATATATAGTTGGCTATAATTAGGTTTTGAAAAGCAAAAACCTGACGGTAAATAGTATTTACCGCAGAGGCAGAATTTATAACATATTTTTTAAACTTTGCTCTGCAAAAAAAGTCCGATAGAATACTGGCTGACAAAAGCCTTTTATCCTCATATAGAGAATCGCCCATGTATGCCAATACTGCGAGCCGGTCACAGCGTTCGTTCTCCGGATGTCGTTGTGCCCTTTGACCCAGATGCAGCGTGACATGGTGCATATCCATGAGAGACAAAAAAACTGTTCCCATAAATCAACGTTCATCGCGGGCTTTTGTCGCTCTTCTTCCAGCCGTTCTTTCCAATTATGCCCAGTCCCTTGTCTACCGCATCAACCAAATACTTCGAGTCGCTGTGATTTCTGAGCTACACGGCTCTTTGAGCGTCTCTGAGCCAACGATAGCCGCTAAAAGCTCCATCCGGCTGTTGGTTGTACTCAAAGTCGCGGCTTAATTCCTTTTTCAAACGAGCCGTATTTTAAAATCGCGCCGTAACCGCCCTTGAGGTTGCTGCGCGCCGTCCGTAAAAAGCAATACTTCTTTCGCTGTACCGTCCTTGATTGGCTCCCGAGCTGTCAAACGGGGCACGGCAAGAATTTTGCTTCTTCGCATCACCAGCGGCACATAAATCATCAACCCACCACTGTTGGAGCTTTGCCACAGTATATTTCGCAACGGCAGCGAAGCTGATTACCGCTTATACGCTCTGATAGAGCAGGAACGCAACAAAAGGCTTTACATCCGCTTTAAAGTCGTTGTCTGACCTCTTCAAGCAGGACCTGGTCGTTAAAATCTACGGTTTCGATTGGCGGCAATTCCTCGTTATAATCCTTCATCGTTTCTCCTTTGCTTCTGCGTTTATGGGCATCTGTGTCTCGACCAAATGGTTTTTGTAGACGGTGAACGAAAACGGAATCCCATTTTTCGACGAGCGGCTCGCCCGCGTCAATTAATTCCCACGTATCCATTGCGTCCAAATCAGGGAAGTGCGTGTCACAGTCAAACGCCGCGCCGATTTTGGTTACATATGCGTACCAAATCAAGCGTGCCGCCGAAAAAACATCGTCAAAGTTTTTATATTCAATCAGCTTGTTTAAGCTGTTGACGACAAAAGCACCCTCTACGAGGTATGTCTTATCGCGTGAGGCACAATGTTGTTCCGGTTCCGGCAAAGGCCGCCCGCCCGGAAAAGACTGCAGCGTTTTACGCCCCATGAGCACGGTTTTGCCCTGCGTTTTTCCCGAAAGTATTTCATGTCCGCGCTGATGTGCCACGGCATTGTACCGTCCTTGCCAATGCCCCAGTTTTGATCTACCGCAACAATTAGATTCATCTCTTCTCCTTAAACGGCGACGGAATCTTCCGATTTTTCGCCCGTCACATAGTTTTTCTACCACAAAATCATCACTGTAAATTGATAAAAATCCGACACATCGGGGTTCAGCTTCACAACCTTGGAGCCAGCGGGTGCGCCGGCCGGCTGATTAATTCTTCAATAATCGGTACATGCCGGTCATAGATGTGCGCGTCGCAATAACATGCACAAATTCGCCGGGCGTAAAGGCCCGCTCACCTGGTCAATGCAAACATCAGCACGAGCGCGGCATACTGGCACATTCCACGCGTTTGCCGCGAGCACATCCTGTGGGCTGGTTGAGGATTGCGTTTAGCCGCCCGTCCGCAACATTGAACGTCATCAGTACGCTACAGGGATGGGCGCCATCTCCGACAGGTCCCATGGTTGTACAGGTTTGTTATAATGCGCCGGCTTGCCAGTTATGTTTTTAAGTCGTAGAGTACACGGTCAACCTGGTCGAACATGCCCTCTTTATATTTATGTTTTTCACCGAGCTGGTAGCCGTACGCCTTTCAATGCTGCCCGCTTCGTCGGCCCCTTATCCCATATATGGCTGTTCAACGCATGGATATTGTTCGACTTCTTTTGCCATATCCACAAAAAATCGTAACCGCACCCTTTAAATTGATGGGGCGCAGCGTCAGGAGCGGGAAACTCGCGCGATAAATCAGCGGTTGACCACGCAGAATTTTTTAATTGTATAGGCGGGCGCGCCGTCCTCAATGCGGGCGCACGTTGCCCTTTCCCCATGTGCCGTTTGTTAAATGTCTTTGCACATGTCGATAAATAATTCATCTGTCCGGCTCATGGCGTTCTCCTCGTTTGTATCATTAAAAATCCTATGGAATACCTTTTTGCCCTTCTTAATCACGATTCCGTCGCCGCCGAGCATGTCCGCCGTTATATTAAACGCTGGGTCGGTGACCTTTTCTCCGTCAATGCTCAGCCCGCCCTGCTGCACGAGGCGGCGGCCTTCCGCCTTAAGAGGATAAGTCCCACCTTTACAAAGCAGGTCAAGCACGTTGACCGTGTCGCCGATGTCGGCCTTTTTCAACTGTTGTAGAAGGCATATTGGCGCTGTTTGCACCGCCGCCGAAGATTGCCGTTGCCGCGGCGTTTGCCTTGTCGGCTTCCTCCTTGCCATGCACCATTTTGTTACTTCATAGGCCAGCAGGCACTTTTACCTCGTTGAGCGCCTGTCCTTCTAACTCTCATACTCCGCAATCTGCTCAATTGGCAGGAAAGGTCACGAGCTTGAGGCAGACGAATAACGTCTTTGTCGTCTACATTTCTCCAGTATTGGTAAAAATCGTACGGCGACACCTTTTCAGGGTCGAGCCAGAGCGCGCCCTTTTCCGTTGCCCATCTTTTTCCCCTCTGAGGTTGTTAACAGGGTAAAGGTCATGCCGTACGCCTGTGCGCCGTCACTTACGGCGGATAAGCTCGATCCCGCCTAAGATGTTCGACCACTGGTCGTCGCCGCCGAACTCCATTTTACAGTTATATTCCTTGTGCAGCTTGTGAAGTCGTATCCCCTGCATGGGCATATGGTTAAACTCTAAAAATGAAAGACCGCGCTCCATTCTCGTCTTAAAACATTCACCGTCAGCATTCGATTTACAGAGAAGTGAACGCCGACCTCGCGCAGAAAGTCTACATAATTGAGTTTTAAGAGCCAATCGGCGTTGTTGACCATAATTGCCTTGCCGTCGTCGAAGTCGATAAACTTCGACATTTGCGCCTATAAAGTTGTCCGCGTTATGCTGGATAACCTCTTGTGTAATCATCGGGCGCATGTCCGCCTTGCCGGTCGGGTCACCGACCATCGTCGTACCGCCGCCGAGCAGGATAATTGGGCGGTGACCGGCGTTCTGCATATGCTTCATTACGATAAGCTGCATAAAATGCCCAATGTGCAGGCTGTCCGCTGTCGGGTCAAAGCCGACATAAAATGTGACCTTTTCGCTTTCCGAGCAGGTCGCGGATTTCCTCCTCATGTGTCATCTGGGCGATAAGCCCGCGTTCTTTAATGTGTCGAAAACATTTTCATCAAATTCACTCCAAATTTATATTGTTTATCATCATATAATTCAGCGCAAACCCAAAGGGGCTGCGCCCCGACAACAGGTTCTTCTAAAGCGCAGAAAACCGAGCCGCTGTGCGTGGCAAAAAGATACTTCTGTATATTATATAATCCGACGCAAAAATCAACGTTATTTTGCAATCTTGTTTTCGCGCGCGATTTTATTTTCGCACGCGATTTTATTTTCGCGTGCATAGTAAAACAAATATTGCTGCGCATAGCCGCCGACGCGCCGAACCGTTCGCGAGCAAACGCCGCTGCGTCTGTCCGGTGTGTGCCGCCCGGGTAATAGTAGTCTAAAATACGCCGAACCCAAACATCGACAGGAAACGCATCGTGTTTTCCAAAGCCAAAAGCAACGCACGCAGTCCGCGACTTTGTCTCGATGCGTTAATTTTTCAGCTCATTTTTCGCCGTGCCATAATCCATATCATAAATTGTCGCTAAATTCACCGCGCCGGAGGCAACCTTCTGTGCCGCATCTATGATATATTTATCGCGAAAGCCCGCCCGCAGGGGCGATAGGTCCTCCGCGAAAGTGCGGCAAGCGTTTGTGCGCATGGAAACGCAGCAGGTACCGCCTTCAAAGGGGATAGGCGTTCCGATAAGCCTCGCAGAGTACCGCGCGATAATTCCCTTAATACGCGGGATATTGTTATTTGCGGATATGATAAAAGAAATCAGCGTTTCAAAACGGCTCCTGCGCCAAGGCGGATACCGCGCCCCTGCGCGTTGCTCTGCGCAACACAGTGTCGCGCGACGCTTGGCCTGTATCCCACAGTAGTCTCTGTCAAGGTCAAAATACCTGCGCCATAGTGCGTGATGGTCCTCTAATGTTGTATTATATAAGGTTACAGTATCCCCCTGCTGCCCGATACGCAGTGCGCGTCGCTGTGAACATACACGAAAACGTCCATCCGGCGCTTCGTCCCAGCGAAACACTGCCCGCACGTGAAGGTCTGTTTAGATCAACGCCTCCGCGCCGCGCGTAAAAGGATAAATTGCCTTTTTCTATCATTTGCATATAATTCACCCGATTTAAAAATATACTTTCATTATAACGTAAGGTGCTATAATACAACGAAAGTGAGAGTATTATACACCAGAAACTCATAGCACAAAACGCATCGTTTATCAAACCGCGCAGAAGGCGGCGAAGGGGGTACGGCAGGTGGCGGGATTGATATTGGAAGAGAGGCTGCTAGAGCACGAAGCGCGGGCGATGGAATACCGCAGAGGTTTCTTGCCGCCGGCGAGCAGCATATCAACAGTAGCTTTGGGCTGGAAAAATATACGGATTACCGCGAATGGCTCCCGTGCTGTGGACGCGTTTTAGACGAGAAAACATCGCCGTGGGGCGTTACGGCGACGACGTATTTTACCGTGCGGAAGGCGACAGCAGGAGTTGTCCCGGCACGCTCCAGCGCTGCGGCATTCGCTGCGCGGCGACATGCATGGCGGCGGGCATATTGGCTATGCGATTCGTCCGACAGAGCGAGGGAAGGGTACGGCAAAACAGCAGCTTGCCCTTGCGTTTGAGCAGGCCGACCGGCTCGGAATTGAGAAGGTTATGGTGTCGTGCGACAGGCGTAACGCGGCCTCGGCTGCGGTGATACCGCGCGCAATGCGGCGGCGCCTCTCATGGGAGGATTCAGCGAGATTTTCATACAGGGATACAGATTTATTGGATTGATAGAAGGATATACCAACAGTAGAAGAAAGGATACGAAGGGATGAAGGAGACAATTTACACCATACCGGTCAACGAAGCGTTCGACACGGCGGACGGCTGCCCGTTTTTTGTGCGCTGGCGCGGCGGCTTGAAGAAGAGCGGGTCGACTATGCGCTTGGCGCGTCTATATGATGGAGCCGGACGCGCGGGCGCTGACAAACTCGCTCGGCTTCTGTGCGCGCCACTTTTCGATGCTGTCGGAGCGGCCCAATAAGCTGAGCCTTGCGCTCGTGCTGGATACGCATTTGCAAAGTGTGCGCGGACGGCTCGACGCTGTTGAGGGCAAATATCGCCGGCGGCGCAGCAAAGCGCAGTAGGCTGTTTCAAAAAAAAAAAGGCGGTGCGGACACGGCGGGCACTCTGCTCGGTGCGGCAATAAAGGCGGCGGAAGACGGCTGTGCGGTATGTAAAAAGCGTAGACGCGACGATGGAGCGGTATTTGGATGTGGTTTTCTATCTGTGGGATAAGGAGCAGGCGTTTCGGAGAAATTCGACGCTTGTGCGGGCTTTGCTTGCCGCATTACCGCGAGTTGGTGCAAAAAGTGCGGGCAGTACTTGGATACAGATACGGCGCAGCAGTTCACGGCCTCCGCTGGCCCAAAAAGCAGCAAATGCTGACCGCCTTGCAGGAGGATATTCATAAATTTACACTCAAATTCGACTACCGCAATAAGGATATGGCGTGGGGGACGGCGAAGGACGCGCCGCAGCGCGTGGTAAAGACGCTGGCGGGCTTTTGGTACAGACGGGAGAGGATACGGATGAGAAAGCTGCACAATAGTTTATTTTGTTGCTGGTTTGCAGCCTGCTGATTTGCAGTATGATCGGCGCGCCGAGCGCGCTGGCGCAGGAGGAGCCACTGCAGAAAACGGCCGCTGTGCTGGCCGATAGTTATCGGATTATGACAAACAGCGACATTGCTCTCGTGAGTGATGCGTCTGTGCGGGCGGCGTATTTGGCGGATGCGGCGGATACAGAACTGAGGCGCGTTTATGTCAAAAAGCTGACGGGGCAGGACGTTTTGATTTGATTAGTACAAAGATTACAGAGGGCGGGAACAGTTACCCGTTTTCTCCGGTCTGCGCGCGGAAACAAAGATGGTGTCCGGCGACGGCGGTGTTCGCAGCGAGCTTGGAAGGGCTATATGTGGCACAAACACCAATCGACTTTGAGGCAAAGTATACAGTTGCTTTGAGCGGAGACTATGCGGCGGCGTATGAAGCGGTGGAAACGGAAGCGGCCTATCAGCCGGACAATTCGTTGTTGGGGAGCTATCTGTTATCTTTTGGGGAGGCGGCCGATGAATCGGAATCGGCTGTCACGCAAGAACCAGACAGCGCGTCTGCGCCTAATCAAATGACGGTATTGCAATCCTGCATAATCAGACGACAATTCTGTCGAGCGCGCTGGTACTTGTTGCAATTGCGCTTGCAATCTATTTGATTATTTGGCGTAAAAAGAAAAAGGATGACAAAACGATACAAGTTTGTGAAAATTTTAACTTGATTTGTAAAAGGGGTTATGCTATAATATACGCAAGTCAAAGGCTTGCGCTTGGAAAATTGTTATCGGGCGCCGCCCTCTTCCTGCTACGCAGGAACACAATTCTTCGGGTTCGTGCACCGTATTTATGCTATAATAAAAATGTTAAAGATGTGTAAGTTGAGGTAAATTCGTTGTAAAATGTAGGATATAAGGGTATGTGGCATGAACTATAATGGAAGAAAAAATTTCGCTCGTTGTGATACGCCGTTTGCCGCGTTATTACCGCTATCTGGGCGAGCTGTTAAACCAGAATATTAAACGCATCTCATCAAAAGAGCTCAGCGAAAAGATGAATGTCACTGCGTCGCAAATCCGGCAGGATTTAAACTGCTTTGGTGGGTTTGGGCAGCAGGGATATGGATATAATGTAGAGGAGCTGTATTATGAGATCGGCGGTATCCTCGGCCTGCGTGACGGGCATAAGACGATTATTGCAGGTGCGGGTAATTTGGGCCATGCGCTGGCAAATCACGGCGGCTTTGAAAAGCGCGGTTTTAAGCTGATTGCAATTTTGACGCCGACCCGGAAAAGATTGGGACGAAAATAAACGGTATCTCGGTGTATGATATTGCCGATATGCGCGCATTTTAAAGGAAAACCCGGCAAGTATTGGTATTTTGGCGGTGCCGCGCGTCTACAAAGGAAAGAAGTCGCTGACACAATGATTGAATGCGGCGTAAAGGGTTTGTTAAACTTTTCGTATATGGATTTAAAAAGGTGCCGGAAGATGTCGTGGTTGAAAACGTCCATTTGTCGGATTCGATGATGACGCTATCATACCAGCTTCGCACAAAAAAAGAATATGTTGCAGGAAAAGGGTAGCCGTATGAAGGTATTTTGCTTTTGTAGGGCCGAGGCGGGAGCGGAAAAACTACCGCGCGACATGGGTTGCAAATGAGGCGGGGATGGAGTGTATCATTGACGATGGGCTGCTGATTCGCGGAAATGAGCTTTTATCGGGCTACTCAGCCAAAAAGGAGCCGACAAAGTTGGTTCAATCCGGCGGGCGCTGTTCCGCGACCCGGAACATGCGGGCGCGGGTGCGCGAGGCGATTTTACGGTATCAGCCGGAAAGTATCCTGATTTTGGGTACATCGGATAAAATGGTGGCAGAAATTGCGAAAACGCTTGCAATTGAGCCAATTGTCCGCACAATCCGGATTGAAGAGGTTGCGACGGAAGAAAGAGATAGAAAAGGCAAAAAGAATCCGCCGGACGCAGGAAAGCATGTTATTCCTGTTCCGACGTTTGAGATTAAAAAAGGATTTTTCGGGCGTACTGCTCGACACGCTGCATATTTTTAACCGCGGGAAGCGCGGAAAACATGCGTTTCAGACAACAAAATCGGTCGTAAAGGCCGAACTTTAGCTACCGCGGCGACTACCACATTGCAGATAATGTAGTGGTGACGATCTGCCAGATAGAGGCGGGAAGGTAGACGGCGTGGGGAAAACGGTACGATGCAGCACAGAATCGAAGCCGCAGGGCGTCTACATCACGCTCGATATTTCCGTACGGTACGGCGCCGATGTGCGCACAGTCGCCGCGCAGGTGCAGGCCGCGGTCTTCGACGCGGTGTATGAATACACGGCGATTAATGTGTGTGAAACGAATGTCAATGTAAAATGGATGAATTATAACCAAATTGGAAAACCCGCCATATCGGCGAGGGAGTTTTTTGCTTAATTTTTCAGTAGGGGATATAATCCCTACTGAAAACGATTGAATGACGGGGCTATGCCCCTTATTAAAGATACTGCGTTGTGTTTGTCGGTGCGAAACAGCCTTTCGCACCGATTTTTTCGTCTTCACGTACTGTTCCGATAAGCAGCGCGCCGGCTGGATTATGTTTTTGATGGTTGACTGCGGCTGACTCTGCGCTTTTGTTTGCGTAACAGTACACGCACCCATTCGGACAGGTGTTGTACGCGCCGATATCGACGCTTTGGACACAGCCGCATCCGCCGCGTTGGTTTTTATCCGCGCGCACATCAAGTGAACAGTCGCAGAGCTGCTCGATTAATGCTTGATCAATACAGTGTGCGCGGCCAATGCCATACGCGGATAGATCCGCCGCCTCACAGCACGTACCAATGGTAAGTCCATGCGCTGCGGCAATTTTACCAAACTGTTTCCCCAGCACGGTAATTTCTTCCTGTGTCAGCGCACGAACAGCGGGTGTACGCAGCTTTTGGTATGTGTCAACAAAGCTGATTGTCACGCGGGTTGTGTACGGCGACAGAAGGCCGCACAGCCGTGTGAATTGTGTGATGTGGTAGTCGATCGTTAATGTATCATTCACAATAATTGGGTCATAGCGCCATAAGACGCGCGTTTTGTCGATTTTTTGCTCAGTTCGATAAATGTTTTAATAATATCTTCTTTTGGGCGCAGGTTTGGTTCTATGTCGCGACCGTACGGCGTGAGCGTAAACTGAAAGTAGTATTGGTAGCCCATCTTGTCTATTACCGGCAGATATTGCAAAAATTTTGTGCGTCCTTCGTCCAAAAAAACAATACAGTCCACAATGTCGGGCGTGAGCGGAACGCGGCTGAGCTGTGCGTGGTTCATGGGATTGCGCATGAGCGCATACCCCGCCCGCAGGCGATTGAGCAGCCAAGCTCCGTAATAGCACGGGATGTCCGTGCGGCGCGAGGCGGAAAGAATCATATGGTGATCCTCCTTATCCAAAAATACTGCCGCCGATAAACTCGCGCATCAGAGACGTAGACGGAATTTTATAGTCGTCCATTACGCGGAAGTACGACAAAATCTCAGTAGGCGCTGCGCAAGCGCATAGTGCTGGCTGCTGCGCGCTACGTCGCGCAGTATCGGCTCAGCATAGCGTTTAAAGACGCAAAACTCGTAAATAATGGTAGAGTTAAAGACCGTCGGCGTTTTTCTCGCACGGGAAAATATTTTTACCTCGCCCTTTTGTACCGACGGCCACAAGTCAAACGTGTTTTGTGCCGAACTGGAAGCGGAAGCTGTAGTCGCGCACAAGCCGCCGAATCAGCCGCGTGTCGGTCGGCGAAATTGGGTTATAGCTGTCAAAGCTCAGGTCGGTAATCGGCGAGACATAGATTTTAAATTTATTTTTATCGCTTACCGCGTCGGTTAACTTTTCATTGAGTGCATGAATCCCTTCGACAAGCAGTACCTGCCCTTTTTGTAAGGCGGATTTTTTGCCCGGTAGGGAGGCGGCGTCCTTGCTCAAAGCTAAACAGAGGCGTTTCGGACCTCTTTTCCGTCAATCAGCGCGGCAAGATGCTCGTTAAAAAGCTGGTAGTCGATTGACTCAAGGTCTTCAAAGTTAAACGAGCCGTCCTCGTGTCGCAGCGCGTCCTCGACGTTTAAGTAGTAGTCGTCGAGCGAAATTTTTTGATCGGCGTGAGCGAATTGATGCGAAGCTGGATACCAAGCTTGCCCGCAAATGTCGTCTTACCCGACGACGACGGCCCCGTAATCAGCACAACCTTTACGTCGGGCGTCTGCGCCTTGATTTGGTCGGCGATGTCGGCAATTTCTTTCTCATGCAGCCCCTCCTGCATCAAAATCATATCGAATCCGTTCGCGTTTGAATATGATAGTTTAAATCGGAAACGTTTTTGATTGACAGAACGTCCTCCCCACAGCGAATATTGCTCAATCATTTTCGAGCTGGGGCGCGCTGTCAAATGGGGGGGATTTTCCGCCCGACTCGTGGTTCGGATAGCCTAATAGAAAGCCGTTTTTATGCTTTTTTGAGGTCAAATTTGCCGATACAGCCCGTATTCGTCGCCAGCGCGCCGGAAAAGTGGAAATATCCGTCCTCAATTTGGTAGAGATTAACGTGTTCGCGCCCGATACAGCGCATTGCGTCCGCGCTGGTTGTGTCGCCCTCCTGCATAAAAATCGCCTCCGCCTCCTGCGGCGTACACGCTTTACGTGTGATGGGACAGTTTTTCGTGCAGCTTTTGCATATACGAAAGAATTTTTTTGTCCGCGCCGGGTCGCAAAGCGGGCGGCAAATCGACCTCGCAGTAGGTCGTTTTTCCCAATCAGTGACGAACCGTGCACCGCGTTTTACCGAACACGCCGCGCACAGCGGTTAAAACATTAGCAGCAGCGTCTGCCGGTAGCAAAAAAGCCGCCGCGGCTGTTTACAGTAAGTAATTGGATTGTCACACCGTCCTTTGGTACGGTATCAAGCAGGTATACCGCATTGTTGACGAGCGCGCATACCGCATACGGCGCGTGAGTAGAGGCTTCAATTGGCTGATTCGGCTGGTATGTGTATTCGGTTCCGTTAATATAAATCATAACAGTCTCCTTTTCGCCGCGCGGCGGTTTTATACGCTGCTTAAAAAGGCTAAAAAATTCGTCCTTCTTAGCCAGTATTTCATCAAACCGCTGGATATATTCAATCGGCGCTTTTTTAAAATTATAGACGCGCTCAATTCGCTCGCCGGTGCTGTCGACTGCCTTTGACGAGCCGCCGCACCCAAGCGCGAGGATACTTTGTACTTCTTCCATTATATTCACGTTATAGATGCTCTCATGCCCCGCGCGGCTGTAGCCTACGTTTTCAAGGTTGCCGAGCATGTTTTTCTGCCGATAGAGATAGTACGGCGCGCGGCCTGTTTTTGCCATAAATTCCTGCGACAGGTCGAGCATATTATATACCGTATTAGGGTTTGTAAGGTCGTAGTCCGATAAACTCTCATGCAGCGCGCTGCCGCGCTTGATGGACATGGTATGTACCGTAATATTTTCCGGCTCGTAGCGGTCAATGGCGCATAGCGTCTGCTGAAAATCGGCCTCTGTTTCGCCGGGCAGCCCGGCAATCAAATCGGCGTTGATTGTGTCAAAACCGACGCGCCGCGCAAGCGAAAAACGCCGTTTCGATGTCCTCCGGCGTATGGCTGCGCCCAATAAGTTGACGCGTGCTCGCATGCATTGTCTGCGGATTGATACTGATGCGCGTCACGCCGTGACGCTTTAAAACCTGTAGCTTTTCATAAGTAATCGTATCAGGGCGGCCCGCCTCAACACAGTATTCGTATAATTCATTTGTGTCAAAATGGCGCGACACTTCTCCGAGCAGGAAGTCGAGCTCCTCCGCCATAATCGAGGTCGGCGTACCGCCGCCGATATAGATGCTCTGCACCCGTTTTCCGGTCGCTCTTGTAAGGCGTGCGCTGTGCGCAATCTCCTGCGCGAGCAGGCGCAGATACTCCGGCACATATTTTTCGTGCGCCGCAGGTCGGTCGAAACAAACGAACAGTATAGACACCGCGTCGGACAAAAAGGGATACCGATATAGAGCCCGATGTCGTCTTTGCCGTTTTGTGCGATGAGCGACAGCTCGTTTTCGCCACTTCAAGTGCAAGGCGCAGCTTCTGCTCACTCGCACCGTATAGATTTTGCATATATGAAAGAATCTTCTCCTCCGGCGTTCCTGCACAAAGCAATTGCCGAATCGGCTTTGCCGGGCGGATCCCCGTCATCACGCCCCACGGCAGCCGCCGCGGACGCAGCCTCTGTGCCGCACAATACAGCGCCATCCGCACACGGCGGAGGTCAGCCGCTTTTTCTCGTGTTCGTCCGCATTTTGGCCGCACGTCACCATATGCGTCGCCGTTTCCCGCCGCCCGTCGCAGTCAATGACTGCCTCGGCATGATCGCTTCCGCACTGTAGGCGGCCTTTGAAGTAATCGTGACCGCTTCATTCTCGTCAAAAACAGTTTTGCCACGAGCCCACGTTGTAGTGCAGGTCGTGGCCTATTGTATTAATCGTCATATTCGTATTCCCAATCCTGCTGCATAGTTATTGTGCGTTTTCGTAGCCAATCGTTGTTGCACGCCCGTGCCCGGGGTAGACGTCCGTGTCGTCGGGCAGGGTATAGAGCTGCTTTTAATCGACTGCTTGATAATTTTATAGTCGCCGCCCGGCAAATCGCACCGCCCGACGTCTTTTAAAAACAGCGTATCGCCCTAAAGAGCATCCCATCGGTGTAGTAGCACACGCTGCCGACCGTATGCCCCGGCGTATAGAGCACTTTTAGCTCAATGTCGCCGAGCGTAATGTTATCGCCGTCGACCAAATCCTTCGCTGCGGCTGTCTGCGGCGACGGTGCGCCCGCGTAAAGCGCGAGATTCACCGTCGGGTCGTTTATGCCGTCCATTTCAAACGCGTGGATCATCACCTCTGCGCCTGTCGCCTCACACAGCTCGTCGAGCGCGCCGATATGGTCGTAGTGACAGTGCGTCAAAGGATAAATTTGAGCTTTAAGCCCTCTTCTTCGAGCACGTCTAACACTGCGCCCGCCTCCGCAGGCGCGTCAATCAATAGAGCGTGCTTCGATTTATCGTCGCCTAAAATATAGCAGTTGTTATCCATGTTTCCCAAGTTTAACATTTTAAAAACATAGGCTTCTCCTTTTTCATTGTTTATGCCTGCCGCAAAAAGGCCTTTACCTGCCTGCGGCTTTTGAGCACGATACACCGTACCTCTGGCACATTTGTCTATCATTTTATAGTAGCGTGCCCGGTTGTTTTATTAAAATTCCAAACGGTTTGAAAAACGTCAAATGCGATTGGTCAAAGCGTTCAGGACAGTTTCCGCCCATATCGGGCCGGCTTTTTACCGTAGTTTTGTATCACGCGCCAAACCGCACCGCAAAGGCAGCGTAGACGCGAAAAATCTAAAAATATCACCGTGTCACAGTACGTGAGCCGAAGGGGAGGGTAGACGCTATGTTTCCGTCAATAATCCAGCGCGGTTTTTGCAGCTCTGCGCGCAGCAAGGCCTGAAATTCCGCATCCGGCGCACTCTGCCAGTTGTCGCGCCAGTACAAAACGTCAAAAAAGGTGCACCAATGGCAATTGCAGCTTTTGCGCCAATTCCCTCGCAAGTGTTGTTTTCCGCTGCCGTTTCCGCCGATGATTAAAATCCGCTGCATATGCATATACTCCCATTTTTATTGTGTACACCGCGTCACATCATATACACCCTTTAGGTTACGTACCTTTTTTCATAATAGCCTCGAGTTGACTCGTGCTCGTAATTTCTACCGTGACGTTGACGATTGCGACGTTGCCCTTGACGGTACGCGCATTAAAGGAACGGATAGGCGATTTTGTTTCCGTGATTGCAACCGTGATTTCAGCAAGCAGGCCTGTCCTGTCGTCCGCTTCAATTTGCAGCTCGCTCAGATATTCGCCCGCCGGCTTGCTCGTCTCCCACGAAACGCCGATAAAGCGGTTTTAAATCCTCCTCGGAGAGTGATTGCGGCGAAATATTTGGGGACAGTCGCGCCGGTGGACGGATACGCCGCGTCCGCGCGTGATAAATCCGATAATGTCGTCGCCCGGCACAGGCGTACAGCACTTCGATAGCCGCACAAGACAGTTGTCAATCCCATGCACAACGATACCGTTCGACGAGGTTTTGGTCGATTTCGACTCGCTGTAGTCAATCTCCGGCGGGAACTGTTTATGCACTTCCTCTTTTTCCAGCTTCGCGACTTTTAGGTATTCGTCGCGCAGACGGATGACAACCTTTTGTGTAAAGGCCGCCGTAGCCGATAGAAGCATAAAAGGTCATCTAAGGAATTGAGCGTATAGCGCTTGAGCAAAGGTGAAACCCACTCTTCGCGAAACAGCTGGCTAAACGACAGGCTGTGGCGCTTTAATTCCTTTTTCAAGCAAAATCCTTGCCGCGGACAATATTCTCGTCGCGCCGTTCCTTTTTGAACCATTGATTGATTTTATTTCGCGCTTGTGACGTTTTTACAATTTTGAGCCAATCGCGGCTCGGTCCGTGCACGGACGCGGAGGTCAGAACCTCGACGATGTCGCCGTTTTGGAGCTGATGGTCAATTGGCACAATTTTCGAGTTGACCTTTGCGCCCATCATTTTACAGCCGACGGCCGGTGAATTGCAAACGCAAAGTCAATCGGCGTTGCACCGACCGGAAGGTTTATCACGTCGCCTTTCGGCGTAAAATACAAATACCTCGTCAGCAAACAGGTCGATTTTGGGCGTCCGCATAAAATCGTCCTCGTCCATCGTCTCTTTCTGCATTTCAAAGCTGGCGCACCCATGCGAGCTTAGAATCCGACTCGAATCGGGAGGTAACGCCCTCTTTATATTTCCAGTGCGCAGCAATACCCTTCTCCGCAACAGTATGCATTTCCCATGTCCGAATCTGTATTTCAGGAGGGACGGCCGTACGGGCCGATTACCGTCGTGTGCAGCGACTGATACATGTTCGGCTTCGGCATCGCAATATAGTCCTTAAACCGCATCGGAATCGGCTTATACATTTCGTGTACCATACCGAGCACCGCGTAGCAGTCGCTGACCGAATCGACAATAATGCGTACCGCAAACAAATCGTAAATCTCGTCGAGCGTTTTTGTGCTGGGTATACATTTTGCGGTAAATGCTGTAAAAAGTGCTTTGCGCGTCCGTTAATCTGGCCTTTGATACCGATAGCGGCGAGCTTTTTCTTCTAATTCATTTATAATTGCAGTAATATACTGGTCGTTCTTTTTTTTGATTGATGCTTTCCGCAATCTCATGATATGCGATTGGGTCGAGGTATTTGAGCGACAAATCCTCCAGTTCACCCTTTATTTTAGACATACCAAGCCGGTGGGCGAGGGGCGTAGACCTCCATCGTTTCACGCGCGATGCGGCGCTGCTTTTCCGGCGGCATACTCTTACGCATATTGTGCAGCCGGGTCGGCAAGTTTAACGAGAATAACACGGATATCCTTTCGCCATTGTAAGAAACATTTTGCGCAGGTTTTCAATCTACCTTCCTTTTGACTGGTGTAATGGATTTTACCAATTTTCGTCACACCGTCGACAATGAGCGCAACGTCTCGCCGAATTTTGTTTTGATATCGTCGAGCGTATAGTCCGTGTCTTCGACTACATCATAAAAAGCGCCGCCTCGACCGACGGCTTATCCATTTCCAGCTCCGTCATAATCGTCGCGACTTCAATCGGTGGTGCACGTACGCCCTTCGCCGGACTTACGGGAACTGTCCTTCGTGCTCTTTTTGGCGAATTCATACGCGCGTACAACGCCGTCCGTGTTCGCGTTTGGACTATACTTTTTTATATTGTCTAAAATCGTCTGTAACGAACTTTCCATAAAGCGCACCCTCCTTTTAGCCGACGCTCATCCGCGTCTTTGATAATAAGTTGTAAATTCCTTTCCCGCGGAACACATTGATCCCCCATTGTAAAAGCAATATCGAAGCTTTTCTCCCCATATGGAACTGCTCCGCCATAGCGCCCATGCCAAAGCCTAAAATCGAACGGTTTACCGTTTTGGTGACGGAGTTTAGTGCTTCCCGTCGCTGAGCGTCCGCGCAGCGGTCAGCGTAACGCCGTTTAGCGCAAACACCGGCTGTGGATTGCCCATGCCGAACGGTTCCAAAATCGAAATTGCCTGCGCCGCCGCAAGCGTCAAATCCGCCGCTTGCAGCTGTGTGTCAATATGGATACATGGCGTTAAATCCACTGTTTTGAGCATCGTCCTCCGCATAGGTATTAATTGCCTTGTCAAAGGCGTCAATGTCGCATAATTAAGCCCCTAACCCGGCGGCAAGCTCCATGCCCGCCATATTTTAACAGCAGGTCGCTGCAATGCGTCAGTGCGTCGAACAGGTTAAACCCCTTGACGCTGCGCCCTTGAGCCTTGCCGATAGTGTTGTCCTTTAATGAAATTAAGATTGCCGGCTTTGTAAAAAGCGGTTCACAATACGTGACGCGACAATTCCAATCACACCGTGGTGCCAGTCCTTTTCTTCGCGAGCACATACACCTTCTTTTGTCCGCATCCTCCATGTCGGCAATCATTTCGAGCGCATCTTTGAGAATCGATAGCTCTGTCTGCTGCCGCTCGCGGTTTTCTTCCTCCAAAATTTGTGCAATTTCCTGCGCGCGTTCCTGCGATTTTGTCACCAGCAGCTCGACGGCAAGCTGTGCGCTCCCGACGCGGCCCGCAGCGCGTTGATACGCGGCGCGACGGTAAAGCTAATCATTCCGGCGTTGATTGGTTTCCCGGCGATGCCCGCCGTTTGAAATAACGCCTTAAGGCCTTCATTCTGCGTGTTCTGTATCTTTTTAATCCGCTTGCCACGAAAACCGGTTTCGTCGGTCAGCGATACGACATCCGCGACCGTTCCAACCGCGACGATGTTCATGTATCGATCATAGTATTCGCGCGCACTGTAGCCAATGTGAGCGCGAGCGCTTAAAATCAATTTAAACGCGACGCCGACGCCGGCTAAGTCCTGAAACGGATACGTACAGTCGGGCTGCTTCGGATTAACAAGCGCGTACGCCTTCGGCAGCTCCTCCTTACAGGTATGGTGGTCGGTAATAATAACGTCGAGCCCAATTGCCTTTGCAAATTCGACCTCACCGACGGCGGTAATACCGCAGTCGACCGTTACAAGCAGCTTTGCGCCGTCCTTCTTTATCTTTTTTGCAGAGCAAGCATGTTGATTCCGTACCCCTCGTCGGAACGATTCGGGATATAGAAGTCAACTTCAGCCCCTGATCGGATAAAAACTGGTATAAAATCGCGGTGGAGGTGATACCGTCTACGTCATAATCGCCGTAAATCACGATTTTTTCCCGCTTTCTCAAGCGCATCCTTAATGCGCTCTGCCGCCTTCTGCGCGTCTTTTAGGTCAAACGGGTGGTGGACGCCGGCGATACTTTTTCCTAAAAAAGGTGCGCGCCGCCTCCTCCGTGTCAATTCCACGGTTTACCAAGACGCATGCAATTGCGGCAGGCAGCTTTAATTTCTCAGACAGCTCGGATATTTTACTCTGGCTGCTTGCTTTATAAAGATAATCCCAGCGCTTATTCGTCATACATACCTCCCGCTTTTTGCTTGTGCAATATAATATATCATTATAGCAGAAAATGCGCTGTAATTCAATGTTTTGTTGATATTTATTTCTAATTGGGTTTATATTGACTTCCTATTAATAATGTGGTAGTATTTACGGGCTGGTCAAAATCCAAATTATGAAGGGAGAATCTTTGTTGGAATTTTTATGGGAAGGCATTTTTGCAATCACTTGGCAGCAGGTGCTGATGTGGGTGATTGGCGGTCTTTTGATTTTTTGGCAATCAAAAGGGGTTTGAGCCGGCGCTTTTGCTGCCGATGGGCTTTGGCGCGATTTTGGTGAATCTGCCGTTTACCGGCGTACTCAACCAGACGATGATGGGCATCGGCGAGGTAACTGGTATCATCAGTGGCTGTTCAACGTTGGGATACAGGCGTCGGAGGCGATGCCGCTTTTGCTGTTCGTCGGCATTGGCGCGATGATTGACTTTGGCCCGCTTTTGTCGAATCCAAAGCTGTTATTGTTCGGCGCGGCGGCGCAGTTTGGTATTTTTTATTACGATTATTGTTGCGGTTATGCTCGGGTTTCCGCTCGCGGACGCGGCCTCGATTGGTATTATTGGAGCGGCGGACGGCCCGACGTCGATTTTGGTGTCGCAGGTGCTAAAAAGCCAGTACATAGGCGCAATTGCCGTTGCGGCGTACTCGTATATGGCGCTTGTACCGATTATACAGCCGTTTGCAATTAAGCTTGTTACAACGAAAAAAGAACGGGCGATTAAAATGCCCCACAACCCGAAAGCGTGTCGAAGCTGACGCGTATTTTGTTCCCGATTGTCGTAACGATTATCGCGGGGCTCGTTGCGCCGGCATCTGTTGCGCTGGTCGGCTTTTTTGATGTTTGGTAATTTGATTCGCGAGTGCGGCGTGCTCGACTCGCTTTCTGAGACGGCGCAAAAGCAGCTGGCGAACCTAATTACGCTGTTTTTGGGTATTACGATTTCGTTTAGTATGACGGCGGACAGCTTTGTTAATCCGCAGACGCTGATGATTATGGGTCTTGGCCTTGTGGCGTTTGTGTTTGACACGATTTCCGGCGTATTGTTTGCAAAACTCATCAACCTGTTTTCGAAAAAAGAAAGTCAATCCGATGGTCGGTGCGGCGGGCATCTCGGCGTTCCCGATGTCGGCGCGTGTGGTACAGAAGCTCGGCTTAGAGGCGGACAATCAGAATTTCCTTTTGATGCACGCAGTTGGTGCGAATGTGTCGGGACAAATTGCATCCGTTATCGCGGGCGGCGTGATTTTGGGTCTGATGCCGCAGCTATTGGCGTTGTTGGGTTAAGGATAGAAAGGACAGGTGAAATAGATGGATATGCAGACGTTATGGCTCGCTTGAGCTGGCCGGAAAGGGTATGCTGGCGATTTTTGTCGTAATTATTGCAATTTATATATGTGTCAGCCTTATGCTGTGGGCAACAAAAGAAAAACGGACAAAAATTAGGACAGGATACCGGATTGTCACTAAAATTGTAAGAAAAAATACGGTTTGGGCTTGCACTTTAACGTGAAGTGTTTATAATATCGTTTGGAATGTTAATACAAATTTAATCTTTAGGTAAAAAGAAGGGTATAGGGTTATGCATAGACTTGGGATTGTTGGATACGGTGGAATGGGCGGCTGGCACGCGGACCATGCGCTGAAAAGCGATGTTGTGGAGCTGGCTGGGATTTATGATATTAAGCCGGAACGGTGTGCGCTGGCTGAAAAAACGGGATTCATGCCTATGAGAGCATGGATGCGCTGCTGTCTGACAGAGCGTTGACCTCGTTACGGTGGCGATTCGAACGACGTACATAAAGGACGTTGTGATTCAGTGTTTGCTCGCGGGCAAGAATGTTATTTGTGAAAAGCCGGTTGCGCTCTCTTCGGCGGGAATTTGCCGAGATGGTGGACGCGGCGCACAAGAGCGGCAAGCTTTTACCGTGCATCAGAACCGCCGTTGGGACGTGGACTTTCTTGCGATGAAGCAGCTGTACCAGAGCGTGGCGAGATTGGCGAGGTGTTTAACATTGAGTCGCGTATCCACGGCTCGCGCGGGATTCCGGAGCGATTGGCGCGGCGAAGGAATATGGCGGATGTTGCTCGACTGGGGCGTGCATCTGATTGATCAGATTTTGCAGATTTATACGCAGAAGATTACAAAGCTGTACTGCCGGTTCGAGCACACGACGAACTTTGAGGTTGACGATGGCTTTAAGCTTGAGCTTACGTTTGAAAACGGGGGCGCAGGCGTATCGAGGTTGGAACGTACAACTTTATCGCGCTGCCCGCGCTTCTATATGCAGGCAAAGGACGGCTCTGCGCTGATTACCGACTGGCGCGAAAAGTGCCGTGGTACGCTGCAAGGCGTGGCACGAGAGCGATAGTGCTGCCGGTGCAGACGGCGGCGGGCCTGACGAAGACGATGGCGCCGCGCGACGAGGTAACGACGGATACGTATGAGATTGAGCGGCCGCATTCCGGACGTACACGACTTCTACCGCAACTTCTTGTGCGGCGATTGACAAAGAAGAACAGCTAATCAAGCACGACGATGCGCGTTATGAAGGTCATGGAAGCGTCCTTCGAGTCGGTGGAAAAAAGGCGCGGTTATCGCGTGTGAAATTTAACAACTAAACCGGAGGTGGAACGATGTATAATCTTTCTTGCTAATTGATACGGCACAGCCATGGCGGTGAAACCGTCTGATTTTGTAAAAGTGCCGATTCCGGCATTGCCGGCGCGCAAGAAAGTGTATGCATTTTCCGCTCAAACAGAATAGGACAGCCCTTTTTGGGGCGTATTTCCTGTGTTTTAGAGGCTGTAAGAAGGCACTTTCTTGCAGCTCTTATTTTATTTGTGAAAGCTTCAATACAGGAGGTGCGCAGCATGTCGCAGATTCATGTTACAAATTTGACGTTTGCCCTATCCGGGCAGCTATGATAATATTTTGAGGACGTGTCGTTTTGCCTTGACACGGACTGGAAGGTTGGCTTTACAGGCCGGAACGGACGCGGCAAGACGACGTTTATGCGGTTGTTAATGGGAGAGTATCGCTATCAGGGAACGATTTCCTCCAGCGCAGCGTTTGAGTATTTTTCCATACGAGGTCTCTGACTTATCGCGTGACACAGTGGAGATTGTCAATGAGCTGATAAGCGGGCACGAGGAGTGGGAGATTTTCCGCGAACTGTCCCTGCTCAGCGTAGAGGCCGATGTGTTTATGCCCCTTTGCAACGCTGTCCAATGGAGAGCGGACGAAAGGTGCTGCTTGCGGCTTTGTTTTTAAAGAAAATAGTTTTCTGCTGATTGACGAGCCGACAAACCACCTCGATATGGAGGGGTGCGCTGGTGAGCCGGTATTTGAACACAAAACAGGGCTTTATTCTCGTGTCCTTTCGCACGACCGCGCATTTTTGGACGCATGCATTGACCATACGCTGTCAATCAACAAAACAAATATAGTTGTCCAGAAGCGGAAACTTTTTCCGCTTGTGGGAAGTCAAACAAAATGCAGGACGCTTACGAGAGTGCGAAAATGAACGGCTGAAAAAGCGATATTGGGCGGTTTAGCGCATCGGCGCGGCAGAAGCGCTTTGGTCGGAGGCGGTAGAAAAAAACAGCATGCAAAAGTGTCGGTCTGCGCCCTGACAGGGGGATATGTTGGGCACAGCAGCGAAAATGATGAAGCGCCCAAGCAAATCGAAAAAGCGGCGGCAGGAGGCTGTAGAGGAAAAGGCCGGGGCTGTTAAAAAAACATTGAGGAGTATGATGATTTAAAGCTGTCGCCGCTGCCGTATCACGCGGACCGGATTTTGTCGCTGCGGAGGTGTCCGTTGCTTACGGCGGACGCACCGTTTGCGGCCCGCTCACTTTTGAGGTAGGGCAGGGGATGGGCTGTGGCTTTGGGAAAAACGGTTCGGGAAAGTCGAGCCTGTTAAAGCTGATTCGAGGGGGAGGACATTCCTTTTTACGGGCGAAGTGCGCGGCGCGGCAGTAATCTAAAGATTTCTTATGTGCCGCAGGATGCGTCGTTTTTGTCGGGCGAGCTGTCCGGCTATGCACGCTTTTATGCGAAATCGACGAGAGTTTGTTTAAAGCAATTTTGCGAAAAGCTTGGCTTTTGCGGGTACAGTTTGAAAAAAAGATATGGCACAGTTCAGCGCGGGCCAGAAGAAAAATGCTGCTGGCGAAAAGTCTATGTGAACGGGCGCATCTCTACATTTGGGACGAGCCGCTCAATTATATTGATATTTTTCGCGGATGCAGCTTAAACATTTGCTTTCCGCTTCGGCTTAACGCTAATATTTGTTGAACACGACCAAACCTTTAGCAGTCAAACCGCGACAAAAGATAATTCATTTGTAACAAAACTGTAGAAATTATATCATCGTCTGTCAATGGACAGGCCAAAGGGGGGCATGGTATAATATACGCAAAGACAAAGGTCTTTTGCGCTTAAAATTGCTGTCGGGGCACCGCCCTCCTCCTGCTGCGCAGGAACGCAATTTTCGGTTTTGTGCGCTAATTTTTATAATATACGCAAGAACTTTGTTCCTGCGCTTGAAGAAATCGCTGTCAGCGCACTGCGCCTCCTCCGCAAAAGCGGGAACGCGTTTTCTTGGGTTTGTGCTACATTTATGGTATCATCAAAACTATATAAGACTTCGGGGTTATTACAACGAGGTGTTGAGATGTTTTTACAATGAAGCGGGCAAAAGGATTGTTATGTACTGCTGTGCGCCTGCATAGTTGTTACAGCGACACCGCGTATCTTTGCGGAGGAAGCTGCTGTGACACGGCTGGAATTTTATGAGATTGTGATACTTCATGGAGGAAAAAGGAACGAAGCAATACGTAAC
>VOFG01004169.1_pt1 | contig 46747 bp, 81 predicted proteins | sample 5384171 | NCBI WGS metagenome assembly VOFG01 (sample SAMN12384726, study PRJNA508395) | human gut metagenome | isolation source: healthy gut F | host: Homo sapiens
GTTCAATTTGGAAGACTTTTTAAACAGCGTCGGCTGGGAAGCAACGGGCGGAAAGTCTGAACCGTCCTGACGGAAGAAGATTTCTTCTGAACCGAATCGGAACGTTTGGAGAATGCAGAAGATTGAACTGAACCTGCGGCGGAGGAACCGTTGACCGTGTCTGGATGAGGACAAAAATTGAACTCGCTCGGAAGATTCGTACTGCCAGAGTTCAATTTTTCTGAACTGAAATCCTGTGCAGAACCGGTGCGCCCTGCCAGCCAGTCTGCATCGACCTGGAGGGCATCTGCAAGAAACTGCAGGATCTCAGCGCGGGGCATGGTTTTGCCGTTGACATACTGGCTGATGTGGCTTTGCCGAGCTTTAAATTCTGTTCTTCCGCGAGATGTAAAAGATCAATCGGTTTCATTGCTGCTGATTCATGGATTCCTTTAAACGGGATGCAAAAAGTTCATAGGCTATGTTTGACATAGAAGGCTCTTTCCTACAAACAATAGAAGGCACGCTCTGCAGCATTCTATTGTCATGAATGATCTTGAACATAGAGTTCAAATTATGAATATAAGTTTAAAAATAAAAGCAATTTAAATTGAATAAAAGTTCAAAAAAACAGAATACGGAATGATCCATAAAAACAGGATACTGTTGAATTGAATTATATCATAAAATTGAAATGGTTCAAGATAAAAAGCGAAAGTTAAAAAATTAAACAAAGGGAACGTTCGCAGAAAGATTTGCAGGCAAAAAGTCTTTGCCTTTTGGAATGAAATTTGTTACAATACTAACGATATCAGGCAAACAAAATTTGCTGTAAGAAAGTAATACAGCCGGAAAATCTGCCGGTGTCTTTTGAAGAAGACAGGTAAGTCTCCCCGAAGGGAAAGCCGGGCGGCAGAAAGACGGAAACGATCGTAACAATTATCGTGATGATCCTTATCATAATAAGGTCATAATAAGGAAAACATGGTGGTCACAGGACGATCCGGATCATGAAGAAAGAATTGCCAGGAAGGGAATTTGTCTTTCAAAAGACAGGTTCCTTTTGTTGTGCAAAATTTCGACGATAGAGCAGGTGCAGTTGAACGGGACCGGTGCAGCGGCGGTACGGCAGTTTTGACATCAGAATAGATTGCAGACAGGAATAAAGTGATGATAAAGGGAGTAGACTGGGATTTTCCTATTTCTGGGACGGGGGAGAGCATTCCGGTATTTGAACAAGCGAATATAGAGCTGAAAGAGGGCGAATGGACGGCGATCCTTGGCTGTAACGGCTGTGGAAAATCCACGCTTGTGCGTCTGATGAATGGATTGCTGCCGCTTCAGAACGGTAATCTTTTCTGTAAACGGTATAAATGCAGGAAATCCTGCAAATAAGTGGGAGCTGTGCAGGGTATGCGGCATGGTATTCCAGAATCCGGATAATCAGTTTGTTTCTTCTGTGTTGGAAGAGGATATCGCTTTTGGTCTGGAAAACGCTCAGGTTGGAACGGGAGGTTACATCGAAAGTGAAGGAAGCGCTGGAACTGGTCGGGCTGGAAGGGTATGAAAAACGTTCTCCGTCGAGCTTGTCCGGCGGGCAGAAACAGCGGGCTGCGCTGGCGGGGGTGCTGGCGTTGAACCCGGAGATCCTGATCTTTGACGAGGCGACTTCCATGCTGGACCCGAAAGGACGCCGGGAAGTACTGGCAGAGATGAAAAAGCTGCGCGATTGTGGAAAAACAGTTGTTATGATCACCCATGATGTGGAAGAGGCTGTGTTGGCAGATCAGGTGATTTTGATGGGACGTCCCAATGGACAGAAGGATCCGAATACCGTCCTTGCACAGGGGAGTCTGCGGGAAATTCTGACGGACAGCAGACTGTTGATACAGGCGGGAATTGTACCGCCCATGGCAGTTCGGATGTATGAAGATTTAAAACTGGCGGGAATTGAACTGAACCGATGCCCGCTGACGAAAAGAGGAGCTGGCAGAAGCGCTATGCAGATGGAAGTCAGAAAATTAACAGTTGGATATGGAGCAGCCTGGGTACTGGATCAGGTCAGCCTGCAAATCGGGGCAGGAGAATTTGTCGGGATCGTCGGGTGCACCGGCTGCGGCAAGACGACGCTGTTAAAGGCGATGGCTGGACTACTGGAAGTGCAGAGCGGAGAAATTCTGTTGGACGGGGAAAATATTTTTCCAGACGATTCGATCGGGCAGTTCTGCGGAGAAAAGTAGGAATGGTATTTCAGTATCCGGAATATCAACTTTTTGCACAAACCGTGGAGAAGGATGTGGGCTTCGGACTGAAATACAGCAGACTTAGCCGGGAGGAAAAACAGGAACGCGTCAGATGGGCGCTGGAGCAGATGGGATTTTCCTATGAGGAAATCAAAGATCAGTCGCCGCTTTCTTTATCCGGCGGAGAAAAGCGCAGAGTGGCGATCGCAGGCGTTCTGGCGACAAAGCCGGAGCTTCTGATGCTGGATGAGCCGCTTGCCGGACTGGATCCGATGGCGCGGGAGATGTTTCTGGAATTTCTGGAAAGACTGACAGGGCAGGGCGTATCAGTTGTTAATGGTGTCCCACAATGTAGACGCACTGGCACAGCATGCTGCACGGATCATTGGAATGAAGCAGGGCAAAATTGTAATGGATGGAAGCTGTCAGGAGGTATTGGGAGACAGCAGGGCGCTTCGGACGATCGGACTGCTCGGCAGCGAAGCAGCGCAGACCGCAGAGCTTTTGGCAAACGGGCAAACGGTGTGCTGCCGGGCAGCGGGCTTCCCGTTACTTATGAGGCGCTGCGGGACGAGATTATCGGTGCGTTGACTGGGGAAAAAGGAGAAAACAGATGATGCAGATGCCGATGGGGCAGTATCGCCCCGGAAATACATTTTTTTCATCGGGCAGATGCGAAAGGAAAGCTGCTGGGGCTGTGCCTGGTGATTGCAGCGGTGATCGTGTCCAAAGGGCTGATTGGCTGTATCGCCGCGGCGGCAGCGGCGCTGACGGTATCGTATTTGGCAGGGATATCCCTGCGGGAGCAGATAAAACAACAAAAAGGGATGTGTCGGTTTTAGCAGTGATCTTTTTGATGAATGCGTTTTTTACAGCGGGGAGCATTGCATCTGGAGCTGGTGGGTTTTCCGGCTGAGCCGGGAGGAATCCGGCAGGGGGCGATGGTGGTCGTTCACCTGGTATTGATTTTAGTTTTCTGCATGGTGCTGACGATCACGACAGAGCCGATGGAAATCACGCATGGGCTGGAGGAACTGCTTTCGCCGCTTTCGAAGGTCGGAGTTCCGACGGAAGAAATCGCGATGATTCTGGGTGTTGCGATGCAGTTTATTCCGGTGCTGGGAGAGGAAGCGGAGAGAAGCCGGATGGCGCAGACTGCACGAGGGGCTCGGTTTGAAAGCAAAAAGCTGACAGACCGTGCGGCGAGCTTTCTGCCGTTGGTCATTCCGGTGTTTCTGGCAGCGTTTCGTCGGGCGGATGAACTGGCGTGTGCGATGGAGGCGAGAGGTTATCGCGGGCCGGGGCGGCGAACAAAGAAGAAAAATCACTGCCAAACCGCAACGGGAATGTGGCGATTGCCGCGAGTGCGATTTTTTGATTATGCAGGTATTCTTGCAAAAATAGAAAATAATGCATGAAAAATCCCATGATGAAATGCAAATCAAAGGGATGAAATCGAAATGAAAAATTACCGCAGCGCGGTCTGAAAAAAGTGAGGGACTGCGCAGCGTGTAATAGATATTTTTTCAAGGAGGAGAAATGTTATGTCTCAAATGTCTCAGGTAAAACGCGCAATGATTACGGCTGTATGTATTGCGCTGTGTGTGGTGCTGCCGATGGCGTTCCATTCCATTCAGAATGCAGGGGCGATTTTTTGCCCGATGCATATTCCGGTACTGCTGTGCGGTCTGCTGGTGGGCTGGCCTTATGGTCTGCTGTGCGGCCTGGCAGGTCCGCTGTTATCCAGCCTGCTGACCGGTATGCCTGCGATGGGTTATCTGCCCTGCATGATGGTGGAGCTTGGCGCGTATGGCCTGCTCTGCGGTCTGTTCATGAAATTTGTGCGCACCGGAAAAATTTATGCGGATCTGTACATCAGCCTTGTTGGCGGTCTGTTGATCGGTCGTGTGATCGCCGGTCTGTTTAGAGCACTGATCTTTTCGCCGGGAAGCTATTCTCTGGCAGCATGGGCAACCGGATATTTTGTAACCTGTTTGCCCGGTCTGGTGATTCAGCTTGTTTGGTTCGAGTATCGTATTTGCGCTGATGAAAGCCAGACTCGTGCCGATGCGCTATCCTGCAAAGCACTGAATATTGAAACAGAAATAAAATGTCATGTGGTTCCCCCAAATTTCAGACACTGCATTGTCCAGAAAATATGAACGAATTTAGAATATTTTTCGTTTGGTTTGCTGATATAGTTGTGGAAGTGCGGAAAAAATAATGTTACAATAATACTGGTTTAAGAGTGACAAAAACAGGGGGGACCAACCAGCGAATGAAAAAAAATACAACGAAAGTGATCAAAGAAGCGAACAAATATCTGGTAATGCAGTGCATACAGGCCTTTGAGCCTGTTACGCTGGAAAAATTGCGGAAAAAGACACTGCTGAGTCGTCCTACGATCCTGGAGATCATCAATTCTTTTTAAAGAAGAAGGAATTGTAGTAAACGGCGGTTTTCGGGAATCGACAGGAGGACGGCCTCCGCAGTTGCTGTGCATAAATGGAGATTCTGCGTATGCGATTGGAATTGATTTTGAATTTCCGACAATCGGATCGCGCTTGCAAATGCGAAACGGGAAATTGTAGGCAGACGGAAAATCCTGTTTAAGATAGATACGCAGGCGGAAGAGGTTTTGGCGCGGATGCTCAGGGAGCTTGAGCATCTGCTGGAAGAATTTTCCTCTGTGCGGCCCAGGATCGTCGGGATCGGTGTCGGGATTTGCGGAACGATTCGAAAGACAGAAGGCAGATCCCTGCACATCACGAGAATCCGGGGCTGGGAGCATGTTGAATTGCAGCGGATTCTGCAGGAAAAATTTCATCTTCCGGTTTATGTAAATAATGACGTGCATTTACTGGCGCTTGTAGAAAAGAAGAAGTATATGCGGGAGGACAATTCGGATTTTGTTTATATTGGAATCCGTTCCGGCATAGGCAGTGCATACATGTATCAGAATAAACTGATGGATGGGGTACAGGGCAATGCCGGTTATATCGGGCATACTGTATTGAATGCAGAAGGTCCGATGTGTGTCTGCGGCAATCGCGGGTGTCTGGATGCCTATGCAGGAGAACTGGCATTGAATCGCAGGTATCAGGAACTGACAAATAGTGAAAACGAGTCGTATTATACAATGCGGGATTTTATGAAGCTGTCCCGAAATGGGGATGCAGTCAGCCAGAAAATTTTAAAGGATGCTGCTTTTTTATCTCGGGATCACGATTTCGAACCTGATCAAGATACTGAACCCAAAATGGTGCTGATTGCAAGCTGTGAGCCGTTCAAGGGGACAACATATTGGAATATCATGGAAGAAACCATAAAAAATATCACATCAACGAGATGGAAACGAAGCTGGAGCTGAGAGAGGCACAGCTTTTAGAGGATGACTATGCATTGGGAGCATGCTGTTATGTTTTTCGAATATTTATTTGAAACGCCGCGTTTGTCCCTGGCAATCTTGTGAGGCACAACAATAGAATGCACGCTCTGCGAGCATTCTATTGTCATGAATGAAAAAAAGAAAAGCTGTCCTGTGATGAAAAACGGATCACAGGACAGCTTTTTATCGCAAAGAAAATCCGGCTTCTATAGGATAAAAAACGTTTTGCAGGATGGTCAGGTTTTGAAAGGCTGGTGCTGCAGGCTTAGTCAATCTTTCCGGCACCAAATTCAGGGAAATCCGAAATCGTGCGTTCGAATCCTCCGCAGACGTTGGTTGCGCTGACGACGAAAGAGGCAGCTTTTCATAGCCCTCGTTTATGCATTCGAAGGAGCCGTCGGTTTTGAAACAGGAAACCACGTCTTCTAAGGCGCGGACGGCGAGAGCGGGATTTTGCTGTGCAAGACACCAGATCATCCAGCCGGAGGCAGTTGCCCAGTAAGCACCGTTCTGGTAGGTCTCAGGTTCGACATCGATCAGCAGGCGCTCCCAGTATTGTCCTTTTAAGAGGTGGCGAACCTGACCGCGGTAGACGCAGGCATCATAATTTTTTCCAGAAAAGAGAGAACCGCCTGTTTTTCGTCCGCAGAGCAGGGAAAGCCAATGTAAAGCATGTACGCCATGCCCCAGATGTCGTACTGATGGCAGTCTTTTTGTTGCAGCATAAAAAGCGCCGGCAGCAGGATCAAACAGCAGGGAAAGGGAACGCTCGACAGATTCGGCAGCTTTTGCGAAGCGGTCGGATTTTTGATACCGTAGGTTTTGCACATGCGCTCCATCATACGGCAGGCGCGCCAGTAGAGCAGGGATTCCATGTAAAGCGTGCCGGTTTTGCCGATGGTATCGGTGAAGCCGTAAGGAGAATGGGGTTTCTGAACGTCATTGTAGACCAGACCGTTTTCGTCGATGGGCAGCAGGAACAATCCCTGCTCGAGATCGGCCTCCCATTCGGTAAACAGAGGCAGGAAGGTTTCCGGATCCATCCGTCTGGAAAGGCTGTCTACGGTGAAAATCAAAAACGGCGTATTGTCGAGATTCGCTTCTCCGACGGGAGCTGCAGCGATTCCGGCAGCGTAAACAGCCAGACCGTCTGTCGTCACCCGGTCTGGCATCCATCCGTCGGCACGGCGGTGACGGACCGCATAGCGGATGCAGTTTACAATATCCTGATCCGGAATGGCGAAACCTGCGTATTCCACCATATAGGAAAAATCGCGGAGCCACAGTCCGTCATAGCTGGCAGTGCCGTCCGGGGTATAAATCACAGTGCCGTCTGCAGCTGTGCGGCGGCAGCCATGGATAAGATCGGATGCGAGAGAACGTAAATATTGTGTCGTATTTGTGTACATTGGTTGAGGGCTCCATTCTGCTGTATTTTTATTACTTTAACGTTAAAAGGTGCGGGAGCAGCCGATCGAGCACCGCTTTGTAGCCGTTTGCGTACATGTGCATCCCTCTACGGTATATTCCGCTTTTAACTGTCCCTTTTCATCCTTGATGTCATCGTTGGCGTCTATGTAGGCTGCACCGACCTCTGCGGCGAGCTCTTTTACCATCTCGTTGGCACGGCAGATACAGTCATTGCTGCGGACTTTTAACACTTCTTTCATGCCTGCGTCGGCGACGTCCGGATTGACCGGATAATAGGCGAGCAGAAACAGCTTTGCCTGTGGAAGATGTTCGCGGATGCCGGAAAGAATGGTGCGGTAGCGGTTGTGCAGAACGTCTGGCGTGCAGGCGGGATCGTTTAAGTCGTTGGTTCCGATGTTGATAAAAATGTAGGCGGGACGGAGCGCATAAACGCAGTCCTGCATGCAGGCGAGCATTTCCGATGTGGTGAAGCCGCCGACACCGCGGTTATAGATGGTCAGCGGAAGGTCGAAATCCGCGACAAATTCCTGGATGGGAAACTGTTCCATCAGGCTTGAGCCTGCAAACAGGATCTGTCCGGGTTTGACGAACTCGTTGAGATAGCGGAAACGCATAACCCGGTCAATTTTTCCCGCATCTCCATGTAGAGCCTGATTCAGTTTGTTGTAAAATTCTATGTCCATGAAAAACCCCCTTAGGATGTTTCGAGAAGCGCGCATTTTATTCATGACAATAGAATGCTCGCAGAGCGTGCATTCTATTGTTATTTTGCAGTGATCGTAACCGCGTGCAGATAGCGTCGGAGCCAGAGGCACAGGTAACGGAAATGCGCTGGTTGGTGACCAGAACCCTGCAGCCGTTGATTGCGTTGACGGAATCGAGCTTGATTTCCATCTGTCCCTGAGGTGTATCGAGGAAAAGCATATTCTCGGTTGAGTTCCCGTTTACAGTGCCGGTGGCGGTCAGCGTGGAAGCGGTATTGACAGAAGCCGAGGAGCTGCTTCTTGCGCCGACTGTGGTAACGGCGTGTAGATAGCCATCATTGCCGTGGTAATAATAAACGGTCAGGGAACGTCCGCTTGTCATCATCAGACCCTTTAAGGTGTTTGCATTGTTGTCGATTACAAACTGCATCGTGCCTCCGGTGGTGGAGAGATAGAGCAGGTTGTTGGTCGTTTTGGAATCTACCGTGCCGTCTGACGAAGGGATAAGCAGAGTTATCGCCGTTTACAGCCCCAGAGGAATTGGAAGCAGAAGAAGCGTCCGCGATTTTTACAGCGTGGAGATATGCGTCAGAGCCGCGTCCGCAGGTAATGCGGTATTTGCCGTTTAAAACAAGGAAAGCACAGCTGCCCATCTCGGTAGAAGGATCCAGCCGGATGATCATCTCACCCTGAGGAGTATCCAGATGCAGATCGTTGTCCTTTGTATTTTGGTTGAGGTTCCGGTGACGTCAACCGTGTTGTTGGTATCTACAATGACCTTGCTTATCTGATTGCCGGTGGAAATTTTAGTTGCATGCAGATAGCCGTCGTTGCTGCCGGTAACGGTGACGGAAATTGCCTGATCGGGCAGCAGGATTTTACCGGAAGTGGTGTCAGTGGCATTATCGATCTTAATCTCCATTTTGCCCTGAGGGGTATCCAGCAGCAAAAGGCTGCCGGTGGTGCCGGACATGACCTTGCCCTGTACGGTAACCGTATTAGCTGCCTGAGCAGGAAGCAGAAAAGCCGGTGTAAAGAGCAGGGACAGAACCAGACAGGCTGTTAAAACAAGCCCGAAATGTTTGTGCATTTTCATAAGGAAGCCTCCGTTCAATAGAATCCGTGTCAGTACAGGAAAACAGACCTGTATCAAGATAGTTTCATCATATAATAAGCCCATTTAAAAAGCAAGAAAAGTTGTCAGAAAAAGAGATTCTGGTACACTATGGATTACAAGTACACGAAGAGAGCGCCGCTTCATGAGCAAAAGAAGCTGCGAATGGCGCGGGTGAACGGATTGCCGGGCAAAACAGACTTTAGAAGCAACCGGAAATTTTTGAGGAATGGGGAACTCAGAATGATCAACAGGGAAGATATGCTGGAACTGACCAGACGGATGACACCGAGCCGCACCTGCATGGATCGGATCGCGGGCGGATATATGGATGAGGACGGCTTTCTGGACGGAAGCTTTAACATACATTTTCTGAAGCTTTCCGGGAAGAAAAGGCGAAGAACCTCGCGCTTGCAAAGGCGGTTGGCCCTTTTTCGAAGACAAATGAACAGCTAAAAGAATACGAATTTTCACCGACACAGGAAAGGCCCGGAAGCCTGTGGCAGCTGCTGATGGCGATGCGGGAGGCGAGGCTCAAAAATGACGCCCTGAACGAAACGTTTTATGAACTGGTCGGTGAGCATTATCAGAGCATTGGAAAAGATTACGCGGTCTTTTTGTTTCACGGAACCTACGACGTCCCGCTCAAAGCGTCCGACAAGGAAAGTCTGTGGGAGTCTGAAGAGGTGTACGATTTTTAGTGTGCACGATCAGTCCGCGGGAGGGCGAATACGAGCCTGGTGAACCGGAGTGGGGCTTTTTGTTCCCTGCCTTTTCTGACCGCAGTACAGAAATCCACCAAATCGATATTTTTCAGAAAAATGCAATGGCATCCCAGACAGAGCTGATGAAAAAGCTGTTTCCCTAGAAAACAGTGACGCAGCAAGTTGCAGTCCGTTCCTGTATGCTGATGATACAGTATTTTATTGTGCTTTGGGAAGCTGCGTAAAGATTGCGTAAAGAATATCTGCGCAGAGCTGCCAGCGGTTGACAGGAGCCAGTAGTTAAGGTATTCTGGGAAAGATGTAATTGGAAAACGAAAATTTTAGGAGGATATTCATGATTAAAGAAGCAATTGGAGGCTTTTGTATGGCGCTGGCGGACAGCGTTCCCGGTGTATCCGGCGGTACGGTGGCCTTTATTATGGGGTTTTATGACCAGTTTATCGGTTCGGTCCATGACCTTGCCTTTGGCAAGATGGAAGATAAGAAAAAGCAATCGCCTATCTGATCAAGTTGGGTATCGGATGGATCATCGGCATGGGGCTGGCGGTTGTCATCCTGTCAGCGCTGTTCGAAAGTCATATTTATGTGGTAAGCTCTCTGTTTATCGGATTTATTGCGGGCGCGATTCCGCTGATCATCCGGGAAGAAAGGGATGGCTTCAAGCAGTTTGGCAAGGGCATTTTATTCCTGATCCTGGGTATTGTGTTGGTGGCCGGGATCACCTGGTTAAACGGCAGAGCCAACCTCTTCGATGGATCTGAGCCACTTCCAGCTCGGAAATGCGATTAAACTGTTCTTTATCGGAATGATTGCGATTTCTGCGATGTTTTTACCCGGTATTTCCGGTTACCCTGCTTTTGATCTTCGGTGTATACATTCCGGTGATTTCTGCGATCCGCGCAGCGCTGGGGCTGCAGCTTTCCTATGTACCGAACCTGATCTTCTTTGGACTTGGTATCGTAGCAGGCGCATGTAGTGTTGTAAAGATTATCAAGGTTTGCCTGGAGCGCTTCCGCCCCCAGACGCTGTACTGCATCGTCGGCATGATGGTGGGCTCCTTCTATGCGATCGTGATGGGACCGACAACGCTGGAAGAAGCGCAGGCCCGCTGGCTTTCTCCAGCTTTCATTGGATTGCCGGCATCATCGGACTGGCGCTGGTGCTGGGCATGCAGTTTGCAAAAGAAAAGGGAAAGAAAGCCTGAAAAACAGCGTGCAGCTTGTCTCCGGATAGGAGAAAGGCTGCACGTTTTTCATGACAATAGAATGCTCGCAGAGCGTGCATTCTATTGTTTATCACAGAAACGTGTCCTGTGATACAAAAGCCCTCCGGACGGGGAGACCACTGTAGCGTACATTATCCCCGCCCGAGGATCGCGTCGAGATCCTGTGGCGCAGCGGTGATTGGCGTCAGTGAGTAGCGGTGGACGAGAAGCTGCACGACAGATTCGGACAAAAAAGGCGGGCAGGGTCGGACCGAGGTATATATTTTTGACACCAAGGGCAAGCAGCGTGAGCAGGATGCAGACGGCCTTCTGTTCATACCAGGAAAGCACGAGTGTCAGAGGCAGTTCGTTGATGCCGCAGCCAAAGATTTCGGCGAGGGCCTGCGCAACGTAGATCGCACTGTAGGCATCGTTGCACTGCCCCATGTCGAGAATGCGCGGGATGCCGTTGATTTCTCCGAGGTCGAGGTCGTTGAAGCGGTATTTGCCGCAGGCGAGGGTCAGGACGATGGAATCCATCGGTGCTTGTTTGACAAATTCCGTGTAGTAATTTCTGCCGGGATGCGCACCGTCGCAGCCGCCGACGAGGAAAATGTGTCGGATCGCGCCGGTTTTGATTGCTTCGACAAGCTGCGGGGCGCAGGAGAGGACGGCAGCGTGAGCAAAGCCGGTCGTGAGCATGTGCCCGCCGTTGATGCCGCTCATGCTCTGGTCGCGTTCATAGCCGCCAAGGCGCAGGGCATGACGGATGACCGGGGAAAAATCCTTATGCCCGTGTTCGTCAGCTTCAATATGAGTCAGTCCCTCATAACCAACGACGGAGGTCGTATAAATCCGATCCTGATAGCTGGGACGCTGCGGCATCAGGCAGTTGGTCGTAAACAGCACCGGGGCGGGGATGTCCTGGAATTCCTGCTGTTGGCTCTGCCAGGCGGTGCCGAAGTTTCCTGCAAGGTGCGGATATTGGTTCAGACCGGGATAGCCGTGGGCAGGAAGCATTTCGCTATGGGTATAAACATTGATGCCGGTTCCTTTCGTCTGTTCGAGAAGCTGGTGCAGGTCTTCCAGATCGTGCCCGGAAACAACGATGAAGGGACCTTTTTGATGTCCGTGTGCACTCGTGTCGGAACGGGATTGCCGAACGCGGTAGTGTTGGCGGTATCCAAAAGCTCCATGCAGCGATAGTTGACCCTGCCGAACTCCATAATCAGGGAAAGCCATTCTTCGGCGGAATGCGTTTTGGTCAGCTCGGTGAGCCCGCGGTAAAACCAGCCGTCCACCTCCGGGTCATGAAAGCCGAGACGAGCTGCGTGATGCGCGTAGGCAGCCATGCCCTTTAAGCCGAACAGAAGCGTGGAGCGCAGGGAAACGGTGTCGGTGGCGGCTTCCCAGAGAGGGGCGATGAAGCGTTCCTTTCTCTCCGATCCGGGGGCTGTCAAGGCAGCCTGCGCATTGCCCGGACGCGGTCGGTAAAGCGCTTGATGGAAGCGTCATCGAAGTTGACATTGGTAAGGGTGGTAAAAAGACCATCGGCCAAAAGGGCGGTGCAGGAATCTGTCTGCACCCCTGCCTCCATGGCGGCATGCGAAAGGCGGATCAGTTCTTCGACGAGCAGATCCTGCAAAAGCGCTGTGGACGGCTGCTTGCCGCAGACGCCCGTTTTGATGCAGCCGGTATTTCCGGCAGTCTGCTGACACTGAAAAAACAGAACATATCTGACATAAGCATCTTCCTTTTCTTTTTTTCTGAAACGCTGTACGCCAAATGGCCTCAAATTGCAGAGCGTTCGACACACAGCGTTTTGTTTCCGGATTAGTATGAAACGGGAGAAGAAAAAATATACGAAATCCTTTATCAGATTGTGTACAGAAAAAAAGAAAAAACGGGTATAATTCTATGAAAATGGAATTGTTTGAAAAGAAACACAAAGGAGAAAGATTGAAAAATAAAATTTTTCAATCGCGAGATTTGTGTCTGCGCGCACTTGACACAAACTCGGCATGCGCAAAAAGCGTGCGCAGAAATGAGGAGAAAAATGGTAAAGCATGTGATTTTATGGCAGTTAAAGGATTCTTTTACAGAAGAAGAAAAAACGGAAATCAAGGCGGGTATTAAAGCTGGTCTGGAAGGGCTTGCAGGGCAGATTCCCGGTCTGCTTTCCATTCAGGTACATACAGAAGGGCTTCCTTCTTCCAATGCGGATCTGATGCTGGATTCCTGCTTTGCAGATGCAGCTTCCCTGAAAGGATATTCGTACATCCGGCCCATGTGGCGGTTGCGGACGGCAAGGTGCGCCCGAACGTGAAATGCCGTGTATGCATGGACTATGAGATGACAGAGGCCTGAAAAAGGGATGCAACAATAGAATGCACGCTCTGCGAGCATTCTATTGTCAGGAATAAAAGTGGCAAAATGTCATTGCTTTTTTCAAAATTTGATGTTTATAATAATTTATAGTGTTTAGAAATTCAAAGACAAAGGCAGGTGAATGAAATGGATAGCTGCGATGCTCACGGGCGAAGTCGCTGCATAGGATGGGAAGCAGAAAAAGCACAGAGACGCAGCAAATCCGTTTCGTTCTGAGCCTTTTTTTCTGTTCAGTTCTTTCTTCTTCATGGCGATAGAGTTTCTATTGTTCCTGTCCTATGGAATCCCAATAGCACGACAAGTCAGGTGAAAAGCAGGTTGCAGAAGATGCCGCAGGCGTGGATCAACGCAAAGGGGCTTCTTTTTGTTGCGTGATTTATGCAGAAGATGGTGTCTCTGTGTGCAAGTTTGGAGAAGAAAGGAGACGGGAGAGATGGAGACAAAGGACTATACTCAAGAGATCATTGACATTATCCGGAGCAATACCTCCCCGGCGGTGATGAGCAGCCGGCTGGAGGATTACCATGCCAATGACCTTGCGGAAGTTCTCAAAAAGCTGACGGTACAGGAACGCTGCAAGCTGTACCGGATCCTGGATAAGGATATGCTTTCGGATATTTTAGAATATACGGAAGCAGATGAAGCAACAGAGTACTTAAAAGAAATGGAACCGCGTAAAGGCTGCGGCGATCCTTTCCGGAATGGAGACAGACTCGCTGGCAGAAGTACTGCGCATGCTCGATAAAGGCAATAAGCGTCTGTTGATCGATCTGCTGGATGACGATGTCCGCCACGATATCGAAGTGATCGCATCCTTCGATGAGGATGAGATCGGCAGCAGGATGACTACGAACTGTATTATCATCCAGAAAAATGTTACCGTGAAGGGAAGCAATGAGCAGCCTGATCTGTCAGGCAGCCAAAAACGATAATATTTCTACAATTTTTGTCGTAAGCAGCCAGCAGAAATTTTACGGTGCCATCGACTTAAAAGACCTGATTATTGCAAGGCAGGATCATCCGCTTGAGGAGCTGGTTGTAACCTCTTATCCGTATGTATATGCGGAGGAGAGAGATCGACGAGTGTATCGAACGCCTGAAGGATTATTCTGAGGATTCGGTTCCTGTCCTGGATAATGATAACCGCCTGTTGGGCGTCATTACATCCAGCAGCATCATCGAGCTGGTGGATGACGAAATGGGCGAGGATTACGCAAAGCTGGCTGGTTTGACGGCAGAAGAGGATCTCAAGAGCCGTTAAAGGAAAGCATGAAAAAGAGAATGCCGTGGCTGTTGATCCTGCTTGCGCTCGGCATGGTTGTTTTCCGTCGGTTGTAGGCATGTTTGAGACAGTTGTGACGCAGCTGCCGATCATCATGTGCTTCCAGTCCCTGATTCTGGATATGGCAGGTAACGTCGGTACACAGTCCCCTGGCTGTGACGATCCGGGTATTGATGGACGAATCCCTGACAGGCAAGCAGAAGGCAGAGCTTGTCTTTAAGGAAATGAGGATAGGCTTATGCAACGGTGGTTTGTTGGGACTGATGTCCTTTGTACTGATCGGACTCTATATTTTGCAATCAAAGGAAAGACCCTCGCCTTTTCCTATGCGGTATCCGCGTGCATCGGTGTTGCCCTGCTTCTGGCAATGCTGATCTCCAGTGCGGTTGGTACGTGTATTCCACTGCTTTTCAAAAAGATCAAGGTCGATCCGGCAGTTGCTTCCGGTCCTTTGATTACGACCATCAACGACCTTGTTGCGGTAGTGTCCTACTATGGCTTGAGTTGGCTGTTTTTGATCGAGTTCTTCCATATGGCGGGTTAATTCTTACGGAGGATTAAGAAATTCCTTCAGAAAAATAAGCTTTTGTTTAGAAAAAATTTCGGAAAAGCCTCTGCGGCTGTTTGGAATTTGTCTTTATGATAAGGGCAAATGAAACAAACGACTGCGGAGGTTTTTATGGATATCGATAGAGAAAAGGAAGGGAAGTGCCTGACGGTGACAGTGCCCTGCTATAATTCGGAAAGCTATCTGGAACGGTGTGTGGAATCCCTTTTAAAAGAGCGCGACGGGCTGGAAATTATTCTGGTAGATGATGGGTCGACGGATAGAACCGGACAGCTTGCAGATCAGTATGCGCGTGCATACCCGGATGTGGTTCGGGTTGTGCACAAGAAAAACGGCGGCACGGTCCGGTGTCAATGCAGGGCTGATGCTCGCAAACGGAATTTATTTCAAAGGTCGTGGATTCGGACGATTGGCTGGATGAGGCTGCATTTCATAAGCTGATGAGCGTCCTGCGTTTCTGGTGCCGGACAAAGGAGGAAAAACGCCCCGACCTGGTTGTCTGCAATTATGTATACGATCATCTGGAAGAGGGAAAACGAAAGCAGTCCGCTACGGAAATCTTTTTCCCGAGCAAAAAATCTGCAGGTGGGACGAAATCGGCTGTTTTTCGCCGGAACAGTATCTTGTCATGCATGCGCTGATTTTTTCGGACAGGAGTGCTGTATAACTGTGGGTTAAAGCTTCCGGAGCATACGTTTTATGTGGACAACTTGTTTGCAAACTGTCCGCTTCCGTTCGTGCAGCGGATTTATTATCTGAATGAGGATTTGTACCATTATTATTTGGGGCGCGAGGATCAGTCGGTTAACGAAAAGTGCTCGTGTCGCGCATCGATCAGCAGATTCTCGTGACCCAGCTCGGCAACCGGTTCGTCGGGTCGGACGCGGTGCAGAACACCGAACCGAAGCTGCGCCGCTATCTGTACCGCAACAGCTCGATTATGATGGCGATTTCCACGATCCATCTGCTGATGCTCGGAAAAGAAGGGCGGCAGCGCAGAAAAAAGCTCTGGCAGTCACTAAAAAGAGAATCGAAGCTCTATCGAAGGCTGCGGCTTGGCAGCATCAGCGGTCTGACCTGTCTGCCAGGTGCGCCTGGGGCGGCGGTGGTGATCGGAGGATACCGCATGGCGCGCCGGATCTGGCAGTTTCAGTGAGGGTGCGGCGATGAAGAATAGGAAAAGCAGGATAATGCCGCGGCGCAGTCCGCAATCTACGTTGGCTTTGTAGACACGCCTGGTCTGTTTGCTTCGATCATCCGCCGAGTGATCGGGCAGAATTATGTGCATGTCGTGCTGGGCTTCGATCCGGAGTTGAAAGAAGCCTACAGCATCGGCAGACGCAATCCGGCGGTTCCGCTGTTTGCAGGCTTTGAACGGGAAAACCGGGAAAAAATATTGAAAAAATATCCGACTGCGCGCTATCAGATCTGCCGCGTGGCATGTACGAATGTGCAGAGGGAAGCGCTGCAGCAGGGAGACAAAGACGGAATGGGAACGACGCTTTACCCATCATTATATGGTGATCGGACTTGTGTTTTTGTTAGCTGGAATCGCCTTTGACCAGAAAAAAAATCACGACACCTGTTCGTCGTGGCTGGCGCGTGTAACCCAGAAGGTCGGCCTGCAGGAATGGCAAAAAGCCGTTTCCCCTTGTCACGCCGCGGGATGTGTATGAACAGCTGGGAAAAAAGACAGCTGTGTGGGAACGCTTGTATTCGAGGGGACACTGGCAGAGCTGGTGGAGGGCAGCGCAGCGGTCGTGGCTTCGGAGGCGGGCTGCGTAGTAGGAACTGCAGCGACATCGGAATCTACTGGCACGGGTCGTGACTGGCGGCCGCGTTGGGCGATGAATTGAGGATGTTCGTGCTGTATGTGCAGCAGCGCAGTCATGGCGCGCACATGTTTTGGGGTGCTGCGTGCCTGTAGAATGGAGAGGGATATGAAGGCTCGAAAAAAGATACGCCTGCAGGCGGACGAAAAAATTATGTTTTGGAGACACTGCTGTTTTTGGCGGTGATGGTACTCACGCTGCGGTTTTGCTTTAGCGGGCAGAAGCCGCAGGAGATCTGGGCAGCGGTAAAGAGCATGCGGGGAATGAGTCTGGCCGGGGCGGTGGCACTCGGCCTTTTTTTATCTGTATGGAAGGGACGATCATAAGGATTCTGCTTGGGGCAGCAGGCGGAAAAAGCGGACTTCTGACATGTATCAGCTATTCGTTTCTCGGATTTTTTATTCCGAATCACACCGTCCGCGACCGGCGGACAGCCGATGCAGCTCTATGAAAAGAAGAAGGATGGAAACAGCGTCAGCAGCAGTACTGTCGTACTGATGGTCACAGCGGTGTGCTATGCTGGTGTTAGTTTGTATCGGTACATTTCTGCTGATTTTCAGGGGGAAATGCTGCGGCAATATCTTGGCGGATATTTCGGTCTGTATCTTCTGGGGTCTGTTTTTGAATCTGGCGATCACGCTCGTCGTGACTGGAATGATTGTCCTGCCGCAATGGATAATTGCCTGGGCGGATATTTTTGATCGATTGTTTGTGAAACTGCATTTGTGGAAAGCTTCAGGAAGCGCAGACAGACAGGAAAAGGTGCGGTGCTTCGTGCAGGAATATCATCGGGCAGTCCTATTTTTTAAAAGAGCATCCTGGGCGGCTTGCGGCAGCATTTTCACTGACCTTTGTGCAGAGAAACAGCGCATTTGTGATTACCTGGCTGGTGTACTGCGGAATGGGTCTTTTCGGGACAAATTTGTGGAGCGTCGTCTTTTTACAGGCGGCGGTGACGCTGGCAGTGGACATGCTTCCGGTGCCCGGCGCGCAGGGAATTACGGAGCTCGTGTATCGGAGCGCGTTTGCACAGATTTTCATCGGAGGGACGTTACCTGTGTCGATGATCGTCAGCAGGGCGGCGTCGTTTTTATGTGCCGATGGCGGTCGGGCTTGCAACCGTGCTCTGAGGATGGCACGTAGAAAACAAATGCGCGAAAATTATATATTTAAAACAAAAATCATATTCCTGTGAGGGCGGTGCGGTGCTACATTTAGGTCACAGGAAGAAGAATTTCGCCGATGGGGAGGATCTCGGCGGAGGAAGGAAAACGCCCGGCAGTCCCAAGGCGCTATTCTTCTGCAAAAAGGACATGACAAGGAGGAGTGACACAACATGGAAAGGTATCGGGATGCAGGACTTCCGATTGAAGAGCGGGTAAAAGATCTGCTTTCCAGAATGACTTTGCTGGAAAAGATCAAGCAGACAGATCAGTATTTCACGTTTGATTTCACAAAAAAAACGCCGGAAGGACGCGTAGAAGAGATAGAATGGGACGCTATGAAGCAGTCCATGGGCAGCATGAGCGTGGGAAGCGTTCAACTGCGTGGTTGCACGCCGAAGATCGCGAATGCGCTGCAGCGCTATGCAGTGGAGGAAACGAGACTGGGCATTCCTTTTGTTCAGCGAAGAGGCGCTGCACGGATTTTATGAGGAAAAAGGCGACCTGTTTTCCACAGCAAATTTCGCTGGCGAAGACCTTTGAGCCTGAGCTGGGCAAGCGCATGGGGCATTGCATCGCGGCAGAGGCGAGGGCTTACGGTGTCCATGAAACCTTTAGCCCGGTCATGGATCTGACCAGAGATCCCAGATACGGAGGGTTGAGGAATCCTTTGGCGAGGACACCTACCTGTGTAGCGAATTTGCACGCGAGATCGTGAAGGAATGCAGAAAGGGGATATCAGCAGACCGGACAGCGTGGCGGCGGAGCCGAAGCACTATGTGGGGTACGGCACGCCCGTTGCAGGACTAAATTGCGCGCCGACAGCATTCGGACGGCATGAAGTGTTTGCATACTGTCTACCCGTGTTCGAGGAAGCCTTTGTAAACGGCGGTGCATGGAATGCGATGTGCTCCTACAATTCCATTGACGGACAGCCGGTGGCATCTGACAGGAGCTTCTGACGGATGTGCTGCGGGGACAATACCGGATGCCGGGATTTGTCCGCACGGATCTGACCGCCGTTTCCAGGCTGTACAATGATCATTATACTGCGCCAAGCCCGCAGGAGGCGATCCGGCAGGGGCTTGAGGCGGGCGTTGATCTGCAGCTTTATGATTTTACCCATGAGGAATGGGAGAACGGGATCAAGAGTCTGATCGAAACCGAAAAAATGTCAGAAGCAGTATTGGATCAGGCGTGTGGACGCGTGCTGAAGCTGAAATTTGCGCTGGGACTATTTGAATATCCCTATGTGGACGAGAGTCTGTATGAAAAAACGGCTGACTGCGAAGAGCATCAAAAACCGCTCTGGAAATCGCCAGAAAATCCATCTGTCTTTAAAAAATGACAGAGATATGCTGCCGCTTTCAAAAATCTCAAAAAGATTGCGGTGGTGGGCCCCGGCGCTGCAGGCCCCGCGCTCGGCGACTACTGTACCAATTTTGAACCATCTCACATGGTGACAGTGCTGGATGGGATCAGGGAGCTTGTGCCAGAGGAAACGGAAGTCATCTATGAAAAGGGCTGCAGTTATCTGGGAGAAAGGCTCATTCCGTTCCATCCGGGTTGGTTTGTCAGCGAGGACGGAAAGACAGGACTGACAGGACGTTATTACAACGGTTGGAACATAGAAGGGGAACTGGTGGCGACCCGGCTGGATCAGGTGATCCAGTTTAACTGGATTTATGCCAAGCCTCATCCGGATCTGGACGCGAGCCGTTTTCAGCGCGGTGTGGACCGGAAAGTTAAAAGCGCCGGAGAGCTTTTGCGGATGCATCGGACTATCCAGCCAGGATAGCATGCGCCTCTATGTGGACGGAGGAGCTTGTGATCGACGGCTGGGGACAGGGAAAAGACAGCGGGCAGCTTGTGGATTTCACCTTTGAGATCGGCAGAGAATATGATATCCGTTTGGAATTTTGCAATGACGCCAGAGGCGTGCGGGTGGTATTCGGTTACAACAGAGGCAGGGAAAAGCTTTGCGCAGGCGGTGGAGGCAGTGAAATGTGCGGATGTTGCTGTCGTCTGTCTTGGCGACAGCGTTGAAACCTGCGGGAAAATCTGGACCGGGCGGATTTGCAGCTTCCGGGCAGACAGCTGGATTTCTTAAAAGAGCTGGCAAACCCAGACTCCGATCGTGCTGGTGCTGCAGAATGGCAGACCACTTTCTCTGACGTGGGAGCAGGGCATGTGCCCGCGATCCTGGAATGCTGGTATCCGGGAGAAAAAGGGCGGCAGGGCGGTCGCTGAGGTGCTCTTTGGAAAGACTGCGCGCCTTCCGGCAGGCTTCCGGCGTCCCATGCAACTACAACCGCATGCCGGGCGGCGGCAGAAGGTATGGGAAACGGACTGGAATCCTCTTTATCCGTTCGGCTACGGGCTGACCTACACCAGCTTTTCCTACAGTGATCTGGAAATCGATGCAAAAGATCTACGCGCGTCCGACGTGGAAGTGGGCGCTGAGGCGACGGTTTCTTTACGGTGACAAATATAGGAGACACCTTTGGGAGGAAACGGCGCAGGTCTATCTGCGGGATAGTATGCCAGCGTGGTAAAACCGAGGGAAAGAACTGGCAGGCTTTCAGAAGGTTGCGCTGCAGCCCGGAGAAAGCTACAGGGTATCAGTAAAGCTGGGAACGAGACAGCTTCGGACGCTGAACATGAAATATGAGTGGCATGTGGGTAGGGCGATTTTTACCGTGATGGTGGGAGATAACGCAGCGAATGTGCTGCTTAGGGGAAGTTTTCGATTGCGTGAACAAAAACTGCCCGGCGGCAGGAAAAGCCGGACAACGCGGTGAACTTACAGGGCGTTTTTTCACCATTTTGTCTGGTATTGTAAAGCAGTGTCAGATTTGTCGTAAATGTCGTAAATTTGTGGTCAAAAATGATAAGAAATGGAGAGTGCTAATAAAATGAACGCAGGCTACGAAGTGACTGCGTTCATGAGCAAAGCCAGCGAAGCGGATTGCGAATGTCCACTGTTATAACGTATACAAATGTAAATGGATATCTGATCCCGAATCTCACCTATAAATCCGGTGAGCAGATGGAACAACTTGGCAAGTATGGTTTTCTTCGCAGAGATTATCTGAAGAACCATCGAAACTCAACGTATCAGGTGATGTTTTTTGCAGGATACGATTGGTGAGCATCTGCTGGAAGTGGACAAGGCTGCCAGAGAACGGGAAGAAATTTTTTCTGAAAGAATTGATTTATGTTTAAAATCGGATTGATATTTTTTGTTGATTGCGTATAATAAAAATGTAAAGAAAGTAAAGAAAACAAAGCAATCAATGAAAGGATGATGATTATGGAAGTAGCAAAATTTCCAGTAAAGGGCAGATTACGATTCCGGTATCTGTAGAAACAAGTTAAAATTGAGAACTGGCGATAAAATTGTCATTCTTGAAGAAAATGGAAGATTTTATTTTGAAAACTCTGCAATGCTTGCATTTTAAACGTGCAGAGGATGCATTCGCTGGCGAAGCACAGAAGGCAGGATTTGAAACAGAAGAAGATATGCAGGAGTATATGAAAGAAATCGGAAGGAAGTAAGGGGGCGTTGATTTGCGGATAATGCTGGATACCAACATCTTTATTTCCATGATATTCTTTCCTTCTGCACAGACCAGAGAACTGGCAAGAAGATTAACAGAAAGCCATCAGATAGTAGTCTGTGATTATGTGATCGAAGAACTACGGCTTGTAACGGAACGTAAATTTCCGGCAAAAGAAAATTCCTTGACCGTTTTTCATGGAATTACCATTTGAACTGGTCTATACCCCAAAGGAGCTGGATTTGAACGAGTTCGGAAATGAGGGATGTAAAAGATTCCCCAATACTTGCAACAACAATTATGGAAGGCATAGATGTATTTCTGACTGGGGATAAAGACTTTTTGGTGTTGGATGTCGAAACACCAGAGATTTCTCACAATGAAAGAATTTTTGGAACAATATTAAAATGAATAAATGCAAAGTAAGGCGTGAGTCATAGAAATGTGGCCCACGTCTTTTTTCTTTGCTCTGAAAGGAAGTGATGAATATAAACAAGAAAGGAATGCGTTCTGTAAACAGAGAGAGCTGAACCTGATGCTTGGTTTAAAGAGTAATGGAGATCGGTGGACGTAGTGGATTCATCTTCAATACAAAGCATGGACGTCCGGTCATGCCGGCGGAGTGAACAGCTTTCTGAAAATATTGTTAATGCTTATAATAAGAAAAGAAAGCAAATTGGCAGAAGAAGAGAAGCGAGAGCCGGAGCTGATGCCTCCTATTTCATCGCATACCCTTCGTCATACGGGATGTACCAGATTGGGTGAGAACAACGTCAATCCCAAAGTTATGCAGTATGTTATGGGCCATTCAGATGCACAGATTACAATGAATGTCTACAATCATATTGCAGAGAAGTCTCATGTGGAAAATGAGATGTCTAAAAATGAACCTGCCAGAAACCGTACCTGCTATGGTATAAATCATAAGTCGTTGTCGTAAAATGGTAAGAAAATCAGACGAATATATTTTTCCAAGAATTTGTCGTAAAAATGTGGTCAAATCAAGAAAATCGAGTGCGAAAGCAAGTGAAAAATCCCTGTGAAGACTATAAAATCAAGGTTTCACAAATTTTTTCATAAAAATTAGCACTCACCTGTTGACGTGGCTAATAGCTGGTGTTATAGTAGGATTCAGATGAAGTGTTATAGCTTCACTAGAACAAGCAACAGCGGCCGGAAGGTTAATAGAGGACGAATGGCGAAACCATGATAGATTGAGTAAGGGGGAGCTGTGTATGAACATTTCCAAATTTACCCAGAAATCCGTAGAAGCAGTGCAGAACTGTGAAAAGCTTGCCTATGAATACGGCAATCAGGAGATCGAAGAAGAACATCTTTTATACAGCCTTCTGACCATCGAAGACAGCCTGATCTTAAAGCTGATCGAGAAGATGGAAATCCAGAAGGACATTTTGTGGACCGCAGCAAACAGGCGCTGGCAAAGCGCGTAAAGGTGCAGGGCGGTCAGGTTTATATCGGCAAGGACTTAAATCAGGTGCTGATCCATGCCGAGGATGAAGCAAAACAGATGGGAGATGAATATGTTTCTGTAGAGCATTTGTTCTTGTCCATGCTGCAGTATCCGAATAAGGAGATCAAGCAGATCTTTAACCGAGTACGGCATCACGCGGGAGCGTTTTTTACAGGCATTGTCCACGGTGCGCGGCAATCAGAGAGTCGTTTCGGACAATCCGGAGGCTACTTATGATACATTGGAGAAGTATGGACAGGATCTGGTAGAAAAGGCGAAGCCCAGAAGCTCGATCCGGTCATCGGCAGGGATAATGAAATCCGTAACGTGGTTCGGATTCTTTCCAGAAAACGAAGAACAACCCGGTTCTGATCGGTGAACCCGGCGTCGGCAAGACCGCCGTTGTCGAAGGACTGGCACAGAGAATCGTGCGGGGCGACGTCCCCAGGGGCTGAAGGATAAAAAGATCTTCTCACTGGATATGGGTGCACTGGTAGCTGGTGCACAAGTATCGTGGTGAATTTGAAGAGCGTTTGAAGGCAGTGCTGGAGGATGTGAAGAAGAGCGAAGGGGACAGATCATTCTGTTTATTGATGAGCTGCATACCATCGTCGGTGCGGGCAAAACAGACGGTGCACTGGATGCCGGCAACATGTTGAAGCCTATGTTGGCGAGAGGCGAGCTGCATTGTATCGGTGCAACGACACTGGATGAATACCGCAAATATATTGAAAAAGGATGCCGCTCTGGAACGTCGTTTCCAGCCGGTGCAGGTGGATGAGCCTACCGTTGAGGATACCATTTCCATTCTGCGTGGCTTAAAGGATCGTTATGAGGTATATCACGGCGTAAAGATTCTGGATAATGCATTGGTAAGTGCCGCCGTTTTGTCCAACCGTTATATTTCTGACCGGTTTTACCGGATAAAGCGATCGACCTGGTGGATGAAGCGTGCGCACTGATCAAGACCGAGATGGACTCCATGCCTGCGGAGCTGGACGAGCTGCGCCGTAAGGTCATGCAGATGGAAATTGAGGAGGCTGCGCTGAAAAAAGAAGACGACACCCTGAGCAAGGAGCGTCTGGAAGCACTTCAGAAGGAGCTTGCGGAGTTAAAGTCCGAGCATTTACAACAATCGCAAGGCGCAGTGGGATAACGAGAAGAAGAGCGTAGAGAACCTTTCCAAGTTAAGAGAAGAGATCGAAGCGGTCAACAATGAAATTCAGATTGCACAGCGCGAAGGCGACCTGGAGAAAGCTGCAGAGCTTTCCTATGGCAAACTGCCGGATTGAAAAAACAGCTGGAGCAGGAAGAAGAAAAAGTAAAGAAGGAAGACCTTTCCCTGGTTCACGAAGCGGTAACCGATGAAGAAATCGCCCGGATTATTTCCCGGTGGACAGGTATTCCGGTTGCAAAGCTGACAGAAAGTGAGCGGAAAAGACGCTGCATCTGGATGACGAATTGCATAAGAGAGTCATCGGTCAGGATGAAGCGGTAACGAAAGGTGACGGATGCCATTATCCGTTCCAAAGCAGGTATCAAGGATCCGACCAAAGCCCATCGGTTCGTTCCTGTTCCTTGGACCTACCGGTGTCGGTAAGACGGAGCTTGCAAAAGCGCTTGCGGCGTCCCTGTTTGATGACGAGAACAACATGGTCCGGATCGATATGAGTGAGTACATGGAGAAATACTCTGTGTCCCGTCTGATCGGAGCGCCTCCCTGATACGTTGGCTATGAAGAAGGCGGTCAGCTGACAGAAGCAGTCCGCAGAAAGCCCTACTCAGTTGTCCTGTTCGATGAAATTGAAAAGGCACATCCGGATGTCTTCAATGTTTTGCTGCAGGTGCTGGATGACGGCCGGATCACCGATTCCCAGGGCAGGACCGTGGACTTTAAGAACACGATTCTGATCATGACCTCGAATATCGGCGCAAACTATCTGCTGGAGGGCATCGATGCGGACGGCACGATTAAGCCGGAAGCAGAAGAGCTGGTAACGAAGGATCTGCGCGGTCACTTCCGTCCGGAGTTTCTGAACCGTCTGGATGAGATCATCCTGTTCAAGCCTCTGACGAAGGATAACATCAGCGGTATTATCAATCTGATTGTCGCAGACTTGAATCATCGTCTGGAAGATAAGCAGCTTTCGATCGAACTCAGCCCGGATGCGGAGCAGTTCATTGTAGATAACGCATATGATCCGATTTATGGCGCGCGTCCGTTGAAGCGTTATATCCAGAAATATGTGGAAACGCTGTCTGCAAAGCTGATCCTGGCAGATCAGGTACAGATGGGTGACACGATCCTGATCGCAGTGGAAAACGGCGAGCTGGTCGCAAAAAAGGAAAAAGCAGCATAGCGTTTAAAGCTGCAGACTGTAGAAGCACTCGGCGGGAGGAGGTTTCTCCTGCCGGGTGCTTTTTTTCTTTACAAAATCAACTCCTGCGAGTATTGTGATAGATACGGGTCGAAAAACGACCTGAAAAAGCGCATATTGATGCAGATTCTGTGGATAGAAAGGCTTTTACAGGGGAATGGGAGAGAAAAATAGAACAAAAGCAATAGAAATGACAACAGGTTCGATCTGGAAGAACCTGTTTTTCCTGAGCTGCCCGCTGGTATTTTCCCAGGTGCTGGAAGTGCTGTTTAATATGAGTGACGTAGCGGTGGTAGGGCGATTTTCGGATTACCGGGCACTGGGTGCAGTTGGTTCGACAACGCTTCTGGTCACGCTGTTTACCGGCTTCCTGATCGGAATGGGCTGCGGTGTTAATGTGCGGATGGCGCATGAGCTGGGTGCAAGGCGCAGGGAATCCGTGATCAAAACCGTGCATTCCGCCTTTGTGATCTGTCTGATCGTCGGTCTGCTTGTGGGTGCAGCCTGTTTTTTTTTCTTTGCAGAGGGACTGCTTGGAATTCTGCATACCAAAGAAGAGCTGATGGACAGTGCTGTTTTGTATCTGAAAATTTATGCACTGGGCATGCCGGGTATGGCACTGTATAACTGCGGCAACGGTATTCTGAGCGCCACCGGGGATACGAAGCGTCCGCTGCTATATCTGTCCATTGCAGGAATTGTAAACGTTATTTTAAATCTGTTTTTTGTTATCGTGTGCCATATGGCAGCAGAGGGCGTGGCCATCGCCAGTGTGATCGGACAGTATTTATCTGCACTTCTGATCGTGATTCATCTGCTGCGACGGACGGACGACTGTGGGCTGCACCCTTCGAAGCTCAGACTGGATCCAGCCTGCGGAAAAGCGATCCTGGTGCTTGGCATACCCACCGGTATCCAGAATGCCATCTTTGCTATCGCGAACCTTTTTGTGCAGTCCGGCGTCAATTCCTTTGATGCGGTGATGGTGTCCGGAAATGCAGCTGCAGCGAATGCGGACACGCTGATTTTTAATATTATGGCAGCGTTTTTATACCGGCTGTTCCAGCTTTATCGGACAGAACTGGGGCGCTGGCAACCGGGAACGGATGAAAAAGAGCTATCTCGTCGGGCTGACCTATTCCTTTGCGGCAGGTGCGATCTTTGGCGGACTTCTGCTGATTTTCGGACGACAGTTTCTGTCGCTGTTTGCGACGGAGCCTGCTGTAATCGATGCCGGAATGCAGCGTGTGAAGATCATGGGATTTTCTTATATGATCAGTGCGTTTATGGACTGCAGCATCGCAGCCTCCCGAGGAATCGGAAAGAGCATTGTGCCGATGGTCATCGTTATTTTAGGCTCCCCTGCGTGTTCCGGGTGATCTGGGTGTATACCATTTTGTATGGATTCATACGATTCCGGCGCTGTACTCTCTCTACTTTTTTCTCCTGGGCGATTACATCTGTGGCGGAGGTGCTCTATTTCAGGCACAGCTTTCGGCAGCTGGAATTTCAGAGCTGAGTCCGGGGACGAGAACCGTCAAAATCCGGCAGCTCTTCTGCAGACAGATAAGGTTTTTGGTGCTGCTGCGCCGTCCTTCCTGAATGATAGAGGGCTTCTGCTGCATAGATTAAAAAGAAGCCAAACCGAAAAGGCGGTTTTTCCATGGAACATAAAAAGAGAAACGAAATGAAAGGGCAGCAATTCAACTGGGACTTTTTCTGGTTGGATTGCTGCTTTTTGGAACTGTTGCGGGAGGGCAGCTGACAGGGGAGGAAAAAAACGGGAAGGAAAAGGCAGCAATACAGACTTCTGGCGGCGTATCCGATGCAGCAGAGCCCAAAAAGATCGCCCTTACCTTTGATGACGGTCCGCATCCGGTCTATACGAAAATACTTTTTTGGACGGCCTGGCAGAGCGAGGCGACAAAGCCAGTTTTTTTTGTTAAAGGGGAGAATGCAGAAAAATATCCGGAGCTGATTTTTGCGTATGCAGAAGGAGGGACATCTGATCGGCAACCACACCTATAGTCATATTCAGCTGACAAGCAATAACCGGGAAGCCTTTCGACAGGAGCTGATTTCCACGAATGAGGTATTGAAGGAGATAACAGGAGCGGAACCCATTTTTGTCCGTCCGCCCTATGGAAGCTGGGACAAAGGCTTCGAACAGGAGCTGAATATGTTCCCGGTGCTGTGGACGATCGATCCCCTGGACTGGTGCAGTCAAAAGCAGCACCAATGTTGAAAAGCGAATCTTGTCCAAAGCGCGGGAAAATGCGATTATCCTGCTGCATGATGAATATGCTTCCAGTATTGAAGCGGCACTTTTTATTGTGGATGAGCTGCAAAGCCAAGGCTATGTCTTTGTGACAGTCGAAGAAATAATGCTGGTATCTTGAAATCCACAGTTGGATGAAATCCACAGTTGGATGAAATCCGCAGTTGGATGAAATCCGCAGTTGGATAAAATCCAACAGTTGGATAAAATCAACAGTTGGATAAATCCAACATGTACAGCAGGGAAAATAGTTGTTATAATCAAATGTGGAAGCTTTTGCACCGACCTTGATGCCTGCGGATTGTTCCGTGCTGCGCACTCCAACAATCCTACTTCGTAATCCATGGTCAGGTTTAGAACGAAAGGAAACAGATTGGTAACTGTGAGGGTACTGAACAGTTACACAGATTGAAAAAAATAAAATGTTTCAATCACGAGATTTGTGTCTGCGCGCATGGCACAAACTCGGCATGGGCAAAAAGCGTGCGCAGAAATGAGTGGAAAGAATGCAATATACCTACACAGAACTGGCAGCGTATCTGCTGCTGTACAGCTTTATCGGATGGGCACTGGAGGTTGCCTTTTGCAGTAAAAGAAAGAAGATTTTGCAACCTGCGGATTTTTTCAGCCTGCCCCCTTTGCCCGGAATACGGCATAATGATGGATATTCTGATCCTTTTGCTGCCGGAGCAGGGGACAAAATGGCTGCTGCAGTTTCTGACCACTTGGATGGTCGTGTCCGTTGTGGAATATTTTTCCGGAGGATCGCAGCCAAAATCTGGAAAAAGCATTTGTGGAATTACGAGGATGTGACACTGTTTGGCGGGAAGAAAAAGAGTGTGCTCCTTTCGCTGATCAAGGCAGCAGTTGTGATGACGGCGGTGCTGCTTTTGCATCCTCCGGTCTTTATCCTGTTTTCGATGATTCCGACAATTGTGCTGCGGATCATAGACATAGTCGGCTTTGGGCTGATGGCTGCCGACCTGGTGTCGATTCTGATTGCAGTCAGGAAAAGCAGGAGCCTGACAGAGCTGAAGGAAACCCAGGGAGACTTCTGCAGGAACAAAAAGGAAGTCAAGCAAAAGCTTGGAGGCAAGATCTATCATGCAGTCTGGAAGCGCTTAAACCGTGCATACCCGGAGATGGAAGCTCTGGAGGAGGCAGATCGGGCAGAACGATATGTCTTTGCAAGAGGCGTCTGTGTGGATAAGCTGATCTGGGTATTTATGATCTGTGCATTTCTCGGAGATCTGATCGAAACGCTGTTCTGCAGGGTGACGGGAGGCGTATGGATGAGCCGGTCCAGCGTAATTTACGGCACCTTCAGTATTGTCTGGGGCTTCGGTGCGGTCATTCTGACAGTTGTATTGCAGCGGCTTGCCGGAAAAGAGGATCGTTATATTTTCCTGGCGGGCAGTGTGCTGGGCGGCGTATATGAATATCTGTGCAGCGTATTTACAGAGATTTTTCTCGGGACTACATTCTGGGATTACAGTGACATGCCATTTAATATCGGCGGGAGAACCAACCTGCTGTATTGCATTTTCTGGGGACTGTTATCCGTTGTCTGGGTAAAGATCTGTTATCCGACCATCAGTGGATGGATCGAAAAGCTGCCGCCCCTTGGAGCAAAAAATTGCGACCTGGGCAGTTATCGTGCTGATGAGCTGCGATGCGGTGATTTCAGCAGGCGCCATGGTACGCTATGTGGAACGGCAGGACAGCGCGGCGGTGCAGGAGAGCAGTGCGGACGCAAGGAATGCCGCGGGCGTAGAAAACGCCGCGAAGGAGGAAAAGCGTCGCGGACGCAGGGAATGTCGTAGGCACGGAAAGTACCACAGGAACCGTGCGGGCGGAAAAGAAGAGCGTGATCGACACATTCTTTGACATCAATTACCCTGACGAGCGGATTGAGAAGGTGTGGCCGAACATGAAAGTGGAGGTACAATAAGGGGACATGGATCTTTTCGATTATATGAGACAGACCAATCAGGAAAGGAAGCGCCGCTGGCGGCAAGGCTGCGGCCCCGGACGCTGGATGAGGTAGTCGGGCAGCAGCACATTATCGGAAAGCGACAAGCTTTTTTTGTACCGTGCGATTCAGGCGGACAAGCTTTCCTCCATCATTTTTTACGGACCGCCCGGAACGGGCAAAACGACTCTTGCGAGGGTGATCGCGAATACGACCAGCGCGGAGTTTATGCAGATCAATGCGACTGTGGCAGGCAAAAAGGATATGGAAGAGGTTGTCGCTAAGGCAAAGGACAACCGTGGAATGTTTGGAAAAAAGACGATCCTGTTCATTGATGAATCCATCGGTTCAACAAGAGTCAGCAGGACTATCTGCTTCCCTTTGTGGAGGATGGAACCCTGATCCTGATCGGTGCGACGACGGAAAATCCGTATTTTGAGGTAAACGGGCGCTGCTGTCCCGTTCGGTTATTTTTGAACTCAAGCCGCTTTCAAAGGAAGATATCGAAGAACTGATCCGCCGGGCAGTCTATGATCAGAGAGGAATGGGTGCCTATCAGGCACAGATAGAGCCGGATGCGCTGGAGTTTCTGGCGGATATTGCAGGCGGAGATGCACGTGCGGCATTGAATGCAGTAGAGCTTGGCGTAATGACGACACAGCGCTCAGAGGATGGAAAAATCCATCTGACCCTGGAGGTTGCCCAGGAATGTATTCAAAAACGTGCAGTAAAATACGACAAAACAGGCGATAATCATTACGATACGATTTCGGCATTTATCAAGAGTATGCGCGGACCGATCCGGATGCAGCGGTTTATTATCTGGCGCGGATGCTGTATGCCGGGGAAAGCGTGACATTTATCGCCCGCAGGATGATGATCTGTGCGTCGGAGGATGTTGGAAATGCAGATCCGACAGCGCTGCAGGTAGCGGTTTCTGCATCCCTGGCATCAGAGCGGGTGGGCATGCCGGAGGCGCAGATCATTCTGGCACAGGCGGCGGCCTACATTGCATGCGCGCCGAAAAGCAACGCAGCGGTCAACGCCATTGCGTCTGCAATGAAGACGGTGGAAGAAACCGGAAATCTGGCGATTCCGGTGCATTTGCAGGATGCCCATTATAAAGGAGCAGCAAAATTGGGACACGGAAAAGATTATAAATATGCACATGATTATCCAAACCACTATGTCAGACAGCAGTATTTACCTTATGAGCTGTCCGGAAGAGAGTTTTTATCAGCCAGGTGGGATGGGATATGAAGTAAAATCAAAGAGCACATGCAGCGGATACGCAGGGAAGCGGCTAAGACAGAGCAAAAGCCGCAGGATGGAGAAGAGCAATGAAACAGATACCAAAGCGGGTCATGATCGTGTCCTTTGATGCGGTCGGAGCAAAGGACCTGGAATATTTACAGACCCTGCCGAATTTTCAGCGTTTTTTTTGAACAGGCGGCGCTGTGCAGCCATGTAAACAGTGTGTGTCCGTCCCTGACATATCCGGCCCATACATCCATTGTGACAGGGCGGATGCCGAAAATCACGGGATTGTGAACAACACAAAAATCCAGCCCAACCGGAAGGATCCGGACTGGCTTTATCATCGCAAATGGATCGCAGCACGACGCTTTATGACGAAGCGAAGAAAAAGGGAATGACGACGGCCGGGCTTTTGTGGCCTGTTGCGGCAGGGCAGCAGGATGGACTACTATGTGCCGGAGATTATGGTGACACGCAAATGGCAAAATCAGATCCTGATGAATGCGACGAACGGTCCGTTGTTTTATCAGTTGGATCTGAACAAACGCTTCGGACAGTTGCGAAACGGGATCGCACAGCCTCAGCTGGACAATTTTATTCAGGCATGCGCGCTGGATACGATCTACAAATACAATCCGCAGCTGTTTTTTGCTGCATCTGACGGATGTGGATGCGAACAGACATCTCTATGGCGTGGAGAGTAAGGAGGCAAAAGAAGCTCTTAAGCGCCACGATAAGCGTCTGGGCGAGATTGTAAGGGCACTGGAGGAAACCGGAGAGATGGAGAGCACGACGGTCGTGCTTCTGGGGATCATTATCAGAAGGATGTGGACAAGGTTGCCTTCGTCAATCATGCACTGTGGAAAACCGGCTTGTTGACGGTCCGCAATGGCAGGATCAAAAGCTGGAAGGCCTATGCATAAAAACTGTGACGGAAGCTGCTATATCTATCTGCATCCGTCTGTACGGAACAATGCAGAAGTGCAAAAGCGTACAAGAAAAAGTGCTGGAGACGCTGAAAGGACGGGAGGATTTTTGGAATCGAAAGGATTCTGACCCGGAAGAGGCAGCAAACATGGGCGCAGACGAAAACTGCTTTCTGATGCTGGAAGCAAAGGAAGGATGGTTTTTTCTGGACGAATGGGAACAGCTGACGGCAGCAGAAAAAGACTGCGCACATGGCATGAAGGGAACCACGGGTATCTGCCGGGTGAGGCAGACTATCAGACCTTTTTGCAATGTCGGGATGCAGTGTAAGAGCTGGTGCTTCAGGGTAAGAAAAAAATATCGCGCTCTGGGATGAGGGCGCGACATTGGCAGCACTTTTGGAGATAGACCTCGGAAAAACAGATGGCAGTGTGATCCGGGAGATGCTGCAATAACATACTTTAAAAACAGGGCGGTTGTCAGATACTGATAAATCTCCCTGTTATTTTTTTTTTGCCAGTTTTCGCAAATGGAAATTGCGAGCTCTTCTGTAAAGGTAACCGTAAGGCGGATGGTCACCAGGTTGACGTCCTTATCCACTGCAGTCAGCTCTGTTTCGAATTCCCCCGTTGACAGCCTTATAGTAGTTGCTCTGGATCGAAGATTCGTTGCGCATTTCCAGTTCATTTTTTTTTAAGATATTCGCCGATGTCTGTCTTGATTGCGTCACTGATGCGGTTCTCAAAATAGGAAAGGGTATTGCGGCCCTCCTCCGTGATCTGCAGATGGGTGCGGTTGACCAGTGTTTTGGCAGTGATCAGCCCGGCCTGCGCCAGCTCATTGATAACCTGCTGCAGTGTCAGATAGCTGGTATATTCTTTTTCCAGAATGAGATCGCTGACCTGCGCCATTGTGAGTGGGAAGGATACCTTGTTGAGCAGATAAAGAACGATCAGTTTATAGAGTGTAAGAGGTTCCTGGTTCATAATTATCCCCTTGTCTGAGATTTCGTTGTTTCATAAGGGCATGCAGCCCGTTTAAGACGTTTCGTTTCGAAAGACTCCACTGGGGCGCGATCAGGAGCTTGCGGGGACCGTCTCCGGTGACCCGGTGGAGGCAGATATCCGGAGAAAGTGCAGCGATACAGCTTGTCAGCAGATCGAGATATTCTTCCTGTGTCAGTACAGGAAGCTTTCCGGCTTCATAAAGCAGGGCAAGATCTGTTCCCTTTAAAATATGGAGAAGCTGCAGCTTGACACCAAAGGGATGCACCTGATTGACGGCACGGATGCTTTCCAGCAGGTCAAGCCGGGTTTCCCCGGGGAGTCCGAGGATCAGATGGACGATAAAGGGAAGCCTTCTGGCATGGAGCTTTGCTGCAGCATCATAAAATACGGAGGTCGGATATCCCCGGCGGATCCTTGCTGCAGTGTGGTCATGAATGGACTGCAGACCAAGCTCGATCCAGATAAACCGGTCAGGATACAGCAACCGGAGGCGGTCAAGTCCCTCCAGAATGATATCGGAAAGACAATCCGGGCGCGTCGCAATGGAAATGCCTGCGACCTCCGGGGAGGAAAGTGCTTCTTCATAACAGGAAAGCAGTCTGTCCGGATCGCCATACGTGTTGGTATATGCCTGAAAATAGGCGATCAGAGACGGCTTGCCGGGTTCCGGTATCCATTTGGAGGACAGAAGTGACTTTGCCTGGAGTTAACTGGTCTGTTACAGAAAGCTGCCGGGAAGCGGCAAAATCGCCGCTTCCGCCTGCAGAACAGAAAATACAGCCTCTTGTATCGAGGGTGCCATCCCGGTTGGGACAGGTACAGCCGATATCCAGCGCAGCCTTGTAAAAAGCTTCCGTCCGTATGTATTTTTACACCAGGCGTCCAGCGAATAGTAGGGCTTCTGGTGCCAGAGATCAGCGGATGTTTTTCTTGACTGCATCTGCAACAACGTCCGCAACTCTGGGATCGAATGCCTCTGGCATGATATTGTTTTCGTTTAATTCTTCGTCAGAAACGAGGGCTGCGATGGCATTAGCGGCAGCCAGCTTCATTTTATCGGTGATCTGTTTTGCATGTCCTTCCAGAGCACCGCGGAAGATGCCGGGGAATGCGACAACGTTGTTTACCTGGTTCGGGAAATCGCTGCGTCCGGTGCCGACAACGCGTGCCCCTGCTTTTTTTGCGAGATCAGGCATGATCTCAGGAACGGGGTTAGCCATTGCAAACAGGATAGCATCGGAATTCATGGAAGCCACCATCTCTTCCGTCACAATACCTGGAGCGGAAACGCCGACGAAAATATCAGCACCCCTTTAAAGCATCTGCAAGGGAGCCGGTTTCGTGAGCCAGATTGGTGCGTTTTACCATCTTTTCCTGCATCCAGTTTAAGCCCTCTGCGCCATCGCAGAGAATGCCGGATTTATCGCACATAATGATATTGGAAAAGCCGTAGGTCAGCAGCAGGCGGGTGATGGCAACTCCTGCGCTTCCTGCGCCGTTTACAACAACGCGGCAGTCTTCCTTTTTCTTACCGACTACCTTTAAGGCATTGATGATGCCGGCGAGTACAACAATAGCAGTTCCGTGCTGGTCATCGTGGAAAACAGGAATATCAGAGTCTCTTTTAAGCGCTCTTCGATTTCGAAAGCAGCGGGGTGCACTGATATCTTCCAGATTGATGCCGCCAAAAGCGGGGAGCAAAGCCAGGTAACAGCTTTGATGATCTCTTCCGTGTCCTGGTATCCAGGCAGATGGGAACTGCGTTGACACCGCCGAATTCTTTAAATAAGACAGCCTTGCCTTCCATAACGGGCATAGCGCTTTCGGACCGATATTGCCGAGTCCCAGTACGGCGGAACCGTCCCGGAAACAACAGCTACAGTGTTTGCTTTCATCGTATAGGTGTAAGCGGCAGCCGGGTCTTTGCAATGACCTTACAAGGCTCCGCAACGCCGGGAGTATAGACAAGTGCAAGGTCTTCACGGGTGCGGACGGGTGTTTTGGAAACGGTTTCAAGCTTTCCCTGCAGCTTCGCATGCAGTTCCAGCGCTTTTCTCCTGATTTGTCATTTGATTTGCCTGCTTTCTTTTTTTTTAATAAGGAATGATGATGTCGGGGCATACGCGCCATTCGTAGCTCTCTGTATATCATCATATCTGATTTATTTGAGTGAATCAAGGAAAAAATCTTCCTATTCTGTTTTGAGTGTGGTACAATGAGCGAAACAGAAGGAGACGTTTGACTTTGTGTCTCCGATGTGTAATAAAATTCACTAAAATGACAGGCACTTTGATTTCTGACAAAAGACCGCTGTTTCCCGGATCGGGATGTTCTGGCGCATTTCAAAAGATCGTTTCATGTAGAATTCCGTATGAAAATCAGGGACGAATCACGATGGCAGTAAAAGGAGTAAAGATTGAAAAATAAAAATTTTTCAATCGCGAGATTTGTGTCTGCGCGCTTGACACAAACTCGACATGCGCAAAAAGCGTGCGCAGAAATGAGAGGAAAAAATGATAAGAGAAAATATGAATCTCTGGCAGTGCATGATCTGAAGGAGATTGCAAAAGCAAGGGGATAAAAGGACTTTCTACAATGAAAAAGGCGGAAGTCATTGATGCGATGCTGAGGTTGGATGCCCAGGAGAATGCAGAAATCAAAACAGAACGCAGCGTCCCGGAGAACCGCCCGGCAGAGAGCAAGGATGCCCCGGAGAAGGACGCGGCAGAGCGCAAGGATTCTCTGAAGATGGAGTCAGCAGAGCGCAAGGATGCCCCGGAGAAGGACGCAGCAGAGCGCAAGGATGCCCCGGAGAAGGACGCAGCAGAGCGGGAGGATGCTCCGAAGAGGGATGCGGCAGAGCGCAAGGATGCCCCGGAGAAGGGCGCAGTGGAAAAGCAGGATCACTCATGACGGTGGGACAGAACCGGAGAGCAAAGCAGGGGATCGGGAGGAAAGGCGACAGCAGAGAACAGGAAAGCGCTTCATCAGCAATGGTTCTTATCATAATGGACGGACAGGAAGCCGCGACAACAATGGTGTGCGCGAAAATACTGCAGCTGCAGCGCCCGTGCTGCTGCGCCTGTGGGCAGAAGAGGCACAGAACCGTGTGAGCGCGCCTGCACCTCGTTATAATGAGCGCTACAACAGTCAGTATAATCGCGGAACTGCACCGATCCAGAGTCAGAGGACGACAAGTTCCCGACAGAGCTGGACAGCGGCATCACGGTAAAGGGTATCCTGGAGGTCATGGCAGGGCTATGGCTTTATCCGCTCGGATAATTATATGCCGGGAGATAATGATATTTACGTGGCCCCAGCCAGATTCGTCGGTTCAATTTGCGGACAGCCGATATTTTAGAGGGAAATACCAGAGTGCGGACACAGAATGAAAAATTCTCTGCCCTGCTTTATGTCAAGACGATCAATGGTTATACCACAGAGGAAGCATCCAGACGAAGCAACTTTGAAGATATGACGCCGATCTTTCCGAACAGCAGACTGAAAATGGAACGCTTCGGCTGCCCGGTGGCGATGCGGGTCATGGATTTGTTAAGCCCCATTGGGAAAGGACAGAGGCATGATCGTGTCCCCGCCGAAGGCTGGTAAGACAACCCTATTAAAAAGAAGTGGCCATGTCGGTAAACGAAAAATTATCGAACCTGCATCTGATCATTCTCCTGATCGATGAACGTCCGGAGGAGGTAACGGACATGAAGGAGACGGTGGCAGGGCCGAATGTTGAAAGTGATCTATTCCACGTTTGACGAATTACCGGAACATCATAAACGAGTTTCCGAAATGGTTATTGAGCGTGCAAAGCGTCTGGTCGAGCATAAACAAGACGTTATGATCCTGTTAGACAGTATTACCCGTCTGACCCGTGCCTACAACCTGGTGGTTGCCCAGCGGACGTACCCTGTCCGGTGGTTTGACCCGGCGGCATTGCATATGCCGAAGCGCTTTTTTGGTGCAGCCCGCAATATGCGCGAGGGCGGAAGCCTGACGATTCTGGCCACTGCACTGGTGACACCGGAGCCAGGATGGACGATGTCATTTACGAGGAATTTAAAGAACCGGTAATATGGAGCTTGTGCTGGATCGAAAGCTGTCTGAACGCAGAATTTTCCTGCCATCGACATCCCCAAAACCAGCAAGAGAAGAGAAGATCTGCTGCTGAGTGCAGAGGAGATGGAAGCAATCAACGTGGTGCGCCGCGCGTTGAATGGTATGAAATCCGATGAAGCTGTGGATAAGGTGCTGGATCTGTTTGCAAAGACGAAAACCAATGTAGAGTTTGTACAGACGGTGAGAAAGATGAGATACCTGTAAAAATACAGCCCATGCAATAAAATACGAAAGAGGGAGCGATCGGAACTGCCGGCCGCTCCTTTTTTTATTCATGACAATAGAAAAATCTGCACCGGATGTTCTTCCTTTTCAAGGAAATCAAAAAAAAAATACTTGCATAGGGTAAAAGTTTATGCTATATATAGTTGCATAAAATATACAACGAAAGAAAGCGAACGATGAAGCTGCAGGAAACCCTGGAACATCTGAATTTTTTCAAGGCTGGAAGCACAGATTTATATGGCATTGATCGGTTCTGAGCCCATGTCTGCCTATCAGCTGGCAAAAAAATCGCAATTGCACGCCCTTCTATTTACAATGCGCTGGAGCACATGCTGGATAAGGGGATGGTGGAGCTGGTCCGGATCAGACAGCACTGTATACCGCCCAGGAGCCGGAGGTGCTTTTGGGGCGGATGCAGGCGGAAATGACAGCAAACCTTTCTCTCGCCAGGGCAACAGCTGGAAGAATATGAGACGAAGCAGCCGGAGGTGCATTTCGTATTCCGGGGCTTTGAAACGGCGATGGCAAGGGCAGGGAAGCTTCTGGAGGATGCCCGGGAGGAGGTTTATCTGAATGCGGATTTTGATCTTTCCTGTTTTGCAGAGACCTTCCATCGGCTAAAGAAAAAAGGCGTGCGGATCGTTGCGTTTTCCTTTGATGATCTTGGACTGAACCGGGAGGATGTGGAGTTTTATACCCACGGAGGAATGCTGACAGCACATCAGCCCTCCCGTCTGATGCTTGTGACAGACAGGCAGATGACGCTGACAGCGGACTGCGGTGCATTTGCCAACTGGAGCGGTACGGTCAGCAACAATGGGCTGATGGTGAAAATTTTGTTGGAGCATATTCAACACGATATCACTTTACTGCAGCTGCAGGAAAAGTATGGACTGGAAATGCATTGAAATGAGATCGGCTGCAGTTTAAAAGGATGCAGCCTGGAAAAAAAGGAGGTCTGAACATGATTCATTTAGAAGCGGTTTATCATAGAGCGTCACAGCAGTTTTGTTATGCATTGGATGAGGAAATTTTGATGGTAGGGCTGCAGACCGGAGAAGAAGTGGAACAGGTTTGGATTCATTATGGAGACCCGTTTTCTACTGGTATTCTGGGCGGAAACGAGGCTTGGGAAGGCAGTCGGGAGGAGATCGTGACAAAATGCGTCTGCCCCAGCACCTCTGGTGGGAAATTCCCGTGCAGCCTCCCTATAAACGGTGCCGGTATTTCTTCGAGCTACAGGCAGGATCAGAACGGGTCTTTTATTTTGAGGATGGCTTTCATTCACCAGAGGATGTGAAAAACGGACAGCTGGGACAGTGCTTTACGTTTCCGTGGATGAATTCGGTGGATATCAACGTGACGCCAAAGTGGGTGCGGGAGACGGTCTGGTATCAGATTTTTCCGGAGCGCTTTTGCAACGGCAACAAAGAAAATGATCCGGACTGGGTAAAGCCCCTGGGGGATATCATACTGTAAATAATCTCGATTTTACGGCGGCGATCTGGATGGGATCCGTCAAAAGCTTCCTTATTTACAGGAGCTTGGTATTACCGGATTGTACCTGACGCCGGTGTTTGAATCTCCCTCAAGTCATAAATATGATACGACAGATTACCGGAAAATCGATCCGGGCTTCGGAGATGAGGAGACCATGAAGCTGCTGGTTAAAGAGGCCCATGACAGAGGTATCCGCGTGATGCTGGACGGTGTATTCAACCATTGCGGCAGTAACTTTTTACCGTGGCGGGATGTGATGGAAAAGGGGCCTAAGTCCCCCTATTATGACTGGTTTATGATCAATCGCTGGCCCTGCCGGGAGCAGGAGGGCAGCACCCGGGATGGACGCTATTATTCCTTTGCCTTTGCGGAGCGGATGCCAAAGCTCAATACGAGTGAAAAAAAGGTGCGGGACTATTTTTTGGATACCGTTCGTTATTGGATTGAGACATTTGACATTGATGGACTTCGGTTAGATGTTGCAAACGAAATTTCCCATCTGTTCTGCCGTGAGCTGCGGCAGATGACAAAGCAGTTAAAACCGGATTTTTATCTGCTGGGGAAATCTGGCATGACGCAATGCCGTGGCTTGGCGGGGACGAATTCGACGCCGTTATGAACTATCCCTTTGCTGCAGCCATCCGGGAGTTTTGGTATCAGCCGGAAAAGACAAAATCTGATCTGGAAGAGGCGATTCATGAAAATCTGGTGCGTTATATGCGTCAGACGACAGAGGTTTTGTTTAACCTTCTGGATTCCCATGATACAGATCGGCTGATCCATCAGACAGGTGGAAATCAGGATCTCTTTTCCAGCAGCTTGCAATGCTCTTTACAATGCCTGGAAGTCCCTGTATCTATTATGGGACGGAAATCGCGATAGAGGGCGGCGCTGACCCGGATTGCAGACGCTGTATGCCCCTGGGATCAGATCGAACAGGGAAACTATGCAGAGATTACGGAGCAGGTAAAGCAGCTGATAGCCCTTCGAAAAGAGCCTGCGGCCCGCAGCATGGAAATCACATTTGAAAATAATAACAGCTCTGACCGGGTGGTGGAATATGTCAAAACCGGGGCAGAGGGCAGCAGGCTTCCGGGTTGTGTTGAACGCATCCGGAAAAGAGACCGATGTGGAGACAGAGGGCAGCGTGCTGTTTGCAAGAGGTTATGAGAATGGGGTGCTGCGCGCAGGCGGCGCATTGGTGGAACGGCTGTAAAACAAGGATTTCTGGTCAAACCGCAGCGAAAGAGGACAAAAATTTCACCAAAACTTTACCGGCATGTATATTGACAGAAGACTTTGCATATGATAACCTTACTGCTAAACAAAATTCCCTGTGAGGGAGTAGCGAGCGCAGCAAGTGCAGCTGCCGGAATAAAACAGAGCCGGCGGATCGCCTTTGCATCAGCGTAACAAGTCAACAACCCCGATCCTATGCCGATCTGGCTTGTTTTAAATTGCGAGACTCAGATACTGTTTTTGAAAAGCAGTATTTGGGTCTTTTGTGATTCAAGACAATAGAGCGATCACGAAGTGAGAGATCTAGTGTATAAGACAATAGAGCGATCACGAAGTGAGATCTATTGTACGAAAAACACCATCGGGAGGAAAAAAGAATGAAGTATTATTGTGAAGACTCACAACAGGTACTGCAGGAGCTTAACAGCCAAAAAAGCGGCCTGACAGAAAAAGAAGCGGCAGAGCGGCTTTTTGCAGAACGGGGCGAACGAGTTAAAAGGCGGCGAAGGGCAAATCCCTGCTGCGCCGGTTTGCGGAACAGGTGGCAGATCCGATGATCGTGATCCTGCTGGCGGCAGCGGCCATCAGCGGTGTGCTTGCAGTCCTGGAAAATGACAGCTTTGCGGATGTCATCATTATCCTGGCAGTGGTCCTGATCAATGCCGTGCTGGGTGTGTATCAGGAAAGCAAGGCGGAAAAGGCGATCGAAGCGCTGCAGGACATGGCAGCGGCCACCTCGAAGGTTGTGCGGGACGGGAAAATGTCCTCGATTTTGAGCAAAGACCTTGTGGTGGGGGGATATCATCTGTCTGGAAGCAGGGGATGCGGTCCGGCGGATGCAAGGATTCTGGAAAGCGCAAGCCTGAAGGCAGAGGAAGCTGCATTGACAGGAGAATCCGTGCCGGTCACGAAGCTGATCGATCAGCTTTTTTTTTAACAGACGGGGGAACAGGATGTGCCCCTGGGCGACCGTAAAAATATGGTCTATATGGGAAGCACGATCGTATATGGACGTGCTGTGGCAGTCGTAACGGCCACCGGTATGGATACGGAAATGGGAAAAATTGCGGATGCACTGTCTCAGGCACAGGAAGGACAGACACCGCTGCAGAGAAAACTGACACAGCTTTCGAAGGTGTTGACAAAGCTGGTGATCGGAATCTGCGTGCTGGTTTTTGCGATTCAGATGATCCGGGCAGGCAGCCTGAATTTTGAGGTCGCGCTGAACTCCTTTTATGATTGCGGTTTCCCTTGCAGTGGCGGCGATCCCGGAAGGACTTGCGGCAGTTGTGACAGTGGTGCTTTCCATCGGTGTAACGAACATGTCAAAACGAAACGCGATCATCCGCCGGCTGACAGCAGTGGAAACCCTTGGCTGTGCCCAGGTGATCTGTTCGGATAAGACCGGAACGCTGACGCAGAATCAGATGACAGTTGTAGATTCCTTCGGAGTAAAGGAGCAGGAGCTTTCGGCAGCAATGGCACTGTGCAGTGACGCAGAGCTGGATGCAGAGGGCAATGTGACAGGAGAACTGACGGAGGCTGCCCTGGTTGCCTGGGCGAGCCGGATCGGGCAGGATAAGAATCTTTTAAAACAGAGTATGCCCCGTGTGCTGGAGGCTCCCTTTGATTCCGGACGGAAAATGATGTCCACGATCCATAAACGTAAGGACGATTATATTCAGTTTACAAAAGGGGCGCCGGATGTGGTTCTCACCCGTTGTGGGTTTTATCTGGAGGATGGACAGCTTCTGCCCATGACAGAAGAATATCGGAAAAAAGGTTCTGCAGGCAAATAAGTCCATGGCAGACCGGGCACTGCGTGTGCTGGCATGCGGACAGAGAGTCTGGACAGAAAAAGCCGGAAAGCGGGGATGCGGATCTGCTGGAGCAGGAGCTTTGCTTTTTGGGACTGTGCGGCATGATCGATCCGGTGCGTCCGGAGGTAAAGGCAGCAATTGACGAATGTCGGGAAGCAGGGATCCGACCGGTTATGATCACGGGCGACCATGTGGATACGGCAGCAGCGATTGCAAGAGAGCTTGGTATTTTACAGGATGGCAGCCTGGCAGTGACGGGAGCAGAGCTGGAAAATGGACGATGCAGAATTTGCAGAGAAGTTTCAGAACATCAGCGTTTATGCCCGCGTACAGCCAGAGCACAAGACCCGTATCGTAAACGCTTGGAGAAATGCCGGCTATGTGACGGCAATGACCGGTGACGGCGTTAACGACGCGCCCTCCATCAAGGCTGCGGATATCGGCATCGGAATGGGTATCACAGGAACGGACGTTACCAAAATGTGGCAGATATGGTGCTGGCGGACGATAATTTTGCAACGATTGTCGCGCGCGGTGGAAGAGGACCGCAGAATCTATGACAACATCCGGAAGGCAATCCAGTTTCTGTTGGCAATATGAAGTGAAGTGCTGAGTATTTTCTGCGCGACACTTCTGGGCTTTACGATTCTGCAGCCGGTGCATCTTCTGTGGATCAATCTTGTAACGGACTGCTTCCCGGCGCTGGCACTTGGTACGGAAAGGCAGAGCCGAACATTATGAAAGCGCAAACCCAGAGATGCGAAGGCCGGGATTTTGCAGATGGCATGGGATTTGATATTGCTTATCAGGGACTTTTGGTAACAGCACTTGTCATGGTTTCCTATTTTATCGGACATTTCATGGAAACCGGAGAGTGGACCATCACAAACAGCGCCCATGGCATTACGATGGCGTTTGTCACAATGTCAATGGCGGAAATTTTCCACAGCATGAATATGCGTTCCCAGAGAGAGGAAGTATTTTCAAGCTTGGCTCGAAAAACCGGCTTCTGTTTGGAGCAGCAGCGGTTTCCTGCTTGCAACCACTGCAGTGTGTGAGATCCCGCTGCTTGCCGGAGCATTCGGTTTTACGAGTGTGAGCCTTTAGAGCATCTTGTTGCACTTCTTTGAGTAAAGTGGTAGTTCTGGGTCGGAGCTTGTAAAGTATCCAGCGGCGCAGTACGAGATAACTGTATCGTATCTCAGAGTCAATAGATGCGAATCTACGCAACTGTTGACTCTGTGCTTTTTACGGGATATAATTGGAAGAGGCCGTGAAATCAACAGACCGCAGGTTTATCAGGATGCGGCAGGCTTCAGACAGCACTGTAGTATCGGGGAGAAGCGAGAGAGAGGGACAGGCATATGAGCAAAAAGATTATTTTAACGGGGGATCGCCCACAGGACGTCTTCATGTGGGGCTATTATGTAGGCTCTTTGAAGGAGCGTGTAAGACTGCAGAATCCGGTCAGTTTGACGAGATTTTATTATGATTGCGGATGCACAGGCACTGACAGACAATGCCGAGCATCCGGAAAAGGCATGTCAGAACATTTTACAGGTAGCGCTGGATTATCTGGCATGCGGAATTGATCCGAAAAAAAGGCAACGATTTTCATTCAGTCGATGGTTCCGAGCTGACAGAGCTGACCTTTTTACTATATGAATCTGGTAACGGTTTGCAGCGCCAGAGTACAGAGAAACCTACCGTTAAATCCGAGATCCAGAGCGTAACTTCGAAGCAAGCATCCCGGTTGGATTTTTCTGCTATCCATCAGCGGGGCTGCGGACATTACTGCATTCCGTGCAACTGCTGTTCCGGTTGGCGAAGACCAGCTGCCTATGCTGGAACAGTGTAAGGAAATCGTACATAAGTTCAACAGCGTTTACGGGGACACCCTGACAGAGCCTGAGATCATCCTGCCCCTCAATAAGGCATGCTTAAGACTGCCCGGCATCGACAAGGCGAAGATGAGCAAATCACGACACTGTATCTATCTGTCCGACACAGAGGCAGATGTGAAGAAAAAGGTTATGAGCATGTTTACAGATCGAAGAACCATTGCGTGTGGGGATGTCCCGGCAACGTGGACGGCAACCTGTATTTATTTATCTGGATGCCTTCTGCAGACCGGAGCATTTTTGCAGAGTTTTTACCGGATTACCAGAATCTGGACGAATTGAAAGCACATTATCAGCGGGGCGGTCTGGGGACGTCAAAGTGAAGAAGTTCTTAAACAATGTTATGCAGTCTGAGCTTGCGCCGATCCGTGAGAGAAGAAAATACTGGGAAGAGCATCTGACCGATGTTTACGACATTCTGAAAAAGGGCAGTGAGGCTGCAGAAGCAAAGGCTGCGGAAACCTTAAAGGATGTCAAGGCAGCGATGAAGATCAATTATTTCGATGACAGCAGCCTGTTAAAGGGCGAATGAAAAATATCTGCGTGTTTCGCAGAAAAAAGGATTATCGGAAATAATCAGGGCGTGTGAAGGATGAGAAATCATTTTTGCACGCCTGATTTATTCTGCGGGCAACACTGCGACTGAGATGACAAAATGGGCTTGCATCCATCGGTGCGATGGGATATCATTTTGAAATACAGTCAATAAGGAAGACCTCCGGATGTGATATTCCTCGATGTCCAAATGGAAAATATCGACGCGTTCTTTGTGGCTGTATCGGGCAGGATTGTGGGAGCGCAGCACGGAACAACCTGGACATCAAGGTCAGGGGTTTTGACCCCGACATCATATGAAGCAAAGGACAAATAGGAGACCGGGCTGTTGACGGACAGGCAGAAAAAATGGACAGTTTGGAGGCCTGTTGACAGGACAGAATAAAAAATGACAGACAACAGCGAAAAAATCCGTTTTTGGATCAATGGAGAAGCTCTTTCACAGAGCTGGGAACAACAGTCAGCAGTTTTGCTGAAAAATCACATGTGTGTGGAGATGCCCTGCGAGCGACGACATGCTACCTGCCGGGAAGTGTATGGTGTATGCGGAAGGAAGTTTTGCAGCGCCGTCCGAGACGGGAACAAAACTTCTTGGGTAGAGCGTCTTTGCGCGGAATCCGGCTTGCCTGCTTTTGGAAGCAGTGCCGGACAGGAAAAATCGATGCGCTGCGGCAGGAAGCAGACGGGGATGACGATTTGTGTAAGCACGCCGTCTGCGCCGCCAGTTGGCCAACGCCGTACCGCCGGCATGTCGCCCGCACAGCCATCAGAGCGCGCCAGTGCAGCGCAGCCGTCAGAGTTATCACCAGCGCTGCGCCGTCCGCTGCGCAGCGCGCAGCCTACCGTCATCTCGGCGCGGCGGTGGATATCGGTACAACGACAATTGCCGCCGTCCTCTATCGGGAAGGCAGGGCTGTCAGGACTGATGGGCGCATGGAATCGCAGTCCGTGCTCGGAGCGGATGTCATCAACCGGATGGAAGCTTCCTGGAGGGAAAAGCAGATAAACTTGCGGCAATCGTCCGAGGCAGTGTCGCCTGCTTACGGAGCTGGCAGAACACAGGGAGGAGAAAGTGCAGAGGCCATTGAGACAGTTATCATTACCGGAAATACGTCGATGCTGTATTTCCTGACGCAGAAGGATCCCAGATGCCTGCCGGGGCATGGTTTGAAGCGGACGAGCTGTTTGGCTGGTGGACGACAGGAGAAGCACTGGATTTGAGCTGCCGGAAAGCAGACGTATATCTTCCGCGCTGCATGTCTGCGTTTGTCGGTGCGGATATTACGACAGCGATTCTGGGATCGGGTCTTACAGAAACGGACCGCATACTCAGTGCGGACGGCAGCCAAAAAGCTGCGGCAGCAATTGACACGAATGTCAGCTGCGGAGAAATGGATGGCGTCTCAGCCGCGCGGCGGCAGACCCCGGCTGATGGTGGATGTGGGGACGAACGGAGAGATCGTCCTGTTTCATAAGGAACGCCTGATGTTGCTGCGCGACAGCGGCGGGACCGGCTTTTGAGGGCGCTGGGCTTTCCTGCGGCATGCGAGGTGTGGCAGGTGCCATTGACCATGTGAACTGGGAAAACGGCAGCTGGAAGGTACATGTGATTGGCGACAGAGAGGCTTCTACAGCAGAAGGCATCTGCGGCAGCGGCGTGATCGACGGTGTGGCAGGATTGCTGGAAAGCGGATTGCTGGAGGATACCGGTTATCTGGAAGAGGATGTATGCTTTGCTGGAAACGTCGGTCTGACTGCAGAGGATATTCGTGAGGTTCAGCTTGCCGAAGGGAGCGATCCGGGCAGGAATGGAAACACTTTTGGCGGAGGAAAAATAGATGCTGCCGGGCTGGAAGGCCTGTATGTGGCAGGTGGCTTTGGCTCCTATATGTCGGCCAAAAGCGCGGAAAGAATCGGACTTTTTTTCCCAAAATTGACCTGTCCCGTATTAAAATTTGCGGAAACGCGGCACTGGCTGGGTGCGGTAAGGATTCTGCATGACCGCAGGATGGAAAAGAAGCAACAGCACTGGCAGAGCGGGCAAAGACCATCAATCTTGGAACGAGTGCGAAATTTCAGGAATTTTATATGGAATATATGATGTTTGATGAATAGAAAGGAAGAAAGCGTTCGGTCTTGGATTCGGAGCGATGTGCTCGACTCCCTATCTGTTTATCGGGGAAATCCATACTGCAGTTGCATGGTGGGTGTCTGGAATCCCGTTTGATATGATCCACGGAGTCAGCAATTTTGTTCTGATGCTGGTATTGTATAAGCCGCTGCGTCGAGTGTTGGAACACTGTGTTGTCAGAAAATGATAGAATGTATACGCTGCATTCTATTGTTGAGGAACCGAACGGAAAATGGTAAAATAGACAGGTCAGCAAACATACTGGCAGGAAAGAGGAATTTACTATGTGGGCTTATGAAAGTGTATTTTATCAGATTTATCCCCTTGGTTTTGTCGGAGCACCCTTTGAAAATGACGGGGTGGAGACACATCGGATT
>VOFG01003101.1_pt1 | contig 46697 bp, 56 predicted proteins | sample 5384171 | NCBI WGS metagenome assembly VOFG01 (sample SAMN12384726, study PRJNA508395) | human gut metagenome | isolation source: healthy gut F | host: Homo sapiens
ATTTATAATGAAGACTATGAAAGTTATGTATGTGATAAAAATATGGATGAAGATGAATATATCCGTCTGACGACGATCGTTATTTTTCCAAGAGCGCCGTCCATTTTACAGAAATGATGAATATGGAGTTGTCCGTAAGCAGATGTAGCATTCTCGCTGATTGTGCTTTTAAGAAACGTGGTATGATGAAATACTGAACATATCGTAAAGGCGGCATGAAGAAACGATAAAAAAGAGAATGATTCTATTGTATATGAAAAGGTAATTCTGGCACATGGAGCAGAGTATGTATCATTTCCGCAGTCTATGGGACCGGAGATTGGCGATTATCTCAGATCAGTGGGGGGGCTTTACAGTCATCAGGCGGAGATGTTCGTAAGGGCCGGTGAAGCGAGAAAAGCCTGGTCATCACGACAGCGACAGCAAGTGGCAAAACTTTGAGCTTTTTGCTGCCGGTATTGCAGCAGATTTTAGAGAATCCGCTGACGCGTGCGATTTTTTATTTATCCGACGAAAGCACTTGCAAGTGATCAGTATCGGGTATTGGCTCCCTGTACTGGAGTATTTTGGAGAGGGGCGTATATCGGCAGGGGTCTATGATGGAGATACGATGCCTGCAGAACGCAGCCGGGTCAGGAAGAGTGCGAATATTATTCTGACGAATCCTGAGATGCTGAATGCAGCTTTCTTGCTCAACCACAGTAAATATGGATTTGATTTTATATTTGCCAATCTGAATTATATCGTGATTGATGAATTGCATAGCTACAGAGGAGCATTTGGCGGGCATCTTGTCAATATTTTCCGCAGAATGAAACGGATCTGCGGATATTATCATTCCGATCCACAATTTTTATGCAGTTCAGCGACGATTGCAAATCCGGTGGAGCTGGCAGAGAAGATGTCCAGGAACCCCGGGGCTGATCGAGCGAGATGGCTCACCGGCACCGGAAAAGGTATACAAGATCCTGCGGCCACCGGAGATAAAAGGAGCGAATGATAAAGTATATGGAAGATATTCGGCTTCGTGGTGAAAGAGCTGATCCCGAAGCTTGTGGAAAAGGGAGAACAGTTTCTGTATTTACACATAGTCGAAGAGCGGTGGAAGTTATTTTTAAAGGAATCGAGAGACCGGTTGGAAGACGCCGGATTTTTTGGGAGAAAAGGGCAGACGGACAAAATCGCCGGGTATCGTGGAGGTTATACCTCATTGAGCGGCGTGAGATCGAGCGAAAGATGATGGCAGGAGAGCTGACAGGCCTGATCTGTACGAATGCACTGGAACTGGGAATTGATATTGGAAAACTGGATTGTACAGTGCTGGTAGGATATCCGGGGACAAGAGCTTCTTTCTGGCAGCAGACAGGACGGGCGGGAAGATGTGGCAGGAGTGTGTCAATTATCTGATTTTGGAGAATCAGCCGTTCGATCAGTATATTGCAATTTCACCTGACTGGCTTTTTGAAGGCAGAAGTGAAAATGCAATCGTAGATCCGACAATCTGTTGATCGAGCTTGCACATACACGCGGCAGCAGCGGAGAGCCACTGTCTCGGATGATGTTGCGTTGTTCCCGGATTTGGGAGAGATCATCCCGGTTCTTTAAATGCACAGGAACTGAAAGTTCGGCGGGACGTTTTTTCATGGGCAGGGCCGGCATTCCCCGCCGGAGATTACAGTCTCAGGAATATGGACAGGACGAGATACAAGCTGATCGTATATCCGGGCATGGAGCATCTGAGAAATGTGCAGGAGAAAAGGAAAGGCCTCTTTTTAACGGAAAGGAAATTACTGAGATGGACGAGTCGCAGGGTTTTTCATGAGCTGCACCTGGGAGCGGTGTATCTGCATGACGGTGAGCAGTATGAGGTGCTGAAGCTGGACGGTTTCAAGAACTGCACTGGCAGTACCATTTTATGGAATTATACAAAGTTCCATCCGGCACAGAGGATACAAGAATTTTGCAGACCTTCAAAAGAAACTTTTAAAAGAATAAAGAAATGTTTTTGACATAAATGTAAATGAAGTGATTTCGATGTATAAGAAACTTCAGTTTCATAATCATCAGAATCTGGGCCATGTCGCTGACGAGGCCATTACAGAAAGATTACGATAGAGAGTACCTGGATTGAAATCCCGGAGAATATTGTGGATACATATAGAAGGCCCTTGTGCCAGATCAAAGAGGAGAACTTGTTCTGAATAATCATTTTGAGGGGAATTTCCTATGCAATCAAGAATGCAGCTATGATGGTGACAATGACAGAAAAAGATGACATCGGAGTGATTCTTTCAAATAATGCGTTGATTCCCGGAGCAGAAAGAGGACGAAAGGTATCTTATTTATTTATGATAAGTATGAAGGCGGTCTTGGTTATGCTGAGAAAATTTATGATCTGATGGAACAGATCATTTATCAGGGCAATCGAGCAGGTTGAACATTGTCCGTGTAAGGACGGATGTCCGGTTCGTGTAGGAAATTATACACTGGATAAAAAAGACAGTGCTGTGGGGGCTGAAGAATTTTATAGAAGAGAGTGAATCTCCGGTATCTATATCAAAGCAGTCAGAATTGTCAGAGATGAACAGACCGGAATAAAGAAAGAATATTCATTTGAAATGCTGGAAGAAAAATGGGATGAGTTCTGTGAGAAGTTAAAAAAGGAGCGGAGAATCGGGAGCTGCGTTTTTGGCATGGTAAAGAAAGTCGAAGTAAAAGAGGAGCGTCTGATCCTGCAGGTTGAAAATTCATTTTATGAAGGGTGGCTGCAGGAATGGGAGAATCTGCGGGAAGCAGAGCGTCTGCTCCGTTCGTATGCGATCTGTCCGGCAGATATGAAGCTGGAGATTCAGTCAGAGACAGACTGGGAGCGGGTGAAAAAGATCCGTGGAAAATTAAATCGAAGGTATGGAAAAGATGAAATTTGAAGAAGAATGGAGTTTCCTGAATCCCTATCAGATGACAGCAGTTCTTGATGAGAGTCCGGCATGTGTTGTGAATGCAAATGTCGGAAGCGGAAAGACAACTGTTCTGATCGCAAAGATACTGTATTTATATCAGGTGAAGCAGATACAGCCGGAAGAAATGATTGTTCTGACTTTACGAATAAAGCAGCAGATGAGATAAAAGAACGACTCATAGCAAAAAAGAAAAGTTTTTAAAAAAAAAAAAATGACGAAGAACCAAGGCTGGATGGATTTGGTACATTTCATAGTGTAGCTCTATGGATGCTGAGAGAAAAGCTGGAAGTTGAAAAAGCTGGATGGAGAAAAGATTTTACTGTCATGGCACCGGATGAAGAAGAAGATCTTGCATTAACTCCTGACCGCAGAATATGGATTGAAAATAAAATATAAGAACCGCCTGAAGAAGCGGCTGGAGCAGGAATATCAATGGTATCTTGAAGGACGACCGATACCGAGATACAAAGATGATTTGTTCAAATTGTATCAATAATTGAATCCGAAAAAAAGAAGCAGAATAAGATGACTTTTTTCGGATTTGCTGCGTGTCAGTACACTTTTATTGAAAGAGCAGGATGCTTTTATCCCTAAGTGGATCATTGTCGATGAAGTGCAGGACAGTGATAAGATGCAGATGGAATTTCTGGAGGCTTTGAAAGGCAGGGAGACGAAGCTGTTTGCAGTAGGAGATCCGAATCAGGTGATTTATAGCTGGCGTGGGACAGGAGAGAATATGTTCTTTTTATTAAAGCACCGATTTGAGGCGAAAGAATATTCTCTCCCGGTGAATTACCGTTCTAATGCATTGATCCTGGGAGCGGCGAATCGTTTCCTTCAGTTTGGCAGTCAGATCCGGGCGAGCAGAGAGAAAAGGCGAAAAGATCGAAATTGTTAATTATTATGATCCTTTTCAGGAGGCAGAGGAACTTGCGTTGCGGATAAGAGAGCTAAAGGAGCAGGGACTGACATATCGGGAGATGGCGGTTTTTTTATCGGTTACAGCGTCAGGTGGATGTGCTTGCAAAAGTGTTTGAACGTCAGGGGATTCCATATGAAGTTTCCGTAAAAAGAGCCTACATGATATTCCGGTATTGAACTGGTTTGTCAGAGTATTGAGATTCTGTGTAAATCCATTGGATGAGCAGTCCGGGATTGCAGCAGTCGCAGATAAAGAATTTGGCGAGTTTGGAATGACGCGGAAAAAAGGCAGAAAAAATCATAAAAGAGAAAAAGCTGTCCGAGAGTCTGCTTTATGAACAGATGGCCGGATTTCAGGCATGGGTAGTGGATAACTTTGGGAAATTCATGAAAGAAGGTGAAAAGAGCAGAAAATCTTTGAATATTTTCACTTAAAAGAGTTCCTGCGTCCTACGGTGGAGAGCTATACTGAAATGTCAAAAAAAATAAAGAGCTTTTTAAAGCAGTTATGTTCATATTGCGGTTCGATTGATTTCGGGGCATCTGAGGGAATTTCTGAATAGTTCAGAGCTTTATGGATTAAAGATGGAAGCAGGAGAAAAAGAAGTAGGAGCAGAAATGAATCCTGAAGACCGGAAAGATGCAGTACAGCTTATGACGCTGCATGCATCCAAAGGTCCGAATTTGATACGGTCTTTCTGATTGGTGTGAATCCCGGTCTGATCCCGCTTCATTCAAAAAATTATGAACAGGAAGAAGAGGAACGACGGTTGTTTTTTGTGGGGATTACCCGTGCAAAGAACCGCTTGGAACTTTCCTGGTATACGAATCCGGGTGAACCGGGGATAGCGGGTGAGGAAAGCCGTTATCTGAAAATGATTCCGCAGGAGCTGTTGGAGGAATGCCGGATGAAAAGAAAGATGGGCTAACCTGCAGCAGTTAAAGAAGGAAGTTCAGGAAAAGCTCAGGAAAAAGCTCAGGAAAAAAGTTCAGGAAAAAGCTCAGGAAAAAGTTCAGGAAAAAGCTCAGAAAGAAGTTCAGGAAAAAGAGCAGAAAGAACTTCGGCAGGAAGTAAAAACCGGAAGATCAACAGGAACAGGCTGACATGCGGGCTGGCATACAGGCGGTGGTGCAGGTAAGGCATCCGAAGTATGGTGTCGGAGTGTTAAGATCGGAAGATGATCTGATGGTTGAGGCAGAGTTTGACGGATACGGAGTGAAGCAGTTCCTGAAAGCATTTGGTGAAGTCGAGATAATAGGATGAGTGAAACACAAAGGAAGTGAGTAAAATGAATGAAACCACGCAACAAAATCGTTTATTTGACAATAAAAAACTAGCTGCACTTCTAATTCCACTGGCAGTAGATCAGCTCCTTAATTCATTTATGGGAACTGTGGATACACTGGTAGTCAGTAATCTTGGCTCAGCAGCGATTTCAGCAGTTTCACTGGTAGATTCGATCAATATCCTGATTGTTCAGGCTTTCTTTGCACTGGCATCAGGTGGAACAGTTGTGTGTTCCCATTACCTTGGATGTGGAAAAAAGGAGCATGCACAGGAGGCAGCAAGACAGTTGGTTTTCATTACGTTCGTATTGTCGGCGGTGATTGCTGGAATGTGTCTTTTATTCAATGGTCCGATGTTGGCACTGATCTTTGGAAAAGTAGAGAGTGCGGTTATGGTGAATGCCAAAAAGTATTTTTTCTTTTCTGCAATCTCGTATCCATTTATCGCATTATATGATGATGGATCGTGCATCCTGAGGGCACAGGAGAACAGTCGTTTGCCGATGCTGATCTCGGTTATTTCAAATATCCTGAATATTATTCTGAATCTGTTATTTGTATGGGTGTTCCATTGGGGTGTTGCAGGTTCGGCAACTGCAACGATGCTGGCACGTATGTTCAGTATGGTTACAGTGCTGGTAAAACTGAGGAATCCACAGTTGGAGATCCAGTTGAGAAAGTATTTTACCATCCGGCCTGACTGGGATGAGATTAAAAGAATCCTGAGGATTGGTGTGCCGTCAGGGGTAGAGAACAGTATGTTCCAGCTTGGAAAGCTTGCGATTCAGTCGACTGTATCGCTGATGGGAACTGCGGCTATCGCTGCACAGGGAATGGCGAGTATCATTGAAAATTTGAACGGAATTATGGGAATCGGAATAGGAATCGGTCTTATGACCGTTGTGGGGAAACTCTTGGAGCAGGAAGAAAAGGAGGAGGCCGTTTATTATGTAAAAAGAAATTATGTATTGTTTCGAAGTAGTGATCATTGCATCCTGTCTGCTTTTGTATGCTTTAGTTCGTCCGATTACCTATTTTGGAGGTATGGAGCCGGAAAGCGCAAAACTTTGTATTTTCATGGTAACGTGCATAACCATTGTAAAGCCATTGATCCGGTCATGGCTTTTTGTTCCGCATATGGATTCAGGGCAGCCGGGGATGTGAAGTTTACAATGACAGTTTCAATGCTTACGATGTGGTTATGCCGGGTGACCTCTCTATTGTTCTTGCGAGTCTTTGGCTTTGGACCAATTGCAGTATGGATCGGAATGTTCAGTGACTGGGCATTGAGAGGAGTGATCTTTACGATCCGGTTCAGAAATCGTAAATGGCTGAATCATCATGTGATTTAAAAGCAATTATAAAGCCTTAATCACAGATCCAGCCATTGAGTCAGATTGTTTGCAAAAAGATCGAGCAGACGCTGGTTCTCTTCCGGCATCTGAATACAGAACCGTACATATTCACCCTCCAGGCACTGGAAAGAAGAGCAGTCCCGGATCATAAGTCCCTTTGAATGCAACGTTCAAATACATCGAAAAGAGTAACCCCGTCTTTCAGAATCTTTACCAGCAGGAAGTTGGCATAGGCCGGATAGATTTTGAAAGTCGGGAGTTTTTTTTTATGGTTTCGTACATCTTCTGACGTTCGGAAAGAATCAGGTTTCGGGTCTGCTGATAATAGTCGTGATCCTGAAAAAGCATTTCTCCGGCGAAAGCACCGAGGCTGTTCAGTGACCATGGAATCTGTTTTTCACGCATGGTCTTCAGAAATTCACTGTTCCCGGTGATTCCATATCCGAACCGCATTCCCGGGGCGGCATAGAATTTGGAAACTCCCGGAGTACCATCAGATTGGAAAATTGCTTCGTAAGAGGAACAGCAGTAATTGCTGAAATATCCGGTGCAAATTCAACATAAGTTTCATCTATCATTACAAAGATATTTTTCCGTTTACAAAATGCAAGTAATTCTTTTAATTCATCCCGAAAAATAGCGGAAGAAGTCGGGTTATTTGGATTGCAGATAATGAGAAAATCATATCCATCCGAGAGAGTATGGAAAAGATCCTCCGGATCTGGTCTGAAGTCAGAAGTCTCCTGCAAATGGTAATAATCCTGAGTACTTCCGGAAAAGGTGAGTTCTCTGGAATATTCTGAATAAGTAGGACCGAGAATCAGAGTATGCTTTGGGGCACGAGCTTCGATCAGCAAAGCAATCAGTTCACTGGAGCCATTTCCCGGAAGAATATAATCGGCAGGAACATCACAATAATTAGAAAGAACATTACGCAGAGACAGATACTCGCGGTCAGGGATAACTGGAAAATAAATCTGCATGGGTGGCGACCGCTTTTTTACAGAGGCAGGAAGTCCAAGCGGATTTACATTTCCGGCAAAGTTGACGATAGCTTTTTTTTTATATGGTAACAGGCACTGATCTTTTCAATGTCACTTCCGTGAAATGGGGTTGGTTGTCTGATTATTCATGATTTATGCTCCTAAAAAATTATTTTGTCTCAAATAAAATACCAAGGGTATTTGGACCGCAGTGGCTTGAAATCGTACAACAGGCAGTTGTCACATGGATCTCAGCGAAGTCTTTTTCAGCTTTGAGGGCTTCTTTTACAAGATGGATATATTCTGCAGCAATTCCCCGAATGTGTAATGAAGATAAAAGACGGATCGATATCTCGGATGTGCGGCCAGTTGATCTTTTACATATTTTACGAGAACCTTATCCAGTGAACCCCGATATTTTTACCGACTTTCATACTGCCGTCGGCATTATTTACCTCAATACACGGCTTTAACTTTAGTACGTTGGCACCCAGTGCAGCTACGGAGGAGCAACGCCCGCCGGCATGAAGAAAAAAGTAAGGGTATCGGGAATAAAGCTGGCATGACACTTCTCTGTACGCTGTCGGAGAACATCGGCGATTGCATCAGCGGACATTCCCTGACGGATCATTTCTCCGGCATCACGGACAGGAGTCCTGTTCCGCTGGAAAGAGAGCAACTGTCAATGACATGGACATGTCCGAGTTCTTCAGCCGCAATACAGCAATTCTGATAGGCACTGGAGGGAACTGCCGAGATTGATATGAATGACTTCGTAACCGGCTCCTGACCCATGGCTCAAAATGGTCAATATATTCTGCAACGTTTACAGCAGCCGTCTTGGGAAGAATCTTTTCATCATAATATTTACGGAAAATCTCTTCCGGAGTGATGTCGATGCCGTCCTTATAGTCATGACCGTCCAGGATGATATGGAGCGGAAAGTAATGCACATGGTAACGCTCTTTTAACTCGGTATCAAGATCACAGGTACTATCAGCACTTAAGATGATTTTTGCAGATTCCTTTTTCCATTCTATTTTCCTCCGTAAATCTGATTTTCTTAAATTATAACACTAATTTCCGGTCAATGACAAGGTGGCTGGGACTTTACATTGTTGAAGAAGTTGGATAGAATAAAATGATGTTGGGGTCAAAAGCCCCCAACAATGATGCCAACGGATTGTTTTCGTACACTCTCCACAATCCTACCTGCTATTCGCATATCATGGTGCTTACGCCCCACTTTTATGCTCATATCGGGGCGGGTCTCAAGGTCATTCTACCACCAGTGTGCAAGCACACGTGGTTTCAGACCTGACCCTGACATCATAAAATGATTAAGGTAAACAGGAGGAGAACATGAAACTGGAAAATGAAATACTTTATGTGGAAAATGGTAGAACATGGAGCTGAACTGACAAGAATCTATAATAAAAAAAGACGGGGGCAGAGATCTTATGGAATGCAGATCAAAGTTTTGGAAAAGACATTCGCCGGTTTGTTTTGAATGTAGGAAAAACCTGGCATAATGTAGTGAAGATTCAGGGGAGAACAGTATCCGACATCCCAGCATGGATTTGCAAAGAGATCATGATTTCAAATGTATTTATGCAGGGAAAGAAGAGGTGAAATTTTTGCTCACTTCAACAGATGAGATGAAAGAAGTTTATCCGTTTGATTTTGAATTATACATTAGCTATCGTCTTAAGAAAAATGTGATAGAGGTGGAATGGGGAATTAAAAACCCGTCGGAAGAAACAATTTACTTTACCATTGGTGGGCATCCGGCCATTCACTTTTGCAAAAGAAAATGAAACCAAGGCAGATTACCGGCTTTATTTCCCGGAAAAAGATCATCTGAACTATATTTTGGTTGATATTGCAGAAGGCGGTGCAGATCCGAAAAAAAGTCTATGAGATGAAACTGGAGGAATGTTCCGCTGACAGAGAATTATTCGAGAGATGCCTGATTTTGACGAGAATCAGATTGAAGAAGTATGGATCAGTCATAAGGACGGACGTATGTGGGAATGAAAGAAGAACTTTTATGGTCGGAGAGAGATGCTTGAACCTGATTTTTGATTTCCGAGCGGTGGAACATTTGGGAATTCCTTGTAGGTTAAGGCAAAAAGTGTCGCTTTTACCTCAAAAGCCCGTTGACCGTTTGTAACTCGAAACTTGTAAAGAAAAATCTTCGTGACAATGGCACTCGATGCTTTCTCTAACAAACGCTGCAAAGTGGAAATCTTCTTCAATGGAACGCTCCTGCTAATGCACCTGCTAAGGAACACCCTGCTTTCCGCTGGTAGTCACAGTAAGAAGTTTTTTCTGACTCCACAGCGTAGTCACTCAACAATGCAAATTTAAAAAGAATAGAAAAAAAAGCCGGATGGCTATTGACTAAGATATTCGATCGTAAATATTAGACAGTAGATATTGTATTTACTATTTGACAAATCCGTTTATCTTAGTTGATAGCCATCCGGCTCTTTATTTCTTATTGGAATTTCGTGTTTGTTGGGAGAAAATGTTCGGCATGAGGAAAAATTTTAGCATATATGGAAAAGTGTATTGAGTCGCTGCTTCCGGGCGGGGATGATGTGGAGATTTTGATCGTGGATGACGGATCATGACCGCACGGCAGAGATTGCGGATGCGTATGAGAAAAAGTATCCGGGGATTATCCGGGCGATTCATCAGGAGAACGGCGGCCACGGCGAGGCGGTCAATGCGGGTATCCGCAATGCCACCGGGCTTTATTTTAAGGTAGTGGACAGTGATGACTGGGTGGATCTGGATGCCTACCGCAAGATTCTTGGATAAGTTACGGGGATTTACGGCGGTGACAGAGTGCTGGATATGTTTATTGCTAATTATGTATATGAGAAAGAGGAGTGAAGACAGAAAGAAGGTCATGCGCTGCTCCAATCTTCCGAAAGACCGGATATTTTGGAAGGAAGCCGGACATTTTACAAGGGACAGTATATTCTCATGCATTCCGTGATCTACCGCACGAAGCTTCTGGTGGAGTGTGGGCTGGAACTGCCGAAGCATACTTTCTATGTGGATAACATCTATGTATACAAGCCGCTTCCGAGTGTGCGGACGCTCTATTATATGGATGTGGATTTTTACCGGTATTTTATCGGAAGAGATGATCAGTCCGTCAATGAGCGGGTGATGATTCCCGCATTGACCAGCAGATCCGTGTGAATAAGATTATGGTCGATGCGTTTGACCTGTGGAAAATCCCGAACCGCAAGCTCAGACATTATATGTTCAACTATCTGGAGATCATCACAGTCATCTCGACGATCATGCTGATCCGCTCCGGCACGGAGGAGAATCTGGAGAAGAAGAGAGAACTCTGGAAATATATTAGAGAAAAAGATATCCGCCTGTTCCATCATCTGCGGGCTGGAATCCTCGGCAATACGATGAATCTGCCGGTAGAAAAGGTAAAGGAATATTAGAAAAAAAAGTACATATACTAGTATGAATCTATGGATTAGAAAAAACCGGAGGATTGGAAAGGAAGTATATGACATGGCTGGTTAATTTTTCCGAAAGTAAGACGAAAAGAGAATCTGATGCGGGCATTTGCCGGGAGAGCCAGGCAAGAAATCGGTATACCTTTGCGGCAGAGCAGCGCAGAAGAGGGAATGCAGTCGATCGGAGGCATTTTTTCTGTATACGGCAGATCAGGAGCTGGCATGCGGAGATTTTACGAATTGTTAAAACCGGAAACGGGGACGACAATTTTTATTGACGGTAGTTATCCGGTGGATGAGCCGGGAGTGTTCAGGATTTGTTGCAGGCGGCAGCCCACAATGAAAAATGAAGAGGGCGGTGGATGTGTATCCGGCTTTTGCGAGAATAGCCAAAAGAAGAAGGTTTTACGAGGCAGCATCTACATTTATGCAGATTGCAGAGATTGAGGCAATGCATAGATGCAGATTTCAGAAGCTTGCCGAACTGCTGAAAGATCATACATTTTTTGAGAGATGTGAAACCGAAAATGGATCTGTACCAACTGTGGTCATGTTCATGAGGGCGGCAGGCTCCGGCAGTATGCCCTGTCTGCCGGGCACGACAGGGGATATTTCCTGCCTTATGAACTGGCGTGCTATGTTTTTGGGGGAGTGTGATTTTTCAGGATCAAAGAAGGATTAAGATGCAGAGACTGCGGTGCTGCCGGAAATTTCTGACAGCACTGAGCCTGCCAGGAGCAGGAATGCACCGGTCAGTTGTAAAAATGACTTTACTGGAGCATTAACCGTTTATCCAGTGTCGTAAACCCCTTGCTTTAGCTATGGGGATATAAGACACTTCCATCGAATTTACGCAAGTATTGAAGACGGAACAAAATATCCTTGTATTAGATTTAAAATGGCATATAATACATATATGAATAGATGTCGGGGTCAAAATCCGGCATTCCGCAGAATAGGAATGCCGAAATAAGAAAAATCTGTCGGCAGCAGCAGGAACATTTTGGGAATACCTGAGTGAATATGGAGGAGAATGTGGGAAATGAGAAATTTAGAAAGTCCGGCTGAATTGAAAAAGCAGGGGAAAAAATGCGGATAGAAGAACGAAGAGATAATTTTGTACGTCAGAGTCTTTTTGTCGGATGAATTTTCGGATCTGATTCAGCGGAATAAAAAGCCATTTGATCTTCTGATGTGCTATTACGAATGTGCAATTATGCAAAGTGGAAACGAAATTCAAAGGTTCTGAATCAGGAACATTCACTGGAGTATGACCGCAATCCGATTGAAAGTATTAAGACAAGAGTGAAGTCCTATGAAAGCATTTTGAAAAAGATCCGTAAAAAGATATACCAATTACGATGGAGGCAATCGAGGAAAATATTAAAGATATAGCGGGCGTGAGAGTGATCTGTTCTTTTCAGGATGATATTTATGCGTTGGAAGAAAGCTTTCTTAAGCAGGATGATATCGAACTGATCGAGCGGAAAGATTACATAAAAAATCCCAAGCCGAGCGGATACCGCAGCCTTCATCTGATTGTTCAGGTTCCGATCTTTTTGCAGAATACAAAGAAGTTTGTCAATGTGGAGGTTCAGTTCAGGACGATCGCGATGGATTTTCTGGGCAAGTCTTGAACATAAAATGAGATATAAAAAGGATATCCCTGAATCACAGGTGAAATTTCTTCAGGAGGAACTGTACGACTGTGCAGAACAGAGTGCAAAGCTGGATGAGCGGATGCAGGGAATCCGGGATGTGATCGGATGGAATAAGAATGAGTAAAGTTGGAATGAATGAATAAAATTTCTCATAGAAATGAAAAGAAAACCTTTATGGAAATCTTATGAGTCAGAAAATTGAAAACCAGTTAAATCTCGCCCTGGATGCAACAGAGGCAGAACGACAGAGGAGCAGAAGCCTGAACGTAGGCTATGACGAAGAAGAAAATGAATGGGAGCTGATCCTGAAATATTCGGGATCACTGGAGCCGGTAAGAGAACTTGCGGTGTATGTAACTGAGCTGACCGGGGGTTATGTAATTATTCAGATTAAGGAAAGCCGGATTGAAGAACTGGCAGCACTTCCTGAAGTTGAGTTTATAGAAAAACCGAAAAATTTGTATTTTCAGGTGGAAAATGGAAGACGTGTATCCTGTATTGACGAAGTACAGGCTGCGTCTTCTTTTTTTTTTTCAGCAGGGCAGGATATAGGCAAGGAAAGTGGAGAAGCCGGAGACGGAGCGGATATGAGTCAGTGCATGGAGCAGGAAAACAAAGAAACAAGGACGGATATTTTTCCGCTGCTTGGAAAAGGAGTGCTGCTTGGAATTGTAGACAGTGGGATTGACTATGAAAATCCTGATTTCAGAAATGCGGATGGGACAACGAGAATTGCAGCACTATGGGATCAGACAGTGGAAACCGGACTGCCTCCTGCGGGCTATAATGTAGGAACAGAATTTACATCTCAGCAGATCAATGCGGCACTTCAGACAGCAGGGCATGAAGAACGTTTCCGTCTTGTTCCCAGCCGTGATATCAGTGGTCATGGAACTGCTGTGGCAGGAATTGCAGCAGGAAATGGACGAGGGAGTCAGGGCGGACGATACAGAGGTGTTGCACCGGAAGCAGAACTGCTTATTGTGAAGATGGGGATACCGGGAGAGTATGGATTTCAAGAACGACTCAGTTGATGCGGGGAGTGGACTATATTATAAGGAAAGCAGAGGAATTAAAAAGCCGGTAGCAGTCAATATCAGTTTTGGCAATACTTATGGATCTCATGATGGAACCAGCTTACTTGAGCGGTATCTGAATACCGTGTCTGAACGGTGGAAAAATGTAATCTGTGTCGGAAGCGGCAACGAAGGAACGACAGCAGGTCATGCGGCCGGTGAACTGGAGAGCAGAATGACGACAGAAGTTCAACTGGCTGTGCAGGAAAGAGAGGTGTCGTTAAATCTTCAGATCCGGAAATCCTATGTGGATGAAGTGGCAATCATGCTGATTGATCCATCGGGCAATGCTTCCGGGCGGATCGACGAAAGAACGGGTATACAGAGGATTACAGTAGGAGAGACAGAACTTCTGATCTACTATGGCGAACCGAAACCCTATTCTGTGCGGCAGGAAATCTATATTACATTTCTTCCGGAGAGTAATTTTATTACCCCGGGAGTGTGGACAATACGTCGGGTGCCGGGAAAGATTGTGGATAAATCCTGGCAGATGTGGCTTCCGGCACAAAGTGCATTGAATGTAGGAACAGCATTTCTTAAGCCGGACAGTGCAACAACGCTTACGATTCCTTCTACGGCATCGCTGGTCATAACAGTGGCAGCGTACGATGCACTGACATTTTCCTATGCAGATTTTTTTCGGGACGGGGACCGGCACAGATGTATGAAGGAGGAGGAGTCCCGAAACCTGATCTTGCCGCACCCGGAGTGCGGGTGACAGCACCTGCGACAGGGAGGCTACGCAGAATTTACAGGAACTTCTTTTGCCACACCGTTTGTGACGGGCAGTGCGGCACTTCTGATGGAATGGGGGAATTGTGAAAGGACAGGATTTATATCTGTATGGTGAGAAAGTGAAAGCTTATTTAAGACGAGGGGCGAGGGAACTGCCGGGGTATGGTCGGTGGCCGAATGGTGAGATGGGGTATGGGATTTTATGTACAGCACAAAGCATCCCTCAGGAGTGAAAACAAATGGGGAATAGGAGTTACAGAGGATATCTCCCATATATTAAATATAAGGAAGTAAGAAAAAGTTTAGAGAATGACTTGAAAAATGCAAAATTTTTACAACTACTATTAGATGTGGGATGATATAATAAGTGCAGTGAAATCAAATGGGGAATAGGAGTTACAGAGGATATCTCCCATATATTAAATATAAGGAAGTAAGAAAAAAGTTTAGAGAATGACTTGAAAAATGCAAAATTTTACAACTACTATTAGATGTGGGATGATATAATAAGTGCAGTGAAATTAGTTGATGATGATATAGAAGGAGGACGATCAATGCTCCAGGAAAGTAATCGTATAGAATTCAAAAGCAGAATTAAATGATAAACTGGAAAAGAAATAGGAGCGTTTTTGAATAATAAAGAAGGTGGAGTTTTATATATTGGAGTAGATGATAACGGAAACCCAGTTGGAATGCCAAATATTGACTCTATGCAATTGAAGATTGCGGACCGTATAAAAATAATATTCTTCCATCAACTTTGGGATTGTTTGATATTGTGACAGAAGAGATAGATAAGGTTTCTGTAGTAAAAATTTTGATTTCCAGTGGACTGGAAAAACCTTATTATATAAAAAAAGCAGGTCATGTCACCCAATGGTTGCTTTACAAGAGTGGGTACATCATCTCAACCAATGTCAACAGCAAAGGAGTGATGAGTTTTATAGAAAACAAATTCATAATACGAGGATTGGAACTGAATGAAAAATTTGCAAATTGGAAAAACTTCTTTAGTAGATTGGGAACTGACATATTTTTCTGCTATCGAGAAAATATTATTCTTAAGACATTGAAATTACCTATGTCAAAAGGCAACGAATAATCGCGAAAAAATACAAGGCCTTATATAAAGAATAGAAAGGTAGGGCATAAAAATATGACAGATGAAGTAAGAGATGGAGGAATGAATCTGTTAGAAAAGTAGATGCGTGGGATAATCTGATAAGAATTAAATCAGAAAGTGTTGCACAGGAATTGATGGGAATGATACTGAAAGAATTTTGTGACAATGACTTGACATCCTCGGGTGGACTCTGCGTAGAAAAAAAAGTCTTCCTTAAAAGTAAAAATTACTCCAAGAGGAAAGAACAAAATCCGAAAAATAGAATCAATGTTGGATTCTATTTTTCGGATTTTTTTCTTTGGCAAGCTTTTTTGCCGTCTTTTAATGAATATTCAAATTCAAATTGTCGAATCACCCATCTTCTTGAACTTCCGTTCAAGAAGCATCCCTCGCTCTGCTCGGTCAATTAAGATTTTCAGCAACCGCAAGTTGCTTTCTCATCTGACTTCATTCTGTTATGATAATAACAACGAATAACGGAGGTGGATACGATGGAAGTAAAGGATATTATTTATGGGCTTCGGGTGAAAAAGGGCTTATCTCAGGATGCACTGGCGAGAAAAGTAATGGTTACCAGGCAGGCGGTGTCCCGTTGGGAGAATGGTGAGACAGTTCCTAATACAGAAACTCTGAAACTTTTATCAAAGGAGTTTGATGTTTCTATTAATACACTTTTAGGTACACCAAGAAAGCTTATTTGCCAGTGTTGTGGAATGCCACTGGAAGATGACGAGATGATAGGACGTGACAAGGATGGATCGATCAATGAGGATTATTGTAGGTGGTGTTATGCGGATGGCACATATACTTACAGTGATATGGAGGATTTGATCAATGTCTGCGTTAAAAATATGGTAACGGATAATTTTACAGAAGAACAGGCTCGCTCTTATATGAAGGAACTGCTTCCAAAGCTGGATTATTGGAAGAGATATGATGAACTCAGTGATCATGGAGAATTTGAAAAATTTAAGAAAAAGTTACTGAAGGAAATTAACGCTCTCCATGTAGAAGGTCTGCCTGAGATCACGAGGTTAAATGCACTTGTCGGAAAGTATGTGAATCTTGAATATACTCTGCCAAATGGAAGAAATGTGAAATTCCGGATGATCAGACCACTTATTTAGGTACTCAGTCAGAATCAGAATTTGAAGGAGACAGGTATTTTGGTGTTCTTGCAGGTATGGATTTCATCCTTATTTGCACATATGAAGCCGATAGAACCAGCCCGGAGCTGGTTCTATACAAAAACGATAAGATACGATCATTTCCCACTGAGAATCTGCCGGATTTCTTCCAGGTTCTCAGCAAAAAAGATTCCTTCCTGCCGTTCTTCAGAAGACAGTCCCTTTTCGATCATAAGAGCGAGAAGAGCTTTCAGGTGATCGTAGTAACCGTTCAGGTTATAGAGGATACAGGGGCATCAAGCTGTTTTAAGGATACCTTTGAAATGATCTCTGCAATTTCTTCCAATGTTCCTGTTCCACCGGGAAATGCAATAAAAGCATCCCCAAGTTCGATCATTTTCGCTTTTCGCTCTTCCATATCTTTGTGACAATGAGCCTGGTTAATCCATCGTGCTGGAGTTCACTGTCTATAAAAAATTGTGGCTCTACACCGATCACTTCCCCTCCGGCAAGAAGGGTGCTTTCTGCGATCAAGCCCATAAGACCGGATTTTGAACCGCCATAGATGAGTGCATTGTGGCTTTGCCGATCCAGGTGCCGAGTTCTTTTTACTGCAAAAGTTCAAAGGAAGGATCATTTCGGGAAAAGCTCCGAGATAAACGGTAATATTCATAATTAATATCCTTTCATGTTATAAAAGACTATCTGAGAATCTCTTCAATTGTGGAAACAGTACTGAAAGTTCCCTTATTTTCAGAGATAATTGTCTTTACTTTCTGAAGTTCAAAGTAATTTCATAGCAGATCAGAGTTTTATTTTCTCCGGCAATGACACCGGAAGAATTGATGATCGTACAGGTCTTATTGAGGTCTTCTTTGATCTGCCGGATAATTCTGTCAGGTCTTTGGTGATGATCGTGATCTGCTTGATGGCTTCGAAATGATCTGCAAAATGATCGATAATTGCTGTGGCAATAATGTATACCAGAAGACTCAGCATGGCGGAATCGGCTGATGAGTACGAAGACTGCAAGGTATACAATGAGATTAAATCCGATCAATATGTAGGAAATACTGTAGTCTTTTCCGGTTTTGTTGTAAATCTGATGAACAACAATATTGGCGAAGATTTCAGAGCCGTCAATACAGCCTCCGTTCCTTAGAATAAGGGAAAGCCCAATACCAAGGATCGCACCGCCAAATGCGACTGCAAGAAAATGTTCTGTATTTAATTCAAACGGGATTTTTTTCAAAATAGGCAAGCCCAAGTGTATAGACTGCAAATCCGATCAATGCCTTGGCAAAAAAAATATTTTCCCAGCATGATAATGCCGGCGATCAGAAAAGGAAGAAAGACAAAAAGAACGCAAAGAGAAAGTGAATAACCGGTCATTTTGCTGATAAGAATTGCAATACCGGCAGTCCCATAGTCAATGGCATCATTGGGGAGCAGAATACAGGCAACAGAAAAAACTGGCCATCAATGCTCTGGGAGGACAATTGCGAGGTACGAGAGTAATACTTTCAATTTTTATTCAATCTGTCTTTCCCTCCCAAAAAAAAAATATGTGTTATCTATCATAAATCAAGGAAAAAGTCCAGTGATCAGATACTGGGAATCCTTTTTCCGATGATCTCACTTGTATTGGAAATAAGGATAAATGCTGTCGGTTCATTCTGACGGATAAAAGTTTCGCAACTGCACTGCCTGGGCACGGTTCAATGCTGTCAAAATAATATATTTATCCTGACCTGAATAAGCTCCTTCGGCATGGCATACACTGGCACTTCGGTTTAATGTATGTACAATAAAATCGCAGATTACTTCCGGGTGATCGCAGACAACGTTAAAATATTTGGAAAGATTCAGACTTTCTATAAAGCTGTCGACCATAAAAGACCGGACCGTCAGACCTAGCAGAGAATACAGACCGGTCTTAATGTCGAAGACGAAGAAACCTGCAATCGTGATCAGGATATCGGATGCAAGCAGAGCATGACCAATATCAAAGCTGGAGTATTTTTCAGGATCATGGCAATAATGTCGGTTCCACCACTGGACGAACCAATATTAAAAAAGAACGGCAGATCCAAGTGCGGGAAGTGCGATCGCAAAAGCATAATTCAAGCATAGGCTGATCCGTCAGCGGCTGGGTCATGGGACAGATCCGTTCCGAGAAGAGAGCGTGACGGAAAGCAGGATGCTGCAATAAGCAGTTTCTGCGGCAAATTTTCTGCCAAGTATGATCATTCCGATGAGCAGAAGGATCATACTTGCGATCAGGTTGAAAATCACCGGCGGACATTACACCGGTTTTAGCAATAAGGACTGCGGACCGGTGATTCCGCCAAATGTAAAGTTATTGGTAAATTTGAAAAAATAAGTACCGACAGCCATGAGTAATGTGCTGCCCGTCAGAAGAAGGAAATGAGTTCCTTTTTTCTTTTAAATCTTTTGTAGACATAAATCAGCCTCCGTTGATCAGAAATATAGAGCCTTTGTTAAATGGCGAGCAGATTTTTGATTGCTTCCATATAAATAAGAACAGCTTCTTCCATTTCCGGGACAAGAAGAAATTCATCTGCTCCGTGGATATGATAATCCATCCCCGGTTTTTCAGGACCGAATGCAATGATATTTTTGAGCGATTTTGCGTAAGTTCCTCCACCGATGACGAGTGGTTCATTTGCTGTATCTCCGGTTACATCGGTATAGGCTTTGTATAATGCTTCAACCAAAGGAGATTCTCTTGGGAAGAATAATGGTTCAGTCAGAGTCCGGATTTCGATGTATCCATCCGAGTCTTCCAGTCTGTTCTGACACATGGTACAGATCTGCTCTGTGCTTAATGTGACAGGAAAGCGGATGTCGATAGTGCAGGAAATTTCTCCATTTTCTGTCTTGACAATACCATTGCATAATGTGAGATCTCCATAAGCATCCTGGAATTTCAGGTCAAGTCCGAGCCATCACAGGCAGTGCCGATATGGGAGTTATAGAATTTTACAAAATCATCTTCAAACCCGGCTTTTGCAAGGCAGGCAAAGGTAACTCCGGCTGCATTGACACCAAGAGCAGGCATACTGGCATGAGCAGATACTCCCTTTGCGTCGATCCGATGAGACCATCGATTCGTGAAGATGATATTGTATAAGTCCTGATTCAGAGAATGCTGCTTCCAGTTTTTCCTTTAATCCATCTTCGGCAGGAATAACCGTTGTGCAAAAAAAATCACATACTGCATTAAAGACGAATCCTCCATTCATAGAGATGATCCGGGTATTTTTGAATGAGCTGTCATGGTCACCTGTCCTTTTCTCCGTGAATGCAGGGGAAATTGGCATCCGGTGTAAACCACAGGATAATTCTTCGGCTACTTTATTATAATGCTGCATACATCTTGAACCAGTTTCTTCATTGCAGCCCATGATCAGGCGAACTCTTTTATTGAGTCTGATACCGGAATCCCGAAGCAGTTTCATGGCATAGAGTGCTTCGAGAACAGGGCCTTTGTCATCGGTCGTTCCACGGCCATATACATAATCTCCCTTTGCGGGTAAGGGCAAATGGATCATAAGTCCAGTCACCTCCGGCAGGAACAATGTCGAGATGTCCGGCAATACCGACGATATCATCTCCTTCCCCCATTTCGGCATAACCGCAGTAATGATCAAGATTAACCGTTTTAAAACCAAGCTCTCTTGCGATGCTGAGAGCCTCATCTAAGGCCTTTGCCGGTCCTGGACCGAACGGCATCCCTTCAGCCGGTGTACCGAGCTGCGAATTGATTACAACAAGACGTTCAATATTTTTGAGCAGATCCTCTGATAATGAATGAATTTTCTCTTTTTATGTCCATTGTAGTAAAATCCTCCTAGTAATGATATTTTTGATAATATGATGTTGGGGTCAAAGCCCACAACAATGATGTCAACGGATTGTTTCGTGCTACGCACTCCCACAATCCTACCCACTATTCGCATATCATGGTGCTTACGCCCCACTTTTATGCTCATATCGGGGCGGGTCTCAAGGTCATTCTACCACCAGTGTGCAAGCACACGTGGTTTCAGACCTTTTGACCCTGACATCATAATATTATAACACTTCTTGTAAAAAAAATAGTTAAAAAAATAAGTGCGAAATATGGTAAATCCATGCCTTGTAAAAAAATAAATTGATGTTACAATACGTTCAATGAGGATTATGGGGAAAATTATTCTTACATTATAAGAGGACATCTTTAGAGTATTACGTACATGAAGTGAGGAAAATTAGCTATGAGACAGATTATTTATGACAAAGTTAGGAATATTTCAGAAAATATAAAGGATATATCGATACAGAAGATCTGATGAAAGAGGGATTGACGAATCGACAGATCGGTCTGTTGACGGCAGAGGAAAAGCTTGAAAAGATCGCACATGGTCATTACTGGGTGAACAGTGATGCGTATGGTAAGCCGGAAGATTATAAGGCGGTAGAGGTAGCCCGCGTGAATGAAAATGCAGTGATCTGTGCAGACAGTGCCTGTTATTATATGGGACTCATTGATGTGGAACCGCAGGTTTTATCGATCGCGACGAAGAGAAGTGACCGTCACAAGATGAAGATGAATTTTGATGTATGCAGACATTATTTTTCAGAGAAAGCATTTGAGGAAGATCAGAAAGTTTTCAATACGGAATATGGCAGTTATAAGGTATATGATATTGACAGAAGTGTGTGTGATTGTGTAAGATTTAAGAATGATATACCAAAAGAAATTTTTGATCTGATCATTGAAAAGTATAAGAAGTATGATAAGCGTTCTACGGAACGTCTGATGGCATATGCAAAAGCGATGCGGATCAGCAGACAGGTTGAACAGATCGGGCTTGAATAAAGCCCGATTTTTTCTGTTTCCCGGTATATACTAAGAGGGAGAAAAATGCAGGTTCTCGGAAAGGGTGGAGAGAAAAAAGGATGATATCGTTACTTGTACATTTGAAAGATTATAAGAAGGAGTCAGTACTGGCTCCGTTGTTCAAGATGCTGGAGGCGTCGTTTGAACTTTTGTGCCGCTGGTTATGGCAGCAGTGATCGATGTGGGAATCGCACAGAAAGACAGACCTTATATTGTAAAGATGTGTTTTGTGTTGATCGCACTGGGAATCATCGGGCTGGTCTGCTCTATCACAGCACAGTATTTTTGCGGCAAAGGCAGCCTCTGGATTTGCGACAGGTGTGCGGCATGCATTATTTGAACATATCCGGAAGTTTACATTTACAGAGATGGATACATTGGGAACATCGACACTGATCACAAGGATGACCAGTGATATCAATCAGGTGCAGTCAGGTGTGAATCGGTACTGCGTCTGTTTCTCCGGTCTCCTTTTATTGTATTTGGTGCAATGATTATGGCATTTACGGTAGATACAAAGGCCGCACTGGTTTTTGTTGTCACAATTCCGCTTTTATCAGTCGTGGTATTTGGAATCATGCTGGTCACGATGCCATTATATAAGAAGGTACAGTCAAATTTGGACAGCGTGCTTCTTGCGACCGGAGAGAATCTTACACGGGGCGAGTAATCCGTGCGTTTAATAAAGAAGAGGATGAGATTCAGCGTTATGAGGAAGAAAATCAGACGCTGACCGACGCACAAAAGTTTGTTGGACGGATTTCAGGCCTGATGAATCCACTTACCTATATGATCGTCAATGGTGCGATCATTGTCCTGATCTATATCGGAGCGATGAGAGTCAATATCGGAGATCTGACCCAGGGACAGGTTGTTGCTCTTCTGAACTATATGTCACAGATCCTGATTGAGCTGGTCAAACTGGCAAATCTGATCATTTCTGTCAAAAGGCAGTTGCCTGCGGAAACCGGATCGAAAGCATTCTTGATGAAAAACCATCCATGGAAAGTGGAAAACTTCTGTGGAATGATGGTGTCAATGTGGATAACCCGGCTGTTCCGGCAGTGGAATTTGATCATGTATCCCTGACCTACAAAGGGGCAGCAGGAGAATCACTTTCAGATATTACCTTCTCTGCAAAAAGGACAGACGATTGGTATCATCGGAGGAACGGGATCAGGAAAGTCTTCACTGGTGAATATGATACCGAGATGTTATGACGCAACAAAAGGGGAGATAAAGATCTTTGGTAAAATATCAAAGAATATGATACCGGGAATTTAAGGGATCATATTGGTATGGTTCTTCAGAAAGCAGTTTTTTTAAAGGAACGATTGCAGATAATCTGCGTTGGGGAAAAGAAGATGCAACGGAAGAGGAGATGGACGAAGCACTGATGATCTCTCAGGCAAAAGAATTTGTTGATAATAAAGTGGGAAGACTTGAATTTGGAATCGAGCAGGGGGAAGAAATCTTTCCGGTGGACAGAAGCAGAGGCTTACGATTGCGAGAGCATTGGTACGCCGGCCGGAAATCCTGATTTTAGATGACAGTGCATCGGCACTTGATTTGCGACAGATGCGGCATTGCGGATGGCGATCCATGACATGAAATAAAATCCGACTGTCTTTATCGTGTCCCAGCGAGCTTCTTCCATTCAGTATGCAGATCAGATCATTGTGACTGGATGACGGACAGTTGCAGGAATCGGTACGCATGAAGAATTACTTGCGGGATGTCCGGTTTATCGAAATCTATTACTCTCAGTTTAAGAAGGAAGATCTGAGAAATGAACTGAGATCAGGAAATAATAAGCAGAAGAAATGAAACAGGGGCAACTCTGAAAAAAGTATTTGAACGGTTGGAAAACACTAGAATTTTTCTGATTTTGTCTGTTTTACTTGGCAACGGTGATCAGTGGCACTGACACTGTATTTCCCGATTCTGACCGGACGGGCGATTGACTGATTCGGACAAAGGAAATGTGGATTTTCCGGGGATTCTTGCAATTCAAAAGAAGGCGCAATTGTAATTGGCATCACGGCTGCGGCACAGTGGATTATGAATATGTGCAATAACCGTATGACATACAATATTGTCCGTGATATCCGAAGGGATGCGTTTGAGAGGATCGAGCATCTGCCGTTGTCTTATATTGACAGTCATTCCCATGGGGACATGGTCAGCCGTATCATTGCGGATGTGGACACGTTTGCGGATGGTCTGCTGATGGGATTCACACAGCTGTTTACCGGTCTGGCAACGATCATCGGTACTTTGCTGTTTATGCTCTTTGTCAATGTTAAGATTACGGTAGTGGTTGTGCTTCTGACACCATTTCTTTGTTTGTGGCTGGCTTTATTGCAAAAAAGACGTATTCCATGTTTCAGCTGCAGACGCAGACGAGAGGAGAACAGACAGCGCTGATTGAAGAGATGGTCGGAAATCAGAAGGTCGTACAGGCATTTTGCCATGAAAAGGAAGCACGGTCGGACAGTTTGCGGATGTAAATGACCGTGCAGAAATATTCGCTGCGGGCAACCTTTTTTCGAGTCTGGTGAACCTCGAGTACACGTTTTGTTAACAGTCTGGTATATGCAGCTGTGGGAATTACGGGAGCACTTGCCGTTATTCTGACAGGCGGAGCATTTTCTGTCGGAAATTTTCCTGTTTTTTTGTCTTATGCAAATCAGTATACCAAGCCGTTTAATGAGATTTCGGGGGTTGTGACAGAATTGCAGAATGCCCTGGCATGTGCTCAGAGTTTGTTTGAGCTGATTGAGGCAGAAAGAAGAAGAGCCGGATGCAGGCAGTGGTTCAGTTGAACAGACATTGATGGAAATGTCATTGACGAAGATGTATTTTTCTTATGTTCCCGGAGCAGAAGCTGATCGAAGATTTTAATCTGGATGTGAAGCCGGGACAAAAGATCGCGATCGTCGGGCCGACAGGCTGCGGCAAAACGACTCTGATCAATCTTCTGATGCGGTTCTATGATGTGACGGGAGGTCAGATCAAAGTAGAAAATATTGACATTCGGGAAGTGACGAGAAAAAGTCTTCGTGAAGGTGATATGGTATGGTTCTTCAGGATACGTGGCTTAAGACAGGGACAATCCGGGAGAATATTACGATGGGAAGACCGGACGCGACAGAGGAAGAGATCATTGAGGCTGCAAAAGCATCTCACATCCACAGTTATATTTCAGACTTCCAAAGGGATACGATACATGGATCACAGAAGACGGGGTGGTCTGTCACAGGGACAGAAGCAGTTGTTATGTATTGCGAGAGTCATGCTGTGCCGTCCGCCAATGTTGATTCTAGATGAAGCAACTTCATCCATTGATACAAGAACTGAGCTGAAAATTCAGCAGGCATTTGCTAAATTAATGGAAGGAAGAAACCACGTTTATTGTTGCTCATCGTCTGTCTACGATTCGGGAGGCAGATGTGATCCTTGTCATGAAAGATGGAAAGGTGATCGAACAGGGAAATCATGAAAGTCTGCTTGAACAGGGGGCTTCTACCGACATCTTTATGAGAGTCAGTTTGCACATTAGAAGCGAGAGTCATGAGCATGAGTCAAGGAGCATGAGTCAAGAAGGATGAGTCAAAGCTACGGGGGCTGCCAGGATATGACCTGACCTGTTGTTATCAGAAAATGAGAAATACAAAAAGAGGATCTGTCAACCGACAGATCCTCTTTTATAGTAGTTCAGTTCAAAAAATCCATGTAGAAAGATTATTGAATCAGTCCGAGATCAGCCATGGCTTTTCTGAGGACTTCTTTATGTGCATCTTCCATTTCTGTCAATGGGGCACGAAGCGTTCCTGACTTCTTTTCCCATCATGTTCAGTGCGGTCTTCACAGGGATCGGGTTCACTTCACAGAATAATGCATCAATGAGTGGAAGTGCATCCAACTGCATCTTGCAGCTTCCTGCGATATCTCCTGAGAAGAATTTATAAGCACATCTCGTGGACATAAGTCGGAGCTACATTGGAAAGTACGGAGATGACCCCAAGTCCGCCTAAGGAAAGAAGCGGTACGACCTGATCGTCATTTCCTGAGTACAGATCGATCTTTCCGTCGCATAAGTGCATGATCTGTGCTACATTGCTGATATTTCCTGAAGCTTCCTTTGACACCGACGATATTTTCTACATTTTTTACCAGTGTTGCAATTGTCTGTGGCTGCAATCCACATCCTGTACGGCTTGGGTACATTGTAGAGGATGGCAGGAATCTTAACCTCATTACAGATTGCAGTATAGTGGTTGATGAGACCATTCTGGGTTGCTTTATTATAGTAAGGGGTTACAAGAAGAAGTCCGTCAGCACCGTCTTTTTTCTGCTTCTTTGGAAAGCTCAATGGCAGTACGTGTGCAATTAGAACCAGTTCCTGCAATAACCGGAATACGGTGGTTGACGCGTTCCACAGCAAAGCGGATCGTCTCAGCATGTTCAGCTTCTGTCATGGTAGCGGATTCACCGGTTGTTCCACAGATGATGATCGCATCAGTTCCGCCAGCGATCTGCTCTTCCAGCATCTCATCCAGCTTGTCAAAATTAATTTCAGATTTTCTTTCATTGGTGTAGCAATCGCTACGCCTGCGCCTTTAAAATTGCCATTCTTTTTATCCTCCTTTAAAATGGTGAAACAATAAAAGAAACGGCAAGATGCGCCGTTCCAAAATATACGTCATTGTATAAATCAGATAGCTCTCCATCTTGCGATGACAGTCATGCCACTCTTAATGTCATGCCCAAGAATGAGCCTTCAGGAGTTCTCATCCTTTCGGCATCTTTCCCTTTCTGATGAGTTCCTCTGTTCCTGACACATCCGTCATCCTACTTATGAAAAATGCAACCTCTACCTACGTTTCTGATGTTCAAAGAAATCATAACACCGGGGCATAGGGATGTCAACTGATTTGGGTATTATTTTGACTTTTTCATTTACATGATGTCGGGGTCAAAAGCCGCCGACTTTGATGCCTGCGGATTGCTCCGTGCTACGCACTCCCACCATCCTACTCAATATTTCGCATATCGGGATTATCATCCCACTTTTTATGCTCATATCGGGGTGGGTCCTAAGGTCTTTCACCCACCTATGAGCAAGCTTATGTAGGCTTAGACCTTTTTGAATTTGGCATCTTTACATTATAATATGAAAAATATTAGCGGCGTGAGTGAGAGAAAATAAGGATCAACAGGTAAAAAAATTGAAAAAAATAAAAAGTGAAGTTGAAATCAGAAAAAAAAAAAACAGGTTATAATGATTGAAGTTGTCAGAAGTGGCAATTCGTGCTGGAATGGCTCAGTTGGTAGAGCACTTCACTCGTAATGAAGGGGTCGTCGGTTCAAGTCCGATTTCCAGCTTAAAAGAAGAATCCCGCAGGATGCGTACGAAAGGGTATGCGTTCTGTGGGATTTTTATATAAAGAATGTGCGAGGCTTTTGAGGGCATGGCACATTTTGCTCTGCGTTTGTCCTGTATTATACTGATGCCAGGGTCCTAAGGTCTTTCACCCACCTATGAGCAAGCTCATGGGCTTAGACCTTTGCCCCTGGCATCTATACTTTCGGGTAGGCAATTCTTTCACTTCCATTTTCAAGATAGACAACTCCACAATATTTAAATCCATTCTTGTCAAGCAGATGCTGCATGACGATATTATCACGATGCGTGTCAATCTTCAGATTTCCACATTTGTTAAAAAGCCCAGTTCAGGCAGAAGGAAGCAGCACCGCGGATCGTGCCGTCGGAAGTGATCCGGTGTACGACTCCCGTACGGAGCCTCATTGAGCCATTGCCCTTCATAGATCCGGACATAAGTATCATCAATTCCTTCTTTATAATAAAAAGTAGCAATGATCTTATCATGCTCCACACAGACATAAGCTGTTCCCGGAGGAAATATCGTCCATCAGGATCTGTGGTGCAGGATAGGTGTTCCCTACGGTGGAATCAAGATGGCGGTGCAGGCTGCTGAGACATATGGTTACAATGTAAACGACAAGCTCAAGGAAATTTTCACAAAATATCATAAGACACACAACACAGCAGTATTCGATGCATATACACCTGAGATGATGAAGGTTCGTCATGCAAAGATCCTTACAGGTCTTCCTGACACATACTACCGTGGACGTATCGTGGGTGATTACCGTCGAGTAGCATTATACGGACTTGATTACCTCATCGAGGAGAAAAAGAAGGATAAGGCAAACTGTGGCTGTGGACAGATGACAGATGATGTTATCCGTTTAAGAGAGGAAATCGCAGAGCAGATTAAATGTCTTGAGGATATGAAGAAGCTTGCAGAGATTTACGGATACGATATCTCAAGACCTGCAACAAACGCAAAAGAGGCAGTTCAGTGGTTATACTTCGGATACCTTGCAGCAATCAAGACACAGAATGGTGCAGCAATGTCAGTAGGACGTGTATCTACATTCCTTGACATTTACATCAAGAGAGATATGGACAAGGGCATCCTCACAGAGCAGGAAGCACAGGAGCTCATCGACCATTTTACAATGAAGCTTCGTATGGTTAAATTTGCACGTATCCCTTCATACAACCAGCTGTTCTCAGGTGATCCGGTCTGGGCAACACTTGACGTTGCGGGTACAGGCGTAGACGGACGTTCCATGGTTACAAAGTCCGACTTCCGTTTCCTGCATACATTAGAGAACATGGGACCGGCTCCGGAGCCAAACCTCACAGTATTCTACTCATCAAAGCTTCCTCAGACCTTTAAGGATTATGCAGCCCGCATCTCAATTGAGACAAGCTCAATCCAGTATGAGAACGATGACGCAATGAAGCCTGTATGGGGAGATGACTACGCAATCTGCTGCTGTGTATCTGCAACTAAGACTGGTAAAGAAATGCAGTTCTTCGGAGCCAGAGCGAACCTTGCAAAATGTCTCCTCTATGCGATCAACGGTGGTGTTGATGAGAAATCAGGTGAGCAGGTAGGACCAAACTACGCACCTATCACAGCAGAGTACCTTGACTATGACGAGGTAATGGCGAAATACGACAAGATGATGGATTGGTTAGTAGACCTTTATGTAAATACATTAAACTTAATCCAGTATATGCATGACAAATATTACTATGAAGCAGCAGAGCTTGCACTCATGGATACAGACTTAAAGAGAACATTCGCAACAGGAATCGCAGGATTCTCACACGTAATCGATTCTCTTTCAGCAATCAAATATGCAAAGGTAAAGGTAGTACGTGACGAGAGCGGACTGGCAAAGGATTTCGAAATTGAGGGAGAGTTCCCTAAATACGGAAATGATGATGACCGCGCGGACGAAATCGGTGTATGGCTTCTTAAGACATTCATGGACAAGTTAAAGAAGCATCACACATACCGTGATTCAGAGCCGACAACATCAATCCTTACAATTACATCAAACGTAGTATACGGAAAAGCTACAGGAGCAATGCCTGACGGACGTAAAGCAGGAGAGCCACTTTCACCGGGAGCAAACCCATCATACGGTGCAGAGCAGAACGGACTTCTTGCTTCACTTAACTCTCTTACAAAGCTTCCATATGAGTGGGCACTTGATGGAATCTCAAATACACAGACCATCAACCCGGGAGCACTCGGAAACAACGAGGGAGAGAGAATCGACAACCTTGTAAACGTAATGGACGGATACTTCGATCAGGGTGCACATCACCTCAATGTAAACGTATTCGGTAAAGAGAAGCTCATCGATGCAATGGAGCATCCTGAGAAGGAGGAGTACGCAAACTTCACAATCCGAGTATCAGGATATGCAGTTAAGTTCATCGACCTCACAAGAGAGCAGCAGCTCGATGTAATCTCACGTACATGCCACGAGAGAATGTAATATAAAAAATATCCAACATTAAGAAAAGAATGATTGCCAGAATGTTGCAGGCCAACAGTGCCTGCATATTCTGATTTCCAAATAAACTGCATATGTACTAAATAACACCACAGCGTAAACTGCATATTTTACACCATAGGCAAGGAATTTTCGGCAACCCGCCGACCGGGACTTAGCAATGCGAATTTCGCAGGGCTTAGAGGCTGTTAGAATTATGAACACAGCCAGCGATGCCCATGCATGGACGCATGGGCAAGGCGTTATGCGCCATGGAAGGCGCGTAAAAGCTGGTCGCGTCAAGCATAGAAAACCAAAATCATAATTCATACAGCCTCTTAGCCCGAAGAACCTGAGCATTGCAAAGTCCCGGTCGGCGGGTTACCGAAAATTCCGTACTATAAAAATAAAAGTAGCAGCAATAACAACCTGAAGGAGGTAAAACATGGGAGAAACACTAGGAAGAGTACACTCGGTAGAAAGCTTTGGCTCAGCAGACGGCCCGGGAGTGAGATATATAGTATTTTTGAAGGGCTGCAATATGCGCTGTAAATACTGCCACAACCCGGACACATGGGCCAAATGCGGCGAAAATGACGGTGCAAAGCTGATGACACCGCGGGAGGTGCTAAAGACCGCCATGCGCTATAAAGCGTACTGGAAGCAAACAGGCGGCATCACAGTAAGCGGAGGTGAAGCACTTTTGCAGATAGACTTTGTCACAGAGCTATTTAAGCTTGCAAAGGAAAATGGCGTAAACACATGCCTTGACACATCAGGAAATCCATTTACCGTGGAAGAACCGTTTTTCGGCAAATTTAATGAGCTGATGAAATATACAGATCTCTTCATGCTGGACATCAAGCATATAGATGACTGCAATAGCATCGTCCATGCCCTCATCGGAAAGAGGGAAAAGATTTTTTCTCCTTTTCTTCTTCAGGAGTCTCTTCAAAGCACCATGGTTCAGGATAAATATACAGTGAAAGTGGTACTGCTTTTTTTCCGTCATCTCCCTGAAAGAAATACCGCATTCCATGATGAGACCCTGAAAAGGGTTCTTTTTTAATCCGCTGTAGGGAATCAGTTTTTGTCGATCATAAGTGGCAGGATCTCCTTTCATAACGTTTCTTTTTCATTATAACATATCAAGATGCCAGGATCAAAAGGTCTAAGCCCACATGAGCTTGCTCATAGGTGGGTGAAAGACCTTAGGACCCCCCGATATGAGCATAAAAGTGGGATGATAATCCCACGATATGCGAATATTGGGTAGGATTGTGGGAGTGCGTAGCACATGGAGCAATCCGTAGGCATCAAAGTCGGGGGCTTTTGACCCCGACATCATATCAAGAGAGTTGACGCATAAAAAGTGGTTTGAAAAAACTGATTACTTTTTATTTCTTTAAAGCTTCTTTTGCAAAATTCTGTAGTGACAAGAGATTCATACGGAGTGCGGGAATCCAGTTCACCGGCACTTTCAAGAATATCCTGGAGAAGTTCAAAGCTGTCTTTTTCGAAAATCAGGTCTTCTTTCCAGGTCTTCTGATCATAATAGCGGGTGACAATGGTTGTGATCGTATTTAGATCTGTTTCAGGAAATTGTGGGCGATGACAGCGGCGATTTCTTCAGGGGTGTGATTCTGAACAAAATCCATACCTTTCTGCAATGCATTGGTAAAAAGACTGGATGACATCAGGGTTTTTGTCAAGATAACTCTTTTGGCACTGTATGCAGTGTACGGTACATAGCCACTGTCCGTACCGAGTGATGCTACGACATGCCCTTTCCTCAGTTTCAAAGGGCGGTGGCACTTGGCTCAAATTCTACTGTAAAGTCTCCACTGCCTTCTGAAAATGCAGCAGCAGTTGAACCAAAAGTCGATGCCCTGGTTGATGTTCAGATCCGTCCGTGGGTCGATGCCATTCTGTTTTAAAGATATACTCAAATACCATTTCCGGCATACCACCTTTTCGACCGCCAAGAACATCCTTGCCTTTCAGATCAGTCCATTTAAAGTCCTTCATTTCTTCTCTTGCAACAAGAAAGTTTCCGGCACGCTGGGTTAGCTGTGCAAAGTTGATAACATAATCATTGGCACCTTCATTGTACGTATAAATAGAAGATTCAGATCCCATGAAACCAATATCTGCTTCACCGGAAATAACAGCAGTCATAGTTTTGTCTGCCCCAAAACCGGTAACGAGCGTGAGATCAATTCCTTCCTCGTCAAAGTACCCATTTTCAATCGCAGCGTACATCGGAGCGTAGAAAATAGAATGAGCCACTTCATTCAATGTCACAGAGACGGGAGCAGAACCGGAATCTGTCCTGGATATGTCAGAGACAGTTTCTGTTGTGTTTGTTTTAGAATTTTTAGTGTTGTCATCAGTGTGAGCAGAACCGCAGGCAGACAACAGCCCGACAGTCATGACAGAAGTGAGAAGTATGGATATCAATTTCTTTTTCATAAGTCCTCCCAGATAAGATTAGATTCTCATTTAAAGTATGCAGGAGAAACGGAACAGGTGAAATCTCAGGCAGGCTTTTAATTTGTCCAAATTGTTTTGTTCCGAAAAACTGAGCGAGAAGTTTTAAATGGGTTTATCAGGTATCCGGACTGAAGAATATCTTTGCGGGAATATGATAGGGCGTTTGCTATAACTTGAAACTATAGTTAACATGTTCTTTTTATGTATTATACAAATTGCACAGACAGAACTATAATGACTTCCATAAAATAGATAACAAATTTGGAGGTAATGATTTATGCAGACATCAGTAATAGGTTTTCCAAGAATCGGTACATTAAGAGAATTAAAATTTGCTTCTGAGAAGTACTTTAAGAAGGAAATAGAAGCCGGAGAATTATTGCAGAAAGCACAGGAACTGAGGAAGACACACTGGTTGACACAGAAGAATGCAGGGATTACTTATATTTCAAGTAATGATTTTTCATTTTATGATATGGTATTGGATACGGCGGCACTGCTTGGCATTGTTCCAAAACGATATAAAGAACTGAATCTGTCAGAACTGGATACATATTTTGCAATGGCTCGTGGGTATCAGGGAACTTTTGGGGATGTAAAGGCACTTGCCATGAAAAAATGGTTCAATACGAATTATCATTACATTGTTCCGAACTGGAAGATGATACAGAGATCAAAATTTTCGGGAGATAAATTATGGTCAGAATATGCGGAAGCAAAGAGCCTTGGAATAGAGACAAAACCGGTTGTAACCGGGGCATATACCATATTAAAGCTTTGCAGATGTACAGGAAATAAGACAGCAGCAGATTATGTGGATGAGATTGTAAATGCATATAAAGATCTGATCGAGAAGTGTGAAAAAGAGCAGATCGCATGGATCCAGTTTGATGAACCGGCACTGGTGCAGGATATGGAAAAAGAAGACATCGAACTTTTTCCACAGACTTTATGATGCGATTCTGACAGCAGTAAAAGATTGTAAGGTTTTTTTACAGACATATTTCGGGGATGTAAGAGATATTTACCAGGATCTGATTGAGATGCCATTTGACGGAATCGGTCTTGATTTTCCGGAAGGGAAAGAGACACTTCAATTAATTGAATCATATGGGTTTCCAAAGGAAAAGAAACTTTTTGCGGGACTGGTTAATGGAAAAATATCTGGAAAAATCATTATGAAAAAACTTTAAAGATCTTAGAAAAATTACAGGAAAAAGAAATCCGGACGGTATTATCTACTTCCTGTTCACTGCTTCACGTACCATATACATTAAAGCATGAGACAAAGCTTTCCAAAGAATATCTAGCTTATTTTGCTTTTGCTGAGGAAAAAATTGACAGAACTTAAGGAACTGGGTGATCTTGCGGAAGATAAGAAATATTTCGATAGAGAAGCTTACAAGAAAAACCATGATCTTTTTGCGGCAGACAGAAAATGTGAAAATGTTGCAGTGAAAAACAGACTATCACATGTAACGGAAGCGGATTATATCAGAGAGCCAAAGAGAAGTGAACGTCAGAAACTGCAGAAAGAGGCTTTTGGACTTCCGGAGCTCCCGACAACGACGATTGGATCTTTCCCACAGACGAAAGATGTAAAGGCAAACCGGTCTGCCTTTAGAAAGGGAGAGATTACGGACAGGAATATGTGGATTTCAACAAGAAGAAGATCATGGAATGTGTGGCATGGCAGGAAGAAATCGGACTTGATGTACTGGTACACGGAGAATATGAAAGAAATGATATGGTGGAGTATTTTGGCGAAGCACTGGGAGGATTCCTTTTTACAGAAAAAGCCTGGGTACAGTCTTACGGAACGGATGCGTAAAACCACCGATCATCTGGGGCGATGTATATCGTGAAAAGTCGATTACGGTAGATTGGTCCGTATATGCACAGTCTCTTACGAAAAAGATCATGAAGGGAATGCTTACCGGACCGGTAACGATCTTGAATTGGTCGTTCCCAAGAGAAGACATTTCCATTAAGGAATCCATCTCGCAGATTGCACTTGCAATCAGAGATGAAGTACTGGATCTTGAAGCAAATGGAATCCGGATGATACAGATCGACGAAGCTGCCTTGAGAGAAAAACTGCCGCTCAGAAGATCAGACTGGTATACAGAAGATCCGGATTTTGCAATCCCGGCTTTCCGTCTGACACATAGTGGAGTGAAAGCAGATACACAGATTCATACGCATATGTGTTACAGTGAATTTACAGACATCATTTCGGCGATCGATGATATGGATGCGGATGTGATCACCTTCGAGGCGTCTCGTTCCGATTTGCAGATTTTGGATTCTCTCAAAGAAAATCATTTTGAGACAGAAGTTGGTACTGGAGTTTATGATATTCATTCTCCTAGAGTACCATCAGTTGAAGAAATTGTGTTGGCACTGAAAGTTATGCTTACTAAGATCAGTCGTGAAAAATTATGGGTAAACCCGGACTGTGGATTAAAGACAAGAGGTGTTCCGGAAACGGATGCAAGTCTTAGAAATATGGTTGAGGCTGCAAAAGAAATCCGGAAGAACTAGAGGATTCATCAGACTGCGTCTAAAAAGCCAGTAATTTTCGCTTTTTTTTGTTCATTTGGTTTGCCTTCTTTTCATAAAAAAGTCAAGAGTTTGTATAAAAATATTGTTGCACCCGTCAACCGTGGGTATATTGCGATTGGAAACATTCTTTTCGATGCACTGATAGCAGCACTTCAGGGATTATTTATGCAGTTGCAACTGCTGGTTGACAGAATTTCAGCCTGATTTGGTAGTCTGCAACTGGAAAATCCGATACAATAAGATCATGATGTCGGGGTCAAAAGCCCCCGACTTTGATGCCTACGGATTGCTCCGTGCTACGCACTCCCACAATCCTACCCAATATTCGCATATCGTGGGATTATCATCCCACTTTTATGCTCATATCGGAGCGGATCCTAAGGTCTTTCACCCACCTATGAGCAAGCTCATGTGGACTTAGACCTTTGACCCCTGGCATCAGATCATAAAATATAGATGAAAACCTGAAAAGAGGAGGAAAATGGATATGATCTTATCGGAAAAAATCGCAGAAGAGCGAAAAAAAAAATGGATGGTCACAGGAAGAACTGGCAGAAAAGCTGTCTGTATCACGGCAGGCTGTTTCTAAATGGGAGAGTGCATCGTCTGTACCGGATTTGCAGAAATTACTCCGCATGGCAGAAATTTTTGAGGTCAGTACAGATTATCTGTTAAAGGATGAAATGGGAAAAGAAGAGGTTGAGAAAATATCAGACTATAGGACAGAAGATACAGTCTACAGGAATGTATCTATGGAAGAGGCAAATCATTTTCGGAATGGAAGAGAAAAATGCAGTCATACTGGCAGGGGCAGTTGCTCTTTGCATCATGAGTCCGTCACTGCTCATTTTTCTGACAGGTCTTTCCAGTGCAACGGGTGGAAATCTGAGTGAAAATACTGCGGTGGGGATTGGAGTTTCGGTGGTACTGGTGATGGTTTCCCTTGCAGTTGCTATTTTTATTTCTTATGGGATTCGCGGAAAAGCATATGAGTATCTGAAAAAGGAACTGATTGAAACTGCTTATGGAGTAAAAAGGATTGGTAAAAGAAAAGAAGCAGGATTATGAAGGTACTTATACAAGAGGGATTATCCTGGGAGTTGTTTTTCTGCATTACGGCGGTTATTCCTCTTTTGATCGGAATTGCGATGGAACAACCGGAGTATATGATTACAGGTGATGTGTCAATTCTCCTTTTTGCTTGTTGCAGTGGGGGTATTTTTAATTGTACGTGTCAGTACGATCAATGGAAGTTACGATATGTTGCTTCAGGAGGGAGAATATTCCCAAAAGGAAAAGGCTGTAAAGAAAAAGTTTGAAATCTATTCAACTGCTTATTGGTGTATTGCTACAGCAATCTATCTTGGATGGAGTTTCCTGAGTGTGCGGTGGGATTATACCTGGATTCTGTGGTCGGTAGCGGGTGTATTATTTGGTGCAGTGTCAGTAGTTGCAAGAGGGATTTGGGGAACACAGGATTCAACCAGGATATAATCTTGTTTGCGGATACTTGTAAAAAGAAAATACTGGTGCTATAGTATCCCTAAAAGGAGGGAGTTCTATGAAGATGATCCGCAGAATTTCAAATTTAGTCAGTTCATGTATGTTACTTGCATATGTTATTGTTCTTGTATGTATCTGGAGCAGGATCCCGGAACAGTTCCGACTCATTTTAACGCTGCAGGAATAGCAGATAGTTATGGTGGCAAAGGAATTCTTTGGATTGAGGTGATTGTGGCAGCAGTCATTTTGCTTTTTCTCTCTGATTGAAAAAGTTCCGTCTATATGGAACTTCCCGGTAGCTGTCACAGAGGAGAATAAAGAAAGGCTGTATAAAATAGCACTGGTAATGCTGGGAGCAATAAAGATTCTTACTACGGGATTATTTATCGATGTAGGAGTCAGCAGCCTGGTAACGAGATTCCCTGTCCGGCCTATGTATATCATGCTGGGTGCGATGGTGATCGTGATTGTAGTGGCAGTAGTACAGATGATCCGGGCAAAATAAAAGATGTCGGGGTCAAAAGCCCCCGACTTTGATGCCTACGGATTGCTCCGTGCTACGCACTCCCACAATCCGCCCCGATATGAGCAAGCTCATGTGGGCTTAGACCTTTGACCCTGGCATCATAAAAATAATATATCAAAGGCAGTGAAAGAAGCAGGCTGACCTTAAGAAGAAAGACGAGGATGAAAAATGGACGAGTTATATCAGATCATCGAGCAGAAAAATAAAAGCTTCCGGCTATCCAAGAGAGATTTCAGGAGCAAAGGTATATAATGATATTTGCGACCGGATCGAAGGAAAAGAAAATGGAGAGTATCTTCTGCTGTCAAAATTTGAGGATGATGTAGTTTTTGAATACCATATTACGGTGAAAGATGAAGAGTTTAATCTTTGGAATTCTGACTATGAAAGCACCGGAAGGTGTATTTGAAGCAGATTTTGATGCAGAGTAAAATTTTGCTTACATTTCAGAAAAAAAATGTGATACAATAAGCATCGTGTAAAAATGAAATAGCGAAATAATAACGACATTAAATATTATTGCGGCTCATGATTTATACCAGATAGGGACAAAATTTTGATGTAAGGCGGCAGGAAAGGATTTTCCTGCCGTTTTGACCTTTTCGTGTATCTCGATTCTGTCAATAAAGGCATTGAGAATTTCGGGCGTCAGCTTGTCGATTCGGGTGTAACTGCGGGTAACGGCAATCAGCTTTTTCCCATTGCCTACGGCGGTATCGGTTTCGTTTATCTCGGCGATCAGCCTTTCGGTTTCCTTTGCTATTTCAGCCTGTTCCGCTTCATAGCCTCGGTCAACTTGAAATACTGTTCGTCGGTAATCTTGCCGCATACATTGTCCTCATAGGTTTTACGGAAGTAACGGTCTATTTCTTTTGCTCGTTTTCGCATTTCTCAAGCTGTTTTTGTTTTTGATACAGTTCGTATTCCTTGTCGGCTATGCTGCTGTCAATCAGCCTTTTGACAAACGCTCTTTCAAACTGGCACATATAGGACAGAAAATGCTGTAACTGCTTTAATACCAACTGCTCCAAAACCGATTCACGGATATAGTGTATCGTGCACTCCTTGGTGCGGCTGTTGCGTTTGTATCCGCCGCAACGGAAGAAATGATATCCGTTGGATACACATAAATTCATTTTAGAGCCGCAGTCCGCACAGCAAAGCAGTCCCGAAAAAGATACTGGTTGCTCCCGTTTTGGTTGGGCGGCGTTTGTTTTGCCTGAGTGTCTGCACCTTTTCCCATACAAGACGGTCAATAATCGGCTCGTGAGTGTCCTCTACAACAACACGGTGTTCCTTTGGTGCCGGCACTCGCTTTTTTGCTTTTGAAGCTTACCCGCAGGGATTTCAGCCCCTCGGTTGCACCTACATAAGCGGAATTGTCAAGAATTGCACCGACCGCAGACGGCTCCCAGCAGCAGGAATCCTCGGATACTCTTGCTACGCCGATTCCTTTTGACTGCTTGTAAGCGGAGGGCGTCAAAATCATGTCCTTCCATAATGCAGTTGCAATGGCGGAACAACCCTTGCCCTCTGCACATAGGAGAACTGCGATGTCATTTTGGCTCAATAATCTTTCGTGACATCACTTTTGTGTCAATTTGGCTCAGCTTTTGCCGTTCTACCCGAATGTCGTTTTTGTATGTCTGCCCCTGCTTTTTCAGCGGCGTTACCTTGCTCATATCATCGCAAAATCATATCCCATTCGGACGGTCATTCAGTTGTTAAGTAAAGCGGCTTTTCATACCCCCTCAATAAATAGCCAGCGAGAAGGGGTAAAATATTACCTTTTTTGAATATTTCTTCAAAAATTTTTTTCCCCATTGTTAATTGCTGACTTTTTCGGAGCTTGGACAATTTATTTTTCTGTCCACTATTTAATTGGGAACTTTTTATGCTTTTCAGCAAAGTCATTTTTGAAAAAAGCAAAACAAAAAGCCGCTACATAGACATCAGAATCGGCGGGAGCATTGCTCTCGCTTCAAAATGATGTTCTATGTAACGGTTTTGAAATTCAAAGACGGGACTGTTTTGCACCCACTCACTCGATGACAGTTCCAAAAAGCATAGAGTGGCGGTGACGGTATTTTCTCTTAGCATACCGCAGGCATTGGGCGGCTTTTGCCGCAAATCTCAATCTTACATCAATATTAAATTGTCCGTGACGGTTAAACTGTCACGGTATTATTATGCAGAACGAATGTTCGTTTGCCAAATGCTATTACCACAAATCGTCGAAAAAAGTCAATACCGTAAACACAGAATTTGCAAAGAAAATATTGAAATCTGCGTTTCAGTATGGTAAACTTTATAAGGACTATTGTATGCCTAAACACCTCCGAGGACAACAAAGGCTAATTCTCGGAGAATAAAGAAAATAAAAACTGACCTTCTTCGAGTTTTAGATAAAATTTGAAGGAGGTCTTTATTATGAAGACAAAAGGAAAGGCAAAGCGACTGCTTACGATGCTTCTCGCTTTTGTAATGGTGGTTGGTTTAATTCCAACGGCAGCAATGGCTATGGATAGCCAAGCAGAGTACACGGGCGTATGCACCCACGGCAGTCATGAGGGGTATATCGAATTAACTTCCGAATACCTGACAACACACTACGACAGGTTAAATTCCGGTAAATATTATCTGTCAGAAGATTTGGACTACTCAGGCTCATGGTATCTTGATGTTGCAGAAAATGCAACTGTTGAACTGTGTTTAAACGGTCACACGCTTACTTTTTTCAAACGAGTATCTTTTGGTTCGGGATGGTGCCAGCCTGTTGCTTGAAAACGGAAAGGTAAAGTTAGAAAGTTCAGCAAATAAGGTGATTTGGGGTTATAGTTCGGAGGCTGTAGAAATTCGCAACTGTGATATAGACGGAAACGGAACTGCAACCTATTTAGTTTTTATAAACGGGGATACCGGCGCACAAGAAGTGAAAATCACTGACTCGAAATTGCACAATATCTGTGACAGTTCCTATGCTGCTGTCAGTATGTTTGGAGAAAATCCGCTTGGTTCATTGGATATTAGCCGGACAGACATTTATGACCTTGCCGGCTCATCCAATGGCATCTATCTCGATTGTGCGACAGCAAAAATTTCAAACTGTACATTAGACGGGGGAGGAATTGTCAACAGTTTAGCACACATATCCGAAGTGTCCAATGTCAGTATCACCAAAAATGGAATCGGACTAAGGAACGATGGCACAATAGATATCATTAAGAACTGCACCATCGTGTCTGAGGGAGCATCTATTCAGAATGAAGGCTTGATTAAAGAAATCAGCGGCGGAAGTTATACTTATAACCCTTCTATTTTCCAAGAGGGTGCATTACAAAACAGCGGAACAATCAATAACATTACAAGTAATGCAGAGTTTTTTTCGGTGCACCTGCCATCAAAAATGAAGGCAGCGGCAAGATTACAATTACAGATGCCGAAGTGCTTGGTTCCGTTGATGGTCTGACAGCAGGATTTGCAATCTATGGCTATGCGGTAACCCCTCTGCCACGGGAACGGTGACTATCAACGGCGGTAATTATAGCTGTGCAGTCTATGACCCGAACAATACTTCTACTGCGGAGAAGCTGTTCCCTGATGGTGCTACCGGTATCATTATCAATAGTGGTAACTTTGAGCATTCACCATCCGCCAACCTTTTGGCACCCAACAAAGCGATTGTAAACAGCGGTATCACAGATTTCCCATATGCTGTAGGCGAGCAGGACTATACCGTAACATATGAGTTAGATGGTGGAACAAATAACGAGGCAAATCCTGTTTCCTATAACTCGTCTGTCGGTATTCCTGAACTGAAAGCTCCCGTTAAGGCAGATTATGCTTTTCTTGGTTGGACGCTTGGCGATGGAACAAACTATATAACTGCTGTTCCTGCGGGCACGACCGGCGATATTACGCTGAAAGCACATTGGGAATATAAGCCGGTATATTACACAGTTAAGCTTTATGATATCAATGGTTTTTCTGCAAACCAGCAAACTACGACAAATGTAGCTAATGGCGCAACATACACCGTGTTGCTGACGGCTACTTCCAACGAGTACCTTGTATCTACTTTCGATGAATATCATGTTCGCTACGAAAACGGAACGATTGTTTCCAATGCCACATCCAGCTATGACGAAACGGCTAAGACAGTGACAATTACAATCCCGAATGTGTCTGCTAATATAGAAATCATCTGCAAGGCGAGAATTTGCAGCCATGATTATGAAGAAAAAAGTGATTACCCCTGCTACCTGCACAACAAGCGGCAGTAAAACTTTGACCTGTAAAATCTGTTCCAATGTTATAACACCTGTAACTATTGAACCGTTAGGACACAGCTATTCAACAGATTATAAGAAAGAAAACGCAGATGCAGATAAGCATTATCATGTTTGCATGGTATGCAGCGAGAAAGACACAGGCGAAACTCATACTTGGAATGTTGAAACAGCAACAGAGGAAACAGATAAGCATTGTGTAGTTTGCGGTTATGTAGCAGAAGCACAGCTTACACATACTCATAAGGGAGAACTTCAAAGGGTACTCCTGCAACGACCGAAGCAGACGGCGTAAAGGATTACTACGAATGCAGATGTGGTAAGTTCTATGAGGATGAAGACTGCACTAAGGAAATCACCGACCTTACAGCTTGGAAGCTTGGTGCGGGCAGAATCCCTGCTCTGCCTTCCATCATTGAAGGCACAAACGGCGTATGGACGAAGGGCTCTGCAGATGGTTTGAAGTTCAAGTCCAACGCTGAATATGCAAACTTCCTATAGTCAATACCTAAAAGACAAAAAATAGATATTTTTCTTTTATGTTTTGAAACCTAAAAATGAGTAACTTTAACAAACAAATCACTTGGATTTTCGTCAAGAAGCTCCTATGGTTTTATATAGCTGCATCTTTATGCAGCTGCTAAAGCAGGTCTTTGATACTGCTTACAGTGTTCTTCTCGGTGACCGAAGCTCAAATGCCTTTTCATCACGAAGAACAGCAAATACGATGTTGCAGACTTTATGCATTACAGCACCGATTGCAACCATCTTAGGCTTTTGTCCAGACTTTAATTCGTAATACTTACGGAGGTATGGATTGATGCCCTCTCCATTACGTTTTGTACGAATGGAGGCGAGTGCTACTGCAAAGATAGCACGGCGCGCGATTCTGGAGCCACGTTTGCTCATATGTAACTGAGTGCCAACGAATTTTTCAGATTCATTTACTTCAGGATCTAATCCGAAGTAAGCAAAAAGTTGTTTTGGATTACGGAATGCTGAGAAATCACCTATTTCGCACATGATTGTTACAGCAGTCAGAAAGCCAACACCTGGGATTGTATTTAAAAGTTTAATCTGCTGAATAAACTTCTCGTTTTTATTGAATGTAATCAGCTGCCTAATACGATTCAGTATGGAATCCAAAGCAGAATCAAGCTTTTCAACAAGGTCCAAAGTTAAAAAGATATTGAAGTAGATACTGTCTATTTGACATCCAAATGTCTTTGCAGCATTAGCTGCAGCACAGAGTTTCTCATATCTTTCAGAAGCTTTGGCAAGACCTTTTCGTGAAGCTTTTGATATTTTTTTCAATCATGGTCTTCTTATGACCACGAAGTATCTTGTCCGGAGTACCGTACTGGCGAAGAATCATTGTTGAGGTCTTGCCGGTAACATCACAGAAAACGTCAAGATACTGAGGAAACACGGTATGCAGGTCTCCTTTAAGTTTATTGATATGAGCAGAACGCTCATCAGTTAAATCGTAATACTTACGGGTAAGGCTACGCAGTTCAAGAACCAGCTTTGCTGGGAACTGGGAAACAGGAATATCTTTTGATAATCCTAGTTTGGCAATACCTTTAGAATCGATTTTATCATTTTTTACTTTTCTGATATTTCCATTCTTAGTAGAATGTGTAATAATAGGATTGATTATGGACGCGTTAAAACCACAATCAACAAGATAGCAGAAGAGCGGGAAATGATAAATCCCAGTGGATTCTAGAAAGATGCGACTTTCTAAGGAATACAGCTCTTCTGCTTTTTTTAATTTCAGAAACAGCTCGTTCCAAAGAATCCTTATTATTGTGAGTAATCTTGAAAGGTTTCAAGATCACTGTTTGTCCGGGCGCAAGAATTGTCATAAAGCTAAAAGCTGAACCGACATCAATGCCGACGGAAATATAGTTTTTGTTATGCATTATATGCTCCTTCCGATAGGGTTCCATAAAAAACAATGAATACACTACCTGGCACGTTATACGGGTATAGCTTAATTGCTCCCAACCAGCCTAAAACATAAATTTTCATTGATGGAATGACAGTCTTAAGTTACGGGTATTACTGGACATAAGCCAGCTCCCTAGAGAAAATCGTCCTTTTCCTATCCAATGGAAAATAATACCTTATGTAACAGACATAGTCTAGGAGTGAATAATCATACAAAAATGTATGTAACTTATACACGTATCTATGGTTGGAGTGATTATGGAGGAGAATCCTCTTACCAACCAGGATATAGATTAGAGAATATGATGTGGATGACCTTATTGGTCTAACCGTCTGAAGAGGTGCTGCTCAGTCCAAGTGTAAATCCTCTGTACATCAGATATCCGAAACCGAGAAGTGAGAGGATACCAAGGATGATACGGGCAGGTCTGAATTGGTACATCATCATATTCGTACTCATCATCATCATACTCATCGTCGTACTGCTCTTTTTTTTCTTTTTGTATCTTTTACTTTCTTCTCATCAGATCTTCGTCCTTTTCTTCTTTTTGGCAAATTTGCTGTCAGGATCTGTCGCAAGCATCTCTTCATATCCTTTGCGTACTGCCTTTTCACGCTTTTGTACGAACCTGCTCTGCAGGAATATTTCCATATTTCTGCTCATCAGAAGTTTTTATTAGTATCAGAAGCTTCTTCAGGATGACGCTTGACCGGTTTCTTTGCGGACGCCTTTTTCTCCTGGCGTCTTTGTGGAAAGCGGTTCTTCTGTAGAAGCAGGTCTGACTTTCTTTTTGACTGGTCTTTTTCCGGTTTCTCGGAAATTTCAGCAGTTTCATCATTACTGATCGGTCTTGAAGCCTTCGGACGTACAGGTTTTCCTTCTGCGTCTGTCAGTCTGCGTCTTTTCGCAGGTTTTGCTCCGGCTTTCTTTTTCGGTTTCTTTACTTTTTCAGCGTCAGAGCCGGCAGCAGATCTTTTGACTGGAGGCTTTTTGGCAGCCGGGCTTTCTTCTGCTGCACCCCTTCTTGGATACGGATGATTCAGCAGGTCTGACAGCGACTTTGCTTTCAGCTTTATCGACTGGCTTTGCTTCTGCCTGTTCAGCCTCTTTTTTTTGCAGCTATTTTCCTGGCACGCTGCCTGTCGAGATTCCACTGCTTCTTACAGTCACGGCAGACTGCATATTCGTTGAAGATCGGATCTCCGATTCCGTTGTGCTGACTTGTCTTTTCATACGCTCAAGTTCTTTACCACATGATGGACACTTCATATTAATTATGTACTCCTCTCCTTGTCAATGACAAAATTAATAACAGAAGTATTATAGCATTTTGTGTCAGTTTGGACAATGGAAAAATCAAAGATATAGATGGAAACTGTCGAGGAATGGAAAAAATAAAGTAGTAGACTTTACAAATTTAGTGTGCTAAAATGTAACAGTAATTAAACGAGGGTGAAAAGGAGATTGGTTTCATGAGCAAGAAAAATAAGGACTGAGGCGGTTGATTATCTTTTTAATGCCATTTTAAGCCTTTGAAAATAAAGAAGAATGTTATACTTTTTTGAAGATATCTGTACGATCAACGAACTGCTTTCGCTTTCCAGCGTTTTGAAGTGGCAAGGATGCTCAGAGAGCAAAAGACATATCTTGAGATAGCAGAGAAGACCGGAGCGTCTACAGCAACGATCAGCAGAGTCAACCGTTCACTGAACTACGGAAATGACGGATATGATATGGTCTTTGAGAGAATCGGACTTACAGAAAAGGAAGAAGATTCATCAACTGCAGAAGAATAGAAAGTGGAAAGATAGTTCGGAGAAAAGTATGAGCGGATCTTTGGCAGGGGGATCTTCGGACGCAGAATACAAAAAAGACACGAACCTGTGGCTGCAACCATTGGAACGTGTCTTTTTTTAAATATCAGTCCTTCTTATTCTTAGAAGAAGGAGCTGCGATATCATCAATAATCCGTTCGATCATCATCTTTTCAGATATACGTCGAAACTGAGATTACAGATAAAAGCAAACTTCGGAGAATATCCCTGTCTTCTCCGTCAGGAAGTTGGTCAAAAGCTTCTCCTGCCTTATCATAAAGCGGAAGATACGCTGTCTTTCAGCGAGTCGAGCCGTTCTTTTCCATGTGGCAGAGTTCTTCATAAATAGAGGAAAGTTCCATTGTATCATTTCCGGAGAAATATTTTTCCGTCAATGGCTTTAGTACCGTTTCGATATCTTTGATCGACAAAATACTTTTAAAATAGTAGATAAAAATGAGAAGCAGCATATGCTCCCGGGAATACTTCTTCTTCACAGGCGGCGGAAGAAGATTGTTCTTTGTATAATTGTTGATCATGGTCTTGGTAAGGATCTTATCCTCTTTATATCGCTTGGTAGAAGCGAGCTGTTCATCCATAAAAGTAGTGACTTGATCCATATAAAGATCGATATTCGGGATGTCACCCGGATGCACATATTGAAGATGGGAAAGTTCATTTAAAATGCTGTTAAGCATATCATTCATATCTATAGTCATGTTATCACCTCGACAGACTCATTATATAGTATTTAAAACTATATGGCAAGTAAAAACTCAGAATAATGCAGAGGAACAGTAACAGGATGATCTCGACGAAATTAAGAATAACATAGACTTGACAATCAAGAATGTATGTTCGATAATGGAAGATACAAATGATGGGTATGCAGAGGCATAATCAGTAGATAGGAGAGCAGTTTTATGAGTATTTATGATAAATTGAACGAACCCCAGAGAGAGGCGGTATATCATACAGATGGACCTCTGTTGATCCTGGCGGGTGCAGGTTCGGGAAAGACCCGGGTACTGACGCACAGGATCGCATATCTGATCGAAGAGCGGAATGTGAATCCGTGGAATATCCTGGCGATCACGTTTACGAACAAGGCAGCAGGAGAGATGAGAGAAAGGGTGGATTCCCTGGTGGGCTTTGGCTCGGAAAGCATCTGGGTAAGCACTTTTCATTCGATGTGTGTGCGGATTTTAAGAAGATTTATAGACCGGCTTGGGTATGATAACCGTTTTACGATCTACGATACAGACGATCAGAAGACTCTGATGAAAGAAGTCTGTAAAAAGGTCGCCATTGATACAAAGGTTTTTAAAGAGAGAAGCCTTATGTCGGCGATTTCTTCTGCCAAGAATGAACTGATCCTTCAAGATGAGTTTGAACTGAATGCAGGAGGAGATTTTGCAAAACTGAAGATTGCAAAAAGTATACCGTGAGTATGAGGCACAACTGAAGGCGAATAACGCACTGGATTTTGATGATCTGCTGGTGAAGACGGTTCAGCTTCTGCAGACGCAGCCGGATGTGCTGGAGAATTATCAGGAGCAGTTTCGCTATATTATGGTCGATGAGTATCAGGATACGAATACAGTGCAGTTCCAGCGATTGATAAGACTGCTTGCCGGAAAGTATCGGAATCTGTGCGTGGTGGGAGATGATGACCAGTCGATCTACAAGTTTCGTGGAGCGAATATCCGCAATACTGGATTTTTGAGCATGAATTTTCAGATGCCTGTGTCATAAAGCTGGAGCAGAATTACCGCTCCACGGGCAATATCCTGAATGCAGCGAACCGGGTAATCGCCAATAATAAAGGCAGGAAAAGAAAAGACTTTATGGACTGCCAACGGGGAGGGAGAGCTGGTTCATTTAAGGCAGTTTGATACAGGATATGATGAGGCGGATTTTATTGCAGAAGATATAAAAAAGGAAGTAAGGGCAGGAGCATCATATAATGACCACGCGGTGCTTTACAGAACAGATGCACAGTCCGTCTTTTGGAAGAAAAATTTGTTGCGATGAA
>VOFG01002205.1_pt1 | contig 46604 bp, 74 predicted proteins | sample 5384171 | NCBI WGS metagenome assembly VOFG01 (sample SAMN12384726, study PRJNA508395) | human gut metagenome | isolation source: healthy gut F | host: Homo sapiens
ATGTTGGATGCTGTGTATGAAGTGTTGAAGGAGTTGGCCACGATGAGCAAAAAGGCCAGGATGATCCATTAGTGGTAGATGGCATGACGGATTTCATCTTTATCAATAAAGTGGAGTTCTTTATATAAACATTCAGCGATTGACCACCGTTCGATTCGACGCATTGTTAATAATCATAATGCTGAAGAAGAGATTAGGACGAAAAAGAACCGATTATATTACCTTTTTCTCATGTCACACCTTTAGACATACCTCTTTTGTACCAGATTTTGTGGAAACGAAACAAACGTTAAAGTGGTTCCAAACTGTCATGGGGCATGCGGATATAAATACTAATGGATATTTGCCGAAGTGAGCAAGAGACGAAGAAAAAGAAGCAATGGAAACTATCAAAAAAACTTAGGATTTTCTGGAAAGAGTCCCAAGAAATGGACTCATATATTTGCAACAAATTTGTACTTTTGCAACAGATTTGCAACAAATACGAACGATAATGCATATGGGTGCCTGCATTGTGCATATTAGAAAACCTGAAACGATTTGTGATAGTGCATGGTGGTGCATGGGAAAAAGAACGCCATCACATTCAGGACGTGTTGCTGCAATCATCGAGTAATCACGTTGACTTTGAGTCAAGCAGACGATAAACAATAAAATGAACATTGTAGCTTATACTTGCTGATGTTCATTTTAATGCTTCTGAGTATTGACAGATGCCAGTGTGCGGATTGTCGCAGGCAAGACGCTTGGGAGTGAAAGTACGGAATCGAGGGGCGCTTATTTCGTTTCTGCTTGTTATTTCAGAGATATTGTAATTGGATTTTGCAAACAAATTTAATAATAATGTGCTTTCATTATAATGCGGGCAGTGGTATAATAAAAAAGTAATCGAATTGGTCGATCTTAATAAAACGATTTTACAAGCTATAAAAAGTACAACATTTTGGCTTATAGAGTTGAAAAGTAATATATGGGGAGAGTAATTTGTGGGAAAATATAAGTATCCTTATTTGTCCATAGACCATTTAAAAAATGAGATTGATTCGTAGTGGAAATACAGAATTGACGCCGGTCAGTGATGAAATAGAATTGACGGCATATTTATGGTCGATCGTTCGGGAGATGATAAACGGCAATAGAAAAAAAAAGCAAAATCTTATCGTCGATGGCTACTATATTCCTTTGACTGGGAAAAAGAACTTTACAACAGAATATCTCCAAGTGATAAAATATTTTTGTTTTGTAATGAGTGAAAATTATATAAAAATCATTTTAAAGACATTGTTTTTTGAGAAAAGTGGCGACACGTCGCCACTTTTTTGAGAAAGGAGAATTAGATGCCTGAGGAATTAATGAACAGGACAGATGTAGAGACTATTTTTCTGATATATCTACAATGATTTATGATGCCAAGAATGAGGTGATGCTGAGAGTAAATACCTCCGTCATCACGTTATATTGGAATATAGGAAAGAAATTGTCAGAAGAGGTATTACAAGGGAAAAAAACCAGAATATGGTAAGAATATAATTGGTGATTTGAGCAAAAGACTGACGGCTGAATATGGAAAAGGTTTTGAAAAATCTTCAGTTTTTAAAATGGTTAAATTTTATCAAGAGTTTCAGAGTATGAAAAAGTGTCGACACTGTCGCAACAATTGACATGGTCGCATTTTGTAGAACTTTTACCAATAGAGGATGAGTTGAAAAGAGATTTTTATGCTGTTATGTGTAAAAATGAAAAATTGGTCAGTAAGAACTTTACGTGAGCGGAAGAAATCAATGTTATTTGAACGAACAGCGATATCTAAAATGCCGGAAGAAACAATAGCAAATGAAATTGCCGAGTTACGTGATGACAAAAAATGTCGTTGGATATGTTTTATAGAGATCCTTATATGTTGGATTTCCTCGGCTTAAGAGACACATATAGTGAAAAAAGATTTAGAAAATGCCATTTTGGCAGAATTAGAAAAATTCATTCTTGAAATGGGATCGATTTTGCGTTTTTGTTGGAAAAGAAGTTGTCTTTGGCAATTGCTAACGCAAGAGAGCAGCTGGAGCAACGAGTGTAATGTAGTGTGTTTGTTTAGGATGCAAGCACAATTCTATTTTTGACAACTAGGTATATTGGGAAAAAATTCATGGTGTCCTATATGGAATTTAGTTTGAGAAAAAATTCCTCAAATGCCAAAATGTCGCGTTTTTGAATAAATTGGTATTGTATTGAATTATAAATTTGTTTTTGTATTATATCATAAGCATCATTAATGGGTAACCACAGGATTTCTTGTTGAAGCATTTTTTCTTCCTGCGTTTGCTTCGCAATTCCTGCAGATAGAACGGAAGCGGTAAAAAAAGGACTTTTTCTATAGTCAAGTAAGCCTCTGTTTTCAGTTATGATGCCAAGTGGAGCCTGAATTTGACAGTCACAGCCGGTTTCCTCTTTTTAGTTCTCTAAGTAAGCATTGTTGAGGGGTTTCATCGATTTCCATAGTTCCACCAACTAAAGCGTATAAACCAGTTACCTTTTCATGTGAAAGAGCTAGGTGATTAGATTTGTTTAATAAAAAGCACGTGCTGCATAATGCCATGGAGCATTAGAAACAAGAGAACTGATATTAAAAGTCAAATCAGAAATATGAGAAATTTCTTTCATATGAAAACAACTCCTTTCTACTAAAATTTGATTCTAATATATGAGAAACGGTTTGTCAAACAGGCAACAAAATTAGTTGTGTGTCTAAAATGGATAAGTAAATGTCTACTGTGCAAAACGGAATTTTATCGTGACAGCAAGGGGGAGATTTACTTTTTCATTTAATGAGGCATTGCTAAGATTTTTCTAAAGTTGAAAGGTCACATGGTGTTGTGATAATATAAGAAATAATATTAAAAATTTGCAGAAATGGAGAAGGATATGGAGTATAAAAGTTTACTGGAAACAACTCAAAATACAAGAGATTTGGGAGGCTATGAAACCTGTTATGGAAGAAAAACAAAGAGTTTTTCGGTTCTTAGGAGTGACAGGCAGGGATATGCAAGCGATAGAGATAAAAAATTTCTTGTCAACCATGATATTACAACAGTGATAGATATGCGAACGGAAGAAGATGTAAAGAAAAAGCCAAGTAGTTTAACAAATGTTAAAGGAATGACATATTATAACTTCCCGTTTATGAAGGAAGTAAGGTGCCAAATTCAGTAGAAGAGGTACCCTTTAGCTTTCTGAAAATTGCGGAAGAACCAAATATGAAAGCCATTTTTGAATGTATTGCAGAATGCACCACAAGGAGTTATTTTTAATTGCTCTGCCGGAAAAGATAGAAGTGGTGTCGTTTCTGCTGTTTTGCTCTGATTTGCCGGGGTGAAAGATGAGGATATTATTGAGAATTATGTAGTTACAAAATATTATATTAAACAAAGACTTGAGTATATTAAGCAGAATTCAGATATTGATATGGCGATTGTAACGCCAAACAAATATTTTATGGAAATGTTTTTGAAGATGTTTCGAGAAAAATATGGAGATGTATCCAATTATTTTCAGAGTATTGGAATGGATAGAGAATGTATGGATAGGTTAAAAGAGAAATTTGTCTAATGTTGCAGGGGGTATGGTGCTGTGATAGAATAAAAAAGAACATTTTCGTATAAATCAGTAGAAAGGAAAGAGGGATATGAGCGACAAACGATTTGCGCTGCTGATTGATTCAGACAACATATCAGCAAAATATATTGACAGTATTCTGGACGAAATGACAAGGCATGGGGTGGCAACGTATCGACGTATTTACGGTGATTTTACTGACTACCACATGAACAAATGGAAAAGTGAGCTGGCGGAGCGGTCGATTACGCCGATTCAGCAGTTTCGCAATACGACAGGGAAAAATGCGACGGATTCGGCACTGATTATTGATGCGATGGACATTTTGTATGCAGGAAATGTAGAAGGATTCTGCATTGTGTCATCGGACGGTGACTTTACAAGATTAGCGAGCCGCCTGCGGGAATCCGGCATGGAAGTGATTGGCATGGGCGAGAGCAAGACACCAAAATCGTTCCGTGGTGCATGCTCGGTATTTACGAATATTGAGCTTTTACTTGAGGGGCGACAAAGAGGAAAATAAGAAAGAAAAGAAAAATGCCGTTTCCAAAAAAGAAAATTTCGGATGCTGTTTTGGAAGTTATTACGACAAACGAAAACAATGGAAAAGATACGGGACTTGGCGAAATTGGAAGTGCCCTTGTGAAAAAATATTCCGATTTTGACGTGAGAAATTATGGTTATAGTTCGCTGTCGAGATTTATTGAGGATTTGGATAATTTTGAATTGAAGAGAAATCATACCAGTATTCAGGTAATTCTGAAAAATGATGCCAAAGAAGTGGAACAATTTATGGTTGATACGGTGAAAAAGGCGGGCGTCACAGGAATTGATATTGGACAGCTGGCAAAAAAAGTGTATGACCATTTCCCAAATTTCAAGGTGAAGAAATTGGGATATGCAACGTTTCAGAAGCTGGTGCACTCCATCCGCGCACTTCAGGTTGAAAAACGTGGGTAATAATCAGAAGAACGTTTATCTGAAAAGATAATGAAATAATTTCCCATTTATGAGCAAATGTGATAGAATAGTATCATTAGGGTTTGGCAGAGTAGCTAAACCAAGGACAAACAACTAGGAGGATGAAAACAGACATGGCGAAACAGAAGATTATGTTAGGAAATGAAGCGATTGCCCGTGGTGCTTATGAAGCCGGGGTAAAAGTATCGGCTGCTTATCCGGGAACACCGAGTACGGAGATTAGCGAGAATCTGGTACAGTATGACGATATTTACTGCGAATGGTCGCCGAACGAGAAAGTTGCTACTGAGGTGGCAATTGGCGCATCCATCAGCGGTGTCCGCGCAATGGCATCGATGAAGCATGTAGGGTTAAATGTGGCGAGTGACCCATTGTATACCGCTTCTTATATTGGAGCAAACGGTGGTCTTATGGTGGTTGTAGCAGATGATCCGGGACTTTACAGTTCCCAGAACGAGCAGGATACCCGTTGTGTAGCACGTGCTGCACTGGTACCGGTATTGGAGCCGTCCGACAGCCAGGAAGCAAAAGATTTTGTCAAAGAAGCTTACCGAATCAGTGAGGAATATGACACACCGGTAATTCTTCGCACGACGACAAGACTGGCACATTCACAGGGCCCTGTTGTATTGGAAGACCGTGTGGAGCCGGAAGATAAACCATATGAGAGAAATCCGGGCAAAAATGTTATGATGCCGGGTAATGCGATTAAGCGTCATCTTCATGTGGAAGACCGCATGAACCGTTTAGAGAAAGATGGTTCTGACTTTGCAATTAACAAAGCAGAATATAATGATACATCCATTGGTTTCATTACCAGTGGTATTCCTTACCAGTATGTGCAGGAAGTATTTCCACAGGCATCTGTGTTAAAACTTGGTATGGTATATCCGCTTCCGAAAAAAAATTGATTGAAGAGTTTGCAAAAAAAAGTAGACAAACTTTACATATTTGAGGAATTGGAGCCGGTAATCGAAGAGCAGGTAAAAGCCTGGGGCATTGAGTGCATTGGCAAGGAAATCTTTACCCGTCAGGGTGAGTACAGTGCGAATCTTTTGCGTGAGAAAGTATTGGGACAGAATGTTGAGACAAAACCATATCCGAACCTTCCGGCACGTCCGCCGATTTTGTGTCCGGGATGTCCGCATAGAAGTACATTCTCCGTACTGAATAAATTGAAAATTCATGCAGCCGGTGACATCGGATGTTATACACTTGGTGCGGTAGCTCCGTTAAATGTTATTGATACAACGGTCTGCATGGGTGCCAGCATTTCAACCCTTCATGGTATGGAAATGGCACACGGCAAAGATTACATTAAAAACTGGGTAGCTGTAATTGGTGATTCGACCTTTATGCACACCGGCGTTAATTCGCTGATTAACATGGTTTACAATCAGGGAACCGGAACGGTTATTATCATGGACAACTCCACAACGGGTATGACCGGACATCAGGACCATGCGGCAACCGGAAAACACTGCAGGGCGATGTAGTACCGGCGATCAGCATTTACAACTTGTGTAAATCCATTGGCGTAAAAATGTAACGGAAGTCAATGCATTTGACTTGGCGGCAATGGAGAAGACGATTAAAGAAGAAGTGGCAAAAGATGAAGTTTCCGTAATTATTGCCTGCGCACCATGTGCACTTCTTAAGGGCGTGAAGTTCCCGAATAAGTGTGTGCCGCTTCCCGATAAATGTAAGAAATGCGGTATGTGTCTGAAACCGGGATGTCCGGCACTTACGAAAAACGAAGATGGAACGATTGCAATTGATGAGACGATGTGCAATGGCTGCGGACTTTGCAAACAGTTGTGTAAGTTTGACGCCATTGATTGTGTGGCACGCTAAGCAAAACGGAGGAATTGATTCATGGAAACAAAAAATATAATGATTGTAGGTGTAGGTGGTCAGGGAACACTCCTTACCAGCCGCATTTTAGGTGGAATTATTAAAGCGGGAGGCTTTGATGTAAAACTGAGCGAGGTTCATGGTATGGCACAGCGAGGCGGAAGCGTTGTTACGTTTGTCCGCTACGGTGACAAAGTATATGAGCCGATTGTAGAAGAAGGACAGGCAGATGTGCTGATTGCATTTGAAAAATTAGAAGCAATGCGATATGCACACTTTTGAAAAAAGATGGTGTTATGATTGTCAATGACCAGCGCATGGACCCGATGACGGTTGTGACCGGCGTTGCTGAATATCCGGAGAATATTTTGGATACACTGAAAAAAGACCACAAAGTGGTTTCGATTGATGCGATGGATGAGGCGAAAAACTTGGCAATTCCGCGTATTTAACACCATTATTATTGGTGTGGCAGCGAAAAATATGGACTTTGACAAACAGCAGTGGTTAGATGTTATTGCAAACACTGTTCCGCCAAAAACCGTTGAAATCAACCAAAAAGCATTTGAGGTAGGTTTTGAAAAATGATAATTGATGCACATACGCACACGTATCCGGAGACGATTGCAAAACGGGCGATTGAAAAGCTTGAGAAAAATTCGGGTACGAAGGCTCACACCAATGGTGTGCAGTCCGGCTTAATGGCGTCGATGAAAGAGGCAGGGATTTCTTATTCCCTGCTTCTTCCTGTCGCTACGTCAAAAAAACAGGTAGATACGATTAATGAAGTGGCAGCAGAAACAGATGCAAAGGCTTTAGAGACCGGGCTTCTTTCGTTTGGCGGAATTCATCCGGAGACCGAGAATGTTTCGGAAGTATTAAACCGTATCAAAGCACTTGGGCTTAAAGGAATCAAAATTCATCCGGATTATCAGGGGACCTATTTTAATGATATACGGTACAAACGGATTGTAGAAAAAGCAACAGAATTAGGGACTGTATATTACCGTCCATGCCGGCGTAGATATTGGAATGCCGGACCCCGTTCACTGTACGCCTAATCATGTGCTTGAGGTGTTAAAGGACACAGAGTCGGACCACTTGATTCTTGCCCATATGGGCGGATGGCGTTGTGGAATGAAGTAAAAGAAAAACTGATGGAAAAGCCGCTTTACTTTGACACTTCTTTTCGGGTGATTATCTGCAAAAAGAGGGCGTTTCGGGAATGCTTACAAAAGAAGCATTTGTCGATTTGATTCATGCGATGGGAAGTGACCGTGTCCTGTTCGGAACGGACAGTCCGTGGAGTGGGCAAAAGATGCGGTGCAGTGGTTTATGGAAACCGATTTAACAGAGACAGAAAAAAAAGAAGATTTTATCTGACAATTTTATTCGAATAATTGGAATTTAAGAGTGACAAAAGACCCACCAATTGTCGGGAGCAGACAAGTTTTGGTGGGTCTTTTTATATGCAGAAAATTTTCTTATAAGAAAATGTATTTCAAAACAAACAATACTGTTAAGATATACATCAAAGGTTTAATTTTCTTAGCTTTTCCACAGCATAAGTTAATTACAACATAAGAAATTACGCCGAGTGCGATACCTTCTGAGATGCTGTACATCAAAGGCATTGCAAGCATAGCAAGGTATGCAGGAACGGCTTCTGTAATATCTTCAAAGTCAATCGAGATGATAGAAGAAATCATCAAAAATCCAACGAAGATTAATGCCGGTGCAGTGGCAAAGGATGGAATTGCTGTAAAAATTGGCGCAAATACGATAGCCAATAAGAACAGCAGACCGGTTACCATTGCAGATAAACCGGTACGTCCACCGGCTGCAACACCAGCGGAGGACTCAACGTAAGTAGTAGTAGTTGATGTTCCGAAAATAGCACCAACCGAAGTTGCGATGGCATCTGCCAAAAGAGCCGGACGGATGCGAGGAAGTTTTCCTTCTTCATCAAGCATATTCGCTTTGGTGGAAACACCAATCAAAGTTCGAGCGTGGCGAAAATGTCGACAAACAAAAGGCAAATAAAACAGCGATGAAGTTCAGGATATCAACACCTGAGAAATCAACGTTGAAGCACTGGCCAAATGTTGTTCCAAATGCACCAAAGTCAATCATGCGGAAAGTTGGATAAAGGGAGTAGAAATCTTTACCATCCGGTACATAAAGGCCTAATTGCTTCGCAAATCATACCAAGAATCCATGTGGCAAGAATACCAATCAAAATGGAACCTTTGATATTTTTGTGATGCAGAACAACGATGATGAACAAACCAATTAAAGCAAGCAGGGCACCAATACCGATGGTATGGAAATCGCCTACAAATTTTACATAAGTCAAAAGAGTAGAATCATCGTTGACAACAAGGTTTGCACCCTGAAGTACCGATGAAAGCGATAAACAAGCCGATGCGCGCTTACGCCTTTTTTTAGAGCCATTGAATGGCATTAAAGATGGCTTCACGTACATTTGTCAAAGATAATACGATGAAAATCAAACCTTCAACAAATACGGCAAGCAAAGCAATCTGCCAGGAATATCCCATATTGCCGCAAACGGTGAATGCCATGTATGCATTCAGTCCCATACCCGGTGCAAGGGCAAATGGATAGTTGGCTAACAGAGCCATAGCCATACAGCCGACGAAAGATGCCAGTGCAGTTGCCAAAAGAATGGCATCGGGATTCATTCCGGTAGCACTTAAAATATTTGGATTGACAGCGAGGATGTAAGCCATAGCCATAAATGTTGTCAGACCGGCAACAACCTCAGTACGGAAAGAGGTATTATTCTCTTTCAGTTTGAACATTTTTCTAACATGAAATGCTCCTCCTTGTAAGTGATAGATATATTGCGCTCACGTGCTCCCTTCGTGAGGCGGTAAAAGGCAGCAAATAGCCGCCTATTTCCCTTCGTAAATAATTAAAGAAGACACGTCGTACTGCGACAATTGTTCTCTTCCCTTTAAGCCGGCAAGTTCCATCAGAAATACAATTTTAGCAACTTCTCCGCCTAATTCCTCAACTAAGGAGGCACATGCTTTTACTGTACCGCCGGTTGCGATAAGGTCGTCCACGATAACAACTTTCTGACCTTTTTAATGGAATCCTTGTGAAGCTCAATTGCTGCACTGCCATATTCCAAATCATATTCTGCAGTTACTGTTTCACAAGGCAGTTTTCCCTTCTTACGGCATGGCACAAATGGTTTGCCCATTGCATAGGCAATCGGTACACCAAAAAATAAATCCACGGGATTCCGTTCCGACAATTACATCAAAATCCACATCTTTGAGTGTCTCAATCATGGAATCAATCGCAAGCTTCAATCCTTCTGCGTCCTGCAAAATCGTTGTAATGTCGCGAAAAATAATTCCCTTTTCCGGAAAGTCAGGAATACTCCGGATGTATTCTTCTAATTTTTTCACAATGAGTACCTCGTTTCTTTTTGAATGTTTGGTGAAAAACTACGTTTTTTACCTTTCTATTATAATAAGAGATAAAAAATATAATCAAGGTAAAATATTGGTTTTGTGGAAGTCCAGGTGTCTTGGGAAAGGGCTCCGCTGAATGGCGCTCCTGCAAAAAAATAATATTTTTGTGTAGAGAGTGAGAAAAATATGGAGTATAATCCGATAAATGCTTTAAAAATGAAAAGTTTTTCGGGTTATACTCCGAAAAACCCTTATCGTTGGGCTGTGACAAATGTTTGCTGCCAGTTCCTTTGTATTCCAGTAATTCCGGAGAAAAGCTTTGTGTCTCGTGGGTACAAACACGTGGGTATGAGGCTTGCGTATTTTGCATGCCCATACCCTTACGTGTTTGTTAAACGGGAGTGCCCACGAGACGCAAAAGCTTTTCTCCGGAATTACGGAAAACAAAAAAACTTGACACAAACTGAAGGAGTATTAGGGTTGAGAACTGTCGAAAAACGTGGTATTCTATTAGAGGATTTAATCCATTACAACAATGAATAGAGAACGAGGAGGACATCATGGGCGGTTTTTTTTGGAGTGGCATCGAAGGATGACTGCGTATTTGATTTGTTTTTGGAACCGATTATCATTCCCATCTGGGAACAAGACGTGCCGGAATGGCGGTGTATGGAGAGGACGGGTTTGACCGTGCAATTCACAATATAGAAAATGCACCATTTCGGACGAAATTTGATAAAGACATGCAGAAAATGAAGGGATATTACGGGATTGGCTGCATTTCCGATTTTGAACCACAGCCATTGATTGTGCGTTCCCATCATGGCACATTTGCCATTACAACCGTGGGAAAAATTAACAATGCGCAGGAAATTGTGGATGAAATTTTCAGTGACAATAACACTCATTTTCTGGAAATGAGTGGTGGAGATATTAATCCGACAGAACTTGTGGCAGCGATTATTAACCAGAAAGAGAACTTGATTGATGGCATCCATTATGCCTTAGAGCGGATTGATGGTTCTTTAACGTTAATGATTCTTACACCAAAGGGCATTTATGCAGCGCGTGATAAATATGGAAGAACACCGCTTGTGATTGGACATAAAGAAGATGCTTATTGTATGGCGATGGAATCTTTCTCGTTCCAAAATTTAGGATACCGTCCACTAAAAAGAATTAGGACCGGGTGAGATTGTAATTGTAAATCAAGAGGGAATTAAAACGCTGATGGCACCGGGAAGCAAGATGCGGATTTGCACATTCTTGTGGGTGTACTATGGTTATCCATCCAGTTCCTACGAGGGAATCAGTGTTGAGCAGATGCGTTATAACTGCGGGAAAAATATGGCAAAACGTGACCATGTAAAACCGGATATTGTTGCCGGGGTTCCGGATTCCGGTACGGCACATGCGGTTGGTTATGCAAATGAGTCCGGTGTTCCATTTTCAAGACCATTTATCAAATATACACCGACGTAGGCCGCGCTCCTTTATGCCGACAGTTCAGAGTAAGCGTGACATGATTGCAAAAATGAAAATGCTTGCTGTGCATGATTTGATTCAGGATAGAAGTATTCTTTTGATTGACGATTCCATTGTCCGCGGAACACAGCTTCGTGAGACTACAGAATTTTTATATAACAGCGGGGCAAAGGAAGTACATATTCGTCCGGCGTGTCCACCGCTTGTATATGGATGTAAGTTTTTGAATTTCTCGCGTTCCTCATCGGAGATGGATTTGATTACCCGCCGTGTGATTGCACGACTGGAAGGAACGGAGGATGTATCAGAGGAAGTATTAGAGCAGTATACCGATCCGGAATCGGAAAAATATGATCAGATGGTTGAAGAAATCCGCAAGGAGTTAAACTTCACATCCCTTCGTTTTAACCGCTTAGATGATATGTTGGAGGCGGTTGGAATACCGAAAGAAAAAAAACTCTGCACGTATTGTTGGAATGGTAAAGACTGATAGCTTAAGGAAGGAGGAACTTCCATGACGAAAAAGAAAAAAAAAAGACTGTTGGTTGTTGTGGTTTTAGCCGTTGTGCTTGTGGCACTGCTTGCAAGACCGGTTGTGAATTTGGTGATTGAATGGCTGGACCCGGGACAGGCACCGCTGAATGATTTATTTAAACTAAAGAAAAATGAAGTAGCACTTGTGATTAATGATGAACAAAGCAAAGAGAAGGGATATGAAGCAGAGGGCGAAATTTATGTGCCGGCATCGGTTGCATCTACTTACATGGACCAGAGAATTTATGTCGATACAGTGGAAAACAGCCTTTCCTATGTGACAAGCGGTGGCGTGATTTTGGCGCAGGCAGGAGAAGTTTCCTATCAGGTTGGCAAGGAGACACAGAACGCAAAGAAACCAATATTGCAGAAAAAAGATGATGTATTTTATGTGTCCCTTTCCTTTATCAAAGAACACGCAAGCTGCTATTATAAAACTTATCAAAATCCAAAACGCCTTGTGATTATGTCAGACCGGAGTGCATCCTATACGATGGCGTCACTGACAGAAGATACTCGTGTGCGCAAGGGTAGCCGAATAAGAAATACAAATATTTTGTGGAACTGGCAAAAGGCGTCCGCGTATTTGTGGAGACGGACAAGAAAAAGGAAAATGATTATACGGCAGTTACTACACAGGATGGAATTGCCGGTTATGTACCGAGCGACCGCCTGCAGGGGCAGAAAGAGACGGCTTGGAAATTTGACAAAGAACCGGAATCTTTTTACTCAATTAAAGACAAAAGGACAGGTATGTTTAGGCTGGCATCAGGTAACGAATGAGACGAGCAGCGGAAAGCTTCCATCGCTTATTCAGAGTGCAAAGGCGATGAATGTCATCAGCCCGACGTGGTATGCGCTCAGCGATAATACAGGCAAGTTCAGTTCGCTGGCAAATTCTTCTTACGTTACTCAGGCACACGCACAGGGAAAACAGGTGTGGGGGCTGATTAATGATTTTGGTAAAGGAATTAAATTAAGTAAAGTGCTCGGCGTGACATCAAACCGGAATCGTTTGGTAAATGGTCTGGTGGCAACGGCGATTCAGCATGAATTGGATGGAATTAACATTGACTTTGAGCATGTAACAAAAGATACTGTACCGGCATATCTGGAATTTTTACGTGAACTTACTCTTAAGTGCCACGCAAATGATTTGATTGTTTCGGTGGACAACTATTCGCCGGCAAGTTACAATGCGTACTATGATCTGGAAGAGCAGGGACGCATTGTGGACTATGTGGTTTTGATGGCGTATGATGAGCATTACAACGGCAGTGAAGAAAGCGGTTCGGTTTCGTCGCTTCCATTTGTAAAAGAAGGTGTCAAAAATGTGCTGGCAAAGGTACCGGCAGAACGTACGGTAGTTGCACTTCCGTTCTACACGAGATTGTGGAAAGAAGTAAAAGGCAAAAGCCACATCCGGAAGCTTATGGCATGAGCGGCGCCGAGAGTGTTGTCCGGGCAAATGATGCATCACCAAAGTGGGATGAAGCAACCGGTCAGTATTATGCGGAATTTAAGTCCAGTGGTGCAACTTATAAAATCTGGCTGGAAGAAGAAACTTCGTTAAAGAAAAAACTGGAAGTTGTGAAGAAAAATAAGACAGCAGGTGTGGCGTTCTGGAAACTTGGTTTTGAGCGCGCTGTTACTTGGACGACGATAGCGGATGCCGTTCGCGGATGGTAAGACTATTTGAAAGAAAAAAGACATACAATAGTACCAAAAAGGATGCGGGAGTCCGTTATGTCAAAGGAAAAATAGAACAAACAAAGAAAGCAGCTATGGTAATCTTTTTTTTGCCGTGGCTGCTTTTTTTGAGTGCGTGGTACAAGTTTATGTCACCGTTAGAAAACCATTTCACAAGACACTTAACCAGACTGCGAAAGGAACGAAGGCAACGATTGTAATTGACCCCGGACATGGTGGTTTTGACCCCGGAAAAGTGGGAGTAAATCAGACATTGGAAAAGGATGTAAACCTTGCCATTAGTGAGAAATTAAATCAAAAACTGGCGGCAAGCGGTTATACGGTTTATATGACAAGAGTGAGTGATGAGGCACTCTGCCGTGGCGATGAATCATCAAAAAGCGAGCAGATATGCAGAATCGTGTGGCGCTGATTGAAGAAAAGAAACCGGATTTGGTTGTGAGCATTCATCAGAACAGTTTTTCTGCATCCACAAAAAGGGGCACAGGTTTTTTATCATAAAAGTTCCGAAAAAGGCAAGCGTCTTGCCGGTATTTTACAGCAGTCCATCAAAGAAAAAAGCGGACAAAGAAAACCACCGTGTGGAAAAAGCGAATGCCAGTTATTATATGCTTCGGAAGGTGAGCTGTCCGATTGTTATCGTAGAGTGCGGGTTTTTGTCAAATCCTGACGAGGAGAGGCTGTTAAATGACGAAAAATATCAAAAAAAAGATGGTCGAAGGGATTGCAGAGGGCATTGAAAATTTCTTGTATAAATAGGCAGAATATGGTATGATAAGTCAGATGAGTATTTGAGAAAAAGCGAGATAGAAGGAATCGTATATGGATACAGAATGGATTTACTTCGATGCGGTAACAGGGTATGACAAAGGAGAATTGAATGATGCCGCACAGATTTTACGGCAGGGCGGGCTGGTTGCCTTCCCGACGGAGACTGTGTATGGACTTGGCGGGGATGGATTTAACCCGCAGGCGGCTAAAAAATATATGAGGCAAAAGGGCGTCCGAGTGATAATCCACTGATTCTTCATATCAGTAAGAGAGAAGAACTTGACGCAATTGCCGCACGGATACCGGAAACGGCAGAAAACTTATGGATGCATTCTTACCGGGACCGATGACACTTATTTTTGAAAAGACAAAAGCTGTGCCTTATGAGACAACCGGTGGACTTGATACGGTAGCTGTCCGGATGCCTTCACATGAGGGAGCCAGACAGTTGATTGAAAGTGCCGGCGTGCCGGTGGCGGCACCGAGTGCAAATACATCAGGCAGACCAAGCCCGACGACGGCAGAACATGTAAAAGAAGATTTGTGGGGACGCATTGATATGATTATTGATGGCGGTCTGGTTGGAATCGGTGTGGAATCGACGATTATTGACGTCACAGAAGAGACGCCGACGATTCTGCGCCCGGGACATATTACAAAAAAATATGATTGCCAAGGTGATTGGTACGGTACAGATGGATGCCGGTTTATCCGGATTAGACCAATCGGTAAAGCCGAAAGCACCGGGTATGAAGTACAGACATTACGCGCCGAAGGCGTCGATGACAGTGATTCAGGGAAAAAAGGAAGCCGTTATCCGCCGGATTGAAGAACTTGCGGCAGAATATCCAAAAGAAAAAGTGGGGATCCTTGCTGCGGATGAAACGTTGTCCTGTTATACACATGGACAAGTTGTGTCAGCGGGATCGCGGAATGAACATACCATTGAGCAGGGGTTATACCGTGCATTACGCGAATTTGACCATATGGGGGTTTCGGTTATTTTTTCTGAGAGTTTTGCGGATGATGACCGGAGCGAGGCAATTATGAACCGTTTATTGAAGGCAGCAGGGCAAAAGATTGAGTATCTTTCGGATAAGTGATTGGAGGAGGCATCCGGATGGATTACACAAAAATTATTTTTGTATCGAAGGAAAATGTCCTTCTTGGTCCAATGGCAGAGTGGATTATGAAAAGTATTTTGATGGATAAATCGAAGCAGATTATGTCACGTGGACTGGTTGTACTTTTTTTTTGCGGAACCGAGAGACCAGCGGGTGACGGAACTGCTTATGAATCATGGGGTTCCCTGCGAGGAGCAGGTGTCGGAAGAATTTCATGCAGAACAGGTCGATGAGTCAACACTTGTGCTCACCATGAATTTTACCGAAAAAGTTAAAGTTCTCGAAGATTATGGCGTGACGGAACACGTTTACACACTTCGTGAATTTGTGCAGGAAGAAGATGGAAAAGAATTTGACCCAGATGTGCCGGACCCATATGGAAGCGGGGATGAGGCATATGAGGAATGTTACTTAGAACTCAAAGATTTATTGTACCGGGTGAAGAAAAAAAATTACAGTGGAACTAAAATATGAGGAGGGTGTTACAATATGATAGCATTAGGCAGCGACCAGGCAGGATATGAATTGAAACAGGTGGTGATGCGTCACTTGGAGAAACGCGGACTTTCCTACAAAGATTACGGAAGTTATAGTCCCGACCCTGTAGATTATCCGGTGTATGGAAAAAAGGTAGCACATGCCATTGTTGATGGGGAATGTGACAAAGGAATTTTAATTTGCGGGACCGGCATTGGTCTCTCGATTGCCGCGAACAAAGTACCGGGAATTCGTGCAGCCGTATGCAGTGACTGTTTCAGCGCAGAGGCGACCAGACTGCATAACGATGCCAACATTTTAGCCTTCGGTGCGAGAGTCGTGGGACCGGGACTTGCAGAAAAAATTGTAGACATCTTTTTAGACACAGAATTTTCCGGTGTGGAAAGACATAAACGCCGGGTTGATATGATTGAAGAATAAGGAGTGAAATAACGTGTTAGGTTTTGTCGGATGTGGAAATATGGCACAGGCGATGCTGAAAGGAATTTTGGCAAAAGGCTTGTACAAAGCAGATGAGATTATTGTATCGAGACGTACCAAAGAGGCGTTAGATGCATTGCATGAAGAACTTGGCGTGCAGACAACAACAGATAACAAAGAAGTGGCAGAAAAAGCAGATGTGCTGGTACTTGCGATAAAACCGTATCAGTTTGCAGATGTGATTCCGGAGATTGCACCGGTTTGTAAAGAAAATGCGTTAGTCATTTCGATTGCGGCAGGCCAGACGATAGCGAATATCGAGAAGTTATTTGGAAAGACTATGAAAATAGTACGCACGATGCCGAATACACCGGCACTTTGTATAGCAGGGGAGCAACCGGGATGTGTTTTCATCCATCGGTTGCGAAAGAAGAGAGAGAAACGGCAATTACCATATTTGAAAGTTTTGGTGTAGTTGCAGAAGTTTCTGAAAATATGATTGATACCGTGATTGGTGTCAGTGGCAGTTCGCCGGCTTACGTATTTATGTTTATTGAGGCAATGGCGGATGCGGCTGTGGCAGATGGTATGCCTCGTGCCATGGCTTATGAACTGGCGGCACAGACGGTGTACGGAAGTGCTAAGATGGTGCTTGAGACCGGAAAACATCCGGGCGAATTAAAAGATATGGTCTGCTCACCGGCGGGAACGACGATTGAAGCGGTCCGTGTCTTAGAGGAAAAGGGACTGCGCAGTGCTGTCATAGAAGGACAGGTGGCATGCGTGAAGAAGGCGAGAGAATTATGAGAAAACGTGACGAAGCGAAAAACCGGAGAGAAATCATACATGCTTTATCGATGATTATGCAGATTGGATTGTCGATGATGGTCTGTATGAGTGTCAGCCTGCTGATTGGTTACGGGTTAGATAAACTTTTTGGTACCAGATGTTTTATGGTAATCATGATGTTTATCGGGATTTTGGCATCGCTTCGCAGTATGCTTGTATTGACCGGACAGTATCACCCGGGCAGTACAAAAAAGGAAACACAGGAAGGAAAAAAAGATGGAGACGGCGAAGATTAGTTTATGGGAAGTCATAATCGGCATATGGATTCTTGCCATTGTGGTAATTCTTGGCGGCATCTTTTTTGTGCCGGAGCCGTTATCGTATGCTTTGGGAGAAATCGCTGGCAGTATCACGGCGAGTGGACTTATGGTTCATTTGTACCGGAGCATTGACATTGAGTTAGACCTTCCGGAAAAAAAGGCAGTAAGTCACTCCAGAGCGATGGGGCTTGTACGGAGCGCCATTGAAATCGGAGTGCTTGTAGGTTTTTTTCTTTCAAAATGGGTTATGCCATATACCGTTTTGGCGGGGCTGCTTGCAAGAAAGGCAGCAGCACTTATGGTTCCATGGATGGAAAAAATAAGACTTCGTAAAAGAAATCATTATAGGAAAGGAGAGTGAGAGCGTGGATGGAGTAGATTTTTTTATGTATATGGGCATCTGCCGATTCATATTGGCGGCGTGACGGTGTACATCACGACGACCCATATATGTCTGGCTATCGTTATGGCGGCTCTGATTATTTTTGCGATTGCAGCAAATCGTAAAATCAAAAAAGCAGACCCGACGAAAGCGCCGACCGGATTTTTAAATGTCATCGAGCTTTTAGTGGAAACCCTTGACAATCTGGTTAAGAGCAACATGGGAAAGACGCTGGCGCCAAAGTTCAAAAACTATATTGGCGTGATTTTCATGTTCCTTGTGACATGTAATTTGTCCGGGCTTTTTGGACTCAGACCACCGACTGCGGATTATGGTACGACACTTCCACTGGCATTAATCACTTTTGTTATGATTCAGTATCAGGGAATCAAATGGCAGAAGTGGGGAAACTCAAAGGTTTGTTTGAACCGATTTTCTTGTTTTTCCCGATTAATGTAATTAGTGAATTTGCCACACCGGTATCTCTGTCACTTCGTCTGTTTGCCAATATTTTATCGGGAACCATGATGATGGCGTTGATCTACGGACTTCTTCCTAAGTTCCTTTTTGTGGGTCTGGCCGGCTGCACTACACGCTTATCTGGATGTATTTGCCGGCGCATTGCAAGCGTATGTATTCGCTATGCTGACAATGGTATTCATTGCGAATGCCGCAGATTTGGATGATTAATTTTATCGCGCATAAGCGCAGAAAGTGAGGAAAAGATATGAATATTTCAGGAGCAGATTTAGTACATGCAGCATCAGCAATTGGTGCAGGATTAGCAGTTATCGCAGGTATCGGACCTGGTGTTGGACAGGGTATTGCAGCCGGATATGGTGCAAGTGCCGTAGGACGTAACCCGGGTGCCCGTGGTGAGATTATGTCAACCATGCTTCTTGGACAGGCAGTAGCCGAGACAACCGGTTTGTATGGTCTGGTTGTAGCCATGATTCTGCTGTTTGTAAATCCATTTGGAGTATAATGCAATCCATCCGAAAATTGTAAGAAAGGAGGGACTGTAATTGGATCCAAGAATATTTGGACTTGACCCGCAGACGTTATTTGATACATGCATTACGTTAGTTGCCATGCTGGCATTGTTTATCCTTTTATCGTATCTTTTGTTTAATCCGGCACGCAAGCTGATTCAAAAGAGAAAGGATTATATAGAGAGCCAGCTTTCGGAGGCGGCATCTGCTAAAGATGAGGCACTTGCCATGAAGAAAGAGTATGATGACAAACTGGCAAAGGTGGATGATGAATCCACAGAATTGATTTCACAGGCTCGCCAAAAAGCAAAAGAGCGTGCGGGTGAAATTGTAAATGAGGGTACCGGCGATGAAGCACATCGTATTCTGGCACGTGCAGAGAAAGAAGTGGCACTTGAAAAGGATAAAGTCCGTGATGAAATGAAACAGGAAATGGTTCAGGTGGCTTCTATGATGGCTGGCAAACTGGTGTCAGAATCCATCAGTGAAGAGGCACAGGCCAAGTTGATTGAAGAGACATGCAATGAAATGGGGGATTCGACATGGCAAAGTTAGTTTCAAAAGTGTACGGCGATGCTTTGTTTTCTCTTGCGGTAGAAGAAAATCGTGTGGATGAACTCTGGGACGAAACGCGTGCGATGAAGCAGGTGCTTTCGGAAAATCCGGATTTCATGGCGATTTTGGAACATCCTGAAATGACGATGGAAAAAAAGATGGATGTGCTGCAGGAGGTTTTTCAAAAGGAACTGTCCCAGGACATGATGGGACTTTTGCATGTTCTTGTAAAAAAAGGAAGAATCGGAGAACTAATCCCTGTGTTAGCATATTTTAATGAATGTGCCATGGCATACAAAAAAGATAGGAAAAGTTCAGATTCAGACGCCGATGCCACTATCGGAGAAACAAAAAAAGAAAATTGAACAAAAACTTCTTGAGGTGAGCGAGTACGAAACTTTGTCGGTGGACTACGAAATTGATAAAAGTCTGCTTGGCGGCATCGTGATTCGTATTGGCAACCAAGTTCTTGACAACAGTATCCGTGCAAAACTGGATGCGATGACAAGAGATTTGAGTAAAGTAAGGCTGTCAAATTAGACGGGCGGCTTTCAGAAAGAAGGTGTGTTGGAAACATGAATTTAAGACCGGAAGAAATTAGTTCAGTCATTAAAGAAGAAATAAAAAATATAGTACGGAGTTTGAAGTTGCCAATGTAGGAACGGTAATTCAGGTTGCCGATGGAATTGCCCGTATTCATGGACTGGAGAAGGCAATGCAGGGTGAGCTGTTAGAGTTCCCGCATGAAGTGTACGGAATGGTCATGAACTTAGAGGAAGATAATGTTGGTGCGGTTTTACTTGGTGATTCGGCAAACATTAACGAAGGTGACATGGTTAAGACGACAGGTCGTGTGGCAACGGTGCCGGTTGGCGACGCAATGTTAGGGCCGCGTTGTGAATGCACTCGGACAGCCAATTGATGGTAAAGGTCCGGTAAATACGGATAAGATTCGTCCGATTGAGCGTGTGGCATCAGGTGTTATTTCCCGTAAATCGGTAGATACACCGCTGCAGACAGGTATTAAGGCGATTGACTCCATGGTTCCAATCGGAAGAGGTCAGCGTGAGTTGATTATCGGTGACCGTCAGACCGGTAAAACGGCAATTGCGATTGATACCATCATTAACCAGAAAGACCAGGATGTACTTTGTATTTATGTAGCGATCGGGCAGAAAGCATCAACGGTTGCGAATATTGTAAAGACACTCGAAGAGAGTGGTGCGATGGATTATACAACGATCGTAGCATCCACAGCCAGTGAATTAGCACCACTTCAGTATATCGCACCATACGCAGGATGTGCGATCGGTGAAGAATGGATGGAGAGCGGCAAGGATGTTCTTATCGTTTATGATGATTTGACCAAACATGCGGCTGCTTATCGTACCCCTTTCGCTGCTTCTTCGCAGACCACCAGGACGTGAGGCTTTCCCTGGCGATGTCTTTTATCTGCATTCCCGTCTTTTGGAGCGTGCAGCAAAATTGTCAGATAAATTAGGCGGCGGTTCTTTGACGGCGCTGCCGATTATTGAGACACAGGCAGGTGACGTATCAGCATACATTCCGACTAATGTAATTTCAATTACAGATGGTCAGATTTATCTAGAGACCGAGATGTTTAACTCCGGTTTCCGTCCGGCGGTAAATCCGGGTCTGTCCGTATCCCGAGTTGGTGGTTCGGCACAGATTAAGGCAATGAAAAAGATTGCGGGACCGATTCGTATCGAGCTTGCACAGTACCGCGAGCTGGCCGCATTTTCCCAGTTTGGCTCCGATTTGGATGCCGACACAAAACGCCAGTTAGACCAGGGTGAAAGAATCCGTGAGATTTTAAAGCAGGATCAGTATGCGCCGCTGCCGGTATGGTATCAGGTTATTATCATTTATGCAGCGACAAAACAGTATCTTTTGGATATTGCGGTAGAAGATGTCCTTGCGTTTGAAAAAGGTTTGTTCCGTTTTGTGGATGAAAAGTATCCGGAAGTACCGGCTGCCATCCGCGATGAGAAACAAATCAGTGAAGAGACAGAGAAGAAATTGATTCAGGCGATTGAGGAATATAAACGCAATTTTATTCATGAGAAATAAAAAGAGAGGTGTGATGCTATGGCCTCAATGAGGACATCAAAAGAAGAAAAGAAAGTATACAAAACACTTCTCAGATTACAAAGGCAATGAAACTGGTTTCGACTGTAAAACTTCAAAAAGCGAAGGGAAGAGCAGAAGAAACACAGCCTTATTTTAACAAAATGTATGAGACGGTTTCGGGTATGCTTGCCAAATCCGGCACCGTGAGATATCCCGGAAAACGAGAGAAAAATCCGGATGAGCCATGCAAAAAGGTGTGATTGTAATTTCGTCAAACCGTGGACTGGCGGGCGGTTACAATTCCAATCTTGTCAAGTTAGTTACCAAAGGTGATTTTGACCGAGAAAATACGATTATTTTTCCGGTTGGAAGAAAAGGCTTGGAAAGCCTTGTGAGGCAGGGGTATACCTGTCAGGGTGATTTTCCGAGGTGATTAACAATCCGTTGTTTGGAGATGCGGTAAGCATTGGAAAGACCGTGATTGGTGCGTTGGAAAATGGTGACATTGATGAAGTGTATTTAGCGTATACGGTATTCAAAAATACCGTGACACAAATCCCTACTTTGATTAAAATTCTTCCATTTGCAGAGGATGATATCAAGGAGAATGCACAGGAAGAGGATGAGAAGGATAAGGGTGCTGTGGCACAGATGAATTATGAGCCGGAGGAGGAAGAAACTCTGGGTTATATCATTCCTTTGTATGTAAACAGCCTAATCTTTGGTGCGCTCGTGGAAGCGGTGGCCAGTGAAAATGGTGCGCGTATGCAGGCGATGGATTCTGCAACAAGTAACGCAGAGGAGATGATTGATACCTGGATTGCAGTATAACCGTGCAAGACAGGCTGCAATTACTCAGGAATTGACAGAGATTGTTGCTGGTGCGTCAGCGATAAGTTAGGAGGTAGAAAATGGCAGAGAATAGTAAGACAAGTCTCGGCGTAATTACCCAGATTGTTGGAGCCGTACTGGATATTCGTTTTCAGGATGGAGACCTGCCTGAGATTAATGAAGCAATCCACATCAAACGACAGGATGGGGATAAGCTTGTAGTTGAGGTGGCACAGCATTTGGGTGATGATACCGTTCGCTGTATTGCCATGGGACCAACGGATGGTCTGGTCCGCGGCATGGAAGCAGTGGCAACGGGAGCTCCGATTTGTGTGCCGGTAGGTGAAGAAACATTAGGACGTATGTTTAATGTTCTCGGCGAGCCAATTGATGAAAAAAGAGCCGCCAAAAGTAAAAGAGTATGATCCGATTCACAGAAAAGCACCTTCTTTTGAAGAGCAGTCTACCGAATCGGAGATTTTGGAAACCGGTATTAAAGTAATTGACCTTTTGTGCCCATATCAGAAGGGTGGTAAAATTGGTTTGTTTGGTGGTGCCGGTGTAGGTAAAACGGCACTCATTCAGGAGTTGATTACAAACATTGCTACAGAGCACGGTGGATATTCGGTATTTACCGGTGTTGGTGAGCGTACCCGAGAGGGAAATGATTTGTACTATGAAATGATTGAGTCCGGCGTTATTGATAAGACCACCATGGTGTTTGGACAGATGAATGAGCCGCCCGGAGCGAGAATGCGAGTAGGTCTTGCCGGACTTACGATGGCAGAGTATTTCCGTGACAAAGGTGGAAAGGATGTACTTCTTGTTCATTGACAACATTTTCCGTTTTACACAGGCAGGTTCCGAGGTATCAGCGCTTCTTGGACGTATGCCGAGTGCGGTAGGTTACCAGCCGACACTGCAGACAGAGATGGGTGCTTTGCAGGAGCGAATCACTTCGACAAAGAGCGGTTCGATTACATCCGTTCAGGCGGTTTATGTACCGGTACCGATGACTTGACAGACCCGGCTCCGGCGACGACTTTGCCCACTTGGATGCGACAACCGTATTGGAGCGTTCCATTGCAGAGCTTGGTATTTACCCGGCAGTAGACCCGCTGGCTTCAACATCCCGTATGTTGGACCCTCGTGTGCTGGGTGAAGAACATTATCAGGTTGCCCGTGGTGTTCAGGAGATTTTGCAGCGTTACAAAGAGTTACAGGATATTATTGCCATTCTTGGTATGGACGAGTTGTCGGAAGACGAGAAAATGCTTGTTAACCGTGCGCGTAAAGTGCAGCGATTCCTGTCGCAGCCATTTAACGTCGCAGAACAGTTTACCGGTCTTCCCGGTAAGTATGTTCAGTTGTCCGATACGATTCAGGGCTTCAAAGAAATTCTGGATGGTAAACATGATGAGATTCCGGAAGGTTATTTCTTAAATGCCGGAAGTATTGATGATGTTGTAGCACGATACAAAGAGAGCCGCCAGTAATTTCGGGCGGATAGGAAAGGAAGTGGTTACAACATGGCAGAACGTAAAACATTTCGTCTTGAAGTAATTTCACCGGAGCGCATTTTCTATACCGGAGATGCTGAGATGGTGGAACTTACGACGACGGAAGGTGACATCGGAATCTATGCGGATCACATTCCGCTTACGACGATTGTTGCACCTGGTGTAATGACGATTACCGAGCCGGGTGGCGTGCTCAAAGAGGCAGCAGTGCTGGAAGGCTTTATGGAAATTACTCCGGATAAAGTTACAATTCTTGCCCAGTCTTGCGAGTGGCGGAAGAAATTGACATCAATCGTGCGGCAGAGGCGAAGGCGAGAGCCGAGCGCCGCTTAAAAAGCGCAGATGAAAATATAAACATGGCACGAGCAGATTTGGCTTGCGAAAATCGTTGATTCGGTTGCAGTTAGCTGAAAAATAAAAGAATCCCCCAAAAAGCGGGATATTTGCGTTGCAAATATAGCTTTGGGGATTTCTTTTTATTTTTTGCTTTTTGGGGAAGAGGAGGCTGGTGAGAAGGAGGATGCAGGCTGGCTGAGGAGTGGTGAAAAAAGAAAAAAAAGTATGAAAATAACCCCAAATAAGCGCAGAAATGTGGGGACAACTGTTTTTGTCGGTTTATTTGGATTCCCGTAATTGCGTAGAAAAGTTTTGTGACTCGTGGGTTTGAGCGCGTCAGCAGGAGGTGCTGGTAGTTTCAGCACCCTGCTGCTGCTACGCAGCTCAATTAGCGAGAGCGCCCACGAGACGCAAAGCTTTTCTACGCAATTACGGAAACCAAAAACTCACTATGGAAACCCCTCCGAAATTATGGTAAAATAGTGGGTAAAAGAGTAGTTACGATAACATACGAAGGAGAGAGTTTATTATGGTTATTAAGGTAATTTTGTTACTGGTATTTTTTGCCGTGATGCTGGGGATTGGATTTTATTCCAGAAAGCATGCGACAGATGTGAATGGATTTGTGTTAGGAGGGCGTTCGGTTGGTCCGTGGCTGACTGCATTTGCGTATGGAACGTCTTATTTTTCAGCGGTTGTATTTGTCGGATATGCAGGACAGTTCGGTTACAAATACGGACTTGCTTCCACTTGATTGGAATTGGCAATGCAGTGCTTGGTTCCCTGCTTGCATGGGTTGTATTGGGACGGCGTACAAGAATTATGACAAAGCATTTGAAATCCATGACCATGCCGGATTTCTTTGGAAAACGTTATGGCAGTAAATCGCTTCGCGTTGCAGCGTCGATGATTGCCTTTATTTTCCTCATTCCGTATACCGCATCGGTGTATAATGGTCTTTCCTATTTGTTTGGTATGGCATTTGATATCGACTTCCGCATCTGTGTAGTCGTGATGGCGGTGCTGACCGGTGTGTATGTTATTGTGGGCGGTTATATGGCGACCGCACTGAATGACTTGATTCAGGGAATTATTATGTTATTTGGTATTGTGGCAGTTATTGCGGCAGTACTTTCCGGCCATGGAGGATTTTTTTGGCGGCTGTGAAGGAACTTGCACATGTGCCAAGTGACGTAATGCCGGGAGCTTATGCATCCTTCTTTGGACCGGATCCATTGAATCTGCTTGGGGTTGTGATTTTAACTTCATTGGGTACGTGGGGACTTCCTCAGATGGTTCAGAAATTCTATGCCATTAAAGATGAAAAAGCAGTACATACAGGAACTATTATTTCGACGTTGTTTGCCGTAGTTGTTTCCGGCGGCTGCTATTTCCTTGGTGGATTCAGCCAGATTTCCGGTGTAACAAAAGCAGCCGATGGAAGTGTAGCATATGATACTATTATACCGACGATGCTTTCGAGCCTGCCTGACATTCTGATTGGAATTGTCATTGTGCTTGTTTTGTCTGCATCCATGTCGACTTTGTCGAGCCTTGTGCTGACGTCAAGTTCCACACTCACACTTGATTTTATCAAACCATTGTTTGTGAAAGATATGAGTGAGAAAAGCAGTTAATTTGGATGAGAATACTGCTTGCGTTCTTTATTATCATTTCCGTTGTGATTGCACTTGACCCGCCGGCATTTATTGCACAGCTTATGGGAATCAGCTGGGGTGCTCTGGCAGGAGCGTTTTTAGCACCATTTTTGTATGGACTGTACTGGAAGCGCGTGACAAAAGCGGCTGTCTGGGCAAGCTTTATTGCCGGAGTTGGAATTACGGTTTCTAACATGTTTATCAATTATATTGCATCACCGATTAACGCCGGAGCATTAGCAATGATTGCTGGTTTGATTGTTGTCCCGGTTGTCAGTGTAATAACGAAGAAACCGGACGAAGCAATTGTAGATGGAATTTTTAACTGCTTGGATGAAAAAGTTATGGTAGAGCAGAAAATGGCTTTGCCGGAAGAGGACGAAGAGTAAACGTATATAATGGGAATGAGGGGGTGTCGGATATGGCGCGAAAAAAAGGAAAAGTCTAATTTTACCATCATGCGAATGTCAGTAGTTCCGATTGCAATTTTAGGAGTTGTCATGACATTTTACAGTCAGAATTCGGTTCGTGAAGGTATGGTATTTGAGATTGAAAAGAGTTTGTCCGGTATCGCTCATAATCTGATTAGTATTTATAATGTGTTGGATGCGGGAGATTTTTCGCAGAAAGACGATAGGGTTTATAAGGGGAAACAGAAATTACATCGGATTACCGCATTTTAGACGATATTAAAAATGATACCGGTGCGGATGTTACTGTATTTGTTGGTGATGAGAGATGTCTTACAACACTGGTTGATAAAAAAGGAAATCGTTTGGTTGGCTCTCACATAGATAAAGAAGTTGCTTCACAAGTGATTGAAGACGGGGAAGAATATTTTTCCCAGAATGTTGACGTTATGGGAGTCAGATACTTTGGTTACTATGTGCCAATTCGCAATGATGAGAATGAAGTTGTAGGTGTTTGTTTTGCCGGAGAGTCAGCGGAGTCTGTGAATACTTCCATGAGATTCATGACGCAGGGGAATGTGATTATCTGCCTGTTTATCATAATTCTTGCCGGATTTATCTGTAATCTTTCCGCACAGAAAATGGTGGAGGCAATTCAGGCGATTAAGAGATTTCTTGGCAGAGTGGCGCATGGAGAATTTCATCATGAAATGCCGGAAATTGTTTTAAAGAGAGGCGACGAATTGGCGCAAATGGGCGAATATGCAGTGGCGGTCAGTGATTCATTGGAAGAAATGGTGTCACGTGACCCATTGACAAAACTTCTGAACCGGCGTGCGGCGCAGATTCAGATGGATTACCGTAGAGATAACGATTGTTTTTCACTTGCGATTGCGGATATCGATTTTTTTAAGAGTGTCAATGACAGTTATGGTCATGAAAAAGGTGACGAAGTTCTAAAATATGTTGCCGGAGCACTACGGAAAGCAGTTGGTGAAGATGGTTTTTCCGCACGCTGGGGTGGCGAAGAATTTTGATTGGTTTTGATGGAACAGTAAATGAGACGAGAAAAGTTTTGCAGGGATTTTTGGACGATGTGAAATCGAAAAAAGTTTTCACATAACGGTATGGAATTCTCAATTTCTCTGACGATTGGTATTGCAACTTACTGTGAAGAAGAGAAAATGGAAGAAGCGATTAACCGTGCGGACGAACTTCTTTATTATGGAAAAGAGCATGGGCGAGACCAGATTGTAATGGAATCAAGGGAGGAGGAATCCTGATGCCGAAAGCACCAAACCAGAAATACAAATTATTTTATATTTTGGAACTGCTGCGAAGTGAGAGTGACGAAAACATCCGGTAACGATGCCGCAAATCATCTCGTATTTAAAGCAGAATGGTATTCATGCGGAAAGAAAAAAGTGTTTATTCGGACATGGAAGCTTTGCAGATACTCGGGTATGATGTTGTATGTCAGAAAACCCGGCGGGTTACTATCTGGGAAGCCGTGAGTTTGAATTGGCGGAGTTAAAACTTTTAGTTGATGCTGTGCAGGCGTCCAAATTTATTACGCAAAAACAAAGCAGAAATTTGATTGAGAAGTTGGAACGTTTCACGAGCCGCCATGAGGCAAATCGGTTACAGCGTCAAGTTTGTGTCAATGACCGTGTGAAAACAGAAAATTTGTCTTCCCTTTATCTGATTGATGACATTCATCAGGCAATGCACGAAAATCAACCGGTTACTTTTGTTTACTGCGAATGGAATCAGAACAAGGAACTTGTGCCGCGGCACGGTGGCGAACGCTATCTTGTTTCTCCATGGATGCTTATGTGGGAAGACGAAAATTATTATCTGCTGGCGTATGGCCACAAAGCAGAGATGATTAAATATTTCCGTGTAGATAAACTTCGACAGTTAAAGAGAGAAGAGGGAAAAAGAGAAGGGGAAACAGCATATCAAAAACTGGATGTCACGGATTTTTCAAAAAAACGTTTGGAATGTTTGCCGGGGAGAAAAAAAGGCTTCAGCTTGTTTTTGATAATTCGCTGATTGGCGTTGCAATTGACCGTTTTGGAAAGGAAATTCCTGTTTTAAAAGAGTCCGAGACACAGTTTCGGACATTCGTAGAAATCAGTGTCAGCAAGCAGTTTTATGGTTGGCTTGCGGGGATTGGAAAGGGTGTTTCAATCGTGGAACCAAAAGAAGAACAAGAGAAGTATCGGAAGTATCTTGAAAATATTTGGAAACTATGATATTCTACCATTGATTATGAGAATTTGTATCAATTACGCCAAGGAGGACAAGAATGAGAGGAATAGAAACCCCGATTAAGACACTGAGACAGAAAGTGTTTACAGAAGTTGCAAAAGTCGCTTTTGATTCACAGAATATAAATGATGATATCGAGGCAATCCCATATAAAATTACGCCGGGAGATGCGCCTTTATACCGTGAGAGTATTTACCGTGAGCGTGCTATCTGCGCGGAGCGTGTGCGTCTTGCGATGGGACTTTCATTAAGACCGGATGACGAACCGGTTCACGTTACAAGTGGATTGGATGAGAGTAATGTGGCAGAAAAATATTATGAGCCGCCTTTGATGCAGGTAATTCCGTCGGCTTGTGATATGTGTGAGGATAACGTATATGAAGTATCCAATCAGTGCCGTGGCTGTGTGGCACATCCTTGTGTAGAGGTTTGCCCGAAAGGTGCTGTCAGCATTGTAGACGGAAAATCTCATATTGATAAAGATAAATGTATTAAATGTGGAAAATGTAAGGCAATCTGTCCTTATGATGCAATTGCGAAGAAGGTTCGTCCATGTGCAGCTGCATGTGGTGTGAAAGCCATTTCCAGCGATGAGCGCGGACGTGTCCGGATTGATGACCAAAAATGCGTAAAATGCGGACAATGTATGACTGCATGTCCATTTGGAGCGATTGCAGATAAATCCCAGATTTTCCAGTTGATTCAGGCAATGAAGCAGGGACCGGTTATTGCCGAATTGGCTCCGGCGATTATCGGACAGTTTGGTGACGATGTCCGTCTTTGGAAAATCAAAGCAGCGTTGAAAGAAATTGGTTTTGCAGAAGTGTTTGAAGTTGCACTTGGTGCAGATATCGGAGCGATTACGGAAGCAAGACATTATGTAAATGAAGTAAAAACAGGAAAACTTCCATTTTTTGTTGACTTCCTGTTGTCCGGCTTGGTCGATGTTGGCAAAGAAAACACTGCCGGATATGGTAGAGACTGTTTCAAGTGCTCTGACACCGATGGTAGCGACTGCACGTACAATTAAACAGCGTCATCCGGAAGCTAAGATTGTATTTGTCGGACCGTGTGCGGCAAAGAAACTGGAAGCTTCCCGCCGTTCGGTACGAAGTGATGTGGATTTTGTAATTACCTTTGAAGAATTGGATGCGATTTTCACTGCCAAAGGAATTGATATGGAAACCTATGATGCAGAGGAGCCAATTCATGATGCAACAGGAACCGGACGTGGTTACGCCGTTGCCGGTGGTGTTGCAAATGCCATTGAAAACTGCATTAACGAATATTATCCGGGAACGGAAGTTTATATTGAGCATGCGGAAGGATTATCCGACTGTCAGAAAATGCTTCTTATGGCGAAGGCCGGTAAAAAGGATGGCTGTCTGATTGAAGGTATGGGCTGTCCGGGTGGCTGTGTTGCCGGTGCTGGTACGAATATTGCGATACCGAAAGCGGCACAGGCTGTGCGCAAGTTTGTTAAGGATTCAACAACTGCACTGCCACCGAAAGAATATTCAGAAATTGATTTGCCGTAAGGTAAAATAAACAAGATAAGAAAGAGGGTATTTTGATTGTAAAATCGGAATACCCTCTTTGTGACAGAAGGCATTTGATCATATTTAATCAATAGCGGAGGCAGTATGAAAATCGAACGAATTATTTTATTTACCAAGGGAATTGAAACATTAAGTTTTTTTTAGTGAGCAGCTTGGGAAGACTTTTTAGTAAATTGGGATATGAAGTGTTTTACTTTGACCAGTGTAAATCGTATGATAGTCTTGCCGAATTGCTTTTGTTTGCCAAACCGGAGGCAACAGCGGCAGTGACGTTTAATTTTGACGGCTGCTGTGGTGAGGGATATTTTATTGACTGCAAGGGAATTCATTTGTTTGATGACAGAAAAATACCGGTTATCAATATTGTGGTTGACCATCCGTTTTACTATCATAAATTTCTGCCATTTTTGCCAAAAAGACTACTGCCAGATTTCGATTGACAGAGAGCATGAAGCTTATTTGCAGTATTATTTTCCGGAAATTAAGCGGGGGCCGTTTTTACCGCTGGCGGGAACGTCTTTGTGGGAAGAAAATACGCTGCCTAAGTGGGAAGAACGCCCGTATGACGTTGTATTTACCGGAAATTACACGCCGCTTTCTAAATTTGAACCGACAATTGAGAGACATGGCAAAGAGTATGCTGATTTTTATTACGGAATTATTGAGGATTTTAAGAAACATCCGCATCTGGGGATGGATGTCGGAATTCGTGAGCATCTGCTTTCCGAGGTTGAGGATATTACCGAAGACGGTGTAAAAGAAATGATGCCAAATATGATTGTGATCGATTTGTATGTGCGCAATTATTTTCGTGGAAAAGTGGTGCAGACGCTTGTGGATGCCGGTGTTTCCGTGCATTGTTTTGGAGCTGGATGGGAATTTCTTCCCTGTGAACATCCGGAAAATCTGATAAAAGAGGGTGGCGGTGATTCACTGGCGTGTCTGCAGGCGTTAAGCAAGGCGAAAGTTTCTTTTGAATGTAATGCCGTGGTTTAAGGATGGCGCACATGACCGCGTATTTAATTCGATGTTAAACGGCGCTGTATGTTTTACCGACTGGAGCCGGTATTTGGCAGAAAATTTACGGGATGGAGAGGATATTTTCTTTTATGAACTGGATGCACTTGAATGCCTGCCGGATATGGTGCAGGGGATTTTAGAAAATCGAAAGAAATGGGAGCACATGCAGAAAGCGGCGTATGAGACGGCTGAGAAGTCGCATACATGGGAACACCGTGCAGGGGCTGTGCATAAAGAAATTCTTTCCAAGATACGCTAAATGTGGTATGATGATACATAAGTCAAAGCTTCCACGTAGTATAAAGCGGGAGAAATGGAGGTAAAGATGGCTAGAAAAAACACAAAAACAGCGGAAACATCCTAAGTTTTGGTTTGGGTTTAAAATTGTATTACTTTTGTTTCTGCTCACAATATTAGTCGGCGGAATTGTCTTTTATTTCAAATATGGAAAAGATATCTTCGCAATGCAGGATGACGCGGTTGCGCTTGTGAAAGAGTCGTCCATAGATACATTCCGTTCATCCGAGACGTCGATTGTGTATAACAATAAGGGCAAAGAGATAGCGAAATTAAAGGGAGAAAAAGACTCCTATTACCTTACCTTGGACAAAATACCAAAGGCGGTAAAGGATGCAGCAATTGTTACCGAAGACAAAAAGTTTTACTCACATAACGGAATTGATGCCAAAGGTATTATGCGTGCGGTTTTGCATTGATTAAGAATAACGGTGAGAAAACACAGGGAGCATCGACAATTACCCAGCAGTTAGCACGCGGTGTTTTCCTCTCGACGGAGAAGACGTATGAGCGTAAAATAAAGGAAATTTTTATTGCGCTTGAGCTGGAAAAGAAGTACACCAAAAGCCAGATTCTGAATTTTACTTAAATACCATTTATTATGCAAATGGTTACTATGGAATTGAGGCGGCGGCACGCGGATATTTCGGAAAGAGCTGTCAAGAATTGTCACTTGGGCAGTTATGCTTTTTGTGTTCTATTCCAAATAATCCAACCCTTTATAATCCATTGAAAAATTTTGATAACACGGTCAAACGTAAAAATCGTATTTTAGACCAGATGTTAGATGATGGCGTGATTACGAAGGTGGATTACGATGAGGCGTACCAGGAAGAAATTAAACTGAACATTCAGGAAGTGCAGAAACGAGATTACATCCAGACGTTTGTTTCTTACTGTGCGATTCGCGAGTTGATGAAAAAGAATGGATTTGAGTTTAAAAATTCATTTGCGGATAAGGAAGAAAGAGAGACCTATGAGACGGAGTATGATGATGCGTACTCGACGGCTCAGCAGATGCTTTTGAATAAAGGATATAAGATTTATACATCCTTTGATCTGAAGAAACAGAAAAAACTGCAAAAAGCAGTCAATCATAATTTGTCCGGATTTAAGGATAAAGAGACAAACGGAACCTACAAAATGCAGGGTTCAGCAGTATGTATCGATAATAAGACCGGACGTGTTGTTGCGCTGGTGGGCGGACGAAGCCAGGAGACAGAAGGTCTTTCCTTAAACCGTGCGTACCAGTCTTACCGTCAGCCGGGTAGTTCAATTAAGCCGTTGATTGTTTATACACCGACTTTGGAGCGTGGTTCAACGGCAAGCACGACCGTACATGATTATAAGTTTAAGGGCGGTCCGTCAAACAGCAGTGGACGTTACTACGGTTATGTTTCACTTCGTTTTGCGGTGGAGCAGTCCTTGAATACGGTTGCATGGCAGCTGTTTGAGAAGTTAAAACCGGAAGTTGGCTTGCAGTATTTATTGGATATGAATTATTCCAAAATCGTGAAGTCGGATTACTACTTGTCGGCATCCCTTGGCGGATTGACATACGGTACCAGTACGTTAGAGATGGCATCCGGTTATGCAACACTGGAAAATGACGGAAAGTACCGGGAACCAACGTGTATTGTGAAAATTTTGGATTCCGATGGAAATGAAATTGTTTCCGATAAAGTCGAGCGAAAGAGTGTTTACAAGAAGGATTCAGCACGTGCGATGGTTGATATCCTGACCGGTGTAATCAAACGTGGTACGGCACGTGGTCTTGGCCTTGATAATGGACAGCCAAGTGCCGGCAAGACCGGAACAACCAATGATAAAAAAGACGGCTGGTTCTGTGGTTTTACACCATATTATACAACGGCAGTCTGGGTTGGCTATGATTCCCCGAAAACGGTTGCCGACTTGTATGGTTCCACCTATCCGGGACGAATCTGGCATGAGTACATGAATGAGATTCATAAAGACTTAGATGTAAAAGAATTTGATTTGGGTGAGTTATCATCGGGAAGCTCCGGTGGTGGAAGCAGTAGTGGTTATACGACTCCACAGGAAGATACTGGAAGTGGTGGAAGTGTAGATACGGACCCGGCAGATTCGAATGATAATGACGTTGATGTGGATCCGGATGATGGAACGGATACACAGGTTACGGAACCACCGGCCACGCAGGTACCGGCGACACAAGTTCCGGCAACAGCGGAACCAGCTGCGACAGAGCCTCCGGCAGACCCGGCAGCAGACCCGGAAGCAGAGGGTGTAGAATAAAAAATAAGGGCTAAAAAAGCCTGTCAGGCAAATGCTTGACAGGCTTTTTTAATAGGTGCGCCTTGCGACACACGTTTCTATTAGTGTTCCTGATGATATTTCTTCAGGATGCGCTCAATACGCTCGGTTGGATTTAAGTATTCCGCAATCGAGGAATCATGATTTAAAGTATCGATAAGGAGAGCAATGTATTTGCTCATATCAACATTGATGTAGTACTCACGCTGTAACAGTTCTTCCGGCTGATATACTAAGTTTGTCGTCATGACACGGTAAATCAAGCCGCTCTTATAAGCTTCATCAAACTTCTCCAGACCGTTTGTGAACAGACCAAAAGTAGAAGCAACGAAAATACGGTTTGCATTGCGGTGCTTCAATTCAGTTGCAACGTCAATCATACTTTCACCGGAGGAAATCATATCGTCAATCACAACAACGTCCTTGCCGGAAACATCAGCACCGAGGAATTCATGTGCAATAATCGGGTTACGTCCTTCAACAATTTTGTGTAATCACGGCGTTTGTAGAAGGTTCCTACATCAACACCGGCTACGTTACCAAAGTAAATCGCACGTCCCATAGCACCTTCATCCGGGCTGATAATCATCATGTTTTCCGGTTTCATATGAATGTCCGGTACATTTTTCAAAAGGGCTTTAATAAACTGATATGTTGGCTGTACAGTTTCAAAACCCTTCAATGGAATTGCATTCTGTACGCGAGGGTCATGTGCGTCAAAAGTGATAATATTGTCAACGCCTATAGCGGTCAGTTCCTGAAGTGCCAAAGCGCAGTCTAACGATTCGCGGGAACTGCGTTTATGTTGTCTGCTTTCATACAGGAAAGGCATAATAACAGTGATTCGTCTTGCTTTTCCGCTGATTGCGGCAATCATACGTTTCAAATCCTGAAAATGGTCATCCGGTGACATATGATTAACCTGTCCACATACTGTGTAAGCTAAACTGTGGTTACATACATCAACAAGAAGGTATACATCTTTTCCGCGGACGGATTCATTTAAGATACCCTTTGCTTCACCGGACCCAAAACGTGGGCATACGGCATCGATGATGTAAGAATCCCTTTTGTAATTGGTAAAATGAATGGAAGAATCTACATCGGCTTCATTTCTCCAGCCAACAATGTAATCATTCACTTTTTTTCCGATTGCTTTGCTGCTCTCCAATGGAATAATACCAAGGTCTCCATAAGGGATTGTTTTCGACAAATCTTTTTGACTCATGATTAAAGTCCTCCGTGTAAATATTGTGTTGTAGGTTTATAGTTTGCAGCAACAGAAAGAAAAACATACTTAATGTTGCATAATTGCCTTTTTTTCAAACGAATGTCATCGCCGGTGATTTTTAATAATGTATAATTACTTGTAATCCGGGAGAAAATCCGCTCGCTGTAGCGTTCCCGTAAATCATCAAACGACAAGTTTGTTGAAATAATCGTGGAACGGTGGTTTGTTAATCGTGTATCGATGCAGTGGTAAAGCTGAGAGGAAGTAAAACTATTGTTTAATTCTGTTCCCAAATCATCGATAATCAATAAATCGCTGCTTAATAAATAAGAAAGCGAAGCATTTTTCCGGGTCTGTGATAAGTCCCGGTCAAATTTGCACGATTCTAAAATATCAAATAGTTTTAGAGAAGTCAAGTACACAACGGTATGAGACTTGTCTAAAAGCTCTTTTGCAATACAGTTTGTTAAAAAGTTTTACCGACACCGGTGTTGCCGTATAGCAGAAGATTTCCCGGTGTGTCCGAAAAACCGGATAAATAGGATTTCACGGTTTCTAAGACATGTCGCATATTGTCACGCGGTGTTTCGCCGGTTGCCTCTTCGGTGTAGTCATCCGGTTAAAAATCCAAATTAAAATGAAAAATTCTCATGTTCCAAAACGTCTTTCAAATTTGACTGTGAGTACAAATATTGAACAATCAGTTTTTCAAAACAGTGGCATTTCCTGCCATCAATATAGCCGGTATCCTTACAGTCAGCGCACTCGTAGACCGGTTTCAGGTAGTCCGCCGGGTAACCGTGCTGCAAAAGCAGGGCTTCTTTTTGTTTTGTGATTTTATCAATCTCGGCATCTAGGTCAATCGAATCGGTTTGTCCTTTCAAACGAGAGGCAGCGTGCTGCACCGAAAGTGTACGAATCCGGTTTTCCAATTCGTTCATTTGGGGAATCGCATCATAGACTTCCTTCATGCGCTTTTTTCAGGATGAAATTGTCCTTGAGCTGCTGATGATAGTAATGGGACATCAGATGCTCGTACTGACTGTTGGTCAAAAGCATAATAACTGGATCCTTTCGTTTGTTTTATGCCTGCACATTGCGCAGTAACTGTTTTTCCAGTGAACTGTAATCCTCTTTGGAATACTCTCTTTGAGGAAAACTCTGGAATTGGTTCCTTTTTTGCTGTGTGGCAGAGTTTTTCTGCTCTCCGGTTTTTTTTCTTCTGCTGAAATGACTTGTCACATTTTTCTATGTCCGCAAGGGTGAGGACTCCTTTCTTGTGCCAGTCCTTTAATATACTTGTTATGTAATTTAAGTTTGTGCCACCGGTCTGCAAAACCGTACGCTTACATGCCTGCTCAATAATTTCATCCGAGAAGCCGTAATCACTCCATGTATCAATGATTTCACGTTCTGCCGGAGCAAGGGAACGATTTAAGCCAAGTGCTTTGCTTACGACATGATAAAGACCTGAAAAAGCAGAAGACTCATCCTTTGCTTCCTCCGGCGTTGTAATCCCCTTTTTCGCCCATGTAAGACCAATTGCCTCCATATACTTTGGTGAAGTCTTTCCGCGGCTGTGTGCCATGCGGTACAGGGTAGCAATCATCTCCTGTGAAAATCCGATGTCACACATAAAATATAAAATCATTTGCAGATGTGTGGTGGAAAGAGTCGTGCCAAGTATCTTTTCTGCCTGCGAAATCGCCTCGCTGATTTCAATATCTTTCATCAGTGCTTCCGCCTGTAAAGGAGTATACTCCTGGCGGTTCGGAATGGAGATGCCGTCGGGTACAACGGTTTCTTCCGCTACCGGTGAAGCATCGATATCCGGTTCTCTTTCTACCGTAACTGCTGACGCAGTGTCTGTGGCGTCAGTAGAAAGAACAATCGAAGTAATCTCGCCATTTTGCTCTGTGAAAGAAAGAAGTCCTTCTTTCTGCCAGTAACGCAGTGCACGCAAAATGTCACTTTCTGTGCATTCGAAACAATCGGCAAGAGCATCAATGGATGAATTACCTGCGGTGTCGGCATGCTGGCAGAGCATAACCAGATACAAATATATTTTCACGAAATTGCCATTTGCAGATGGCATATGATTTTGAATAAATGAATTGGAAATCAAAGTGAGTCCGCAATTCGATGTTGTGGAAATTGTAAATCCCATAATAAAACTCATTCCCTTTCTCCATCAGGTATTTTTTACCTGTCAGCAAGGATGAGTATATCACAAAAGAAAAACAGATGCAAATTGCAAATGTGCATACATTTCATGTAGAATTTATCTGTTGATAATGTGCATAATGTTCATAACAAAACAACAAACAGACTATTCTGGTAGAAAGAGTGGGTCAATATGCCGAAATTACGTTGGTTGAGCTTGTCAAGTAAAAAATGCAATTTATTCACATTTTTTTGAACAAAAAATATCCACAACCGTATCTTTCGACTGAATGTTGATAAGGTTGTGGATAACGTTCATAACTTAGTTGTTCAAAAGATTTTCACCAATTTCTACTATGTTTCCGGCACCCATAGTTATCAACAGGTCGCCGTTGACTAAATTTTTTAAAATAAATTTTTCGATTTCGTCAAAACTGCGTAAATAGTGAACTTCCTTTCCGAGTTTTTCCAATTCTCTTGCAAGGTCAGCAGAAGAAATATCTCCGGGTCTTTTTCACGCGCCGCATAAATGTCTGCTAAGATTACTTTATCTGCCAGAGAAAGGGCAGAGGCAAAATCCTTTAAAAAGGCGCGGGTACGTGTGTAGGTGTGCGGTTGGAAGGCACACCACAACGTTTTGTGCGGATAATTTTTCGCTGCTGTGAGTGTTGCTCGGATTTCCGTCGGGTGATGAGCATAGTCATCAATAATGGTAAATCCGTTTTTCTCACCTTTGTATTCAAAGCGGCGGTCTGCGCCGTGGAATGTAGTCAATGCTTTCTGGACGGTGCCGTCATTAATACCGTAGAGAGGCTAACGCTAAGCAGGCAAGGGTATTGGAAATGTTGTGTCTGCCGACTACGGACAGATGGAAATGCCCTTTTGTTTCTCCCTGTACGACTGCGTCAAAGGTGCCGCATCCAAGGTCATTATAAGTGATGTTTTCAGCTGTAAAATCAGCGTCTTTATTTTCTAATCCGTATGTGATAACACGGCAGGAAAGTCCCTCTGTAATTTCTTCATAATTTTCAATATCCGCATTGATAATTAATGTACCATGCTCCGGAATCCGTTTCGCAAATAAATGGAAAGAGTGACGGATATCTGCCAGGTCATGGAAAAAGTCCATATGGTCTTCTTCTATATTAAGTATCATTCCCACAGTAGGAAAAAGTGAAGAAAACTATTCGTGTATTCACAAGCTTCCGTAATGAAATGCTTGGAGTGGCCGATGCGGATGTTGCCGCCGATTGCTTCTAAAATACCGCCGACGGAAATTGTCGGGTCAAGGTTTGCTGCCAAAAGATGTGGGAAGCAATCGAAGTGGTCGTTGTTTTTCCGTGTGTTCCTGCAATGGCAATGGCGGAAGAATAATTTTTCATTACCTGCCCAACCATAACTGCGCGCTCCATCAGCGGAAGATTTAATTTTTCAGCCGCCTGATATTCCGGATTGGTCTTTTTAACTGCTGCGGTATAGACAACCAAATCGATATCTTTTGTAATATTCTCTTCTTTTTGTCCATATACTACTTGTATGCCGAGAGATTCCAAATGTTTTGTGATTTTGCTTTCATGCCAGTCGGAACCGGTAATGGTAAAGCCCATGGAATGAAGCAGCTCGGCGAACCTGCTCATACTAATGCCGCCAATTCCAATAAAATGAATCTTTCCCGGATGTGTAAAGTCGATTTCGTACATAAATGACACCCTTCCTTCTATTATTTGGAAACAAAATTATGTTTCCTCAGATTCATTATATATAGACAGGGGAGAAAATACAAGGAAAAAAGGTGAATATGCTTAAGATTTTCATACGATATTTGTGCAAAATGTACAAAATCAAAGAATCATAAGAAAAAAAATTGTGAAAAATATTCACAAAACTTAAACAATGTGGTATACTTATTTTACAATATTAACAACAGGGGTGATAACATGATCAAAAAAAAGAAATGATAGCCATGTTACTTGCTGGGGGGCAAGGGTCAAGACTGGGGGTCTTGACTGCAAATGTAGCAAAACCTGCTGTTGCTTTTGGGGGAAAGTATCGAATCATTGATTTTCCGTTGAGTAATTGTATCAACTCGGAAGTCGATACCGTTGGAGTGCTGACACAGTATCAGCCGTTGAAGCTGAATACTCATATCGGCATTGAATTCCATGGGACCTTGACCGCAATATTGGGGGCGTGTCAATCCTGCCGCCGTATGAGAGAAGCACAAGCAGCGAGTGGTACACCGGAACCGCAAATGCGATTTACCAGAACTTGAATTATATGGAGTATTACAACCCGGATTATGTATTAATTCTTGGTGGTGACCATATTTACAAGATGGATTATCAGGTAATGCTTGATTTCCATAAGGCAAATCACGCGGACATTACGATGGCGACGATACCGGTGCCGATTGAAGAGGCAAGCCGGTTTGGTGTCTGTATTACAGATGATACCCATCGTATTTTGGAATTTGAGGAAAAACCGGAGCATCCACGCAGTAATCTGGCATCTATGGGAATTTACATATTCTCATGGTACCGGTGTTAAAAGAAGCCCTGATTCATTTGAAAGACCAGAAGGGCTGTGACTTTGGTAAACATATTTTACCTTACTGCCACGAAAGAGGCGACCGCATTTTTGCCTTTGAGTACAATGGATACTGGAAGGATGTTGGTACGCTTGGTTCGTACTGGGAATCAAATATGGAATTGATTGACTTGATTCCGGTATTTAACCTGTACGAAGAGTTTTGGAAGATCTACACAAGTAACGAATGGATTCGTCCACAGTATATTGCAGGAGATGCTGTGATTGACAAAGCCATTGTGGGTGACGGCTGTGAGATTTATGGAGAAGTCCATAGTTCTGTGATTGGTTCGGATGTTGTCATTGAGGAAGGCGCTGTAGTGCGTGATTCGATTATTATGAATTCTGCGAGAATTGGTAAAAATACCGTTCTTGACCGTGCAATTATTGCAGAGGGTTCGATAATTGGAGAAAATTGTGTGCTCGGTGCGGGCGAAGACGACATTCCAAACAAACTAAAGCCGGATGTCTATGCCTTTAACCTGGTTACAGTTGGCGAAAAACCGTGATTCCGGATGGCGTTACCATCGGTAAAAACACTGCCATAGCGGGTAAGACAACCATTGAAGATTACCCGGATAACACCTTAGCAGGTGGCGAAACTTTGATAAAGGCAGGTGACATGTAATGAGAGCGATAGGATTGATTTTAGCAGGTGGGTCCAGTACCCGCATGAAAGAACTGACAAAAAATCGTGCAACAGCGGCACTGCCGATTGCCGGTGGATACCGCAGCATCGATTTTGTACTTAGCAGCATGTCCAGTTCCCGGATTAACAAAGTTGGTGTCATTACGCAGTACAATTCAAAGTCGTTGACACAGCATTTGAACTCATCAAAATGGTGGGACTTTGGACGTAAAAAGGCGGTTTGTTTGTATTCACACCGACACAGACACATGACAATAGTTATTGGTACCGCGGAACCGCAGATGCCATTGCGCAAAACATTGATTTTCTGAAATCAAGTCATGAGCCGTATGTAATTATTGCATCCGGTGACTGTGTATACAAGATGGATATGAATAAACTTTTGGAATATCACATTGAGAAAAATGCTGATGTTACCATCGTGACGAAGGACTTGGGAACGGTAGATGACCCGAGCCGGTTTGGTGTCGTATCGGTTGACATCGAAGGCAGGGTGACCGAGTTTGAAGAGAAGCCGCTTGTGACTTCGAAAACGCTGGTTTCTACCGGAATCTATGTAATCCGCCGCAGACAGTTGATTGAGATGATTGAGCGTGCAGGAGCGGAAGATGGATTCGATTTGGTAAAGGATATTTTTATCCGTTACAAAGGAGTCAAGAAATTTTATGCCTATCCGTTGGACTCCTATTGGAGCAATGTAACAACGGTTGATTCTATTTTAAGACAAATATGGATTTCTTAGACCGCAAAACAAGAGAGTCTTTCTTTAATGAACACCCACAGATTGCATCAAGAATTGAGGATTTACCTCCGGCTAAATACAATGTTGGCGCAAAAGTTAAGAACAGCCTTGTGTCAAGTGGTTGTATCATCAATGGTGAGGTTGAAGATTCCGTTTTGTTTAAGGAAGTTTATATAGGCAACAATTGTACAATACGAAACTCGATAATTTTAAATGAAGTCTACATTGGGGATAACACTTATATTGAAAATTGTATCGTAGAGAGTCATGGAACCATTCGGGCAAATTCCAACTATGTCGGAAGTCCGGATGACGTTAAAATCATTCAGGAGAAGAATGAGCGTTATGTAATGTAGCGTACAGATGAAGGGAGGATACGATGCAGATAACAGATGTTCGCGTCCGGATTGTGGACGGGAATGCGAAAAATGAAAGCGGTTGCTTCAATTACTTTGGATGAGGCATTTGCCATTCATGATATTAAGGTAATTGAAGGAGAGCGGGGCTTATTTGTCGCAATGCCGAACAAGAAAATGCCAAATGGTGAATACCGTGATGTTGCACATCCGATTCATAGTGGTATGAGAGCGGTGTTAGAGGAAGCAATTCTTGGCGAATATTATAATGTGTTAAAAGCGTAAAACCAGAAAGGCAGGTTGGCTTTGGTCAGCTTGCCTTTTGTAGTGTAAGTTCGGCAGGTGTTTGCGGATGAAAGTATTTAGAGCAGGAGGTTAATTTGTGAAGAACATTTTCAAGGAACGAAAGATACATATTGCATGTGTGTGTTTGCTTTTGGTGATGCTGCTTGCCGGCTGTTCAAATTTGGAAACAGATAATCAAGAGACAGATTTATTTGACGTGTTAAATAGAGCTGATTCGGTTAAAATTGGCAATCATATTGTTGTTTATAATTCAGAGAGTGGAAATATTTATTATGGGGAAATGGTAAATGATAAGCCAAAGATAATCAAAAATATTGCGCTACCATACAAGAATGCAAATGTAAATCAAATAATTGCTAGTGACAATTGGATTTATGTTGTAGCAGAAGTAATGGCTAGTGAAAAAATAGCGGACATAAGAGTTATTTGCCGGTATGATTTGCAAATGAATTTAAAAGAAGTCAATCATACAATGTACCATAATATATATTATAAAGACGGTTATTTGTTTGGGTATGATGATGGCAATGAAGATTATGACCGTGTGTTTTTTTATCTCACGCCGCGTTATATTGAGGCAACACATTATGTTAAGGAAGAGAATTGGAAAAATCAATGGAATAAAATTTCTACGAAAAAAAGAAGGAGAAAGTCGGTTCTGTTGTTTTATATAGGCATGAAGATGATTTACGTCATGATGTGCCATATTTTTCTAATAATAAAACAATTCCTTTATTTTGTGGGAGAGAAATTTGTTCTTCGGAATAGAGCAGGATGGATACACAGCAGAACCATATACTTTCAGCAGAAAAAAACAGAACAAAATTTTGAAAGAGTTGAATTTGACGAATGAAAAAATTCGACATGAAGTATGTTACAGGATGGTGATAACATATATGGCTATTGCAATGTTTTTAAGGATGGCTGGGTTTATAACATGTATAAAGGAATTGATTTGAAAGATATAAAAAGGCATTCACTTTTTGCTATTATTTTAAAAGTAAGAAGTTTAAAATTTTGCAAACATTTACGAATGGAGAATTGCTTGGTTTGGCAAATTCAGAAGAAGTGATTTACCGAAAGGGAAATGCAATTTATACACAGGCTCTTTTGGATGCAAAAAGACACAGAAAATATTTAACTGCTCCCATTATGGAGAGATATATGCATGGCGAGATATAAAAAAGGAAGCGGCATAAGCCCGGTAAAAAATAGCTCTGGAAAATATTTTGAAGTGACGGAAAAAAATACTATATTATCGGATGAAGAAAAATTCGTAGTAAGTATAGAGTAAAGGGGGTATGAAGAAAATTTTTAAAGGACAAAAGATACATATTGCATGTGTGAGTTTGCTTTTGGTGATGCTGCTTGCCGGCTGTGATTTATTAAAGCCACCAATAGAATACGGAATTGAGTATGGGAGAAACTACATTAAGACACCTCATGGGACTGCATGGATTGGTGATACTTATGATGGGGTTAAACTCGTTGTGGGAAATGAAAAAAATGAACCGCTTCGAGAAACAGGGCTTTCTGAAGACCCATGGATGATAACAGCCAGCGAAAAGTATCTTTATGTACTTATTGAAAGAAGAGCATTAAAGTATTATTTGCTGAAATACGATTATTCGCTCGAAAAGAAGGCAGAATATGAAGTGCCTTACTCACAAGTTACTTACCGAAATGGATACCTGTTTGGCTATCTGGAGGAAAGGGTGCCGGATACAGTTGATTTGTTGGCATCGAAATGCCGGATTATCTGGTTGCTACACATTATGTTAAAGAAAAAAGACATGGAAAGAAGTGGAAAAAATTAAGGATAAAGAGATTGTTCGTTTGGACGGAATAACTCTATATCGGCAATGGAAGGACCCGGAGTGGTATAATAACTGCTATTTTTCTGATACGAAACCAATTCCGGATTACTTGGGTTCTACGCAGGATTTAATTTGTGAGGATGGTGACTGGCAGACGCTGGGACGAAAAACAAAGTGCATTTTTGTGAAGCACAAAAAGGAATTGGATAAAATTATAGGAAACTGCAAATATGGTAGGTTGGTATTTAATAAGTGTGGAAATGATATTTATGGAATTTCTTTTGATGCAAAGTAAGGCTTTTAATCGAGCGATTTCACTATCTCTTTGTGATAATGCCTCATCCTTTTCCTGAACTACCTTTTTAGCCGCTCAATTTCCTGTTCCTTGACTTCGTTCATGCTATCCACGTATTCTTCCACCGTACCCTCTGATAACAACATAGGCTCTACCTCCGCTATTCAAGAAAATTCCAATCGATTGAAACAGGATATTTGCTATGCAAATATAGTTTCAATCGGTGTTGGAAATTTCTTGCTTATATTAGTTTGAGCGGGCGCTTCCTGCGCCCGCTCTAGATGATAACTTCTCCTGCTGTGATAATTAGTTGTTTTCTTTTGCTGCAAGCAAGGCTTTTAATCGAGCGATTTCACTATCTCTTTGTGATAATGCCTCATCCTTTTCCTGAACTACCTTTTTAGCCGCTCAATTTCCTGTTCCTTGACTTCGTTCATACTATCCACGTATTCTTCCACCGTACTCTGATAACAACATAGGCTCTACCTCCGCTCGGTTTCGAATCAGAAACGAGCGCAAATGGTCTGCGTCAATACAATAGTCAACTGCTTTGTGTATTGCCTTTGCCAAGTCTCCGATTTCGTTATAAATTTCCCGTATTTTTGAGATTAGTATAACATAATCTTTTAGCGTTTTGCAACCATTTAATACATTTTCGTTCATACCATCATTGATGTTTAATACTTTTACAAAAAGTTCAAGACACGGCTCAACTTCTTGATTTTCAAAAGCGTCAGAGAGCTTTAAAATTTCAACTTCGGACGTTTTTCGATACCATTGTATAAAACAATACAGGCAGGTGTTGGGATTTTTACCAATCCATATTTTAAGATGTTTTCATTTCGCTGTTCGAGAATTACTTCATATTCTCTGGCTAGGTACAAAAGGCTCCGTAGTGGATAATTCAAGCAGACGGTGCTGCTGTGTTCAATTAAACACATTTCGTTGGTGTTAATAAGAAAAGCTACGTCATTTTTCATCTGAAGAAATAAAGCATTGTCTAAAGTAATAATTTCTAAATCATCTGGATTCTCGTAATGAGACATGTTCAGAGCATTGTATAAACTCAATAATTCTTTTTCTCGTTAAATATTCGGCAAAATACGCTGTCTTTGTAAGTGCGTACGCCGGGGCTATGTAAATTGTAAGAATGCTTTTTGGATGACTGTAAATTTTTCTCAATGTTCTTTTGCGTGTTCTCCATCCTATCGTCTCCCTCCACTGGCAGACAGGAGAAGCATCATTATGATTGGTATTATATAACACATGTAAGTATGTGTCAAGAGTTTTTAACTATTTGGCGAAATTTAATTGAAAATTCAACAACAAAGTGATAGCATTCTAAAAATTTGTACTCTACAATATAAGTAGGAGGTGTGAAGGTTGGAAATTGGTTCAATTATTATGAAAAAAAGGAAAGAACTTGGTATCACGCAGCAAGTATTGGCAAAAAAATTGCATGTGTCAAATCAGGCGGTATCAAAATGGGAAAATGGAGTTTCCCAAAGTTAAAGAAACTACCAAAAACTCACGCTTACATTACTTCCAATATGAAAATTGAAGATTTATTGGAGGTATCATTATGGCTCAGAACTTCACTTATACCCAATGCGGTGATTACTATATCCCTAACATCAAGTTGTCATATACAAGTACACAGGCCCTTGGAAAATATGGCAGAATGCGTAGAGCGTTTTGGAACAGAACAAACCAATGCTTTTTAACGACATGATTCTGACAGAGAGCCTGTTCCCGCATCTGCAGGGAAGTACAACAGACCTGTGAGAAGCGAATGGAGTTGTTGATGACGGATTTGTTGGGAAAGAATCCAGCACCAGACAAGGCAACACAGCAGCTTGCATGGGTAGCACATATGAATAGTTTGAAAGCACAGGCGGAAGAAAGTGTCCTCCGGGAACTGGTCTATGAGGGAGGACATCGTATGAAAATTCTTGAAGAATTTTGGTACGGCAATATTGAGCCTACCGACTACGATACTTCTTCCTGTAAAGAGTATAAGAAATTACAGGAACTGATTTGCTGGAATGAAGAAAAACTCCGAGTAGCTATGACGGACGAACAGAAAGCATTGTTCGAGAAATACACGGATTGTGTCCGAGAACATCAAACCATTACGGAGTGCCTGATATTCCAGAACAGCTTTAAGCTGGGTGCCAGAATGATGTTGGAAGTCATGGAAGAATAAAGAACATAGACGATTTGATGCCACCCGTAGGAACGATCCTTCGGGTGGTATTTTGTATCTATCAAAATGAAAAAATATTTTCCGCCTGTCCAAAATCGGTGTTTTCAATCGTTATTATAGTTAAACGAATATGATGGGGTGATATGTTGTCCGAGGAATTATTGAAACAGGTGGCTGAGGAATTTGCTCTTGCAATGAATGAGAGTTTACCGATACCGGAACAATGTCAGCATCAATTCTCCGAAGAGTTTGAGCGCAAAATGTAGCGTCTCCTGTCCGCTGTTCCAATCAATACGCAAATAGCAGTGGTTGTTCCTGAACTGAGTTACAACCAAACCTATGAATTGCAATGAAGGCTGGCCTATTGGGTCAGCCTGTACTCTGTGGATTCACAACTCTTGAATTGTGATTTTCACAATTCAAGAACTGTGAAAAATCACAATGTAATAATACTGATATTAATAATACTGATTATAGTGATACTGATCC
>VOFG01004342.1_pt1 | contig 46553 bp, 98 predicted proteins | sample 5384171 | NCBI WGS metagenome assembly VOFG01 (sample SAMN12384726, study PRJNA508395) | human gut metagenome | isolation source: healthy gut F | host: Homo sapiens
CTGGAGAACGATGTTTGCATTTGAAAACTGGGCATAGTGCACTGGAGATGGCTTCTTACCCAGCGGTTCATTCACCACATCGGCGGACTGCCGGACTTCTCCGCACTGAAATTCACGAAGTACAACCAGTATGAATCCCTCAGTCTTCCGATGAAGAAATACCTCTGGGATGCCGTCGTAGACTGCCAGTTCAATACCGAAGTAACCAACGTTATCTTTGAAATCAACGATGGAAAGAAAGTAGCAAAGCCATCGAGTGCAAGGTAAACGGCGTCGAGAAAGGCATCGTTCTCACCGAGAATGACCTCGTCTTCGTTACCAACGGAAGCTGTACAGAAGGCACGCTCTACGGCGATCAGAACCATGCACCGAACGGTGATGCAGAGGTCCGCACGAGCGGCTGCTGGAGCCTGTGGAAAAACATTGCAAAACAGGATCCGTCCTTCGGACATCCAGAGAAATTCTGCTCCGATACTCAAAAGACCAACTGGGAATCCGCAACAATTACCACTCTCGACAATAAGATCATTCCGTATATCACCAATATCTGCAAACGTGATCCGAGAACCGGAAAGGTTGTTACCGGCGGTATCGTAAGCTGCCAGGATTCCAAGTGGCTTTTGTTGGACCATCAACCGTCAGGGACAGTTCAAAGAGCAGGATAAAGATAAGGTATGCGTATGGGTTTACAGCCTGTTCACCGATGTACCTGGCGACTATGTGAAGAAACCGATGAAAGAGTGCACTGGTAAAGAGATCACCGAAGAGTGGCTGTACCACCTCGGCGTGCCGGTTGACCAGATTCCGGAGCTGGCAGAGAACAGCGCAGTCTGCGTACCGACCATGATGCCTTACATCACTGCATTCTTTATGCCAAGAGCCAAAGGCGACAGACCGGACGTAATCCCGGATGGCTGCGTCAACTTCGCATTCCTTGGCCAGTTCGCTGAGACACCAAGAGACACTATATTTACTACAGAATATTCTGTTCGTACCGCAATGGAAGCTGTATACGGACTCATGGGCGTAGACCGTGGCGTGCCGGAAGTATGGGGCAGCGTTTACGATATCCGCGACCTGCTGGACAGCTCCGTGAAACTGATGGATGGCAGATCCCTCTTGAAATCGAGCTTCCTGGACCGCTGAATCTGGTGAAAAAACCTCTGCTGAAACTGGTAGATGGAAATGTAGTTGGAGATCTCTTAAAAGAGCATGGAATTATCAAAGAGGATATGGTGAAATAAGAAATAGAAAATAAGTAAAAGAAATGCAATAAGACCTGCGCTTTCAAACGGCGCAGGTCTTATTGCGTTGCTATGGCGTATGCTCTCAAACAATTAAGCAGATTTCTTCGTGAAAAACAGTGCGGCACAGACGGCGGCGATGCCTCCAGCGAGCTTTGCAACGAGAAGCGGCACGACAAAATCAGGATCGGTGCCGAACGTAAATCCCATATGTGCGGCGATGGTCGATGCGGCGGAGACGAGGAAAGCTGCGTTTACAATCTTTCCGCGCTCGTCCATTTTTTCCATCATTGTGATCGCCGGAACAGGGCTGACAATGCCCATCAGAAGGCCGGCGGCACTGCTGTCGTTCATGCCGGTTTTCTTCCAATAAAAGAGAGCGGCTTTTGAGCACCCGCTGTAAAAAGCTCCGCCGTCGGAAGGCTGCCGAGCAGTACAATGCCGATAGACGAGACAACCGCCATCGCGTCCTCCAGCGGCGCAAGGTCCGGGAGCAGCGAAAAGCCGGTCATATAGCAGAACGCGCCCGCGATGAGGCCGATCGTCGTCAGAAGCCGGATCACATCTGCAAATACCGTGAACGCGCGCACGGTCTGTTCCGGAAAACGCCAGATGCCGAACATCAGCAGAAAGCAGAAGAGGAGCACCGGGAGCGACTGAAGTACGATCTGCAGAAAAAGAGAGCCCTGAGAGCAGTCCGCCGACGATCATCGTGACGGGAAGCGTGCCCGTGCCGATCAGCATGCCGCGGGAGAAAAGAGGCGGTCGCCGCTTTTTCAGCATTCCCATGCCGACCGGAATCGTAAAGGTGATGGTACAGCCAAGCGTCGCCGCAATCACAAGTCCTGCGTAGCGCACCATCTCCTGCGATGCCGAAAGCTCTCCGGCGAGCTGGTAGCCGCCCATGTCAATGGCGAGAATGCCGGCGAGAAGTCCCGCATCCAGCCCCCAAAAAAGTTTCAGATGGGAACGAGGGCGAAACGGAGAAAGCGGGAGAGCAGCGGGGTGAGGCAGATGATGCCCGACATGGAAAGTGCCGTCGGTCCAAGCAGCGTAAAGCCCTCCTCAAACCGTTTTCCAAGTCCGAAGCGATTGCCAGCGATCCGGTCGACACCGCCGAGTACCGCGCCGACTGCCATGATCCACATAATAATCTGATTCATAAAAAGAGAACCTTTCTAAATAAGTATTTTGTCTTTATATCTGTTCTTCAAATGCAATTTCATTTTTCAGCAGAAACTGGCGGACTTCCTCATCGAAGACGCGGTCGAGCGACTTGTCCATCGTAAAGATTTTGAGGGAAGTTCCGGTGGTAAGTAAGAGTTTTCCGTCCTTATACTGAAAATTCAGAAAGCATCCAAACACGTTCTCTATTTCCAGCGGCAGCGCATGGTCCGCGATCATTTTTTCGCACGCCGCCTGCGGAAGCTGAAACACAAATTTGAACTGCAGGGGTGTCCGTTTTCCTTTGATGACGGAATAGCAGAACGATTTCACATCTTTCCAGAGAAGCCGCGTCCGCCCTTTTTCTTTTAAGAGCTGCGCGTCATCGGGATCGAAAAGTCCGTGTGAAGACTGCCGTCGATGGAGAACGTCGTAAACGTTGTGATCGACGCCTCGGAGACGGGAAAGCGGTCAAATGTCTCGAGACGGAGCAGAGTGTTCATAAAATTCTTTAACTGTGTAATCTGCAGGATAATCATCCGTAGTTAAAACCAGCCTTTCTTTTTAAAATACCAAATTTCAACAGCAACAATGAGAATACAGACGCCGATCAGGATGAAGTACGCATACGGGGCAGAAAGCTCAGGCATATGCGTAAAATTCATGCCGTACCAGCCGGCGATCAGGGAAAGCGGGAAAAGATCGTCGAGACGACCGTCAGAATCCGCATCGTATCGTTCTGACGCAGGTCGATCTGCGCCTGCTGCATCTCGCGGATCTGCAGGGCGTACTCCCGCAGCATCTGGGGTGGTCGTACAAACGGTCCACGCGGTTTCCAAGGCGCGAAAACTGACGGGCGCATTCCGGGGAAGAAAGTGATTTTCGTCCTCGGAGAGTATTTCGCACATGTCGAGAAGCTGCTGGTAATAGGCATGGAACACGAGCAGCTCCCGACGGATCGTGATCAGGGTCCGCTGCAGCTCTTTTGGCAGAGTGTCGAGAAGAGACTCTTCGATTGTCGCGAGGCGCTTCTCAAAATTCTGCAGATAGAGCATATCCTCCTGGATCAGCGATTCCAGAAACGAGAAAACAGGTGGAAGACATCGGAAGTATCGAGCGGTTCTTCCGGGAAGAGGAGGCTCTGCAAAGCCGGAAGTGTCTGTTCGTCGGCTGCCAGAATAAGCTGCCCCGGTCGAGATAAAACGCAAGCGAGAATGCAAGGTGAAGCGGATGCGTCTTGTCCGGGACGGCAAGCGATCCGACCAGGCAGTCAGGCAGCAGCTCTGCGCGGCAGTATTCGATGCGCTCCGGCTGCAGACTGCGCCGGAAAAGAGAAAATCCGGGCAGCGCCGCGCAGGTTTTGGAAGCTTCCGAAAACGAAAGCAGGGAAAGCCGGACCGAATCCGAAAAAGTCCATTCCATACGTACCACCTCCTGAAAATAAGCAATGGAAAAATATCCATAAACAAAAAAGCCGTATGACCGTAGTATACCGCAAAAAGGGGAGTGCGACAAGAAAAGGAAAAAACTTTTAACGGAAAAACTTTTATTGGGAAAAACTTTTTGCAATGGAGCACTAAGTGTGTTATGATAAAATGTAGTTATCAAAACTACATGACAAAATATCAAAAATTCACTGTGTCGAATTCGTCCCTAGTTCAGGAAGGTTTGAAAAAGAGCGGTGATTGGAAATACGAAACGTCCGCAGTGAGAAAAAGCGGAATCAAGTTTGGAGGGACAAAATATATGAGTTTTCACATTGTTGCAGACAGCTGCTGTGAACTGACAGCAGATATGAAAAAAAAGAGGAAATATTGAAATTGCACCGCTGACACTGGAAGTCGGTGGTGAATCCATTCTGGATGACGAAACATTTGATCAGAAGTCATTCCTAAGAAAAGTGGCGGAGTGCCCGGAATGCCCAAAATCCGCATGCCCGTCTCCGGAGTATTTCCGCACGGCATTTCTGAACGGGGCAAAGCACTGCTATGTGGTAACGCTTTCCGCACAGCTCAGCGGATCCTATAACAGTGCAGTGCTTGGAGCCAACCTGGCACAGGAAGAAGATGAGGATCTGAAAATTCATGTGTTTAATTCCAGAAGTGCATCCATCGGTGAGACACTGATTGTGAAAAAATCGTGGAGTGTGAAGAAGCCGGTATGAGCTTTGAACGTGTAGTTGAGACAGTAGAACTCTACATCAGCACACAGCATACCTATTTTGTGCTGGAAAATCTCGAAACGTTGCGGAAAAACGGGCGCCTTTCCAAAACAAAAGCACTTGTTGCATCCGCGCTTAAGATCAAACCGGTTATGGGAGCCACATCGGAGGGCGATATCGTACAGCTCGATCAGGCGCGCGGCATCAACAAAGCACTGATGAAAATGGTCGATGCCATTGTAAATGACGCACAGCATGTAGAAAACAAAACGCTTGCCATCTCTCATTGCAACTGCCCGGAGCGCGCCGAGATGGTAAAAAGAAGCCCTTCTGGAGCGCCTTGCGGTACAGGATGTCTTCGTACTCGATACCCAGGGCGTCAGCAGTATGTATGCAAATGACGGCGGAATTATCATTGCATTATAACTTTTCTTTCTTCCCTTTTGTTGAAAATGTAGTATAATTTTCAACATGTTTGAAAGTGCCGCCGAGCACTTTTTAGAAATCAAAGGAGAAGTAGAACCATGAGTCAGGAAAAGTTGACCGCTATAAAAAGGAAAAAGCGAACCGTGAGAAAATCATGAGACGTGAAAGATGGATCACGAGACTGGAAGTTACCGCTTTCGTTGTTGTTCTGGCTACCCTGATCGGCTGGTTCTCCGTTGCTGTTTACCAGAACTCGGTAGCAGAGAAAAAGGCGAACCGCACGACAGAAACCACAACGATGAACGTGACGGATATTCAGAATTATCTGAGCGAGACTAACACATCCAGCGACAGCAGTGCAGATGACACCAGCGACAGCTCTGATGCTTCCGATACATCTTCGGACAGCACAGCAGATACGGCAAGTGACAGCACAGCAGATTCCATCAGCGAAAGTACAGCGGAATAAGCAGAATTGTTAAAGAAAGTAAAAGCGCTTACCACAGACGGGAAAATCCCGGAGTGATAAGCGCTTTTGTTATAGAGATTTATAGCAAAACCCGAAAATAATGCAAAAAATTCAGCACCGCAGAGCGTGAATTGTTGCGTCACAGATTTTCGTCGTACCCCGGTACGCCTTCAAATCTGTTCCTTGCAATTCGCGCTCTGCAGCACTGCCTTTTTGCATTATTTTCGGGTCTTGCTATAGAAAAAACTATGAGAAACACGCTCCGCGAGTTTCTCAAGTTATCGCGGCAGTCGCCAAGGTCTCGTGCAGGCATGGATTTTGGCTCATTGCCCGCGTAAATTAAAAAACCGGAGGACATACATCCCCGGCCTTTCGCTTATGGTTAATTAGCATTTAACAACGTTGGAAGCCTGCATTCCGCGAGCACCCTCGGTAAGATCGTAAGTAACCGCCTGACCTTCGTCAAGAGTTTTAAATCCTTCACCCTGGATAGCGGAGAAATGTACGAATACATCGTTTCCGTCTTCGCCTGTGATGAAGCCATAGCCCTTCTCTGCGTTAAACCATTTCACTGTTCCCTTGTTCATTGTGAGTTACCTCCATAAAATTAAAAAAATAAGCATGATGTGGGAATGCATATGTTCCCCATAAGCGAGTGAACTTTTTGGTAAAAAAATTCACTAGCTATTACAGATTATATTGAAGGTGAATGCTAATATAATCTCTAATAGCTAGTGACCACGTATTACATCTCAACATCTTCTCGATTGAGACTATTATAATCTTGCAAATCAAAAAAAAAAGTCAAGAAAAAAACTCTTTATTTCAGGAAAGATTTCGTGTATTATAAAAAGGAATAAATGGTCGGACGACGGCCAGAAGAAAAGAAAGGATCAGAGAACGTAAGATGAGTATCTTAATCAAAAATGGACAGGTCATCGACCCGGCCACCCAAAAAGACGAAATCAGTGATGTTCTGATCGAAAACGGCGTTATTACACGGGTTGAAAAAGGAATCCGCGTAAAAGATGCGCAGGTAATAGATGCAAAAGGCTGCTATGTAATGCCTGGCATCATCGATATGCATGTACATCTCCGCGACCCAGGGCAGACATATAAAGAAGATATTGAAAGCGGTTCGAAAGCAGCAGCAAAGGAGGCGTGACAACGCTGGTAGCGATGCCGAATACAAAACCGGTCATCGACAGCCCAGACCGCGTCAACTATGTAACGATCAAAGCAGACCGTTTTTCTCCGATTAATGTACTCGCAGGCAGGCGCCATCACAGTAGGACAGAAGGGTGAAGAGCTCGCCGATATCGAGGGCATGGCAAAAGCCGGCATCCCGGCGATCAGCGAGGACGGAAAATCCGTTATGAACGCGCTGCTCTACAAAGAGGCCATGGAGATTGCCGCAGAGAAAACATTCCGGTGCTGGCTCACTGCGAGGACAAGAACCTCGTAAACGGCGGCTGCATGAATGAGGATGCAAACTCGAGAGAGTGGCATCTGCCGGGCATCACAAACTCCGTAGAGAACACGATTGTTGCAAGAGATATCGTACTTGCCGCAGAGACAGGTGCACACCTGCATCTGTGCCACTGCTCGACCAAAGAGAGCGTGGATATGGTGCGTGAGGCGAGAAAGGCCGGCGTTTCGATTTCCGCCGAGGTCTGCCCGCATCACTTTACCCTCTGCAGCGACGACATCGTAAAGGGCGACACCAACTACAAGATGAATCCGCCGCTCCGTACGAAAGAGGATCTCGAGGCACTGCGCCAGGGTCTGAAAGACGATGTCTTCGATGTCATCAGCACCGATCATGCACCGCATGCGCTGGCCGAGAAACAGGAGTCCTTCAAGAAAGCTCCGTTCGGCATCGTCGGACTGGAGACGAGCGTGGCTCTTACCATCACCGAACTTGTGGACACCGAGATCATCACCCCGATGCAGATGGCGGAGAAGATGAGCTACAATCCGGCAAAATCCTGCACCTGGACAAGAAAGGTTCTCTTGCACCTGGCATGGACGCCGATGTGGTTGTCATCGATCCGGAAGCAGAGTATGTGATCGATCCGAAGGAGTTTGTTTCAAGGGCAAAAACACTCCGTTCGGCGGCAAGAAAGTCAAAGGAAAAGTTATGGCTACCGTATGCGGCGGCAAGATTGTATACGAAGCTGAGTAATTTCTATAAGAAAAGAAAGAAGAGGGAGAGTAAGCAGATGATTAACAAACTGATTGCAAACATTAAAAAACAAATGCACCGATCGTCGTAGGTCTGGACCCGATGCTGAACTATGTGCCGGAGCACGTACAGAAAAGGCATTTGCCGAGTACGGAGAGACACTCGAAGGAGCTGCAGAGGCCGTTTGGCAGTTCAATAAAGCGATTGTCGACGCAACATACGATCTGATTCCGGCTGTAAAACCGCAGATTGCCATGTATGAGCAGTTTGGCGTTCCGGGAATGGCAGCGTATGAGAAGACCGTTTCCTACTGCCAGGAAAAGGGTCTCGTTGTCATCGGCGATATCAAACGTGGTGATATCGGTTCTACTTCTGAGGCGTATGCAGTCGGCCACCTCGGCCACGTGCAGGTGGGAAGCAAATCCTACGCCGGATTCCATGAGGATTTTGCAACTGTCAATCCGTATCTTGGATCTGACGGCGTAAAACCGTTCATCAAGGTCTGCAAAGAGGAGAAAAAGGTATCTTTGTTCTGGTAAAAACCTCGAACCCGTCCAGCGGCGAGTTCCAGGACCGCATCATCGACGGACGTCCGCTGTATGAGTGGGTCGGCGAGCAGGTTGCCGCGTGGGGCGAGGAGCACATGGGCGATGATTACAGCTATGTGGGAGCTGTTGTCGGCGCTACATATCCGGAGATGGGCAAGGTGCTGCGTAAGGTAATGCCGAAATCCTACATCCTGGTACCGGGCTACGGTGCACAGGGCGGAAAAAGGAAAAGACCTCGTTCACTTCTTCAATGAGGACGGACTGGGTGCAATCGTAAACTCTTCGAGAGGTATTATCGCTGCTTACAAACAGGAAAAAATATGCCGAGTTTGGCACTGAGAACTTTGCGGATGCTTCGAGAGCAGCTGTAAAGGATATGGTTGAGGATATCAGCGGGGCGCTTGCTGCTGCAAAATAAGAATACAGGGTGAAAAGCTCAGAAGGTCTGCCGGGTAGACGTTATGTCCGCCGGAGGATATTTTGGGCTTTTCACCGATTCAAGAAAATAAAAGGAGTGTTCAGCTTATGAAAATCAAGGAATGCTGTACTGTGGAAAGTCAGGAGTGCATTGCAAAAGGAATTTACAGCATGTGGATTTCCACGAAAGTGATTGCGAAAGAGGCGAAGGCCGGCCAGTTTATTTCTCTGTTTTCGAAGGACGGCAGCCGTCTTCTGCCGCGTCCGATTTCTCTTTGTGAGATCGACCGAGAGGGAGGAAGACTTCGGATTGTCTACCGTGTGGCAGGTGCAGGAACGGAGGAGTTTTCGCATCTGAAAGCGGGGATGAGGTTGATATTTTAGGACCGCTTGGAAATGGATTCCCCGATCGAGGAAGGTAAGGAAAAACGTGTGATGCTGATGGGTGGCGGTATCGGTGTTCCGCCGATGCTGCAGACAGCGAAGGATCTTGGAACGGACACGATCATCTGCTGTGGTTACCGCGATGAGTTGTTCTTAAATGAGGAGTTTGCTGCGGCAGGCGATCTTCATATTGCAACGGAGGACGGAAGTGCCGGTGTGAAGGGCAATGTGATGGATGCGGTGCGCGAGGATCATCTGGAAACAGATGTAATTTTGCCTGCGGTCCGGCTCCGATGCTGCGTGCGATTAAGGCGTACGGTCTGGAAAAGGAATTCCATGCTGGATTTCGATGGAAGAAGATGGCGTGCGGCGTTGGCGCATGTCTTGCGTGTGTCTGCCAGTCGACTGAGGTGGATGGTCATTCACATGTGCACAACAAGCGGATCTGCAAGGACGGACCGGTCTTTTTAAGTACGGAAATTGAGCTGTAAGTGACGCGAGGAGGGAAAAAGCGATGAAGACAAGTGTGAATCTGGCGGGTGTGGAACTGAAGAATCCGGTTATGACGGCATCTGGTACGTTTGGCTCCGGCGCGGAGTACAGTGAGTTTGTGGATTTGAAGGAGCTTGGCGCGGTTGTGACGAAGGGTGTTGCGAATGTGCCGTGGCCGGGGAATCCACGACGCCGCGTATTGCGGAGGTTTACGGCGGAATGCTGAATGCGATCGGACTGCAGAATCCCTGGTATTGATGTGTTCTGTGAGAGGGATATTCCGTTTTTGAAACAGTTTGACACGAAGATTGTGGTGAATGTGTGTGGACGGACGACGGAGGATTACTGTGAGGTTGTGGAGCGATTGACTTCGGAGCCGGTGGATCTGCTGGAGATTAATATTTCGTGCCCGAATGTGAAGGAGGGCGGTATTGCGTTTGGACAGGATCCGAAGGCGGTGGAGGCGATCACCAGAGAAGTTAAAAAATATGCGAAGCAGCCGATTATTATGAAATTGAGCCCGAATGTGACGGATATTACGGAGATGGCGCGGGCTGCGGAAGCCGGCGGGGGCGGATGTGCTGTCGCTGATCAATACGCTTACTGGGATGAAGATTGATATTGAACGGCAGAAGTTTGCGATTGCGAATAAGACTGGCGGTATGTCGGGGCCGGCGGTGAAGCCGATTGCGGTGCGGATGGTGTATCAGGTGGCGCAGGCAGTGAAAGTGCCGATTATTGGTATGGGCGGTATTGCGTCGGCGGAGGATGCGCTGGAGTTTATTCTGGCGGGGGGCTACGGCGGTTTTCGATTGGGACGGCGAATTTCTTTAATCCGTATGCGACTGTTGAAACGGTTCGCGGTATCGAAGAGTATATGAGAAGGCATAAGGTTGACGATATTAATTCGCTGATCGGGGCGGTGAGATAAGACGGACGGCCTCGAGCGGCTTCGCATCTGCGGTGCGGCGGGCGAGAAAAAGAGGGCGGAACTGTGGCTCAAGAATAGGAAACGGGAAGCATCCCATTTTCCTGCACCTGTTCGGGCTCACAGTTTCTGCCCTCTTTTCTATGCCCGCCACGGCAGGCGCAAATTCCAGTGAGGTCTGGTTGTGTGGAGCTGAAACAAGTAGGTCTGGATCCGCAGGGGCGGATCGGCGTGAGAGTGTTGTGGTGGGTGCATAGTATATAGAAAATGGAAGGTGGTATGTGAGATGAAGTATGGGATCATTAAAGTGAAGCGGGCGTTTTTGTATAAGGAGAATGGGGTTGATGTGGTGGATGAGGTGTTTTTTGGATGGAGCGTGATGTGGGAAGATAGGGGAGTGGATTGAGGTTTGGACGCATTATGGGTATCGGGGGTAGATGGAGAGGAATTTGATTGAGGAGAAAAAGCAGGGAGTGGATGGAGGAGAGGGAAAAGGCAGGGAATACGTATGTGGTGACACGCGGGTTTGCGGATGTGATGAGAGGAGCGCGGGTGCAGGCGCGGATGTTGGAGACGCTGGGACGGGGGTGTTTTGTGGAGAAAAATGGAGGAGACGGAGAATGGGTATTGCAGGGTGAAGCTGGCGAATGAGATCAGTGGGTTTGTGCCGGAGGTGGCATTAAGAAAAAGACTGGATTCGGATCGGTTTTTTGTGGGGAAAATCGGAAGAGAGGTTTTTGTGGAGCAGGGGATTCCGGAGGGGGGGTCGGAAGAGAAGTTTCGGAGGAAGGTTGTGGAGTGTGCGAAGGGGTATCTTGGATGCCAGTACCGGTGGGGCGGGAAGGCGGCGGATGGGATTGACTGTTCGGGGTGTGGTGTTTATGGTGTATTTGATGAATGGGGTTTTGATTTGGCGGGATGCTGATATCAGGGAAGGGTATCCGATGAAAGCGATCTGGAGAGAAGGGGAGGAGATGTGTCTGGTGGAGGAACGGGCGAAGGCCGGGGATCTGCTGTTCTGGAGAGGGCATGTGGGGATGTATCTGGGGGACGGCAGGTATCTGCACTGTATGGGGCATGAGAGGGTGTTTGGGTGCAGGGTGAATAGTCTGCGGAGAGGGGATGAGGATTTTCGAAAGGATCTGGCGGAGGCGCTGAAAGTGGTTGGGAGTGTTTTTTCGTGAAATGTAAAATTAAATGTGATTGTGTGCGGGGAAATTTGACAGATTTTTCTTAGTGGGAGGCTAAAGATCAACTGACGTGGCTTTACAACTGGAATTATCTGGAAGTGGAAAGCTGGAGGAAAAAGAGCGATGTACCGTGAAAACAGGCATCGCGGGCGGCACGGGAGTAAATAAGACATATATAATTGACATCAGGAAATATCATTTTTGTATTGGAAATCCCTGAAAAAGTTTGTTATAATAATAACAAAGTCGAAAACAAAAAGACAAAAGGCGGCCCAAACAGAGAGCAGGAAAAACAGAAATTTGCTGATCTGATCTGCCGGAGCTGTCCATCAGAAGCAAAACAAGAAAGGGGTTCTGAACAATGGCAAGATTTACATTACCACGCGATTTGTATCACGGAAAAGGTGCTTTAGAGGCACTGAAAACATTTGAAAGAAAACGTGCAATCGTCTGTGTTGGCGGCGGCTCCATGAAACGTTTCGGTTTCCTGGATCGCGCAGTAGACTACCTGAAAGAAGCCGGCATGGAAGTACAGCTTTTTTGAGGGAATCGAGTCTGACCCGTCAGTCGAGACTGTTATGCGCGGAGCAAAAGCGATGGAAGAGTTCCAGCCGGACTGGATCGTAGCGATGGGCGGCGGATCCCCGATCGATGCAGCAAAAGCGATGTGGATCAAATACGAGTACCCGGATATCACGTTCGAAGAAATGTGCAAGGTATTCGGAATGCCGGAAACTCCGCAGAAAAGCTCATTTCTGTGCAATTTCTTCTACATCCGGAACAGCAACCGAGGTAACCGCGTTCGCAGTTATCACAGACTATGAAAAAGGTATCAAATACCCGCTGGCAGACTTCGAAATCACGCCGGACGTTGCAATCGTAGATCCGGATCTGGCAGAGACGATGCCGCAAAAGTTAGTTGCTCACACCGGTATGGACGCTATGACCCATGCAATCGAGGCATACGTTTCCACAGCGAACTGTGACTTCACCGATCCGCTGGCACTGTATGCAATCAAGATGATTCAGGCAGGCTTGGTAGATTCCTACAACGGAGATATGGCAAAACGTGACAGCATGCACAACGCACAGTGTCTGGCTGGTATGGCATTTTCCAATGCACTTCCTTGGTATTGTACATTCCATGGCACATAAGACAGGTGCAGCGTTTGCGGATTATGGCGCACACATCATCCACGGCGCAGCAAACGCTATGTACCTGCCGAAGGTTATCGCGTTCAACGCAAAAGACGAGACTGCAGCAAAACGTTATGCAGTGATCGCTGACGAGATGAAACTTTGGCGGCGAGACAACGGAAGAGAAAGTAAAACTCCTCATTGACTATCTGCGCGGCATGAACGACAAACTGAACATTCCGCACTGCATCAAGAACTACGGAAAAGACAGCTATCCGACCGAGCAGGGCTTCGTTCCGGAAGACGTATTCTGGATAGACTGCACGACATCGCTGTAAACGCCATCGCCGATGCATGCACCGGATCCAACCCGAGACAGCCATCTGTTGAAGAGATGGAAAAACTGCTGAAATGCTGCTACTATGATACAGAAGTAGATTTCTAAAAAGAAAACATATCAAAATCCCTCCGTTCTCTGGGCGGAGGGATTTTTTGCGTCAGAGAATGAAATTTATTTGTGTGGATTTTATGTTTTTTATGCGAAATCCTGTGTCTGGACTGGAAAAACAGAGGCGTTTATGGTAGTATAGAAAAGAATAGAAGTAAAAACGGGCGGCATGCGAAAAAAGATGCCTTCCCCTGAAAATATGGAGGAAAATAAGATGGAACAGTATAAGAAAGAGTTCATTGAATTCATGGTCGAGAGCCAGGTATTAAAATTTGAGAGTTCACCCTGAAAAGCGGAAGAAAATCCCCGTTCTTTATGAATGCAGGCGCTTACGTAACCGGCAGCCAGTTAAAACGTCTCGGCGAGTATTACGCAAAAGCAATCCATGACAACTACGGGCTGGATTTTGACGTTCTGTTTGGACCGGCCTACAGAGGAATCCCGCTCAGCGTTGTAACAGCAATTGCGATTCATGATCTCTACGGTGTAGAAGTACGCTACTGCTCCAACCGGAAGGGAAGCCAAAGACCACGGTGGGAGATGCAGGACTGCTGCTTGGAAGCAAGCTCAAAGACGGTGACCGCGTTGTCATTATTGAGGATGTAACCACTTCCGAAAATCCATCGAGGAGACCTTCCCGATCATCCAGGCACAGGGCAATGTGGAGATCAAAGGACTGATGGTATCCTTAAATCGCATGGAGCGCGGAAAGGCGATAAGAGCGCACTCGAGGAAATCCAGGAAACCTATGGCTTCCCGGCAAATGCCATTGTAACCATGGAGGACGTTATCACGTATCTGTACAACCGTCCATGCCAGGGCAAAATTCAGATCGATGACAAGATGAAGGCTGCCATTGATGCATATTATGAGGAGTACGGCGTGAAATAAGATGCGGTACACCGGAGAAAGGGAGTTTTGCGCTATGAATGAAAAAGATTTATAAAACCATGGGACGTGTCGGCGGCGGAAATATCGCTATGGGCGCCGTACTGGTTGTTGTTGGCGTGGCAACCGGTGTTCTGATGATCGTAAGCGGGGCAGGCCTGCTGAAACGACGCGGGGAAATCATGTTCTAAAAGCGCCTTTCAAAAAGAAAAAAATGCCGGGATATTTCGGAAGCGCGTGCGCCGATGAGGTATGCCGGCGTTTCTGATAGCAGAGGGGAGAACAACGCAGAAAGGGGAAACGAAGATGAAGCAGGAGACGAAAGCCAGAATCCGCGTTGTGGGACGGATTTTATTTCTGGTGTATCTTCTTGCGCTCGTTTATTTTCTGTTTTTGCAGAAGAATACGGGAGAAGAAACTTTTTGAACTGGATTACCGTTACAATCTGGTGCCGTTTCAGGAAATCAGACGGTTCTGGATTTACCGCGAAAAGGTGGGATTCCTTGCCGCATTTTTAAATCTGGCGGGCAATGTGATCGGTTTTCTGCCGTTCGGCTTTATCGTTCCGGTGATGCACAAAAAAATGGAGAGTTTCTGGAAAGTATCGCTTCTTGGTTTTATGTTCAGCCTCTGCGTGGAGACGATTCAGCTCATCACGAAGGTGGGCTGCTTTGATGTAGATGATCTGATGCTGAATACGCTTGGAGCCATGATCGGCTGCGGCGCATTCCTGATCTGCAATAAATTCAGGAGATGGAAATATGGCGAGGAAGAAGTATAATTACAATTTTGTCCGGAAGCCGTCGGAAGGCGGAAAGGAAGCTCTATATGGCAGGTGCTTCGGTCTTTCTGTTTCTGCTGGCTTCGGTCGTATCGTTTGCATTCCGCGGAAACGGAGGCATTTTTCTCGGAGCAGCGGGACTGTTCTCATTCCTTCTGTCGGGATACGGCTTCTATGTGGGAATGAAGAGCTTTAAAGAAGAACAGGTCAGCCACAGAATGTCGGTTCTCGGCTCGATTACGAGCGGCGGCATGCTGGTCGCATGGCTGGCACTGTTTCTGATCGGTGTGAGATAAATGTACTCTCGTAAAATCAAGCACAGAAAGACTCCGGGAGTACATATAAAAGAAAAGGGGAAAAAGATGGATCGCGAACGTTTTGAAAAACAGCTGAATTTTATTCTGGAGATTGATAAAGAAAAACAGATCCTGCGCCAGACGCACATCCGCGGCTATTCGCGCCAGGAGGACGACGCGGAGCACGCATGGCACATGGCGGTGATGGCATTTCTGCTGCAGGAATATTCGAATGAGAAAATCGACATCGGCAGAACGGTGCTCATGCTGCTGATCCACGACCTCGTGGAGATTGATGCAGGCGACACGTATGCGTACGACGCGGAGGCAAACAAAACAAAAGACGAGAGAGAACACAAAGCGGCCGAGCGCATCTACGGCCTGCTGCCGGAGGATCAGGGAAAAATGCTGATGGATCTCTGGCTCGAGTTCGAAGCGTATGAGACACCGGAAGCGCGCTTTGCCCATGTGATGGACAATTTCCAGCCGCTGCTTTTAAATCATGAGAACGATGGAAAAGACTGGACCAGCCACAATGTGCGGATTTCCCAGCCGTTAAAACGAAACGAGAAGACGGCGACCGGCTCCGAGGGAGATCTGGAGTTATATGGAAGAGATTCTCGAACAGAGTATCCGGGATGGAAAAATTATTGACGACCGGGAAGAAAACAGGAATAAGTTAAGAAGAATGAGGGGGGCAGATCTGCCCCTCGTAACAGTTAAAGAGAAACAGAAAGGGATTTTTTTATGACGGATGAATTATTAAACGAGCGGTATGCGCTTGCAATTGAGCGGATCCGCCAGATTCCGGCGGAAAAGCGTTCCGCAGCCGTACCGCGATTTTTTTGCACAGATGGCACAGTACCTCTGCAAAATGGACCAGATCCGAGCAGAATCGCAGAAGGATATCTAAAAACAGCATCCGAGGAAGAGCTGGCTGTTTTTAACCGCGAGCCGTATGAAGATGTGATCGGGGAGCGGTATGAGACCTCCTACGGAAACCCGGCGTTTGCCGTGCGGGCACCTCTTGTGAAACGCATGGAAGGAGCCTCTGCCTGTACCGGGAGCTGGGAAATGCTGTTGTCTGGGTCTATGAGGACCGCCTGCTGGAGCTGACTGCGGCGATGGAGCTGTATCTCGAGTTGTATGCGATGTTCGAGGAGGAGACGCTGCCGTCCGCGCAGTATGTAAAAGAGAGCATTTACTGGTATGTGAGCGATTATGCCGAGGAGCGCCAGGAATACCAGGTGCGCGAAATCGTCGACCCGTCGCTGCACTTTGTGAAGGATATTGTGATGGAATCTGATCTGACGGATCTGCGGTATCTGTACCAGTACGGCGAATATATCACCGAAAATGAGAAGGGTACAGCCCGCTTTTTAAATACGTTCAGCCAGGAAGAAATCGACGCGATGGCACGCACCTACACAGAAGGCTTCCGCAAGTGCTTTCTCGTGGCGCGAAAAGATCTGTCGAAAAGAAGACAGTCAGCATCCGCTTCCACATCGGTTTTGAGCGCATGATCCGTGCGGCAATATTACAGTTCCGCGAGATGGGACTCGAGCCGGTGATTTCGCGGTGCGCGGAGAACGGGTTGCCGGTGCGTCTGCGAATAAGCAGTATGACTACGATCACCGGAACGATGAGGCGCTGTATCTCAACGAGGATCTCGTGAAGAGACGGCTCCGCGCGATGCAGGTGAAATACGACGAGTACAAAGAACTGGCGGATGGCTATGCCGGCCCTGCCGTGGTGGAAACCTTCGGCGAAGTTCCGTTTGAGCCAGTAAAATAAAAAACAGGCACTGCACTTAAACGAGCGCCAGCAAAAGCTCCGTGTCGGTTTCCAGAACGAGGCGGGCCAGATTGTAAACCGCTATATCAAGGATGACGAGTACGGCTACACGATCATCGCCTACCCGATGCCGGAGATCGATCCGCGCTACGAAAAAATTTTCCGTGAGATCGTAAAGATCAACACGCTCGATTACGAAAAATACCAGCGCATCCAGCAGTACCTGATCGATGCGCTCGACGAGGGCGTTTCCGTGCAGGTGCTTGGAAAAAGGAGAGAACAGAACGGATCTGCGCGTGATGCTGCATCATCTGAACGATCCTGCGAAAGAGACGAATTTCGAGAACTGTGTTGCCGACTGCAATATTCCGGTCGGAGAGGTCTTTACTTCCCTGAGTCTTACCGGCACGACAGGCGTGCTCCATGTGACGGGAGTCTACCTGAACGAGCTGTATTACCGCGATCTCTGCCTGACGCTGACTGACGGCATGATCACCGCGTATGACTGCGCAAACTTCGAAAAAAGAAGAGGACAATCGTACTTATATAGAAGAAAACCTGCTGTATCACCACAGGACGCTGCCGATCGGTGAGTTTGCCATCGGAACGAACACGACGGCGTACGTGATGGCAGAGCAGTACGGCATCGCCGGAAAACTGCCGATCCTGATCGCAGAGAAGATGGGCCCGCATTTTGCGATGGGCGACACCTGCTACGCGTGGGCGGAGGACAGCCCGATGTACAACCCGGACGGAAAAAGTAATCGCGCGCGAGAACGAGGTTTCGGCAAAACGGAAAAGAAGATCCGTCGAAAGCATACTTCGGATGCCACACGGACATCACGATTCCGTACCGCGAACTGCAGTCGGTTGCGGTCGAAAAAGCAGACGGAACGACGATCCCTCTCATTGAGGACGGACGCTTCGTCCTGCCGGGAACGGAAGAATTAAATGAACCTTTGGCTGATTATGGGTTGACATTTCTGCGCCTGCTTAGTATATTATAAGCAGAACTGAATGATTAAAACATAAATATAAGCACAACTAATGAATAACGCTTAGAACAGTTAATCAGAAAAGGAGAACAACATGGCTAAAGTAGGAATTGTGATGGGCAGCGACTCTGATATGCCGGTAATGAGCAAAGCAGCCGACATGCTGGAAAAATTTGGAATTGAGTACGAGATGAAAAATCATCTCTGCACACCGCGAGCCGGATGTATTTTTCGAATATGCAAAAACCGCAGAGGAGAAAGGCTTCAAGGTTATCATTGCAGGCGCAGGTATGGCAGCTCATCTGCCGGGTATGTGCGCAGCTATTTTCCCAATGCCGGTCATCGGAATTCCGATGCATACCACATCGCTTGGAGGTCGTGATTCCCTGTACTCCATCGTACAGATGCCGAGCGGCATTCGTTTGCAACCGTTGCGATTAACGGCGGTGCAAATGCCGGAATCCTGGCAGCAAAATTCTTGCAACTTCCGATCCGGAGCTGCTTGCAAAACTGAAGGCATATACACAGGAAATGAAAGAGCAGGTTGAGGCAAAAGACGCAAAACTTCAGGAAACAGGATAACGTAACTACAGTAAATAATAAAAAAGGACAAGGGAGGTTCACCATGGATTACAAGAACGCAGGAGTAGATAGTGAGGCTGGATACAAATCAGTAGAATTAATGAAAGAGCACGTAAAGAAAAACCATGCGCCCGGAGGTATTAGGGCGGCCTTGGCGGTTTTTCCGGCGCTTTTTCTCTGGCAAAAAATCAAAAAATGGAAGAGCCGGTGCTGCTTTCCGGTACAGACGGATGCGGAACCAAGGTGAAGCTCGCCATGATTCTTGATAAACACGACACCATCGGCATTGATGCCGTTGCCATGTGTGTGAACGATATCGCATGTGCCGGCGGAGAACCGCTGTTCTTCCTCGACTACATCGCATGCGGAAAGAACTATCCGGAGAAGATCGCTTCGATCGTAAAGGCGTTGCAGAAGGCTGTCTGCAGTCCGATGCGGCACTGATCGGCGGTGAGACCGCAGAGCATCCGGGCCTGATGCCGGAGGATGAGTACGATCTGGCAGGTTTTGCTGTCGGTGTATGTGACAAGAAAGACATGATTACCGGTGAAAATCTGGCAGCCGGAGACGTACTGATCGGCATGGCTTCCACCGGCGTTCACAGCAACGGATTTTCTCTTGTCCGTAAAGTTTTCGATATGACAAAAGATTCTTTAAATACATACTATGATGAGCTCGGCGCAACCCTCGGCGAGACCCTGCTTGCACCGACCCGTATCTACGTAAAGCACTCCGTGCCATCAAAGATGCCGGTGTAACCGTAAAAGCATGCAGCCACATCACCGGGAGGCGGCTTCTACGAGAACATTCCGCGTATGCTCAAAGACAACACCGTAGCCGTTGTACAGAAAGACAGCTACACCGTACCGCCGATCTTTGATCTGATGGCAAAAGAAAGGCAATATCGATGAGCAGATGATGTACAACACCTTCAACATGGGTATCGGTATGGTACTGGCTGTTGATCCGGAAGATGTAGACTCAGTGATGAAAGCCATCCGTTCCACAGGAGATACGCCATATGTGATCGGCCACATTGAAAACGGAGAAAAGGAGTACAGTTATGCTAAGATTAGCAGTTCTCGTCTCCGGCGGCGGCACGAACCTGCAGGCGATCCTGGATGCGATTGACGAGGGAATCATCACAAACGCGGAGGTTTCTGTTGTCATCAGCAACAATGCAGGAGCGTATGCGCTGGAGCGTGCGAAAAGAAGGAGATTGATGCGGTATGCCTTTCCCCGAAGACCTTTGCATCGAGAGAAGCATTCAACGAGGCACTGCTGGCGAAACTGCATTCGTACAACGTCAATCTCGTTGTGCTCGCAGGATGCCTGGTTGTGATCCCGCAGAGCATTGTGGATGCTTATCCGAATAAGATCATCAACATTCATCCGTCCCTCATTCCGTCGTTCTGCGGAACGGGCTATTACGGACTGAAAGTGCACGAGGGGCGTATTATCCCGCGGCGTCAAAGTGACGGGAGCGACGGTTCATTTTGTGGACGGCGGAACAGACACCGGCCCGATTATTCTGCAGAAGGCAGTCGAAGTGCACGAGGGCGATACACCGAAGGCACTGCAGCAGCGCGTCATGGAAGAGGCCGAGTGGGTCATCATGCCGCGTGCGATTGATCTGATTGCAAACGGGAAAAGTAACGGTAGAAGACGGACACGTAAAGATAAAGGAGTAAGAGCGATGAAAGTACTGATTGTAGGAAGCGGCGGAAGAGAGCATGCGATTGCCTGGAAGGTGGCGCAGAGCCCGAAGGTAGACAAGATTTACTGCGCTCCTGGAAACGCAGGAATTGCGGAGTACGCAGAGTGTGTCGATATTGCAGCGATGGAGTTTGACAAGCTTGTTGCTTTTGCGAAAGAAAAGAGATTGACCTGACCGTCATCGGTATGGACGATCCGCTGGTTGGCGGCGTGGTAGATGCCTTTGAGGCAGAGGGACTGCGTGTATTCGGACCAAGAAAGAATGCGGCAATCCTGGAAGGATCGAAAGCGTTCTCCAAAGACCTGATGAAAAATACCATATCCCGACGGCGGCATACGAGACATTCTCCGATCCAGAAGCGGCAGAGAAATATCTCGAGACTGCAAAATTCCCGATCGTGCTGAAAGCCGACGGTCTGGCTCTGGAAAAGGCGTTCTGATCTGCAATACCTTAGAGGAAGCAAAAGAGGGCGTCAAGACGATCATGCTCGACAAGAAATTCGGCAGTGCCGGAAACGAGATGGTCATCGAGGAGTTTATGACGGGCGTGAGGTTTCCGTTTCTCCTTTGTGGATGGAAAGACGATCAAGACGATGAGTTCTGCACAGGATCACAAGAGAGCAGGAGACGGCGACACCGGCCTGAACACCGGCGGTATGGGCAACTTCTCCCCGAGTCCGTTTTATACCGAAGAAGTGGATAAGTTCTGTAAGAAATATATCTATCAGCCGACCGTAGATGCGATGGCAGCCGAGGGAAGACCGTTTAAGGGAGTTATCTTCTTCGGACTGATGCTGACACCGACGGACCGAAGGTGCTCGAGTACAATGCCCGCTTCGGCGATCCGGAGGCACAGGTTGTCCTGCCGCGTATGAAAACCGATATCATTGACGTTTTTGAGGCGTGCATTGACGGAACACTTGACCAGATCGACCTGCAGTTTGCAGATAATGCGTGTGTTCTGCATCGTACTGGCTTCGAACGGTTATCCGGTTTTACGAAAAAGGATTCCCGATCCGCGGACTCGAGACGTTCAAAGAGCATGAGGGCTTATTACTGCTTCCATGCAGGAACGAAGTTCAAAGACGGCGAGATCGTGACAAACGGAGGCCGTGTCCTCGGCGTGACAGCACTTGGCGATACCTTGAAAGAGGCACGTGCAAATGCATATAAGGCTGTTGAATGGGTTGACTTTGAGAATAAATATTATCGTCACGACATTGGAAAAGCGATTGACGAAGCGTAACGTGAATGTGAATTTTAATTTTTGAGTAAAATGGAGCCGCCAGAGAATCCCGGTGAAAGGAAATCTGGCGACTTTGTCTGGCGGGGATTTTGCCGTATTTCTTCTTGGACGCTCTCAGGATGGGAGAAGAACGGGAAATCTGGAACAGCCGCCGTTCTGGAGTGGCGGGAGAAAAAGTTGAAAAAGAAAAAAATTTGAAAATTAGTGTTGACATTTGGCGGGTGGAATGCTATACTAACGAAGTCGGTTGGTGATACAGATAAAAAGCCAACAGATAAAACACTGATGTGGGGTCTTAGCTCAGCTGGGGAGAGCATCTGCCTTACAAGCAGAGGGTCATAGGTTCGAGCCCTATAGGCCCCAAAAAACGGTGTTGAAAATGAATATGGCGAGATAGCTCAGTTGGGAGCACGCGGTTCATACCCGCGGTGTCGAGGGTTCGAACGCTAATGGTTGAAAAAAGGGTTCTTTTTGGCTTTATGGACAGTATGATGATATGGCTGTCATGTCAAAATCGTGTCTTGAAATCCACAGGATTTGTGAGAAAATAAGACTACCTAAGAGCTTGTTTTGGGCTCTGAAAGTAAATAAAACAGTAATGGATAGAAGAAAGATAAGGAAAAAACAATGATAGAGTTTAATAAAGCCACCTTTTATTGGAACAGAACTGGAATACATCCGCCAGGCGGCAGAGGAAAACAACAAGCTGTGCGGCGACGGTCCTTTTTTACGAAGAAATGTTCTGCCTGGATGCAGGACAATTTCAACGTAAAACATGCGATGCTTACGACATCCTGCACCCATGCACTGGAAATGGCAGCTTACCTGTCTGAGATTCAGCCGGGCGACGAAGTGATCATGCCGTCCTACACGTTTGTTTCCACTGCAGATGCCTTCGTTCTGCGCGGAGCAAAAATCGTCTACGTGGATATCCGTCCGGATACGATGAACATCGACGAGACCAAGATTGAGGATGCTATCACCGAAAAAAAAAGCGATTGTTCCGGTTCACTATGCGGGCGTTGCCTGTGAAATGGATACCATCATGGATATTGCAAAAACGCCATAACCTGAAGGTTGTAGAGGATGCGGCACAGGGCGTGAGCGCGTACTACAAGGAAAAGCCCCTTGGAACGATCGGCGATTTTGGCTGCTACAGCTTCCATGAGACGAAAAACTATACGATGGGAGAGGGCGGCGCGCTGCTGTTCCAGGATGAGAATTATCTGGAAAAGCAGAGATCCTTCGTGAGAAGGGAACCAACCGCAGCCAGTTCTTCCGCGGACAAATCGACAAATATACCTGGATCGACTACGGTTCCTCCTATCTGCCGAGTGATATGAATGCGGCTTACCTGCTTGCAGAACTCGAGGAACATGAGAAAATCGACAGAAAGCGGATGGCCATCTACAACTATTACCATGAGCAGCTCCGTCCGCTGGCTGAGGCTGGAAAGATCGAGCAGCCGGTTGTGCCGGAAGGCTGTGTACATAATGCACATATGTACTTCATCAAGGCAAGAAATCTGGAAGTGCGTACAAAACTGATCAACTATATGAAAGAGCGCGGTGTGATGTGTCTTCCATTACGTTCCGCTCCATACCTCCCCGGCCGGACAGAAGTTCGGTGTTTTCCACGGAGAGGACAAATACACAACAAAGAGAGCGAGCGCCTGATGCGTCTGCCGATGTTCTACAGCCTGTCTGAACAGGATATGGCATATGTCGTAGAGTGCCTCATGGGCTTTAAAGAGTGGTAACATTTCATGTATGAGAAGTTTTTAAACTACTTTACGGACTATATTTTCGTGAAGGATGAGCCGCAGAAAGCCGATGTGATTTTGTGCCGGGAAACGGATATCCGCAGATGGCGGCGCACGCGGCAGAACTCTGGAAAGAAGGATTTGCGCCGTATGTGCTTCCGTCGGGAAGATACAGTACTGTGCTCGGGCATTTCGCCGGTGTACAGGATCTTGCGGAGCAGTACGGCGGAACTATGAAACCGAGTGGGGAGTTTCTGCGGACGGTACTGCAGAAAAACGGCGTGCCGGAGAAAGCGATTCTGCGCGAAGACCAGGCGACGTATACGTATGAAAATGCACTGCGGTCACGGGAAGTGACAGATGCGGCGGGCATCAAGGTAAAAAAGCGATCCTCTGCTGCCGGAATCTCCATGCGAGACGGTGTATTCTGTATTACCAGCTTGTCTACCCGGAGACAGAGTTTTTTGTCTGTCCTTCGGATATTGAGTTCACCAGAAAACTGGCATACAAAGGGTGAATGGATCGACCAGGTGTTAGGAGAAATGGAGCGCTGCGGCGGTCAGTTCCACAAGATTCTGCGGGAACTGCCGGCGGATTCTGAATTTTAACACCAGTAGACAAAGAAGTCCCCCGCTTCTAAAGCGGTGGGATGAATTGTTAAAAGAAACATAACGGCAGTGGTAGGCGGAGAGAAATCGGTATCCTCCACTGACATGAGGAAAGTCACAGTCGAACTATTCTCGACATGTCAGACTCCGTGAAAATACCGACTGTAAGTTGAAACGAAAAAGATTTATAAAAAAGAGCGGAAATTGTGGTAAAATTGCGGCTCGTATGGTATACTATCGTTAAGTTAAGTTTCTAATCTAAAGCAAAGGTTGGTGGACAGTATGAATAAGATTGATGAAGTATTAGAGCTTTTTAAAACAGAGAACGTGAGAGCGAAAAACCGAAAAACGTGATTTTATGGGTCCTTGCCATTGTCGGACGGTAGCGGCAGTTGCAGGAATCGCATACGCAGTATACCGGTTTGTAACTCCGGATTATCTGGAAGACTTCGAAGATGATTTTGATGACGATTTTGATGATTACTTCGAGGATGAAGACGAAGATAAGTAGGATGGAAAAAAAAACTCCGGTGCCGGAACGTGGTACCGGAGTTTTTCTGTCCGGAAATCAGTTTGACATAGAAGGAGAAGAGAATGAAAAAAGGAGAAATTTACGAGGAGTCGTGGAAAGAATCGATTTCCCGAATAAAGGACGTGTACATGTGGAGGGCGAGACGGTTACCGTGAAAAATGGGATTCCGGGACAGAAGATCCGCTTTCAGATCAACAAAAAAGAAAGAACCGCATGGAGGGCCGCCTGCTCGAAGTAACAGAAAAATCCCCGATGGAAAAGCGCGATCCGGTCTGCAGTATTTTCCCGTCCTGCGGCGGATGCATGTACCAGACGATGAGTTATGAGGATCAGCTTGCAATGAAGGCCGGTCAGGTGAAAAACTGCTCGACGATGCCCTCGTGGAGGCCGGCCAGGTCAATGAGGCGGGGAGGCCGATTATCCGTTCCTTGGAATCAAGGGAAGTCCGAAGGAGTTTGCATACCGGAATAAAATGGAGTTTTCCTTCGGCGATGAATACAAGGACGGCCCGTTGTCTCTCGGACTTTGAAAATTTAAATCGTGGAATTACATTCTCACTGAAAAAATCCGGATATGAGGTTTTTTCAGCAGAATCAATGAAAAAAGCGAAAAAAAGAATTGCAAGTGATAATAATGTGGATGTTACCATTTGTGATGTGAATCTTCCGGATGGGAATGGACTGGAATTTGTAAGGTGGATGAGATGCAATTATAATACATACATTATTTGTCTTACAGCACTAGATCAGGAGATGGATCAGGTCATGGGTTAGGAAGCAGGGGCAGACGATTATATTACAAAGCCGTTTAGTCTTTCGGTACTTCTTTTGAAAATAGAAGCACATTTCCGCCGCAGACAGGAGAAAACGGAAGCCGGAAAGATGATTTCGGGGGATATCGTATTTATTGCAGGAGAAATGAAAGTCCTGATAAAGAGTCGTGAAATCAGTCTGACAAAAACGGAGTTGAAAATGCTGACTTTTTTTCTTCAGAATCCGAAACAGATTCTTTCAAAAACACAAATATTGGAAAATGTGTTTGATCTGGAAGGGGATTTTGTGGATGAAAATACAATCGCTGTCAATATCAGAAGACTCCGTGAGAAAATCGAAGACAATCCGGCTGCACCGGTCTATATAAAGAATATCAGAGGTCTTGGGTGTATATGGAATCAGGAGGTAAGGCAGTGACAAAGAGATATCGCAAGAAGATTACAGTAGTGCTCTCCTTGGTATTACCTGTCATATTATTGTTTGCAATATTAAATTGTTTTTACCACGTATGTGTTTTATGAAGATTATAAATATAAAATGAATCTTATGACAGACATTGCTGCAAAGGAAGAATTTTCAGGGCTGGATGCTGTTTCGGAATTGCTTAAGGATAAGGATATTGAAACTAACGAACAGGGAAGGCGATTATTGGAGCAATATGGATACTGGGGAAATAAAGGGAATGCATTTTATTGCAATTCCGGCATCAGGTTATGGTGATCGGTGCTGTAAGCACTGTGATATGCGTGTTTTTTTTGACTTTTTTACTTTATTGGAAGAAAAAAGAAGATGCATGTCATCAGAAAATATTAGACCAGTTGGAAGAAATTCTGATCAGATTCCGTGAAAATAAATTTGATGCTTTACTGAAAACGGAAAATCAGCAGAACTGGAAAAATTGAATGACCAGCTTGAAGCAATCGGACATCATATTCAGTTGCTAAAGGAAGAAGCACGGGCAGAAAAAAGAGACACGAAAGAAATGGTTTCTGACATCTCACACCAGTTAAAGACACCGGTTGCAGCTTTGGATATATGTTTTAGTGTGCTGATGCAGAATGACTTAAGTGCCACAGAACAGGAGGAGTTTCGTATCCGTTGTCGGAGTGCTCTGGATGGACTGGAGACATTATTGCAGTCGCTTCTTGAAATATCCAAGATGGAAACTGGACTGATTCAGATTAATAAGAAAAAACTTCCGCTTATGGATACTGTCATATCTGCTGTGAACCGCACTTATCCTAAAGCGGATGAGAAAGAAATTGAATTCGTTTTTGACTATGCAAAAGAGCTGGAAACATGCATGGTTATGCAGGATAAAAGATGGCTTGGTGAAGCTGTGATCAACGTTCTGGATAATGCAATCAAGTACAGCCCGGATGGTTCAAAAATATTTATCCGGTTACAAAAAAGAAACGATCTTGTAAGAATGGAAATTGAGGATCAGGGAATTGGTATTCCGCAGAATGAGTATCACAAAATTTTTCAACGATTTTACAGAGGAAGTTCCAGGAAGGTCATGGAAAAGAGTGGTACAGGAATCGGACTTTTTCTATCGAGAGAAATTATCGAAAAACACGCAGGTACAATTACGGTAACCTCCGGCAAAAAGAAAAAAGGAAGCACGTTTGTGATTCAATTACCATATGTTGGTTAAATTTTAAGTGGGCAGAAATCTTACAATTCTGTAAGACTTCTGCTCGTTTTTTGAAAGTGAAATGAAAGATTATCCTGATACAATTTGGATGTAGGTTGAAAAATGACCAAATATATAAACAGACAAAGAAAGCGTGTTGAAAAGGTACGCTTTACAGAATTGAAAAGGAGGCAACACATGAGTGTGATATTAGAAACCAAGCAGCTTTGTAAGTTTTATGGCGCAGGTGAGAATCAGGTCAAAGCGGTTAATCAGGTGGACATTCAGATTGAGCAGGGAGAATTTGTCGCAATTGTCGGAAAGTCAGGTTCCGGTAAAAGTACATTACTTCATATGCTTGGAGGGCTTGATACCCCTACAAAAGGCAGTGTTACTTTAGCCGGGAAAGATTTATACAGGATGAAGGAAGATGCCCTTGCTGTTTTCCGCAGAAGAAAAATCGGATTTGTTTTTCAGGCATTTAATCTGGTTTCATCTGTTAATGTCTGGGAAAATATTGTACTGCCACTGGGGCTGGACGAAAGAAAAGTGGATGAAGCGTATGTAAATGATATCATTGCAACTTTGGGAATTGAAAACCGGATTTATAATCTGCCAAATCAGTTATCCGGAGGACAGCAGCAGAGAGTAGCAATTGCAAGAGCACTGGTGAATCGTCCGGAAATTATATTTGCAGATGAACCGACAGGAAATCTTGATTCTAAGACCAGTGATGAGGTAATCGCTCTGCTTAAGATGACAGCAAAAAATATGGACAGACAATTGTAATGATTACCCATGATGACGAAATTGCACAGGTCGCTGACCGTATTCTGGTGATTGAGGATGGACAGGTGGTGGATTTCAGATGAAGACAATAAGCAGGATTGCATATAGCAATGACAAAAAGAACAAGACAAGAAGTATACTGATTATGATTTCCATATGTCTGACTACGATGCTGCTTGTGATTATCAGTACTGTGGGAAATGGAATGATACGTTTGCAGAAAAGTCAGGCGGCAGGATCATATGGAAGCAATTATGGTCTGTTTGCCGCAGCAGATGCCTCGCAGTTAAAGGAAGTAAACCGCCGTGCAGAAATAGATGCAATAGGAATTATGTGTACAGAAGGCATCATAAAAGGCAACGAAAAAGGCGGGTTTGTCTGCATGGATGAGACTACAAGAAAAATGCTTCCCTATAATAAGGAATATGAGTTAAAGGAAGGAAAGTATCCGGGGGAAAGAACGCAGGAAATTGCCGCAGGAAGAGCTTTTTTTAGTGAAATGGGATATGATGATGTAAAGGTCGGAGATACGGTTACATTGGATTACCGCGCAGGGATGCAGTCAGAATATAAGCCGGAAGAGTTTGTTGTTAGCGGAATCCTATATGATCGGGATGAGTATACCATCGAGGCATCTTATGTTGCTTTCGGGTCACAGGAGTTTTATGATGAGCACGTCGCAGAGAATGACAGACAGTATAATATTTATTTTACTTTAAATGATTCTGTAAATGTATCTATGAATAATATTGAACCGGTTATAAAGCAGATTGCAGCAGCTTGTGGGATCGAAGAAAAAAACGTTATAGTCAATGATCTCTATTTGCAATGGATCTTGCAGCCGAGTTATGAAACGATTGCGGTATGTGGAATTCTGATTCTTGCAATTGTACTTTTCTCTGTTGTGGTCATTTATAATATTTTTCAGGTCGGTATTGTCAACAAGATACAGGAGTATGGAAAAATCAAGGCTCTGGGAGCGACAAAAAGCAGATGAAACAACTGATCTTCAGAGAGGGTATGTTTTTGACAATTTCTTCCATACCGGTTGGGTTGCTTCTTGGTTTTCTGATTGCAAAATGCGGTTTTAACTGGCTGGTAGAACAGGGAAACCTTGTATCAACCGGAACGGGCTCTATGGGAGTCCAAAATCAGCAGGTGCCACTGTTTTCCCTGCCTGTTATACTTCTCTGTATTTTCGTGTCATTTTTACCGTTGCTTTGGCACTGCGTAAACCAATGAAAATTGTTTCACAGATTTCACCTATCGAAGCAACACGGTATTTAGAAAATGCAGAAACACACAAAAAAGGAAAACGAAATGGCAGAAAAAATGTCACCGTGTTTTCTATGGCAATGGCAAATATAACGGGTAATCCAAAAGAACCATTGGTACCATCCTCACACTGGGGCTTTCCTGCGCATTGTTTGTGATTATCTCTAATTATGTAGGAAATATTGATACGGAGCATGAAGCACGTCTTTCCGTTAATCATGGACAATTTGAACTGCGGCTTGACTATTCTGCTGAGTACGATGAAAGATATCCGGAGAATAATCTGGATACGATTCTGACGGATGATCCATTGAATGATTCGCTGATTGAAGAAATCAAAAGCATTCCGGGCGTGACAGATGTCATGACGAGAGAGATTGTCTCTGTAAATCTGAACGGAACAAGATTTCCGGCTGCTGTTGTGAGTAAAAAGGATTTTGATTTTATGCGCCAGGACGGGGATATTGGCTCTATGGACTATGATCAGGCGGTAAAGAATGGTGATATTTTCTTTGGTTGGTCGATGTGGATGGAACAAGATGGATATGCTCCGGGTGAATCCATTGCATTTGACTTTGAGAATGGAAGTGAAACCTATACCTATCAGGGAAAGATTGCAGGATCCTTTGTAAGCGCGGACACTTATCTTGTCATTCCGGAAGGTGTATATCGTTCCATGAATCCGAGAGGAACAGCCTATGGATATCTGTGGGTGGACTGTGATAAAAAAGATGTGGCATCTGTAGAACAAAGTCTGAATACTTTGATTTCTAATACTTCGCTATAAAAATGGATACCTATCATGCACAGTTACAATCTGCAGAATTAACAGCTCGCATGATGAAGCTTGGCTGTTATCTGTTTATGGCGGTTGTAGGATTCATCGGTTTTATGAATATGGCAAACACCATAATCATGAATATTACGACAACAAAGCAGGAATATGGCGTATTACAGGCTGTGGGTATGACAAATAAACAATTAAATTTATGTCTGCAGTAACAGGGAATGATTTTTACGGTTGGTACCATATGCGTAGCTTTGATCATTGGTCTGCCGCTCGGCTATACACTTTTTTTCCTATGCAAAACATAATGGAATATTTGGAATGAATATCTATCATGTTCCAATCGTACCAATTTTTATTATGATTTTTTTGGTCGGTCTGTTGCAGATTGTACTTTCCTGCGTTTTAAGCAGTAATCTAAACGCTGGTTCTTTTGCGGTCATAATCTAATGCAAAAGAAAAGGAAACATATAATTCTTTTATAATATATTTAATGGTAGAAAGAATAAGGTAGAATCGCAAAAGAGTTAAACTTGAGTATGCCGACGGTGTTAGCAAATGTGAATGACTTGTTAGAAAAAAAGGGGTGTTGGAAGAAACTGGGGGAATATGCTTCAACCGGTGGAAGGAAGGCAAAAGTATAGGGATTAATAAGTCATACTGTCATGCAATGGGAATTTTGATTACAGCGAATCATATAGAAATGGTATTAGTAAATCTTGGAGATGAGATTATAAAAAAGATCGCATCCGCTTAAAATTTACGGCAGAATTATCCTATTGTACAGAGGTGGCACAAAAGGTCAAAACTTTTCTTGAAGGCGAATTAGCGAAGAATACGCTGCTTGGGATTGGAGTGGCGATTCCGGGAATTATTGATCAGAAAGAACGGATCGTTTTAAAATCCCATGCTTTAGGTATAGAGAATTATAGTCTGCGCTTTTTAGAACAGGCTCTGGAAATTCCAGTATATTTTGAAAATGATGCTAATGCTGCAATGCTTGCAGAAAAAAAGCAAAAGTATCCAAATGCGATATATCTGTCTTTGAACCATACCTTAGGAGGTGCATTCTGCATAGATGGAAAGCTGTTTCGAGGGCAGAACCAGAAAGCAGGGAGTTTGGTCACATGATACTCGTTCCCGGTGGAAGAAAGTGTTATTGTGGTAAATCAGGATGTGCAGATGCATATTGTGCTGCAAGTGTACTGACACAAAATAACAGGCAGTCACTGGATGCATTTATGGAAAAAATTCAAAGTGGTGATGAAAAAATTTTGCAGACATGGAATGAGTATCTGGATCATCTTGCTGTTTTGATATCAAATCTGCGGATGGCATATGATATGGATATTATACTAGGAGGTGATGTGGGAGGTGTATTATCAGATTATATGATACCTCTGGGAGAAAAAGTGATGGCATATAATGGATTTGAGCATGATGTTTCATACTTAAAAAATTGTTCGTATAAGAAAGAAGCGTCAGCTGTTGGAGCAGCGAAATACATTTTTTAAAACATATGGGTGAATTGTAAATGTTTTTTTGATCCTCATATCATATTATAGTGAAAAAAAACGGTAAAAAGAAAACAGTAACTACGGTTTACGGTTTCCTTTTTTTTTGCGTGTTGATTGTGAAAAATACACAAAAAATGTATTTTGAAATTATGAAATATATAAAATTATGAAAAAACATATTGACAAATCGTGTTTACAGGGTAATAATGTAATTACTTTAATAAAACATTTTATAAAAGATAATACAAAAGAATATAAAAAGGAGGAAGTAATTATGTTACAGCAGGTAATGACAAATCCAGGAGAAATTACATTCAGAGAGGTTCCGGTTCCGGAGGTGAAGGAAAATCAGGTGTTGGTAAAGATTATGAATATTGGTGTCTGTGGATCAGATATTCATGTATATCATGGAAAACATCCGTTTACGAAATATCCGGTGACACAGGGACATGAGGTTTCTGGTGAGATCACAGAACTTGGAAAAAATATCACCGAGTTTCATGTGGACAGAAGGTGACGATAGAGCCGCAGGTATATTGTGAACACTGCTATCCGTGCCGTCATGGAAAGTATAATCTCTGTGAGGAATTAAAAGTAATGGGATTTCAGACAACAGGAACAGCATCTGAGTATTTTGCAGTGGATGCATCTAAAGTAACACCTATTCCAAAAGAAATGTCCTATGAAGAAGGAGCTATGATCGAACCTCTTGCTGTGGCAGTTCATGGTGTAAAACAGATGGGCGATGTGGCTGGCATGAATATTGCAGTCCTTGGAGCAGGACCGATCGGAAATCTCGTGGCACAGACAGCAAAAGGAATGGGAGCAGCGAAAGTAATGATCACAGATATCAGTGATCTTAGACTGGCGAAGGCAAAAGAATGTGGAATTGACGTGTGTGTGAATACCGATAAATAAGGATTTCGGAGAAGCCATGATCGATGCTTTCGGCCCGGATAAAGCGGATGTAATATACGACTGTGCTGGAAACAATATCACAATGGGGCAGGCAATCAAGTATGCAAGAAAAGGAAGTACGATCGTATTGGTGGCTGTTTTTGCAGGAATGGCAGAAGTAGATCTTGCAGTGGCAAATGACCACGAACTTGACATTAAGAGCACGATGATGTACCGCCATGATGATTATATAGATGGAATCAGACTGGTAAATGAGGGCAAAGTTCATTTGAAACCGCTTATCTCAAAGACATTTGCTTTTAAAGATTATCTGAAGGCATACCAGTATATTGATGATAACCGCGAGACAACGATGAAAGTAATTATCAACGTCAGTGAAAAGTAAGGAGTTCGTATGGAAAATAAATATGGAATTGTCGGAGTTGCCCATATCGGGCTTCCGACAAACGATTTACAGAAAACAGTTGAGTTTTATAAGAGTCTTGGATTTGAAGTAATTATGCAGTCTTATAATGAAAAAGCAGGGGAAAAAGTGGCATTTTTACAGATAAAAAATTACTGTATAGAGACTTTTGAAAATGGGCAGGCGGCAATGTCAGACGGTGCATACCAACATGTTGCACTTGATGTGGAAGACATTGAAAGTATGTATCAGAAAATCTGCAATGAAAAAATACACAATTATTACAGACGGAATCGAAGAACTACCATTTTGGGAAAATGGTGTGAAGTTTTTTATGATTAAGGGACCAAATGAGGAAAGAATAGAGTTTTGTCAGAAACTCTGATAAAAACAGGAGAGACATATGGGAAGCGAAAACAAAAATGGAAAAGTACCGCTGATCAGTAAGATCGCATATGGTTTTGGTGATGTCGGATGTAATTTCAGCTGGATGTTCGTCAGTAATTTTCTGATGATATTTTATACAGACGTGTTCGGAATCAGTATGGCGGCTGTTTCAGCACTTATGCTTTTTTTCAAGATTCTGGGATGCAATCAATGATCCAATCGTCGGGGGACTTACGGATAAAACAAAATCGAGATGGGGACGGTACCGTCCATGGCTGTTAGTAGCGACACCACTTACAGCAATTCTTCTTGTTATGACATTCTGGGCAAGACCTGACTGGCCGCAGAATGGAAAGATCATTTATATGGTAATTACATATTGTCTGCTGGTTTTGGGATATACCTGTGTGAATATTCCGTATGGAACCTTGTGTGGTGCTATGACACAGGATATTGATGAACGTGCAAAAATAAATACATCCCGTTCGGTTGCAGCGATGATTGCAATTGGTGTGTTAAATATTATCACAGTTCCACTGCTCAGCAAATTCGGCAGTCATAGTGCAAAGACAGGATATCTGACGGTTGCGGTCATATATGGATGTATTTTTACAGCCTGTCATTTCTTCTGCTTTGCGAAGACGAAAGAGGCAGTGATCACTCCGGAAAAAGAAAAAATTTCTGTAAAGGTTCAGTTGAAAGCAGTTATGCAGAACAGACCATATCTTCTTGCGTTGGCAGGACAGATATTATTTGGATTTACATTATATGGTATGTGGAAGGGAATGCCTCCTACTACACAACTTATTCGATGTGCATCATTATTCCTTCTATCATCGGGGCAGCCTGTTTTCAACCATTATTCCGCAAGTTGAATAACAAAGGAAGAACAGCATCTCTCTTTGCTTTATTTACAGGAATTTCAATGTTGTCTATGTTTTTCTTAAATGCCAAAGAATCATCAGCTATTTTTTATGCATTATCTGGTCTTACACAGTTTTTTTTCTCTGGATTTAATACCGCAATCTATGCAATTATTCCAGACTGTGTGGAATATGGGGAGTGGAAAACCGGACTTAGAAATGACGGTTTTCAGTATGCATTTATTTCACTTGGAAATAAAATCGGAATGGCAGTTGGAACAGCACTTTTAGCAGGATTACTTGGAAAATATGGTTATATTGCAAATCAGACACAAAATGCAACTGTACTTTCAATTATGAAACATGCATTTACGACGATTCCAGGTGCACTGTGGATTGTGACTGCGGTTGTATTATTTTTCTACCGGTTAAATAAAAACGTTATAACGAGATTGTGGAGGAACTGAAAAATGGAAGAAAAGAGAAGAAGAGCGGACGGATGCAGATGGATACGATCAATGACATTGCTATAGTGCAAAATAAGGACACTTTTTTAGACAAAGCGTGTTCTTTTTTTTACCACATAAAGTTATCTATAATTAGAGACAGAAAATGGAGGAAGGGTATGAAAAGATATTATTTAGCAATTGATATAGGAGCATCCAGCGGAAGGCATATTCTCGGGCATATGGAAGATGGGAAAATGGTTCTCGAGGAAATTTACCGTTTCCCGAATGGAATGCAGAAACGGGACGGTGAGAAGGTGTGGGATATCGAAGGCACTCTTTGAAGCCGTGTTGGCCGGAATGAAAAAATGCAGAGAATTTGGAAAGATCCCGGTGAGTGTCGGAATTGATACATGGGCAGTTGATTTTGTCCTTCTGGACAAGGATGATCAACGGATCGGAAATGCCGTTGCTTATCGCGATGACCGCACGAAAGGAATGGATGAGGAGGTTTATCGCACGGTGCCGGAGGAAGAACTCTATGCATCGACCGGTATTCAGAAACAAATTTTTAACAGTATTTATCAGCTCATGGCGTGGAAGAAGAAAAAACCGGAACAGCTGGAAAAAAGCAGAGACGTTGCTGATGATTCCGGATTACCTGAATTTCCTGCTTTCCGGCGTGAAAGCGCAGGAATACACAAATGCAACAACGACCCAGCTCGTCAAACCGGAAACCGGGGACTGGAACAGGAGATGATTCAAAAACTGGGATACCCGGAGAAAATCTTCCTGCCGATACGTGAACCGGGGACTGTGATTGGTCGTCTGAAAAAGAAATTCAGGAGCAGGTCGGCTTCGACTGTGAGATTGTTCTTCCTGCAACACACGACACAGGCTCCGCAGTAGTTGCTGTGCCAAGCAATGAGGAACATGTACTCTACATCAGCTCCGGAACCTGGTCTTTGATGGGAACAGAATTAAAAAGAGGCCGATTGCGGAACAGAAGCCATGCAGCACAATTTTACCAATGAGGGCGGCTACAACAGAAAATACCGTTTTCTGAAAAACATCATGGGCCTGTGGATGGTCCAGTTCTGTGAAAAAGAAATCGCAGAAGATTTAAGCTTTGGAACGATCTGCGAAATGGCATCGAAATGCACCATCCCATCTATCGTGGATGCAAACGACGATCGTTTCCTTGCACCGGAACATATGACAGCCGAGGTACAGAAGGCATGTGGAAGAAAGTGGCCAGCAGATACCGCGGGAATTGCAGAGGTTGCAGCAGTGATCTATAACAGCCTGGCAGTATGCTATGCAAAGACGTTAAAAGAACTGGAAGAACAAACGGGTTGTCAGTACCGGAAGATTCATGTCGTAGGCGGCGGCCAATGCCGGTTATCTGAACCGGCTGACAGCAGAAAAGACCGGAAGAACCGTGCTGGCGGGACCGACCGAGGCAACTGCCATCGGAAATCTGGCGGTACAGATGAACACCGGAAAAGAATGCAGCAATTTGAAAGATGCGAAACTGTATTTTCCATTCCTTCGAAATCAAAACAATATGAGCCATAAAAAATGAGACGAAAGGTTAAAAGAGGCAAAGAACATGTTAGTTGAAACAAAAGCAAAAGTAGGTGTATTTGCAATCGCACTGGGTGCATATCTGCCGCAGTTCCCGACGCTGGTTCCGGAATTTGAGACACAGTATGATGCGTTCAAAAAGACGATTCCGGATACCGTTGAAATGATCGATGGTGGAATCGTTACAACGAAAGAATTATCGATGGAAGCAGGAGATAAAGTTTCGTGCAGCGGATGTAGATCTTGTTATTTTACAGCTTCTGACCTACGCGACCAGCTACAATATGCTCCCCGGCAGTCCGTGACCTGAATGTGCCGGTTGTGCTTGTGAATGTGCAGAAACGGAAAGCACCGGATTATGCCAATACCGATACACCAAAATGGCTCGGTGAGCTGTATGCCTGTGGTGCAGTCGGTGAGATGGTAGCCGATCTGGAGCGTGCGGGCAAACGTCATGCCGTCATCACCGGTGTTGTAGAAAGGCGGAGATGCTTACGTGGCAAAGGAAATCGATGAGTGGTGCCGGGCAGCCCAGGTACGCAGAAGATTCCGCTACACCAATATTGCCCAGATCGGAAGACCATATCCGGGAATGATGGATCTGTATATCGATGAAACCAATCTTTTACAACCGGATTGGACGGTACACGAAACAGTTCGACTGGGAGAAAATGTGGGCGATCGCGGATCCTGTCACAGATGAGGCCGCAATCCGCGCCAAGGCAGAGGAGGAGATTCTGGATACCTTTGACATCGAGGGCGGTGCAACGGTAGAGACCGTATGGGATATGGCAAAATATGTCGTTGCTTTTGAAGAATGGGTAAAAAAGAAGATCTTGGTATGGTGGCATCCCATTATGACGGTTTTGCCAAAGGGGTTGCCGGAAAACTGGACAGCATGCTGATTCCGGCATTTTCCATGCTGATCAAACAGGGTACAGCCTGTGCCGTAGAGGGTGATATGAAAGTTGCAATGGCAATGAGCATTCTGAAAACAATCGCCGGAACCGGTCAGCTTTCTGAGATGTATTCGATCGATTTCAATGAGGATATCTGTATTATCGGCCACTCTGGATCGGGAGATGCTGATATTTCGCAGGCGAAAAAACCGTCCATGAAAATCGTTGATGTTTTTCATGGCAAGACGGGCGGCGGATATCTGACGCAGTTTTATCCGCCGGTTGGAGATGTTACATATCTTGGAATTACGCAGGATAAAGACGGTCATTTTAAATTTGTTGCTGCAGAGGGTGTCAATGAGGATGGTCCGATCTTTACCTTTGGCGATACAAACATGAGAACACGTTTTCTCCATTGGGGCAAGAGAGTTCTGCAACAGATGGAGTGAGGCGGGACCAACACATCATATGGCAGCTGCTGTCGGACATCATATTGATACGATTCTGAAAGTTGCAAAAATCCTGGATGTGCCGGTAGAGGTTGTGTGCCGGTAAATATCGATAAAAAGAAGAGGAAAAAAGAGAAAGAAGAGGGAAAAAAAACATGAAATTTTTAGATGCAGAATTTGTAAAAGGCTTTATCCGTATGGCAAATGATGGCTGGGAGCAGGGATGGCATGAGAGAAACGGCGGAAACCTTTCTTACCGTGTGAAACCGGAAGAGGTTGAAGAGGTAAAAAAAGAAAATTTTGAGGCCAGAGAGTGGAATCCGATCGGAACCACCGTTCCAAACCTTGCAGGAGAGTTTTTCCTGGTAACCGGAAGCGGCAAATATTTCCGAAATGTCACCATCAAACCGGAAGACAGCATCTGTATGATTGAGCTGGATGAAAAGGTGAAAATTACCGCATCGTCTGGGGGTCTCGTCAACGGAGGACGTCCGACCTCAGAGCTTCCGAGCCATCTGATGAACCTGGAGGTAAAAAAACTGCAGGACGAAAAGATACCGCGTTGTGTACCATGCACATACCACCAACGTGATCGCGCTTACCTTTGTTCTGCCGCTGGAAGATAAAGTATTTACCCGCGAACTGTGGGAGATGGCAACGGAGTGTCCGGTTGTTTTTCCGGACGGTGTCGGTGTTGTTCCGTGGATGGTTCCGGGAGGAAGAGAATCGCCGTTGCCACGAGCGAGCTGATGAAGAAATATGATCTTGCTATCTGGGCACACCACGGCATGTTCGCCGCCGGCTTTGATTTTGACCTGACCTTCGGTCTGATGCATACCGCAGAAAAATCTGCAGAAATCCTGGTAAAAACACTTTCTATGCAGCCAACGAAACGCCAGACGATCACACCGGATGAATTCCGCCATCTGGCAAAAGACTTCGGCGTAACACTTCCGGAAGAGTTTTGTATGAGAAATAAAACTGAAACTGATAGTGAAAAATGGCCGTCTGATCCTTGCACTGAGGAATGGGACGGCCATTTTTTGCTAATGCAGAAGAAAAAGTCTATTAATTTCTTTCGGAATTTGATAAACTATAAGATGAGATTGTCGATTAGAAAACAGTGGAACATTTCATTATCAGACAGAAAATGCTGGTGTGTCTGCGCTCAGAAAGGAAAGATGAAATATGACTTCAGCGATTAGTATAGGAAAGCAGGATTTTGCTTCCCTTCGAGAAAATCATTATTTTTATGTTGATAAAACCGATTTTATCAGACAATGGTGGGGAAAGTGGAGATGACATTACGCTGATCACACGTCCGAGAAGATTTGGCAAAAACATTGAATATGAGCATGCTGAATTGTTTCTTTTCCAGACAGTATGCAGAAAAAGGTACCATCTTTGAAGGGCTTTCCATCTGGAAACAGGAAAAATACCGCAGACTGCAGGGAACTTATCCGGTGATTTTTCTGAGCTTTGCGGACGTAAAACAGAATAACTATCAGGATGCAGTGCAGAAGATAAAAAATATTATTGTAGATGCTTATCGCCAACATCGGTATTTGGAGCAGGAAGAATGCTTTACGCAAAATGAGAAACAGCAGATGCTGGAAATTACAGAAAAATGAGTGATGTGACAGCACAGGATGCATTAAAAAATCTTTCCAGTTATTTGAATCTTTTATATGGAAAAAAGTTTTGATCTTTCTGGATGAATATGACACGCCCATGCAGGAAGCCTATATTCATGGATACTGGGATGAATTTGCCGGATTTATGAGAAGCCTTTTTCAATGCGACATTCAAAACAAATCCATATCTGGAACGCGCTGTGATGACTGGAATTACCCGTATTTCCAAAGAATCTGTTTTTTCGGACCTCAATAATCTGACGGTTATTACAACAACATCGGATGCCTATGCAGACTGTTTTGGTTTTACAGAAGAAGAGGTATTTCAATCATTAGATCAATTTGGAATGCCGGAAAAGAAAGATCTGGTAAAGCAATGGTATGACGGATTTTGCTTTGGCGCGCATCGTGATATTTACAATCCGTGGTCTATTACAAATTATCTGAAAGAGAAAAACTGCGGCCTACTGGGCAGCTACAAGTTCAATGGATTGATCAGCAAACTCCTGCAGTCGGCATCGGTAAATATGAAGGAAGAACTGGAAAAACTGATCAACAGACAACAAATTGTAGTTAATTTTGATGAGCAGATTATATTTGGACAATTAGAACAGGATGAAAGTGCGGTATGGAGTCTGTTGGTGGCAAGCGGTTATCTGAAAGTGGAGGAGATTGAATACAGAGGACTGACGCTGGAGCCGTGGTATTCTCTTTCCATCACAAATCTGGAGACTGTGAGCATGTTTTCGAATATGTTCAAAAGCTGGTTTGCAGCGGCATCTGCCAATTATAATGAATTTATCAAAGCATTGCTGAATGGGGATGTAAAAAAGCGATGAACCTCTATATGAATGATATTGCACTTGCTACATTTAGTAATTTTGATGCTGGAAAACATGCGTCCGAGCGGAGCCAGCCAGAGCGGTTTTATCATGGATTTGTACTTGGGCTGCTGGTGGAAGTGCGAGATCTTTATGAGGTGCGTTCCAATCAGGGAAAGTGGGTATGGAAGATACGATGTGATTCTAATTCCCAGAAATTTGGATCGAGATGCTATGATTCTGGAATTTAAAGTAAAGAAACGGAAGAAAAACGCTGCAGGAAACGGTACAAAAAGCACTGGCGCAGATTGAAATAAAGAAATACGACGCGGAACTGAAAGAACGGGGGAATCCCAAAAAGAAAGAATCCGGCATTATGGATTTGCGTTTGAAGGGAAAAAGGTATTAATTGGGTAATAGAAAACGCTGTCAATGCTTCTCTGGAAGGGGAAGCGGGACAGCGTTTTTCTGTTAATTAGTGATTAGAGTATCATTTGAAGCAGCATCACTAAAAGCGGCATCGTCACAATAGAAGCCAGCGTGGTAACAACATTGATGGCACTGGCATAGCGTGAATCGTTTCCGTATACCTGACACATCTGTGTAACTGTAGAGACAAATGGCGTGATGACGGCGAGAAAAACAATCAGAATCAGCGTCGGTCCGTCTGCAGAAAGATCGGCAAGATGGCTGATTTTCAGAAGAACAAGCGCCATCAGCGGAACGGCGATCAGGCGGAGAAAGGTCACGAAGTAAATCCGTTTATTCGCAAAAAATCTGCCGGAAGTCCATGCCGGCAAAAAGCATACCCGTAACAATCATACTGGCAGGGCCAACCATGCTTCCGACAGAATGAAGCGTATTGTTGACCAGCGCAGGAAGCCGGATGCCAGTGAAAAAAAGAAGAATTCCGACGAAAATAGAAATAATATTGAGGTTCAGAACAATCTTCTTCCAGTCATAGGAAGCCTCACGGCTGATCACCTTTGCAGTGCGTCCAGAAAAAGACAAGCTGTACGCTCATATAAACACAGCTGTAAAGCACCCATTCCGCTCCTAAAACAGCCGTCACAAGCGGCACAATCAGATTGCCGGAATTGGAGTAGTAAACAGAAGTTATCTCAACCGCATCCAAATGAAACACCCGTCCAAGAGCTGAAACCGCAAAAAAAGAAGCACAACCTGCATCAGAAGCGAAGCCGCAAACGCAACCAACAGCCCCCGCACCGTTTCCGGCGTGTAATCGACCTGAAACGCATTCAGAATCACGCAGGGAATGATCAGGTACAGCACAATTTTCGACAGAACTTTTGCTGTCCTCATCCTTTAAAAAGTCCGGCTTTTACGATTAAAAAGCCCATAAAATCATAAGAAAAAGCTGCGCGATCTGCTGCGCAAGAAGAATACTGATCGTCATAAAATCTCCCCATATGTGTGCCTTATAGAAAATATTATAAGGTGGAGAAGAGGGATTTCAATTTCTTTTTGAGAGATTTGGGTCGAAATAATGGTGAAAATATAAGAAAAATGGCTGTTGACCAAAAAGAAAATGCTTTGTCATATAATATATTCGACAAGAGAGCCGTTGGTCAGTGTACACCTGACCGCCGGATAAAGCTTTTAACTAAAAATAGCGCCTAACTTCACCCGAGCGAAAATATTTAAATAGGAAGTGGCCATCCATGCTTCAGAGGAGCAGGATGGCCATTTCTTAATTTCTATAATCTGAATTATAGTCAAGAAATTTTTGCGATTTTAAAACAAAGTAATAAAAGTGTGATATAATAACCTCATAATGAAAAGTAAAATTCCGCCTATTTTTTCAACATTGCTAGGCGGGAATTTTACACCTGCCAGTTAGTGAATCTAATAAAAGTAAGATGGAGGTACCCACCCATGATGGAATACACCAGCAAATATTGGAACATGCTGACTCCTTTAATAAAGAAAAGTCTGCTAAAACGTTACGCAAAAAGAGGAACCACCCAGCTTCTCCGCAAGACCAACCAGATCTACCGCGACATGCTTCGCCGCGCCGATGATATCGGAAAGGACAACCCGATGGCGTCGAATCTCTATGAAGGCCTCATTTTTCTTGCGCTCTGGGATGCGTCGGACAGACAGATTTCTGTGGATGAACTGCGTACAATCTCAGAGGAGATGATGTCCTTCCCGCTTCTGAAAGCCATGGGCCTGATGATTAATGCGAATAAGAAGAGCGGCATGGCGCGGATTGCGAAGATGATGCATAAGGATGCCGCCTGGCTGGAAGCACATCCGCAGTATAAGGCGTATTCGTGGGATTTTCATTTTGATGAGACGAAGCATCAGGACGGTTTTTATTACCACTTCACCCAATGTCCCTGAACACCTTCGCCCGAAAAAGAGGGTTATCTGGAAGTGCTGCCGATTATGTGCGACATTGATTACAAGACAGCAGCCCTGATGCACGCGAAGCTCTACCGTGACCATACGCTGGCAGGCGGCGGTGAGGTCTGTGATTACTGGTTCGTGGGGAACAAGGTGGAAAATCCGAAATAAAACAAGACCGGACCGGAACCGGTGAAATGGATCGAAGAATATAAAACACAGAAGGGAGATCACCCAGAATGAGCAATGAAAAATAAAACCAAAACTGAACGGAACCGCCGAGACGATGCTGCAGTGCTTCTACGCCCGCGCCATGCACAGCAGAAATCCGAAAAACAAGTTCCGCGACACAAAGCAGAAGAGCTGATTGACCGCATCGACTATGATTTCAGCAATGCGAAAAAGGACACAGCAATGAGCGGCGGAATCGTAGTGCGGAGTGTTGTGTTTGATGAGCTGGTCAGCGACTTTATCCGAAAGAACCCGGATTGTACCGTCGTCAACATCGCCTGTGGTCTGGACACACGGTTTTACCGCATGGATAATGGAAAAATTACCTGGTACAATCTCGATCTGCCGGAGACGATTGAGGTGCGCGATTCCATCTATCAGAATCCGGCCATGTTTCCACGATTGCGTGTTCCGTGCTCGACCCGGCATGGGCCGATCAGGTAAAAGTGCGGGGCAAAAATGCTTTTCATTATCGAAGGTCTGACCGTGTACATGAAAGCGGATGAGGTCAGAATGATGCTCGCCATCATCCGCGATCATTTCGACAATGCCTACGTCTGCATGGAAACGCTGTGCCCGTACTTTGTAAAGAAAGAAAACATCGAAAAAATCTATTCAGGCGACGGGCGCGACGTTTACCTGGGGTGCGAACAGCTTTGCAGACCTGGGCGACATTGCCGCCGGTTTCCGAAAAGTAAAAAGACGACGACATCGCCCGCGGTATGGAAACACTGAATCCCATCTACAATCTGGTGATGTGGATGACGATTGTCCATAAATTCGCAGAGAAAATTCTGGTGTTTGAGAAAGCGTAAGAAAAGAAACGAAAAGAAATGAAAAGAAACAGGCAGCCCGGCAGCGGAAAAGCTCAAAAGCTTCCGTGCAGGGAACCTGTTTTTTGTTTGTGCAGGAAATTAACAAATCATTCATCCGGCCACAAAATGTGCATTCCCCGCCTCAAGGCCGTCAATCAGAATATTCTGTCCCGTGCAGAACCGGTTCGTCACGGTCATAAAATACGCCCAGTCCGCTGCTTCCTCGACGGTCATCCACCGTTTCAGCGGCGTCAGCTCCATGATCTGATCCCAGAGCTTTTGGTCTTCTGTGACAGGCAGATTCAACTCGGTCAGTACGCCGCCGAAATCAAGGCTGTTGCACGTTCCGCCATACGGTGCAATGCGGAGTGCCACGTTTTTCGTGTAGGCGAGCACACCGCCCTTGCTTGCGGTGTATTCCGGAAATTCAGCTCCGGTATGGCCGCTGGCCGAGCCGATCATGAGGATGGCGCGGATGGTGTCATGAATTCCGTACGCCTCCGTGATTGCGATGGTTCCCTTTAAATTGATATCAATATCATCCTCGTTCTGCACACCGGCGTTGTTGATGACAATATCGAAAGGCGCAAGCGCCGGATACTGTTCTTTGGCGCGGATATCAAGGCAGAAATGAGTATACGACTCCTGTCTGATCGAAGCTTCCTTTCGGTCAAATCCGGTAACGTCAAAGCCTTCTTTTTAAAAATTTCTCCGCAATCGCCTTTCCGATTCGGAGCTGGTTCCTGTAATAAGTACACGCATACGATAACCTCCCGATGAAATATTACCCTCATTATACCGCAAACACAGCATGCGATCCAGAAGAAACGAAAAAAAAAAAGAATGCAGGAAAAAAGAAAAATGTTACAGGGAAAAATCACTGCATAAAACAAAAGAGTCTCCCAAACTGCAACAAATAATTGACAGATTTTAGGAGAAGGAGTAGAGTTTTTGAAAGGGGATTATCCCTGCAAAGAGTGAAAACAAAAGAGGTGCAAATATGCTGAAAGTAGACAATCTTACCTTTGAAGTAAACGAAGAGGGAAGAAAACGCTGCCTCGTCAACCACATCAGTTTTGAGGTAAAGGACGGGAAATGCTGGTGATTACCGGACCAAACGGCGGCGGAAAATCAACGCTTGCCAAAGTGCTTGCAGGAATTGAGGACGCCAATGGCGGAGAAATCTTCCTGGATGAGGAAAATATTACCGGTTATGATATTGACCACCGTGCAAACGCCGGCATCGGCTATGCATTCCAGCAACCGCCGCGTTTAAAGGAATGACGGTCAAAAAAATGCTGTCGCTGGCAGCCGGAAAAAGAACTGACGGAAGCCGAAGGCTGTAAACTCCTCTCCGCCGTCGGACTCTGCTCTGCCGATTACCTGAACCGCCAGATGGACGGTACGCTCTCGGAGGAGAGATGAAGCGTATTGAGATCGCCACCGTGCTTGCCAAATCTCATAAGGTGAGCATTTTCGATGAGCCGGAAGCCGGCATTGACCTGTGGAGCTTTTCCATGCTGATCAGGCTGTTTGAAGAAATCCATCAAAGAAAAAAGAGAATGTCTGATTCTCATTTCTCATCAGGAACGCATTATCCAGATGGCAGACAAGATCATGGTGATCGAGGACGGCCAGGTGAAAGAATACGGTACAAAGGAAGACGTACTGCCGACCCTGTTCCAGCAGAAAACAGGCCGGATGTGCGGCCAGGAAGGAGGCACATGCTGATGGTACAGGTAGATGAGACAACCCAGGGTGTATTAAATCAGATCAGCGAAGGATTTGCGCAGAAAGGGGCGTATAATCTCCGCCAGAACGGCATTCCGCTCTGCCACGGTGACAGTGAACATATCAAAATCCGCAAAAAAGATGATAAGCCGGGCATTGATATTTTGATCGACGGCGAGACGAAGGGCGAAAAAGTATTTATCCCGGTTGTCGTCAGCGTTTCTGGCATGACGGATCTTGTTTACAATGATTTCTACGTTGCGGACGGCGCCGATGTTGATTGTAGCGGGCTGCGGTATCCACAACGGCGGCTGCAACGACAGCCGGCACGACGGTATCCATACGTTCCATGTAGGAAAAAATGCCAACGTGCGCTACGAGGAAAAGCATTACGGAGAGGGAAACGGAACGGGACAGCGGATTTTGAACCCGGTGACAAATATTGAAATCGGAGAAAATTCCGTTTTACGCTGGATACCGTACAGAGTAAGGGCGTTGACTCAACAATTCGTACGACGAATGTTGTGATGGATGCGAACTCCAAACTGTTCGTGCTCGAACGTCTGATGACAGACGGTGACCAGAAGGCAGAGTCGGATATTGAAGTATGTATGAACGGAAGCGGTTCTTCCGCACAGATTATTTCACGCGTTCTGTCGGAAAGGGCAATTCCTCCCAGGTCTTCCATCCCAAGGCAGTCGGCAAAACAAATGCCACGCCCATATCCAGTGCGATTCTATCATCATGGATCACGCACAGGTCGGATCTATTCCGGAGATCCAGGCAAAACATGTGGATGCGGCAATCATCCACGAGGCGGCGATCGGACGGATCAATGATGAGCAGCTATTGAAACTCAGAACGCTCGGCATGACGGAAGCGGAGGCGGAAAACGTCATTATTGAAAAAAGGAAACAAGAAGAGAACAAAAAGAGGCATTTCCAGTCTGCTAGATGGAGATGCCTCTTTTTTTTTCACAAAAGCAAGTAGTAAATTTTACTAAAATAAAAAGTAAAATATTTTTGACTTTTAACATATGATAAATTTTACTGTTGAAAAAAGGAAAGATACAAGATAGAAATGGGAAAGCGAAAATGGGTATTGTGATCAATCATTCGAAAATATTTTCCTCCTGCCGCAGATGATCATTACGAAGCCGGAGATGAAGAAAAGGTGGAAGCGTTTGTGAAAACGGCGGAACCGTAATCGTGACGTACCGACACGCCGTGAAGATGCGACAACAACGTTCCGTTCGGCGAGAGACTACCGGTGCACTACAATGCGCTTGCGGGTCTGACCGTAGAAGAGACGGAGAGCCTGCAGGACTATGATGCATTCCCGGTTGTGGGAAGCGGCGTGTTCGAGGGCGTGGAAGGCACAGGCGGAATTTTCCGTGATATGATTCAGGTGCAGGATGCGGAAGTGCTGTTCCATTACGCGGATGCGTTCTATCTGGAATTCGCAGCCGTGACGAGAAAACAGACCGGCAGGGGAACTTTGTATTACGGGCTGCGGGTCTGAAGAGAAGATCACGAAGCTGTCTGATGGAGCAGGTGATGCGGGACTGCTATTTCAGATGGTGCCGTCCGAAGAGGGCCTTGAGATCGTGACGAGGAAACGAGAAGCAGAAGGTGACGATGTACATCAACCACAATGCGCTGCGTGCTTGATGGCGGATGACAAGTCAGCATGAAATAAACGCAGGTGTGTGCAAAAATAGACGCCAAACAGATGCGGGCATCTGAAAAAAGGAACAACATGGAAACAGAAAAAGATAGCACTGATTAATAATCTGACGGAAACTTTGGACGAACTCGACGGCGGCGTGG
>VOFG01002914.1_pt1 | contig 46490 bp, 79 predicted proteins | sample 5384171 | NCBI WGS metagenome assembly VOFG01 (sample SAMN12384726, study PRJNA508395) | human gut metagenome | isolation source: healthy gut F | host: Homo sapiens
TTGCTGATTCAGTTGCGTATTACTGGAAAGAAAACAGCATGATTTGGGAGCGTTTTCGGTCAAAACAGCGGGTGTGGAACCGGCGTTTTTTCCTGCGGGATGATTAGGCCGGTATCAGACATCAGGAAAGCCCCGGACGGCGAAAATGCCGTTCGGGGGCATTTTCCAGGCTGTCATGCGGCGGCGGGTTAGGGCGGCAAGCCCTTATCGGGTCAAGGGCGAAGCGCCTTGGCAGGTTGAGGGCGGCAGCCCATCAGATCAGGGCGAAGCGCCTTGGCGGGATTGAGGGCGGCAAAGCCCCATCAGATCAAGGGTGAAAAACGCGCCAATAGAGTTGATGCTTGCGTCAACTCGTACTGGTATTACCTGACGCAAAATCACTCAGGTTCGGCAGCTTCGCAGCCCTCCCCGGGGGAAATCTTCAAACAGGAAGGAGGATGCAAACTTGAAACTGACACGGCACAATGGGCGTTCCGGCAAGAACGGCACTTATAATCCCGCCACAATGACCGGCGCTTCGATGTGAAACAGCAGCATATTGATTCGGAACGGGCAAAGAAAAATACCTATTGGGACTGTTACCGGGGCTACGACAGCCGGGAGCCGGGAGGATTCCCCAGCCGGATTGCAGCTTTGAACAGGTTGAGCGGATGTATTACACGGAGCATTATTCCGATTTTGTGGATGCCAGAACGCAAGGAATGAAAAAAGACCCGGCACACGGGCGCAAACCGCACTGTGGGCGATTTGTTAAAGAACAGCAAGACCTGCCCGGAGAAACCATCTACCAGATTGGGACGGTGGAGGAATCCGTCCGCCAGAGGTGTTATTTCAGATTGTAAATGAATTTTACGGGGAGTTTGAGCGGCGTTCGGCGCTCATGTCCATCTCCTCAACTGGGCGCTTCATCTGGATGAGGGTACGCCCCATATCCACGAACGCCATGTATTCGACTGCCAGAACCGGTACGGCGAATTATGTCCCCAGCAGGAAAAGGCGCTGGAGGAACTGGGGATTCCCTGACCCGGATAAGCCAAAGGCAAGCATAACAACCGCAAGCAGACCTTTGATTCTTCGATCTGCCGCACCATGCTCTTTGAAGACATCAGCAGGCGGCATGGCGTCCATCTGGGCAGGAGCCGTCCTATGGGGGGACGGGGTATCTGGAAAAAGCAGGACTATATCCTGATGAAGCAGAAGGAAAAGCTGGCGGCGCAGGGCAGAAGCTGGAAGAACTGACATTGAAAATTGAGGATGTGGAGACGCTTCTGGACGATGTTTCCGATGCCGCCTATGACAAGGCGGTGGAGGTCGTGGCGGATGCCGTCGGCTGGAAACCCATAAGGAGGACATCCGGCTGGTGGAAGAAACGAAAAACTGGGTTCTCTCCCGGAACGGAAAGCGCCGCAAAAAGAGCGGAAGAATACGCCGCTGCCGTCTGGATGGGGTGATTGGGAAAATAAAAAATACGATGCAGACCGCCTTTGCCAAAATCCAAAAGCGCTTTATGCAGCCGGAAACCAAACGGGCAGGCAAAGGAAAGAATCAAGGAAAAAGCAAAGGGAATCCATCCGGGAGCAGCTAAAAAGCGCAGGAGGAAATGGAAAGAGGGGAAGATATGCGCCGACCGGAACCGGAAAAGCCGGATATGGAACGGTAGGAGATTTTCCCCTATGGAGATGGAAGGAGGATTGCGTTTGGATGTATTTGAAGCGGTAAAAGCAGGCTGTCACCACAAGGCAGGCTGCGGAGCATTATGGAATCCATGTAGGAAGGAACGGCATGGCGTGCTGCCCTTCCACAAAGATAAAACGCCCAGCCTGAAAGCGGACAGACGCTTCCACTGCTTCGGCTGTCAGGCGGACGGCGATGTGATTGATTTTTGCGGCAAGGCTCTTTTGACCTGTCCGGCGTGGAAGCGGCAAAACGGCTGGCTGCGGATTTTGGAATCCCCTATGACAACCGGGGCAGACCTTCGCCAAAGCCTGTAAAACGGAGCATACCGGCGGGCTTCGCTTCTTGCAGGCGGAGCAGAAATGCTTCCGGGGTTTAGCGATTATTACCATCTGCTGGGGAGATGGAGAACAGAACACGCCCCAAATCGCCGGGGACGCATGGCACCGCTGTTTGTAGAAGCCTTGCAGAAACAGGAGTATATAGGGGTATCTGCTGGACACGCTGCTTACCGGCGGGGCGGAGGAAAAAGCCGATATTATCATCGGGCATGGGAAGGAGGTGGAACTGATTGAAAAAAGAATATCAGAGCTTACCGGCAGCCACAAGGAATGCACTGCAAGCCGCAGCCGACAGCAATCGGTGACAAAACGGTATCGAAGTCCGGGATATGCTGGAAGTGACCCAGAAGGGGCAGACTGCAAACACGCCGGGAACTACCGGACAGTGTTCCTCCATGACCCGCTCTTAAAAAGGGGCGTTCAGCAACAACTTACTGACCGATCAGGTGGATATTGTGAAGCCCCTCGGCTGGTATCAGGACGGGAACCGGCTGACGGATGTGGACATCCAGTATCTGGTTTTGTATCTGGAAGAACACTATGGACTGACATCGGAAAAGCGGATTGAAGGGGCAATCAAGGTCGCCGCCAATGAATACCGCTACCATCCCATCCGGGATTATTTAAACAGCCTTTCATGGGACGGGACAGAGCGGGTGCGCTTCGCTTTACACCGGTTCCTCGGCGCAGAGATAAGCGATTATAACTATGAGGTTCTCCTGCTGTTCATGCTGGGAGCTATCACACGGGTATTCAAGCCCGGCACAAAGTTTGAGGTCATGCTCTGTCTGGTGGGCGGTCAGGGGCCGGAAAATCCACCTTTTTCCGGTTCCTTGCCGTCCAGGACGAGTGGTTCTCCGATGATTTACGCAGGCTCGATGATGATAATATCTACCGCAAGCCGCAAGGACACTGGATTATTGAAATGTCAGAAATGATTGCTACCTGCAAACGCAAAGAGCATTGAGGACATCAAGGCTTTTTAAGCCGCCAGAAGGAAACCTATAAGGCTCCTTATGAAGTCCATCCGAAAAAGACCATAAGCGCCAGTGCGTCTGCCGGTACTTCCCAACACGCGGATTTCCTGCCCCTTGACCGTACCGGCAAGCCGCCGGTTTCTGCCTGTTCTGGTGCAGGCGGAAACAGCAGAGGTTCACATTTTGGAGGATGAACCGGCTTCGAGGGCTTATGTCAGCCAGATGTGGGCGGAGGTCATGGAGGTGTACCGGCGGGGGAGAAGGGAAGCTGAAACTCAAGCGCAGGCATGGAACGGTATCTGAAAGAACATCAGAAATTATTCATGCCGGAGGACACGTTTGCCGCCCGGATTTTAAACTTCCTTGACGGATATGGAGGAAAGATGGTCTGCTCCTGCAAATCTACTATGAAGGGCTGGGGCATCCGTCCTATGAGGAACCGAAACAGTATGAAATCCGGGGACATCAATTCCGTGATGAAGAATTATGCGGCAGGCTGGAAAGCTTTTGAAAATCCCAGACATTTTCCTGCCCCTTACCACCGGCAGAAAGGGATGGGAACGGGCAGCGCCTGACAACGGGAGGTCAGGAAAAATCCGGTTTCAGTTTTTACCGGAACAGGAAGCCGTCAGCTTGGGCTGCGGAGGAATGGCTGCAAGGGGAAAAGGCGTAGCCGGTTGTCAGCCGGTTGCCGCCCCCTGTTGTCAGCCCCGTTGTCAGGGGGGAGCCTGCAAACGGCTTATTTTAAGGATTTTTCCTGCTGACAACGAAAGCAACGAAAAAATCAGAAAAAAGAAATCAGGAAAGGAAACGGTATGCCGGGGATTGTGTACGGGGTTTTAAACGCCCGTTGTCAGACTTCGTTGTCAGGCTCCCGCAACCGGCAGACCCACGCGGACGGACAGCAACGCTCCGGGTTTTTATGGAGGTAAATGCCTATGGCAGAAACAAAGCAGAGCAAGCTATCCGGCAAAGGCGCGGAACCGGAACAGGAAGCGCAGGGCGTCGGTTCATCGTCTCCGTGAGGTTTTGCAGGCAGCCAAACCATGCAGCAAGCCTTTGAGCAGCTTATTGAGCGGCAGACCTGTGAACGGTTTGAGGAATGGATGGGGCAAAAGCCAGTTAAAAGGCTAAAATCCGGCGAAAAACAGTTGAAAAGGACGGCGGGGGCATGGTGCTATAATAGTATCGTGTCCCTGTTCGTAGAAGGAGAACACTATGAACAGGAATAAAAATAGTCAAAAAGTAACCGCCCTCTATTGCAGGATTTCCTTGACGATGGCAACGCAAACGAGAGCATGAGCATTTCCAACCAAAAGCTCCTGCTCAAAGATTATGCTGAAAAGAACGGTCTGCTCCCCTATGAATACTATGTGGACGATGGCTACACGGGGCGTAATTTCAACCGCCCTTCGTTTAAACGCATGATTGCCGACATCGAAGCCGGGAAGGTTGGCTGCGTCATTACCAAAGACCTTTCAAGGCTTGGCAGAAACTATATTGAAGCGGGCGGCTATATCGAAGTTTTTTCCCAAAAACAATGTAAAGATATATTGCCGTCACGGACGGCGTGGACAGCCTGACCTGTCAGGAAATGGACATCACGCCCTTTAAAAATATCCTGAATGATATGTATAGCCGGGATATTTCCAAAAGGTGCTGGCTGGACATGACCCGCTCCCGTCAGGGGAAAGTTTTGCGGAGGTCAGCCGCCCCTCGGTCTGATGCGTGATCCGCTGACAAAGGGGCATCTGGTGCTTGACCCTCAGACCGCCCCCACAATCCGAAAGATATATGACCTTGCTTTAAACGGCTGGGGCTGTATGCGGATTGCAAAGCAGCTCATGGAGGAAAAAATCCCTATCACACGGGTAAAAAGCAATACGGCTTGTGATGTCAATTATTATTCGTGGGGAGCGCAAGAATCAGCCATATCCTGCGGAATCCTTTTTATAAGGGCGCACATCTGGTTTGCGGACACACCAAAAAGGAATCGCTCCGGCACTGTGGACACCATCCCCCGCAAAGGATTGGGAGGTCATAGAGGACTGCCATGAAGCCATTGTAAGCCCGGAAGATTGGGAGAAGGTGCAGGAACTGATTGACCGCCGCCTCCTCCTATTATGCAGGGGAACGCCTGCCCCTTCTACAACTTGTTCCATGGCATTATCTACTGCGCTACCTGTGGGAAATCCATGCAGGCACGCTATGAAAAGGTCGGAAGGAAAGGGAAGAACCGGTTTACCGGTAAGGAACGGGAACCGATTGACAAGGCGTATTATCTCTGCCAGATCTACAACCGGCTGGGGCAAGGATGCCTGCACCAGCCACAAGATCGAAGCAAAGGGATTTGTATAACTGGTTCTGAAAGGATATTCAGGAATTGGCGGCACAGGCTCTGAAGGATGCAGATGCTTTTTCAGACGATTGAGCAGCCGCATGGAAAACCAGTATTGTCGGACGCTTCGAAATGGAGAAGGAACAGGGAACGTTTGGAAAAGCGGAATCAGGAAATTGACGAAATGTTTTTAAATCTTTACACCGACAAAGGCAAAAGGAATCTTATCGGAACAGCGTTTTTTAAAGCTGACGGCGGCGATGGAAAAGGAGCAGGAAGAAAACCAGGCCGTTTAAGGAATTTATCCTTCTCCTGCACCAGTTCGGACGAACAGGAAAACGATGTACGAAGCTTTATCCGGGAAATCCGGCGGTACGCCGCGATTCAGGAACTGGACGAAACTGTGCTGAACCGCCTTATCAACCCGGATTCTGGTAGGAGGATAAACAAGGTTGATGGCGAAAAGGTTCAGGAAGTCAAAATCATTTATAACTTTGTCGGGGAAAATACCGGCGGCGCAATAATGATTGCTGCCCTTCTTCCATTCCGGGAGAAGGGTTTTTTTCGGGCATGGAAAAGCCGGGGCTTTTATTCTCCGGCTTCCGGGATAAATTCAGATGTTCAACGCATAGCGCAGAGCCATGCACATAAGTTCATTGCGGGAGCGGTCGCTTTAGCTGGACAGTTTATCAAATTCCTCCTGCAATTCCTCGTCATCCGAAGCGTCATCACTACGGATTTATCTTCTCTTTTCTGTCTGGCTTCTTCTGCCTTACCACAAACTTATCCGCCATGTTACACCTCCGTATTACAAATATGCAATCATTATAGACGATTTTTCTTGACTTTTATATATCACATGATAGAATACAATATGTAATACAAAACTATAATACAAAACAAGGAGGATGGACAAAATGAAAGTGTGCCTGGAACAGCTTTATGACGGGGGAAATCTACCCAGCCGAACAGGTCAATGTCAGGACGGAAGGATACCAGGAAAATGCGCCAGGAGCATTACAGCCACTATGAGGATTTCATCGAACAGCTAAAAGCATTTAACCCGGGCCGCTTAGCGAACGCTTTATAGAGATTATGGACGAGCAGCTTGACGCACTCCTGCTTGAGACAGCAGAAACCTTTATTTTCGGTTTCCGGCAGCAAAAGATTATGCATTGGAAGTGCTTGAGGACAGGTAAAAGAAATGAGGAAGGCAGCCAAATGGGCGGGAAGCGGCTGCCTTTTCCTGTCTGTAATAAAAATATTTCAAAGCCGGGGAGTAATGGATTCTTTATTCCGGTATAAATAATTCTTCCACTGTAACGTGTAATTCCCTTTGCAAGATTCAATGTTACGATTTTTTTATAATCTCTTCCCGGATTGTTTTTAATTATCCAGAATCATTTTTTTCATCAATCTTGAAAAAATAAAAAGGAATACTGTATTTATATTGTTTGCCGTTATCATAATCAGATAATGTCAGGGTAATTGTATCTTCTTATTTTTTCATCTTTAGAACGTATAAAAAGACATAGCGGATAAATCGGATATTGTTCCATTTGCCGCAGAAACAGTATAATCCCAATTTTCTATGTCCGCAGTAATAATTACAGTTGTTTCTTTTTCTTTTCCCATTTCTAAAGTGGGTTTATCGATTTGCACTTTAAATGGCGAAGATGCCAATGTATCTTCAGTTATTTCAACAGTCTCGCTATTGTTTATGTTTTCTGTAGTTACTTTTGGTTCTTGAATAGATTCAGTGTTTTCTCCATTCGCGTTTGTATCTAAAGTATTTTGGGAACACGCACAAAAAAACAAGGAGCATAATGTCAATATTGCCACCGCTTTATTTACTTTCATATTCGTCCTCCTGAAATCAAATGTTTTTCAATCCTACAAAGATTTTACTTTATTGGAGCATATCTGGTTGTTGAAATAAGTTTAACATATCTATGAACAATCTACAACGTATTTCCTCTTACATGCGAAAAAACCGAATTTACCACTTGACAAGATAGCAAAGAACAATATAGCGCGTAAGTCTCATCCGTCAGGGAAAAGATCATGTAAGGATAACGCTTTCCCATGCTCTTAAACTCTTTTAAGAAGGTCACGCCATAAAACATATGGCGGCAGTTCATGGCCAGGGCCGTGAACGCAATGGTGGCAATGCCCGCTCCTGCGGAAAGAAACGATACGATGACAAACTGAAACGCACCGGTATAGACCGTGAGACTGACCAGATAAGCCCAGTAAAAGGGAAATCCGCCTGGTTCATCATGATTCCGAATGCCATGCTTAAGAATAAATAGCTGAACATGATCGGAATGGTCTTTCCCAGTGCATATTTCAATTCTCGGTTCATCGGCAGATTCCTCGGCTTTCGTATATTTGAACGAAATTATAAAAGCAATTCACCTACCATGTCAATATGTGTTGTAATGTCAAAAAATGTTAGCATTGACCAACCGCTGCTCTATTGAGTAGAATAGGCAAAAGATAAGGGAGTAGTCGCCAGGCATTGCCTGGAGCAGGGTCAACATACTGATGCATCCGCGTCTGGTTCTGCTTAATGCATAAAGCTATCGCAAATGATGAGACTTGTCTGCAAGGGATTTTTTCTGCAGACGGGTCTCTTTTTGTATGATTCGAAATTGCGTTTTATCATGCGGCATTCCACATAAAAATGTATGAAAGAAAACAGGAGGGTTTTCCTATGTCACTGATTGAATTATTTCTTCTGGCGGTAGGCCTGTCCATGGATGCTTTTTGCGATTTCCGTCTGCAAGGGTCTTTTCCATGCAGAAACTGCGTGAAGCACGCGCTCATCATCGGTCTGTATTTTGGCGGTTTCCAGGCACTCATGCCCTGGATTGGCTATGTACTGGGAATCCGTTTCAGGGGGGCAATCAAAGCCTATGATCACTGGATCGCATTCATCCTGCTCGGCATCATTGGTTTTAATATGGTGAAGGAATCCCCTGGATAGGGAAGCGGAACCTGCGATGCTTCCATTGATGTCAAAACCATGCTGATGCTTCGCCATTGCCACCAGCATTGACGCACTGGCAGTCGGTGTCACCTTTTGCTTTTCTGGATGTTCAGATTCTGCCGGCAATCAGCTTTATCGGCTGTACCACTTTCATCATTTCCGTGATTGGTGAAGGTCGGCACCGTATTTGAGCCTCGCTATAAGTCCAGAGCCGAGCTGACCGGCGGCGTGATTCTGATTCTGATTGGTCTTAAGATTCTGATTGAGCAATTTGTTCTTTTTGATAGGATACTCCAAAGTAGACAGGTTAAATAACCAAAATCTACTTTGGAGGTATTTTTATGGGTAGGAAATCAAGTGTACAGTTGAAGAAAAAAGTTGCTGCTGTTGAAGATTACCTGAATGGAACACGTTCTGTCTCTGAAATCATGGCAGATTTATCTACCAAAAAGTACACGAACCATAAGGGACTGGATATTGGCATATCAGAATGGAGGTATAGAAGCTCTTTGCCCTGTTACAGCCAATCATTCCTATTCCAAAGAATTTAAGCTTGAAATGATTCAAAGATATATTGCCGGGGAAGGTTCGGTTAGAGGAATTATGTAAGATATGGCATCCCTGCACACCCAACACTGCAAAACTGGATTTTCGTTGTATAATGCCAATAGAGAACTTAGGGATTTGATCCCAAAGAGGGAGGTCTATATGGCAGAAGCAAGAAGAAAGACAACGCTAACCGAGCGAAAAGAGATTGTTGAATACTGTATTGCTCATAACCGAGATTATAAAGGAACAGCTTCTCTGTATGATGTTTCTTATGGGCAAGTGTATTCATGGGTAAAAAATATGATGCTAGTGGGGAAGATGGTCTGTCCGATAAACGCGGACGTCACAAAACGGATGATGAAGTCGATGAGCTGGAACGGTTACGCCGGGAGAATATGCGACTAAAACGCCAGCTTGATGAAAAAAAGACATGGTAGTGGAACTGTTAAAAAAAGTGAAAGAATTCGAAGGGATGTGAGGTTTGGAAAACTACGGTTTGAATCAAAATATCTGGCAATAAAATATTTTTATGAAGGAAAACAATGGAGTATCAACTGGATGTGCAAACAGCTAGGGATATCACACGCTGCTTACTACAAATGGTTGCACCGACCGATTCCGGAGCAGGAATCCGAAAATAGAAAACTGGCAGAACTGATAAAGGAGTATGATGAGCAGTTCGGGCATATCCTGGGATACAGACGGATGACAAGCTGGATCAACCATTTCAATCACACCAGCTACAGCAAGAACAGAGTCCACAGAATCATGAAGAAGCTGGGAATCCACTCTGTTATTCGTAGAAAAAGAAGAAATACCATCCGTTCAAGCCGGAGACGACAGCGGAAAATAAGCTGAAAAGGGATTTCAATGCCACAAAACCTAACGAGAAATGGGCTACTGATGTCACGGAATTCAAGATTTCTGAAACAGGAAAGAAGTTATACCTTAGCGCTATCTTTGATTTATATGATCGTTTTCCGAGTTTGCATACGTTGTAAGTAAAAGAAATGACAACAAGCTCGTATTTGATACTTATGATAAGGCACTTATTGAAAACCGGATGCAAAACCGATTTTTCATAGCGACAGAGGATATCAATATACCAGCAAAGGTATTCCAAGCAAAAGCTCAGAATCAGGGCATGGAACAATCCATGTCCAGAGTGGGACATTGCATAGATAATGGTCCTACAGAAGGGTTGTGGGGGAATCATAAAATCGGAAATGTACTGTATGTACCAGATAACAGATGAGCAGTCCCTTCGATCAGCAATTGACGGATACATGAAGTTTTACGCCGAGGAAAGACCTCAGGATCGGTTTTGCTGTAAAACTCCGTCAGAAGTAAGGCAGGATGCATTATCGGCAAAGGAACCAGTCCAATATCCCATTGCTGAAAATAAACGGATTGCAACATACAAATCCAAATGGTGTGCGTAACTCAAACATACCCGCAGAGTTGCATTGTAAAACTGACGATGGAATAAATGTTTCAGAACATAAATATCCGCCACATCAAATCAGATATGGCGGATACATTTAGAAATTCATTTTAAATATTTTGCTTGTCTACTTGACTTTTCACATTTGCCCTGCTGCGCCGCGCGTTTTGCTATACTTTTTTCCGATTATGGTATCATTTTTTTTATTCGCCCGTCGAACGGCTTCGCTTGTCCGTATCACAGAAACATTCGCGATTTCATGTCTTCGGCGGTCATATTTTTTACTACGAAAGAAAGGTATCCCTATGTTAAACACAATCGAATCAGTCAATAGTGTGATCAACAATTTCATCTGGGAGTTCCTGCCATGATCTGTATCATTGGTGTTGGCCTTTACTTAAGCGTTGGCCTACGCTTTTGCAGATTCGCAAATTCCTTATGCCATCCGCGTCACCATCGGACGTATTTTCCGCAAGCGTGACGCATCCGACGGCGCCATGACTCCGTTTCAGGCAGTGCACGGCGCTGGCTGCTACCGTCGGCACCGGAAATATTGCCGGTGTGGCCGGTGCCATCGCCATTGGCGGACCGGGCGCAGTCTTCTGGATGTGGATTTCCGCGGTCTTGGCATGCACCAAGTTCTCTCGAAGTAACCCTGGCAGTCCATTTCCGGGAAACCAACAAAAACGGTGACCTGGTGGAGGCCCCATGTACTATATCAAAACGGCCTTGGCCCGAAATGGCACTGGCTGGCGGTTCTTTTCCACATTCGGCGTGCTGACCGTGTGCTCGGCACCGGAAACGCAACCCAGGTTAACACCATCACCACTGCCATCAACTCCGCGCTGGAAAACTATCAGTCATCAATGACCAGTCCAAGCCGGTTGTCTGCCTGGTCATCGGCACGTTCTGGCCGTCTGGTAGGCCTGGTTCTCTTTAGGCGTAAAACGAATTGGAAGGTATCTGAGAAACTCGGTTCCGTTCATGGCACTGCTTTACATCCTGGTTGGCCCTGGGCGTGGTACTGCTTCACGCAAACCGCATCCCGCTGGTCTTCACCATGATTTTTGAGGGTGCTTTCAACCCGCAGGCCGTGACGGCGGCATCATCGGAAGCTTCTTCACCAGCATGAAGCGGGCGTATCCCGCGGTATCTTCCAACGAGGCTGGTCTTGGTACCGGTTCCATTGCTCATGCGTGTTGACACCAAAAGCCGGTGAAGCAGGGCTTCTTCGGTATCTTTGAGGTATTTACCGACACCATCGTCATCTGCACCTTAACGGCACTGGTTATCCTGTGCAAAGCGGCGTTACCGTCAACTACGGCCAGGCTGCGGCGCAGAACTGACCATTTCCGGCTTCACCTCCACCTATACGGAAGCTGGGTATCCATCTTTACCGCCGTGTCCATGTGCTGCTTCGCCTTCTCCACCATCATCGGATGGGGACTGTACGGCGCGCGCCATTGGAATTTTATCTTTGGCGAGAAGGTCATCGCCATCCATGCAGGCCTACCTCTGGTGGCAACCTGGGCGCCATGGTAGATCTGGGCCTCTTGTGGGCATTGCGGATACCTTCAACGGACTCATGGTCATCCCGAACCGGATCGGTGTGTTCCTGCTGTCCGAACGGTATTTGACTGACAAAAAGAATATTTTGAGACGGAAGGAAAGAATGCAATTTCTGCCCTTCCAAAGAAATCATAGTGGAATCGTGGGGAGCAGATTCCAGCTGGAATCCACTCCGGTTTTATTTTATAGAAATTTTTATTCTAACGAAATCTCCAAAACCATTTGAAGTCAGCACTGTTGTTTTTCCGAAAACCGCATTCATACGCAATTTTCTGTGCCTGGTCGAAAGCGTAGGCAATGGCGTCCGCGCTGTGGCTGTCGGAGTTGATCATAATGCGGTTCTCTTCATCCATCGGCGTGCTTCCAAGAAGCCTTTTGACCTTGTCCTCCAGTTTCTGGCGGTACTCCGTTAAAATAACCGGGGAACGCTCCTCAATAAATGCCACCAGACTGCTCATGTAGTCCAGTTTGCCCAGTAGGTCTGCCTTTAATTTTCGCCTTCCTGGACACGGGAGTTCACGAACTTCTTTGCGGCTCCTTCCACAGCTTCGGAAAGCTGCTGCCAGATGCGGTCTTCATCTTCCGGAACCTGATCCATGGTCAGGACCTCCGGCATATGGGCCAGGCCCGATACGGTAATATCGTTTTTGATGCCGAACTGCTCTTCCATCTGTTTGAAGCAGTTCATATATTCTGCGGCAAGGGAACTGTTGTACTTTAAGCACATTTTCTTCTGTGTAGTCTTCATAGTTAATGAATACATCTACTTTTCCGCGCTGGATATAGGTTTTTAAAAGGTTGCGGATGCCGCGCCTCAAAGTAATTGAACTTCTTTGGCAGCTTGATGCTTAAGTCGAGATAACGGTGGTTGACTGCCTTCATTTCTACGGAAATCTTGTATTCCGCAGTGACGATCTCGCACCGGCCGAATCCGGTCATGCTCTTTATCATGATGTCGTCTTCCTTTGCCATAGATAAAATACATTATAAGTCAAATGGAAAAACAAGTCAACGGCAATCGGTTTTGTGTTCTTGTAAATTTTATTGGAATCCTGTATAATTGGAAGAATCGCAACATTCACTTCATATATAAAGGAGTTGTTTTCAATATGGCATTTGACGGAATTGTGATCGCGAACCTGGTCCATGACATCCGGCAGAAATTAGAGGGCGGCAAGATTAACAAGATTGCCCAGCCGAGAAGGATGAACTCATGTTCACGGTGAAAAACAATAAAGAACTTTACGTCTCGGTATCGGCCAGCGCAAGCCTTCCGCTGGTGTACTTCACCGAGAACAACAAACCAAGCCCTTTACCGCGCCGAACTTCTGCATGTTGCTGAGAAAGCACATCGGAACCGGACGCATTGTCAAGGTATCCCAGCCAGGCCTCGAGCGTATCATCGAATTTGAGATTGAGCACCTGGATGAGCTGGGGATCTGCGAAAGAAGCGTCTCATCGTGGAGCTGATGGGCAAGCACAGCAACATCATCTTCTGCAAAGGAAGATGGCACCATCTTAGACAGCATCAAGCATGTCTCCGCCCAGGTCAGCTCCGTGCGCGAGGTTCTGCCTGGCCGGATGTATTTCATTCCCCACACCACCGATAAAGAAGACCCCTCACCATTTCTGAGGAGACCTTTGTCAGGGTCATCGGCAGCACACCGGCTCCGGTACAGAAAGCCCTGTACCAGAAGCTCACCGGCATCAGCCCCTATCATCGGTACGGGAAATCTGCCATATGGCCTCCATTGACGGAGACCGCCCGCCAACGAGCTTTCCCTGCAGAGCTGACCCATTTATACCACATGTTCGACATTTTGATGGAGGATGTCAAAACCGGCAAGTTCACGCCGAACATCATTTACCGCGGTGAGGAACCGGTGGAATTCGCTTCCGTGCCGCTGACCTGCTATGAGTCCGCGGGTATCAGGCAAAGCCGTTTGAATCCATCAGCCTCCTGCTGGACTCCTACTACTCCGAAAAGAGCGCTGTCACCCGTATCCGGCAGAAATCAGTAGATCTCCGCAAAATCGTGCAGACCGCGTTAGAGCGCAACTACAAAAAATACGACCTGCAGGAAAAACAGCTAAAGGATACCGAAAAGCGTGATAAATATAAGGTATACGGGGAACTGTTAAATACCTACGGCTATGAGTTAAAAGGCGGGGAAAAAGAGCTGAAATGCCTGAATTACTACACCAATGAGGAGGTAAAGATTCCGCTGGATCCACAGCTTTCCGCCCAGGAAAATTCCCAGAAATTCTTTGCCAAGTACAACAAGCTGAAACGTACCTATGAAGCCCTGAGCGACCTGACGCTGGAGACGAAACAGGAAATCGACCACCTGGAATCCATCATCACCGCCCTGATATCGCGCTGAAGGAGGATGATCTGGTGCAGATCAAAGAAGAGCTGATGGAATTCGGCTTTGTAAAGAAACGCCCTTACGGCGCGAAAAAAGCCGAAGATCACCAGCCGCCCGTACCACTACCGCTCCACCGACGGGTTTGATATCTATGTTGGAAAAAACAACTACCAGAATGAAGAACTCGACTTCAAGTTTGCCAACGGCGGTGACTGGTGGTTCCACGCAAAAGGCATTCCCGGTTCCTACGTGGTAGTCCGCACCGAGGGCAAAGAGCTGCCGGACCGCACCTTCGAAGAGGCCGCTGCCCTGGCCGCCTGGTACCCAAAGGCCGGGAAAATGATAAAGTAGAGATCGACTATATCCAGAGAAAGCATGTGAAAAAGGCCGCTGTCGGCGCTCCGGGATTCGTTATCTATCATACGAATTATTCGCTGAGGGCAGAGCCGAAGCTGGTGCGAAGTGACCGGTTAAGAAAAAGCCGTCCCATGGTTTTCATGAACCATGAGGCGGCTTTGCCTGTCATCCCTTATTCTTTCGTTTTGGATTCACCGGGAACTTACAGTGCCGTTCCTTTCTTTGGAATGAAAAAAGTGGCTCATATCAGTATGTTCCAGCTTAAGCAGAGCAACTTTTTTCTCAATGCCTCCTGCGTATCCTGTCAGGCTCCCATTACTTCCCACCCCCCGGTGACAGGGAATAATAATGGAAACCTCATTGTGCCCCACAGCGCCGCCTACGGCCTGCGCAGACATATAGGAAGTTCCCTGTTTGACAGCAAGCTGTCTGGCAATCTCCCTGTAGGTTATGGTCTGTCCATAGGAATCTTCAATAAAATCTGCCATACCGCCTGGCGAAATCGGAACCAGCGGGATGAAGCGGGTGGAGTGAATGTTGGCTCTTTCCCGAAAAAGTAAATGTCCAGCCATTTTTTCGCTTCTGCCAGAATCTGGGTTTCCTGAGAAATATGTTCGTCCAGAAGTGTATTAGCATAATATTTCTGCCCGGTAAACCATAAGCCGGTAAGCCCGATTTTATCAGCGGCCAGTAAAATATCCCCCAGTTTTGATTTGTATGTTGGATGCCATCGTTTCTCATCCTTCTTTTTCGTATTTTTCTATCAGGCACTGATGCACTTTTGTTTTCTTGTCATAATTTACTGCTAAGAAGAATTTCTCCTGTATAGGCCTTCAGAGAATCTGGATAATGCCGCTCTTTATCTGCTGCATTGCTGTTTTTGCACTTCGATTCCATTTTAATTCCACTTTTTCCTCTGGGTTGCTTTTGATTAATTCCTGACGGATTTCCTCATTCGGAACAAATGCACGCTCTGTGTTCTGATCATACGCCAGATATCCCAGATGAATCAGATACGTCAGCACGTCATCTTTATTCGCAAAATTCACCGCATCGTTCTGGAAAGAGGTGACCTGAACTTCGGAACATGAATTACCGGCAATTATCTCGATTACGAGCAGATTTAAGGCCGTCAAAATCCATATTCAATAACGGAACAATGGCCTCATAGGATCCAGTTTCCGACCAGTAGTTTTAAACTCGTCCATTCAGCATCAAAGTTACAACAGCCCTGGGATTATAAACCTGATAATCCCCCAGCAGATACCCGTCATACCACCGCTTAACTTTTTTCAAAATCTTTTGATATTTTTCCACAAATTTTGAACTTCGTTTTCCGTGAAACCAACATAGGGATGCCAATGCTCCTGCAAACAGCATAGAGTAATCATCAAAATTATTTAAAGCCGACTGGGTTTTCACTTTTTGACAGGCAGGATTCCTGTCAGATAAGCCAGTTGAATATATTTGGTCGGTTGTTCCTTTAAACAGCGCACGCAAAAACCGAATATAGTCTTCCTGATTTTTCTGATTATCCGCTTCATCACGGATCAGCACATCCCATTCATCAATAATCAAATGAATTTTCTGCCCTTAGCTCCATTCACAACAGGAAAATGCTTACGGTAGAGACTTTACATGTTCCGGAATTTCCGAAGGGTAATATTCCCTCAATTCTCTACCGTTTTTTCAGTAATATAGGAAACTACCTTTTCTGCCCCGCCTGCCGGTTCCATACACCACTGAATATCCAGATGAATTACATCTTACCGGTTCAAATGCGTTTTAAAAATCTGGTGCCTGCCCTATCGTCAATCCAGAAACATTGCTTCCGAATCACATCCCCGGCTGTAATATGCCGTGTTATGTTTGGCCGCAATGGATTTTCCGAACTAAATCGTCTGGGACGGTTGTTGCAGATATATCCCTGTAATGTATTCATAACTTTATTGGTATAAGTTAATAATCCGGTTTTGGTCTACATAGATTGGAATTCACCGCAACCTGAAATGCCCCATTTCCAGGATTCACAAAATTCCCAATGAACAAGCACCTCCCAATTCCTCGTTTTGCTCAAATACATTACATTCAGTATAGCAAAAAATCCCTGCAAAATTTAAATGTTTCTTTCTTATTTCCCCTGATTTAAGAATTCATACGCCACTGCTGCCAGACTTGCCACTCCCACCGAAGCGCATCAATGTCTGAACGCAATGCGATACATTTTCCCGGCTTTCCCGGATTCAAATCGGCTGTTATCTGATTTCCCGGTGCCCGGGAAGTCCGACGCGCAACATTCTCATAGCCAATTCCCGCAATATTTCCCTGCATTTACCGGAATGTTCCGCGTTTAAAATCCGCTCGCACCCCTGTCAGCGTACTTGTACGGTGCGAAATCAGCAGCAGCGTCTTTCCCGCGTACTCTGTTTCCAGTGTATGCAGCAGTTCCTTCTCATGCAACGCATCCAGGCACTGGACGGCTCGTCCATCAGGGCAGACATCCGGGTTCCGGAAGAAGAATCCGGGCAATGCCGATTCTCTGGCGTTCACCGCCGGAAAGTCTGGCGCTCATCTGGCCCATGTCGGTGTCATAGCCATCGGGCAGCGTGTCAATAAACTCCTGCAATCGCCCTCTTTTGCTGCCGCACGGGATCTCATCCATACCACAGCTTCCGGCTTCGCGATGCCGATGTTCCCGCAATGGTCGCGTCAAACAGGTACGTATCCTGCTCCAGAAACGCGATCCGCTGATGTAACCCCGTAGCTGATCTTGTTCAATCGAATGCTCATTGATGAGAATCTGCCCCTTCTGTCGGCGCATAGAACCGCAGGAGCAGGCGGCAGGATCGTGGATTTGCCTGCGCCGGATTCCCCGGCAATGCCAACCCGGGTCGCCCTTTTAATCACGTAGTTAAAATGCTCCAATGCTTTTTTCCGTACCCGGATAAGCAAAGGTCACATCCTGAAATTCAACGGTCTCAATCTCGTTGCAGGATACCGGATGCTCGCCTTGTCTCCGGCCCGTATCCTCAATCTTAAAGATACGCCTGCCGCCGCGTAGCTTCTAACAGGCCTCGTCACCACAAAGGTCAGGCTGAAGGTCGAGGACAAAGATGCTGTTGCCGCAAAGGGATAAAGCAATGGTTCCCACCGATGATTGATTCCGCGCGCGGCCAGCACACCGGCACACCAGGATCAGAATTTTGCCAGATACAAAAAAAGTTCGAAGGATGCTATGGTCTGACGATGCAGCGTTAAGCCCAGCGCCGCCTGATTGACCTTCCCATTGGCCTGTTCCACCACCTGCATCCGGCGCTGTCCCGCGCCGAAAATCTGAATATCCCGGATGCTGTAGACACTCTCCAGAATCTTGGATTTCAGATCTCCCAGCTGTTCCGGTAGCGCATGCCGATGCCGCGGCCAGCCTTTAATGCCACAAGCGGAAGCACCACGCTGATGATCAGGTAAATTGGAATCAGCACCACGCATACAGCGGGTTCACACACCAGGCAATCACCACCGTCGTTGTCGGGAGCAGAATGACCGTAAACATCGGGCCCGATGGTGTGGGCAAAAAGTATTCCAGTGTCTCAATGTCCGACACTGCAATGTTCATTACATCACCAGTCTCCCGCCCGATCAGATACGCCGAGCGATGCGATCGATGGCATCGAACAGATGCACCCGCATTTTCGCCAGAATGCCGTAGGCCCCCAGATGGGAAAAGACACCTTCCAGATAACGGCAAACTGCAATCAGGATCGCACAGACTGCCGTCAGGGCTGCATAGATTCCGGCTCCATCACAAAATCCTGCCGCAGCCAGCAGCCACAGGGCAAAGCCCATCAGTCCCATATGGGACAGGGCTCCAAGGGTACTGGCCAGCGTGGAGATGCCAATATATTTCCAGATTGGGCGTCCCATCATCAGAAGGCGGTAATTCATCTCTTTCATCGAATAACTGAATTTTCGCTTCATTCTGCCACCTCCATTGCCTGCTGGCGTACCACCAGTTCTTTGTAAAGTCCGCCCTCGTTCATCAGGGTTTCATGGGTTCCGTGCTGGGCCACCATGCCATCCTTCAGCACGTAAATGCAGTCTGCATTCTGCACAGAGGACATGCGGTGGGAAATGATGATGAGGGTCCGGGTCTCAGCCAGATGTCCGATAGTCGCCCAGATTTCTTTTCTCACTCTGGGGATCGACACTGGAGGTTGCTTCATCAAAGATCATATACTCCGCCCTGGAAAGCAGTGCCCTGGCAATGCCCATCTTCTGGCGCTGTCCGCCGGATAAGGAGCTTCCCGCATTTCCCACGTCAGAATCCAATCCCTTACTCTGAGAATGAATAAATGAACCCAGTCCCGCTTCCTCCAGTGCTTCCAGTAACGACGCATCGTCTGCGTCCGGGTCAGCTAACATCAGGTTTTCCCGGATTGTGCCGGAAAACAGATTGACCTGCTGCGGCACCATGGCAATGTGCTTTCGCAGTTCTTCCGGCTTCATGCTGCAGTAATCGTTTCCCTCTATATAGATGTTTCCGGATAACGGATCACAGAACCGCATCAGCAGGGATGCCGTTGTGACTTGCCGCAGCCGGATAAGCCCACCAGAGCCACAGTCTTTCCTTCGGAACCGTCAGGGACATATCCTGCAGCGCCTGCTTCTGCCCTCATAGCCGTAAACATGATCCATGCGGATTCCCGCAAACTGTTCCGGATCTTTCGGAAGGGACGGATCATACGGACGCGAAGTGTCGGTATCCAGAATTTCCTCCACCTTGCCCGCTGCCGCAATCGCCGTCAGCGCGCTGTGGGAAGCGTTCATCAGCTCCTTTGCGGCAGAGAAATAGCTGTAGGAAAGCATCAGCACGATCAGCGCCTGGGCAATGGTCATGCTGCCATCTGCAATACGTCCGGCAGAATTTACCAGCGCAAACAGAATCGCTGCGTAAATCATGGCTTCCGTTACCAGGAAGGAAGTAAAGTTGACCTTCATAAAGCAGTTGATGTTGTAATTTAACACATCTGCCTTCTCTCCCAGAACGCGGGAGTGCTCCTTATCCCGGTCAAACAGCTTTAAGGTAGTCAGACCGCGCAGGCTGTCCATGTAGTAGCCCGTCATATCATCCAGAGATTTCCAGTAGCCCTTTCGAATTTCTTCAATCCGGCAGCGGAACAGGTTGTTCACCGGAAGCAGGATCAGAGACACTACTAATAAAAGCAGCGCCACCGGCATAGAACTGTTCTTTAAATGGAAGAACAGATAAATCCGTGCCAGGATACGCAGATCAGACTCGGCAGATAGGTGCTGAAATACATCTGCATCTGCTCCACTGCGTCTACCGATGCGGTAATTGCCGAAACCGGTCCGATCTTTTCGATGCCGCCTGCATCCAGATCCAGTACCTTGGAAAAAATCATCCGGCGCATGCTGGTCCTGGCTTTGGCTGCCGTCTTGTATTCCAGCAGGCCTTTTTACCATCTGCGCACAGAAGGTAAACAGCGCCACCAGGAGTGCCGTGCGGATGGCACTTCCGCCGATGAAAGGACCTCCTGCGGTTCAAACAGACTGCCCAGGAATCCGGCAATGATCTCCGCCAATGCGGTGGTTCCCACCAGCGTCAGAAAAGCTCACCCGGCAATGGCCAGAATCCAGAACCATAAGCCCCTGGCCAGCCGCAGCAATGTTTTGTTCATGAAAAGCATGGTTTTTTCCCCTGTTTTCTTTCGTTCGCAGCGAGGGGCTGTCGCAAAATAAAATCCAAAACGTTCGCCGGATCTTACTTCGCGGCAGTCCCTCGCTACAACGCATTATATTAGTATATCCGTTTCGCAAGATGTAGCAATATGCAATTGCAATCTCTCTAAAACGATTATAATACAGGTTGTAAAAAATGTGAATCGTAACGAAACATCCATCCGCGAGGTAATCCGCACCCTATGAAAACAAAAATTTCCTTATCTCCCAAAAGACAGAAGCTTCTGGCTGACACCATCCGGGAGCTGGCACTGGAAGGAAGATTTTACGAAGAAAAGAGGCCATGCAGCATGGCTGCACGACCATCTATCAGCACAGTGTCCATGTGGCGTACGTCAGCCTTTTCTCATGGAAAAATGGCAGATCCCGCTGGACGAGGTCTCCCTTGTGAAAGGCGCTCTGCTGCACGATTATTTTTATATGACTGGCATGAAAGCGATGCCTCCCACCGGCTCCATGGCTTTCGCCATCCGGGGAACGGCGTTAAAAACGCCACACGGGACTACGCCTTAAACCAGCGCGAGAAAAATACGATTGCCCGTCATATGTTCCCGCTGACCCCCATTCCTCCGCAGTGCCGGGAAGCCTGGCTGGTCTGCCTTGCGGATAAATGGTGCGCCATGGAAGAAACCCTGCGCCCGGCATACCGCAGCCGAACAAATATGCTGGCCTTGCTTTCTCGCAGGCTTCCGAAAGTTCCTGTTCCAAAAACAGTAACCTGTTTTTATAAACCAGGAGTTTTCACACTCAGTGCGTCCGTTCTCCTGCTGGCAACGTGACCGTGAACCGGCTTCCGCAGCCCACCTTACTTATAACCGTCACGGTGCCCTGATGGGCCTGGACGATGGCTTTCACGATCGCAAAGGCCAATTCCGCTCCTCCGGTCTTGCGGCTGCGGGAAAGATCGGTCCGGTAAAATCGTTCAAAGATCAGCGGCAAATCTTCCTCTGCCATGCCGATTCCTGATCTTCCACAATCAGGACTGCCTTAAGTTTCTCCTGTTTCACCCGAATTTGAATCATTCCGCCTTCATTGGAATATTTTACCGCATTGGAAACCAGATTAAAAATCACCTGATGCAGCCGCCTCTGGTCCCCCAGCACCACGGCTGTCTCTCCGCTCACTTCGCAGGTGAGCTTTTTCTTTTCTAAGTCTGGCTCAAACGCTGTCTCTACTGCCTGCGCCAGTTCCAGAAGATCCACTGGTTCCAGCTCCAGATTCATATTTTCGTCTTCCATCTGCCGGAGTTTCTCCAGATCGGAAATAATGCCGGAAATCCGGCCAAGTTCCTCGTAACAGCTCTGCAGCCGGTCTTTTGTGGGTTCCCAGACCGCATCCAGCATCATTTCCAGATTCAGGGAGACATTTGCCACCGGAGTGCGAAGTTCATGGGCCACATCGGAAGTCAGGCGCCTGCGAAGCGTCTCCTGCCGTTCCAGGCCCTCTGCCATATGATTGACTGCGCTGCTCAATTCTGCAAGTTCCTGTGTCTGCCTGTTTCCATTTTCCAGACGCGCCCGTAATCTCCCTCCGAAATTTTCCGGGTAATTTCTGTCACCTTAAGCAGCGGAACGGATAAGCTTTTTGCAAGTACCGCGCCTGCCGCAGCCGCAGCCACTGCTGCACAGATTCCCCACCACCAGAAGAATCCGGTTTAACGAATCCAGAAAACGAAAAATCACTTTCATTCAGATAATAGGGACTGTAATAGCTCACATCCAGATATCCGATTACGGTATCATCCTGCTTCAGATCATAACGGTAGGTCGTAAAAATTTCCATCCAGCTCCGGTCGGCGCTGTGCCATCTGTGTGCGGATATCCTGCCATGATCTGGTGGCACAACGTCATATCGTGGTTCTCCGCATCCCAGACTACCTGGCCCTCCGCATCGGTCAGCCGGATCAGGTAACCATCCTTCAGGGCATACATGCCAAGGCCATGGATATAATCCACATTCCAGGTTCCATCTTCCGCATGGTACTGAAAGGACAGGACTGCGACAGCTGTTCGGACGATGCCTTCGCTGCCGCGCCACATACTGCTCAAACTGACGGCTGATCAGGCCATTTGCCGTGATGCTGATAATTGCAACCGTAATCAGTACAAGAAAGGCAAAGCCTGCTGCCAGCTGGGTGCTGATCTTCTGTTTCATTCCCTGAAACCTCCGAATTTATATCCCATTCCGTGAACCGTGCAGATGTAAACCGGCTGTTTGGGATCGTCCTCCAGCTTTTTGCGCAAGTTCTTCACGTGGGTATCAATCACCCGGTCATAGCCGGAAAATCCAGTCAAAGGCCAGTTCAATGAGGTCTTCCCGGGTGAATACCTTCTACGGATACCGGGTGAGGGCAGTCAGAAGCTTCCACTGATGGGGGTAAGCGCAACCGGTTTTCCCTGTTTGCAGACCTCCTTCCGGTCCTTGTCGATCACAAAATGGCTGACTGCTCTTTTGCCTTTTCTGGTTCACGTTTCTGACCAGAAACCGCGGAAGCTGTAGCTGAAACCGCCGCCAAGGAAAAATACCCAGCATGTTGATTCCCATGATCACCATGAATACACCGGCAATCATCTTTAAGATTCCTGGAAAAACGGAGAAATTCCTGCACCAGTGGTTTCCGACCAGCATTCCAAGAAGTCCCAGCAAAATCCGATTCCCGTGTAGGGAAATCACACGGCCCAGGTTATACAAAACAGCAGACCGGAATGCACCGAATCTGCTGTCCTCGTTTCCAGCTCTTCAGAATGCACTGGGACAGATTGATGCCCCGCACATGGCAATGCAGTGCACCGAAGTGAGGAGTCCAATGCAGAAACAGCATCCGTATCCCATTCCGGTATCCGCAAGTTCACTGGGAACCAGCAAATTCAGAATGCCGGAATGCTGCAGCATCCGGTAAAGGACAAAGCTAAGAATCAGAAGGTCGCTGTCCTTCCGAAATCCGGTTTTCTGACGGACGGTTCCAGCAGGATCTCATACCCTGCCCTGCGGATTACCTGCTGGAGTTCTTCCAGCGTCACCCAGTCCGGATCAAAGGCAATGTCTGCCGTTCCTTCTGATAGCTGACCTTCGCGCTCTCAACGCCCGATGTCTTTTTAACGCCTGTTCTATTTTATTCTGGCAGTTCGCATGTCATACTGCCAATGTAAAGTCTTTTTTCTGCTGATATTCACGTCTTTCGCACCTCCTGACGTGAATTTTAGCAGAAAAAAGATGTGTGATTTTTATGTGGATTCTAACCGTGTTTTTTCATCTTCTCCACGAGCTTTCCATATACCCGCTCCACAAACCAGGGTTCCGTGGATTTTTTCAGTGCTTCTTCCGGCGAAAACCAGGCTACGCCACTGTTCTCATCTTCCTTCACCGAAACGTGCTCCTCCGAATCTGCTTCCAACAGATAGGTGACATTTAAATGGAGATCACAGATGTATGCATCCATTATCAAAACAATAGATATCTGCATCTGGTATTCCTAACAAAATCGGCGAATGCGTAACTATAATAAACTGTGCTCCCTCTTTTGCACATCTGTATATTTGCATTAACAATGTAAGCTGTCTCTGAGGTGATAATGCAGCTTCCGGTTCATCAAAAAGATACAGACCATTTGGCTGCAAATTGTTCTGCGCTAACGCGAGAAAACTCTCTCCATGTGACTTTCATGATATTTAGCGGAAGGATGTGTAATATCTGCATATTCTACTTCCTGCGTTGCAACATTATAAAAGCTTTCTGCCCTAAGAAAATATCCCCACTTTTCCTTCCGATAGCCTTTAGCAATTCTTATCGCATCACATAATTCTGAATGTGTATCATGCGTAGAAAAATTTGTGCCGCAGCATGGCCTCCACAACGGATTTTGGACTGTACATAGAATAATGTTCATCCCCGGACTGCCGATGCGCAATCAGATGATACCCGTCATACCATGTTTTCGCTTCCTCAAAATTCATCTCATACTTTTCGCAAAGAGCAGATACTTCTGATTCGGTAAAGCCGAAATACTCTGCCAGTTCACCGGGATCGGTCATGGAATACTCAGTAAACATATTTAGTGCAGAATGACAAACGCACATTTCGTTTTCGCGTAAATATCTTTCATCACCTGAATCAGATTCTTTTCATCTCGAAACCGGACATCCGTAAAATGCTCCATGAGATCAAACACCAGATATTTCTGCAACATGGCCAACATTTCATCCATGCTGTGTGTTGTGCTTAAAAACTCCTGCATATTCACTTTAATCACATCATACTGATTCCGGTGTTTCTGATAAGAAACGGCCTTGCTGATGCTCAATGAATCGAACAATTCGGCTGAATCTTCCCCGCGATCATAATATGCTGCCAGCATATCGTACAGCCATAGACTTTTTCCAAAACGTCTTGGACGGCTGACGCAGAGGAATTTCTGGCGCGTATTGAGAACCGCATTGGTTTTTTCAATCAACCCGGTCTTATCCACATAAATCTCTGAATTTAGGCTTTCCTGAAAACCTTTATTTCCTGGATTCAGATAACTTCCCATGCACATTCCTCCCATCAGAAAGACATTCTTCTATTTATTATACTTGATTGCTTTTGTAATCACAAGATATAAGTCTGTCTGCTGTCATACCCGGCCTTTTGAAATCCGAAAACAGTGCCTCAATCTGAACCGGCCGGATGCAAAAATGAGGTGCAGCGGCGAATTCATCTTTTCAGCGCATCCAGCGGAATCTTTTTGAACTCTGCATGGCGGTTATATTCTTCAGAAAACGGCCCCACAATTTCTGCTGTTCCCATCACCTGAATGCTTCTCTCAGTTTTCCAAAACCTTCATACTTATCAAAGATGGCAAGGCAGACATTTTCGTTTTTGCAAAGGCCGATAAACTTCTCTCCGCCTTCCGAAAAAATCCAGAATTTTTCATCATGATAGCTGTATTCCAGCGGGGTACAGCGGATAAAATTTCCTGCTCCGGTAGCCAGTGCGCAGGTATTATTTGCCTGAATGTATGCTTCGATTTTCTCTTTTAACTGCTCTTTCGGCATCTCTGTCCGCTCTTTTTGTTTCCCCAGTAATTTGCCGCGTTTTCAAAGTCTTTCTGAGTCATATCTCTCACCTTTCCTCAAGATATAGTTCCATGCGTCTTTCCAGCCACATCACAGATTGACATCAGCGCATAATAATTAACCCGGTTCGGGTAATGTACCGCCGGATGATAATAATCGATCACCAGCGTATCGTTCCACCAGGCAAACATGGTATCCCAGGTGTATTCATTCTGCAGTTCCTCTCCCAGCACGATTTTCAGCAGGCTTAAATTGTTGCCGCAGACAATGATATCCGGGCGGATGATCTCCAGTTCCTGCTTTAATTCCGCCTTGTCTTCCTCTGCATATGCCTTCAGATCCTCGTAATCTGGACCCATTTTCCCCATTGCTTTTCTTTCATTGACTACAGCAATCCGGTCAATGGTTTCCTTCTCCAGGAACGCAAAAGTTCTTCATCGTATTCGCAGAAATTCCCGGAAAACGCCTGGTAAATGGCATGGGTCCAGATGGCAATCTTCCGCCACATGGTCCAGGGATGGTCTGCTTTGTGAAGAGATTCTGTTAAAGTGATATCCGTTCTCATCGGATGTAGGCTTCTTTCAAAAAATAGCACACTTTGGGCGTCTGTTGTGATTCCCAAGCTTCTTGGTACACCAGCCCGTCCGGATAAAACGCTTATAACCTTTCTGCCGGTGCTTTGCCTCCCACACATCCATCAGGCTTTCTAACTCCGTTTTCTTGCTCATGCATTCCCCTCAGTTTTCTTCATATACAGAAGCGGATATGGATTCCCTTCTTCATCCAGTTCTGTCCCTAAAGTTTCATAGAACGCAATTTCCTATGAAACAAAAAGTCCCTCCAGATCTAGCTTCATCTGCCGGTCGATCCAGCTTCTCTGATCTGCCTCATGAATCACATCTCCCGGCATGGCATTTCCAATCAGAAATGGAGAATTCGGATCGTGCTTTCTCCGGTTTTCCCGTACCAGCGCCGCATTGGAATTGGCATAGCAGTACCGGCACAGATGCCCGCAGGTATCATAGGCTCCAATGTCCGCGGTAAGCATACAGCCGCATTGCCGGTTCTTCACATTCTGGTTCTTCTTTGGAACATCCAGACTGGCATGCAGGGCCGTCTCAAATGTCTCCACCGTCATGCAGCCCGAACAGTCCGCGCCGTATGCAGCCAGTTCACTGCCTTCTGCACAGGGTTTTACCGTCATTCCATACTGTCCGGCAATCTGAATCAGTTCTTTTCCGATTGCCAGACGGTCTTTTTGCGAAACCGTTCTGGCCTCCGGGAAATTCCGCTCCACTTTTTGTAGAGATCAATGAAGCTGATCACACAGGTTTTCGTGTAACCGGCCAGTGTTCTGGCCATGGTTTCAAATTCTGAAATATGCCACGCTGCGGAATGTTTTTCGTCAAGAAAAATGGGATCATACCGCCATCCAATGCTGTCCACGCCCACCAGCTCCGACAGTTTTGAAAATCTTCCATCATGTTTTTCTTGCATGGCACATGCGGTTCAATGTCTGTTCCGTAAGGCGTGATTGTCACAAACCAGTATTGTCCATATGGTTTTAAAGCATCCATGTGCGGCAGCATGGGAGCCGGGTTCTTCGTGCAGAACGCAATCAGATCCACCACATCTGGCGAAAGACGGTATCTTGTTACCTGGTTTGGATTATACGGATTTCGCACCAGCACGTAACCTGCTTTGAGCCGGTTGAGGAACCATTCGTTGTAGAATGCCGGGATATCTGTACGCATTCCTGTGTGTATGATCATAATCTGCCCCACAATCCACTATTTTTTTATAAAATGAAAATCACAGCAATCTCCGCCATAACCCAGAGTCTTAGTGCGCGAAAAACCTAATTTTTCAGTCCGCCATAAGTTGCATTATCCACATCACAGAACAGCCGGCATAATTCCGGGCATCCGTTTTCCAAGCAGGCTTTTGCATGCCAGAGACACATGTTTTTTTCATGGTTACATCAAAGGAATTCCGGTCATGTTTTTGAACGCTTTCCCATAAATCCATAGTACGCACGATTTTCAGAAAAATTCTGCTGTACAGACTTAAAGTAAAAGCCCGGTATCCATTCCATTTTTGTTCTGTGCGATTTTCATTGTCGTGCGATTTTCTTTATCCGCCCGTTCATCCAATCAACCTCAGAATTTCAGCTATATCAGATTGTAAATCTCTTATGCAGATCTGTGATCTCATAATCTATCCGCACACTGTTTTTCGACTGCTTATGCTCAGGATTGTACCAGCATGTGATAATTCCAGCATTGTTGCCGCCCAGAATATCGCTGGATAGAGAATCACCCACGATCATAATCTGCGTTTGTCCGTCAGCCCCGTCTGTGCAAATACCTGTTCAAAGAAATGAACATCCGGTTTTTCCACACCAAGCTGTTCTGAAAGGAAAATACCATCCATGAGTTCTCCCAGACCGGAAACTCTTAATTTTTTTGTCTGAGCCGTAATGGTTCCATTGGAAACCACATACTGCTTTACTTTCCCGCGAAGGGATTTCACAATTTCATAGCTGTCATCATAGAAAACGATCGTATCTCCAAGACTTGTCTGGTAGCATTCATTAAATTCCGGCGCAGCGGAAACATCCAGTCCTTCTTCCGCAAAAAAATCCAGGAATCTGCCCTCCAAAACTTCCTGCCTGGTGACTTCCTTCCGTTCCAGCCGCTCCCAGTAAATTTTATTGATCTGAGAGTAATGTTTCAACATTTCATCCGTGCACACCCAAATCCAAACTCCTGAAACAATGCCCGGATTGCTGCTTTTTTCTGCTGCCTCAAAATTCAGCAATGTGCCATCCACATCCCACAAAATCGTTGTTATCATAATCTGTCTGTTTATCCTTCCACTTCATATCCGGCACCGGAAAAAGAATTTCCAGAGCCTTCTGATAATTTTCTTTTTTCAGAAATATGTAGTCCGTATTATAAGTAGAAACCGCGAAAATGGAAATCCCATGTTCTGCCAAGAAACATATACTCCACCTCTAAATTTACAAGAGAATGATCGGTTACTTTTACATACCGAAAAAAATTTTTGGTTTAGTGTCTTTAATTTCATTGTAGTTTTTTTACAGCTCTACCCAATTCTTCCAGCTCAGCCATCACCGCTTCATTCTTCGCCAGCTCATCCTTGGCATTGGCGCTGTATCGCTTCTGGAACAGCATATCCCAGCCCAGATATTCTGCCATACAGTCGAACTGTTTCTCAATCAGTTCATACTGAACATTATCTACCGGAGCACCACCGGTTACGATCAGACCAACTTTCTTGCCCTTTGATCTGCATACCGCGGCAGTAACATTTATCAATAACCAGCTTTAACTGTCCGGTGATTCCCCACCAGTAAACCGGGGATGCAAACAGGATCATATCTGCGGCCGCAATCGCATCAATAGTTGGATTCGTATCATCTTTGTCGACACAGCCTTTATGACACTGGCATGCACGCAGCCCCTTGCACGGGGCAATGTGCAGTTTGTGCGGCTCAATTACTTCGATTTCATGCTTCCCCTCTGCGCCTTTTTCTAAACGCCTGGATGGCTGCGCTGGTATTGCCTTTTCTGGCACTTCCGTTTAAAATTACGATTTTCATATTGTGATTCCTCCATACATTTTTTAACTCTTTTATTTCTAAAAAATCAGCCAAGACGTTTCTCCTGTCTCACGCCATAATATGGGCCATCCTGACAGTGACCAGCCGTCTCATAACCCATAGATTCATAATACTCGTTTAATACCGGATTGTCCACCGCACAATCCAGCCGAAGATATTCTTTCCTTCTGAAACTGCCATCGTTTCCACTTCCCGAAGCAGCTGCTTTCCCTGCTCGGCTGCAGAAACAGATGTCACCAGATTGTGGATATAATAAGCCTTTTCGCCCTTCTTTTCCCTCCATCTCTCATCCTCTGAAAGCAGGACAACTGCTCCCACAAATTCTCTGTCCGTTTGGTTTTTCCAGTACAAACAGATTTCCATTTTCTGTCAGCTTCCGGTAATATGCAGCCGGATAAACTTCCAGATAATCGGTGGCATTCCACTGTTTCAGTCCCTTTTCATCCATCCAACGGACTCTTTCCTCATACAATGCAAATACCTGAATAACATCCTGTTCTGTTGCCTGGCCGAACCGATATGGATTCCTGTCCCAGCACCGCTTCTTATCCTCTTCCGTAATCGCCCGGATCACCTTGCATGGATTTCCCACGGCCACGGAGTTATCCGGAATGTCCTTTACTACTACACTTCCGCCTCCGATCACCACATTGCTGCCAATGGTGACTCCAGGCATAACATGAACACCTCCTCCGATCCAGACATTATCTCCCACGGTAATCGGGTAAGCGTACTCCAGCCCCTGCTTGCGGCGCCCGCATCGATTGGATGGCCTGCCGTGTAGAATCCACAGTTCGGTGCGATAAACACATTGTCACCAAAGGTTACCTTCGCCGGATCCAGAATCACCAGATTGTGGTTTGCGAAGAAGTTCTCGCCAATCTCGATATTGTATCCGTAATCACACCAGAACGGCTGCATGACGGCGAAATTCTCTTTTGTTTTTCCGAGCAGCTTCCGCATGACCGATTTCTGCCCCTGCTCATCTGACGGGCGAAGCTGGTTGTACTGTAGCATAAATCTTTTGCCCGGTTCCGCTCTTTTTCAGTTCTTTATCGTAGTTTGCGTCATACATCAGCTGCTTTAACATTTTTTCTTTTTCTGTCATCGTTCCCTGCTCCTTCATCACAAATAACCATTTGCATCATACTGAAAAACATTTTATAATGACCACATTGACAAGTCAATTAGAACTACGGAACCAGAAAGGAACTCATACCATGGAACATCATTTATCTTTTTCCTGTGACTATATGGAGGGTGCATCCGCGGATCCTTCAGCGCCTGATAGAAACCAACCTTGTACAGACTCCTGGCTATGGACTAGACAGCTACTGCACATCCGCCAAAGAAAAAATCCGCTCTGCCTGCCAGGCACCAGATGGTGACATCTTCTTTTTAACCGGCGGAACCCAGACCAATGCCACGGTGATCGATGCGGTATTAAAAAGGCTACCAGGGCGTCATTGCGGCAGAAACCGGCCACATCAGCGTGCATGAAGCCGGAGCCATTGAGCTTGGTGGCCACAAGGTTCTGACGCTGCCGCACCAGAACGGAAAAAATCAGCGCCAGCCAGATCCGGACACTGCTGGAAACCTATGAAAAAATGATGCCAATCACGACCATATGGTTATGCCAGGCATGGTCTATCTCTCTCCCGACCGAATACGGAACGCTGTATTCCAAAAAAGAGCTGACCGAAATCAGCTCCTTGTGCCGGGAATATCAGATCCCGCTCTATGTGGATGGCGCGCGCCTCGCCTATGCCCCTGGCCTGCCCGCAGAATGACCTGACCCTGGCAGACTCTTGCCGCGCTCTGCGATGTCTTTTTTTATATCGGCGGCACCAAATGCGGCGCACTGTTTGGGAAGCCATCGTGGTTCCAAAACCGGATTTCATCCCGCACTTTTTCACCATCATCAAGCAGCACGGCGCTTTATTTGCAAAGGGACGTCTTCTGGGCATCAATTTGACACCCTGTTCACGGATCATCTGTATGAGACCATTGGGAACTCCGCCATCCAGGCTACCAGACCAAATTCGGCAGGCACTCATCCAGAATGGTTACCAGCTTTGCTTCGGCTCTCCTACCAACCAGATTTTCTGCGTGATGGAAAATGCCGTCATGGAACAGCTGGCAGGGCAGGTGGAATTTGGTTTCTGGGAAGCATACGATGATTCCCACACCATCATCCGATTTGCCACAAGCTGGGCCACCAGCCCGGAACAGGTGGAAATGCTGTGCCGTCTGCTGGCTGCTCAGCATGCCTGAATACTTTAGAAGTACCGATACCGTTTCCGCTTCGCCACCAGAAAACTCAACGACACAATCACAGACATGCCCTCCGCCACAATGATGGCACTCCAGATTCCGTTCAGCCCAAAGATCAGCGGCAGAATGAGAACGCACGCGCTCTCAAACACCAGAGTACGGAGGAACGCGATCACTGCGGAAATAAAACCATCTCCCAGCGCCGTGAAAAGGCGGAACCGAAGATGGAAAAGCCGCAAAATAAAAACGAAATCGCGTAAATGGAATAGGCATGCACGGTCATGGCAAGAAGTTCTGCGTCATATCCACGAATATGCCTGCCAGCGGCGCAGCCATCAGTTCCGAGGAAAGCAGCATCGCCAGGGGACGCTATCGCAATCAGAACACCGCTCCCGCTTTAACAGATTGTTCAGTTCCTTTTTTATTTCCGGGCGCCGTAATGGTAGCTGATTACCGGGGCCACACCGGTTGCGTAACCGATAAAAATGGCTAGGAAAAATGAAGTCCACATACATGATGGTACCGTAAGCCGCAACGCCATCTTCCCCGGCATACCGCATCAGCTGCGCGTTATACAGCATGCCGACAATGGACATGGAAATGTTGCTCATAAGCTCTGACACGCCGTTGGTGCAGGCACGAAGGAGCGCTCTGCCATCCCATTTGGGCTTGCGGATCTGTAGACTGCTGCTGTTCTTTCTGAAGAAGTAGATGAGCGGCACAATTCCTCCGACAATCTGTCCCATAGCGGATGCCATGGCTGCGCCGGCAATGCCCCCAGCAGAACACACCCATAAACAGCGCGTCCCCGGTCATATTGAGAATTCCCGATACGATCGTCACGATCAGTCAAGTTTCGGCTTCTCCGCCGTCACGGAAAGGCTGCCAAACGCATACTGCAACATTAAAAACGGAAGCGCCACCAGAATGATCCGGCCATACCGGACGCAATCCTCCAGCATCTCGCCCTCCGCTCCCAGGAACATGGCAATCCGCGCAGAAAAACAATGCTGATGACCGCAATCACCACACCGGATACGGCCACCGCGCAGATCAGCAGGGAAAAGATTTCCTGAGCTTTTCCCGCCTGCCCTCGCCCATGGTCCGGGCAATGAGGGCGCTGCCGCCGGTACCAAACATAAATCCCATGGCACCTACCACCATCAAAAACGGCATGATAAAATTGACCGCCGCAAAGGTGTTTTTCCCACAAAATTAGATACAAAAATCCATCCACCACACCATAAATGGAGGTAAAAATCATCATTAAAATGGAGGGAATGGTAAAGCGGAGCAATCGGCCATAACCGAAATGGTCCGAAAAGCTGAATACTCTGTTTCATCTCACACTCCTGTAACTCGATTCATTTCCCGTATTTTTTCTGACCAGCATTTCGTAATCCAGTGGCTTGCTGAAATGAGCCGTAATTCCCGCTTCCCTGCTTTTCTGGATATCTTCCTGGAAAGCATTGGCTGTCATGGCAAAAACGGAATGGCCTGAGCATCCGGGCGTTTCAGCGTACGAATCTTGCGGGTGGCCTGAAGCCCATCCATCACCGGCATCATGATATCCATCAGAATCACATCATAAAAACCTTCTGGCGATTCTGCAAAGCAGTCCAGTGCTTCCTTTCCATTGACAGCACATGTAACTTCTGCACCTTTTTTCTTCCAGGATAACCAGGGCAATCTCCCGATTCAGCGCATTATCCTCTGCCAGAAGAATCCTCATGCCGGATAAATCTGTGACCGCCGGAAAATTCTTTACATTCCCGCTGTCCGCTTTTTCCTGTGCTCTGAAAAATGTGAACAAAATTTTTATCGCAGTTCCCTCTCCCGGCTCGCTGTCTATCTCGATGGTTCCATTCATCAGATCCGCCAGTTTCTTCACAATAGAAAGACCCAGGCCCGCACCAGATGTATTGCTGATCATGGAACTCTGTTCCTGCTCAAAAGCTTCAAAAATATGCGTCTGAAATTCTTTGCTAATGCCGATTCCCGTATCCCGCACCAGGAATTCGTAGATTCCACGGTTGTTCCCCTCCGGGCGTTCTGATACGGAAAGCACGATCCGTCCGCCCTTCGGCGTAAACTTTACCGCATTGTTGATGATATTCACCAGAATTCTCTGCAACTTTCCCTCATCACAAAGGACAGATGGATGCAATACATTCCGCTGGATCTCAAAATCCAATTCTCCCTGCATCATAGCCGGACGAAATAACTCCCGGAATTCTTCTGTCAGTTCATTTAAGTCTGCCGGAGCTTCTTTCAGCTGGAGTTTGTCATTTTCAATCTTAGAAAGATCCAGGACATCATTGATCAGATTCAGCAGTACGTGGCCGGAACTTTTTATTTTCATCACGGAGTCCCTGCACTCTCGCTTCATCATCCGGATGACGGTCAATGATATCCGCAAATCCCAGAATTGCGTTAATGGGTGTCCGGATATCGTGGGACATGTTTGCCAGAAAAACAGATTTCACTGCTCCCGCCTCCACCGCTTTTCTGGACGCTTCCTTCTCCAGTTCCAATGCCTGATTCAGGCTTGCGTTATGCTGTTCCTCCAGAAGCGTCTTCTGCCGATCTGCCATAAAAAGATAGGCAGACAGCGTGCCCAGCACCAGACAGAACGGCTGGAAAGGCAGGTCATCTGAAGGGAATCAGATAGGTATTCACCAGAATTGCCATGAGCGGAAGGGTGGAAAGAATCAGCGACTGCAAGAGATAATGATCTTTCCGGTACATTTTCTTATATAAAAAATATAAATGCCGTTTCCAAATGCTTCCAGATAATAAAAACAGATTAATCGCGGTAAACAGCTGAAATCCGCGGCCACGCATATACTCTCCTGACTCACTGATTTCCCATACATAACCGTTTTCAGGGAAATGAACACCATGGCAAGCAGCAGGATCAGCGGAAGCTTTTCCAGAACCGGAATAAGCGTCCATTCGGGGCTTCCACATAACTTCGCACAAACAGCTGCCACAAATGGCGTGATCACGTAAACGATGAAAAACAGAAACACGATTAGGCGGAGTACCAGAATTCTGCTGCAGTCTCAGAAGAAGGCTGGCAGCGAACATGGCGTCCAGCAGCACATACAACGCTACCACCACATCCAGAATCTGGTACATCCGTTTGATTTTTTCCTGCTTCATGTCATTGCATATCTTGATAAACAGAATCAGAAGCACAATCAGCATAAACGCTGTACCGGTCAGATAGTTTGCGACCATAGATTATCCTCTTTTCAGTAAACTTTACAATTTTCTTCCCATGAATGCATCTCTGGCATCAGAGAGATTTCAGAATCTCTGCGGCGCGGCGGATTTCTTCCTCATCTGTGCGGTAAATGGTAAACTCGCTTAAGCCTTCAAGTCCCATATGTACCCGCTCATTCCGGTACCACACGCCGCTGGGAAGCATCTTTTCCCAGACATATGAAACGCGTGGGCTCCGGTTTTTGCTGCAAGTTCCGCAAGATTTGATGATGTTACCCCCGCACCGGCCATGATGGTCAGACTGCGAATGTTTCACAAGCTCTGCTAAAAAGCACGCTTCCCGCAAGGCAATCAGCCTCCTGTCCCGAAGTCAGAATGGTGTTCACGCCCAGTTCTTCCGCTTTTGCAGCGCTGCAATGGGATCCACACATACATCAAAGGCACGATGCAGGGTGATTCCACACTTTCCGCGGCTTCGATCATCCCGCGCATCTGCTCTTCCTGAAGCGTGCCATCCGCATTCAGGCTTCCGATCACAACTCCGTCTGCGCCTGCCTGCGCAAAATGACGGATATCCTGAAGCATCTGCTGATATTCATACTCCGTGTAAAGAAAGTCCCCGAATCTTGGACGAATCAGCGTCCGGACAGGAAGTCCAGTCTCCCGTTTTATCTGCTCAAACAAAGTATATCCGGGTGTCGTTCCGCCAATGACCAGATTGGCACACAGCTCCAGGCGCGTTGCCCCGCCCGCCTTTGCGGCCAGCGCCGATTCCACACTGTCCACGCAGACCTCTAACACATATTTTTCCATAGTTTTCCCCATTCTTCCTCGTCCGATGAACGAAGCTGATACTGCGCATAAGAAAATAACGCTTATACTGAGTATAGTACAACAGCTGACAGAACGCCAGCAGATTATTCTCTTGCCTGCTCCCTTCCTAAACGAAAATAACCCTTGGGACTTTCTCCCAGGGTTATCATGGCCTGCTGTTTTCATATTTAACGCGTCTCTTTTTTTCACCGGCAATGGCACATTCCTGGTCAAACAGTGAATGCCGCCGCCCAGCACATTCAGCGCAAATGCGTCAATCGGGATTTCATCCATATATCCGTTGGCCGCGCAGGTGCGGTAAGCGTACGGCGTTCCATCCGGTCCCGGTACCAGATTGGTACACTGGTCTTCATCATCATAAGAACACTTTGGCACCCAGAGAATCTTTTTCACGCCAAAAATTTTTTGTACTCCGCTCCACTTCATCCCTGTTCAGATACGGATTGCGCTTGTTTACCTCGGTCTCCTCTGTCGTTAGCATCACGGCGTTTCCGTTAAAGATTTCTGAGTTGTTCACTTTTATTACTTGCTTTATCAAGTTAATTGTTTCCTTAATCAATTCCTGCTTTGATGAATTTTTCAAATAAAAACGAGCAGCAAAACTGGATTTACGCTAGTCTGCTACTCGTTCGGGGATTATTATATTTTAATTTGGGGAAATGTCAAACGAAAATCTGCTTGCCTGACACGGTTATCTCTTTTTTATAAAGAACCAGTTCGGATCCTCCCCCTTTGCTCGTAGGTACTGATCATGATAAAATCCATAGCGGCGAGGACTCCAAAGTACCGTTCACCACCGAATTCCGATTCCAGCTGATTGCCAAGATAGGTTTTCTCATCATCCAGGAATTTTACACATTCCCCATTTGGGAGCCTATACTCCAGATTCACGTATTTTCCAACCAGAGCATTCAGTTTCTGCACCTCTGGCATCCCTTCGATATGAAGGTCGTTGATTTCTGCGATCAGCTTTTTCTTGAATTCTTCAAACTGACCGTTATCACTAAGCTCATCATACCGTTTCCAGTAATCCAGTTTTGGCAGCATTTCCTTCATATATGCGCGCGCCTGATCTTCGGAAAAGCCCTGATTCACCATGTGTTTTTGTACAGACATCAATCAGTTCATCCATATCACTGTAGGTATAGGTACCGTCAGCGTAACACCATTTGCAGTAATCTTCATTCAGGCTGCCATCACGATTGTGGCTTAAAATAGTATCATCCTCCAGCGGCATTCCACAGCACTGGCAGATCAGTTTTCTTGGTTCTCCGAGAAGTGTATTGATGAAACACCAAACTCCTTCGATAAAAGCTTCAGTGTTTCGGTATTGGGGACCGTTTCTCCATTTTCCCACCGGGATACCGCCTGCCTTGTCACCATAATTTTCTCAGCTAATTCATCCTGTGACATTCCCCTTTGGGTACGAAGTTTATAAATAATCTTCTTTGTCTCCATAGCTCCGCCCTCCTTTAGGTATATCATACAAGAAAATTGGGGGCAATGAAAGCAACTTGCTGTTGCATTGTCCTATTTTGACTGGAATTTAAATAGCACTCAAATTCTTCTGTCTCAGAAAATCCGAAATATTTACCGCAAAATGAACACGAGGTAATGGTAAATCCGAATTCATAATACTCATTGCATTATCCGGCACATCACCCTTTTCCCATCTTTCTTTTTGCGCCTTCATACCATAGCATTCTCCGGTATTTTTCAGAAACAAAAAGCGGTACCATTGCACTGGTGTATCCACTACCCACATTCTCAAAGCAATAACTCTGATAATATTCTCTTATATAATCAATCTTATCCCATTCCTTACGGAACTGTTATCCTGCTTAAGCATCCCGTCGATTGCGATGTGATGCTCAGCAATCACCCTGTCAGCCCGCTTCTGGTAGAAGGCCCTGCACTTTGTACGGTCCTCCCGAGGTGGCTGAGGAAGAGCTTGCGGTGTTTTCAGAAAGAGCCGCACCGGGATAGTACCGGCTGATAAAGGTTTTCCTGTAAAACGATGCCAGCCGGTTTGAAGATATGGACGGCCGCATTACCCGGAGGGATGCGATCGTCATGATGCTGTAAGCATCTTTGGCCGTAAAAATATCCAGCAGGTCTTCTATAAGGTCTGCCGAGACGGAGTAAACGAATGCAGAAGCACCATACTGCAGCATCTCAGGTTTTGCATCAGCCACTGGTGCATTGACCGGGACATACTTCCGTCAACGATGTGGCCGATTACCTTTCCGTTCCTGGGCTGCGGATTGCCGCCCGGGACATATTTCACACCGGCACGGAGCCGGACTGCATAGCGGTTTGGACCATCGCGGCCGTTATCCTCGACGATGGTATTTGACGGGCGCTCGACGGCGCGGATGGAAGCAGGAACAGCCATAAAATTCTCCTTTATATATAGTACATTATACTATATACAGTACTATATATAAAGGATTTCCGAATTATTTTGTCAAAGAACTCAGCCCCGGTTTCTCCCGGAGGACCAGGAGAAATGGCTTAAAACCAGGCTTTTGAAGAACCGGATCAAAGCTTAATCGCCGGTTAAAACTCTGGAAAAGGAGCAAACCGAACTGTTTTTAGTCCTTTCCCTATAGTCCGGTGAATTGGGAAACTATTATTTAATATAAAAAAAAGAAAGCGCCAATCAGACGCTTTCCAATACAGGACCAATATCTCTCTATGCAAATGGACTGTTTCTCTATTTCATGAGGGTGCAAACGCCTCATTCATATTGATGCAAGCATAAGATGCTTTTCTATTTTGATGGGTGTATTTCCAGAACGGATACTTAATGATGACCGGGTGTATTCCCACCCACACCTAATTCTAAAAACAGGATTTTCATTCCTTGGTGGCGGCGCATAAAATCCTCATACCGATGAGCCGCTTCATACCATCCCTCATCCTGAACAAAGGTATTATCGCACCGAAGGTTCATCGTCATCGGCTCACCACAGACCGGACAGCGGGGGACAAGATCAGTTGGTACACGCATATTCTTCTGGTCAGCAGCCATGCGGCGAACGATTTCTTCGTTATCATATGTCTTTTTGACAACATGGCTTGCTGCACTGCCACAAGCCATGGTCACCTTTGCGTATAAACAGCCTTTTTTATCAAACCCGGCAAGCTGAAACTGATGATCCACATTGGTGGTCAGCACAAAATAGTCTTTGTTTTTGACCAGCTCAAATAATTTCTCATAGACCGCTTTGGAGCCTTTTTCATAACGATTGACCATAATGTGGCGGCTCCACCACGCCCAGTGTTCTTCAGCGTTTCAAAAGGATAGAAACCGCCGGAATACATATCCTGGATTCCATACTTCTGAATGAAGTCACCAAAATTTTTTCTGGAAACGCTCACCGGGTAAGTCAAGCCAGCGGAGGTAGACAACCCCGCTCCGGCTCCAATCACAACGGCATCTGCTTCATCGAGTGTCTGCCTCAGTCTGCTGATCCGCCCGAGTAAGTCTCGGTAGATTTTTTTGTCAATATCCTTGAAAACATTAAAGATCACCCTCCTTATCGTGGTGTTATGCTGGAGAAACTCGGTGACTGTTTTCACAGCGGTTTCAGCAGCTTCCTTATTTGGGAAATGAAATTCTCCGTAGAAATACAACAAAAAGCGACACTGGACAACCCTTGCTGTGCCACCAACTCCAGACAGGAGCGATAGCAGGACGCCAGTTCCTTCCGATCCTTGCTGCGTGACACGCCCGCCGATGATGGGGCCGACTGTATGAAGCACATAGCGGGCTGGGAGATTATATCCCTTTGTCAGCTTTGCTTTTCCGTTCAGCTCCGGGTGTCCCTGCCTCTGCATGATCTGATTGCACTCGTCACGAAGCTCCAGTCCTGCGACTGAGTGGATCGCATTATCAATGCAACCGTGACAGGGGCAGAAGCAGCCAAGAAGCGCATCCTGTATCTCCAGAAACTCCGGCTTCAAGGGCATCGGGGGCGTACATTCATCAGACTGCGGAGCAGTCTCCGCTGGGAGTATTCATCTTTGGAAAAAACGCCTACCTGCTCTTGGTATTGGGGCATCTCCTTGATGAGTACATCAAGTTAAATACTGTATTTGTTTCAAATAGGTCATGAGGGTCATTCCTCCAAAAGAAAAAGAAACGGTTGTGTGGTTACGAAACCCATCGTCAGCAATGCTATTTAAGTAGTGCGATAGAAACGTTTGCTTTGTATGCCATTCACGGAACAGGTCGGCATCCCAACGGCAGGTATCCATGCGTCCCGCAAAATACGCTGTATTGACATCCGCAAAAAAGTGGCGAGTTTATATTCGCCATTGACATTTCCCAATTCTGCAAGTGCCTGTCGGTATCCAGTGTCCCAGAAGAATTGTCTGGAGGTGCTGGCAAAGTCTATCAAGTGTTGTTCTTCCACATTGCTGCCAGCTTTTGGGGAAGGTATTTTCAGCGGCATAGTCTGGTAATGTGCTGTCCAGCCGTCAAGGTGCAGAACACCATATTGGTTGGGATTGACCGCCAAAGCGGAGGTGACTATCTCTTGCAGCCCATTCTTGCTTTCCGCAATATGCTGCAAATGGATATGCCCGCTGATATTGCACTATCCTGACGGACGCTAAAAGCGACTGCTGCCGTAAGTATGAGCGCCGAAAGAAAAAAAATGTCAGTCTCCTTTCATTTGCCAAGCCGCTCCACGGCTTTGACCGGACAGATGCGGAAACAATTACCGCAGTGGAGGCAGTGGCCAGCATCAATGCTGGGGGGATCGTATTGCTGATACACCCCGCCGGACAGACACTTCGGCAACCCTGACAGCCGATACACTTCTCCGGAACGATATGGTATCCAGTTTCTTGGGCGGTCACGCCGCCAAAGGAAAAAAGCTCTGGCGATAGGGCGGAAGCTGCCCCAGATCAAAATACTCGCCCTCGCCCTGATAGATTTGAAAGACCTCCAGTGCCTCCCGGCTTTTTTCCGTGGGGTAAATCTTAGCCATGTACGGGTTTTCCCGAAAATCTCTCCCAGCCGGTCTTTTCCGATGTTCCGCACAGCGCCCCGCAGGGAAATTGCCAAGGTGGATAGGGTATCGCCCTTTCATGCCGGAAAGCGCCACAAAAGGCTTTTTTGCCGTCAGACGGTCATAGAAGGACTTGCCTCTCGCAGTTAGAAAGTAAAGCCCGCCGTCATCGGCCAGCATCAGGTCGATCACACAGGTCTGCGGCAGACCGTTTTCATCCAGGGTCGCAAAAACAGCGGAATGGATCTGGCGCTGTAAAAGCTGTAAAATCTCAAGTGTAGTCATTTTATCATGTATAATCCAATCATATTAAAATGTGATTGGATTTCTCCTTTCTCCCAGGTTCTACCGGGTAATTCACCTCTATGCTGATATTGTACGGCAGGGCCTATCTTCCGTAAAGTACGCACAAAATTGTGCTATGGTTACCGACTGGTAACAATTAGACGATTACCTAAAGGAAACAATTTGATGTTTTCGGGAGTTTTTAGCGTTTGATGGGATAAAAAAATTTTTAATTTCTTGACACTCACGTTGCGCTTACGGTAATATAGGGCTATACAACCCAAAAAGAAACTATAGAAGAACGGGAGGGATCACATGGCAACCGTAACAAAAGAACTTCCGGCTTGTCCGGTGGAAACAACGCTCACTTTGATCAGTGACAAGTGGAAGGTGCTGGTTCTTCGGGATTTAATGCCGGGAACCAAACGCTTCGGCGAATTAAAAAAATCTATCGGCAATGTAAGCCAGAAGGTATTGACAGCGCAGCTTCGTCAAATGGAGGAAAATGGACTGCTGATTCGCACTGTGTATCCAGAGGTTCCGCCGCGTGTGGAATACACATTAACGGAATTGGGATATAGTTTGAAACCTATTTTGGACGCAATGTGGAACTGGGGAGAAAATTACAAGGCACAGAATGAGTAAGTACAACTAATTTTGCAAGCAATGGAAAGGGATATCCTTTTGCCTTCGAGGCGCATGATCCTTTACCGCTCCTGCACTTCCTTGCCGCTCATATGTTCAATTTCGATTTCAAAAAATCTGCACCGCTTTCCCGGCCTGAGCAATTTCTTCATCAACCAGCTGTTCGTTCGGATAATATTTCATTGCAAACCGTTTTAAGAACGCCGTTGCTTTTTTCTCCAGCTTCCATCAGATGACATCTACCAAATACAACGACACTCTGCATAAACGGTGCCCAGGCCTCTTCCTTAATGGTTTCATTTCCATAAACCGTAAAGCATATCTTGTCGTTGGCTCGCAAAGCATCTACTTTGTGTCCTGCCCGTGCCCCATGAAAATAGATTTTTCTGGTTCTCCCTGTCATAAAAATAATTGACCGGAATCGCATAGGGGTAACCATCATCTCCATTCACTGCAAGAACACCTCTCCGGCTGTTCTGCAAAAAAAGATTTTCCGCTGCGTTGATATCAATTTCATTTCTCTTTTCCGAATTGTCCGAAACATAATTTTCCTCCTTAACTTGTCCTATTTCGATTTTACTCCAGAAACATTTGTACCAGATTGCACAGAAGTTTGATTCCATAAAGAATGATCACCGTCCCACAGGTTCTGCATCCCAATTGGCGCCACATAAGCAAGTCCCAACGACAGACCCTGAAGCTAAACTGGTATCATGTTCGGATAAAACCTCCTTCGTCAATTGCTTCCTGAAGCTTCTGAAAGAACATTCCCGCATGATAGCCATCCGCTACCGCGTGCGCGATCATCATATTTACCGGCATCAGAATCTTTTCCCCGGATTTTTCGTATTTTCCCATGGTAATGATTGGGAAATACGCAGGTTCTGTGCTACCTAAGGTTCTGCTGCCAAATGCTGTAAATGCAGCCCATGGCACACAGGAAATGCAGTAAAAAAATTAGCTGGCTGACCTGCTTTGGCCTTGATGCCTTTTTTTCTTCTGCCCTTCTTCCATATCCTTCGTGATTTCCCGGTAAAGACCTCAAAATCATCAGAATACTCCGTCCAACAGTCAGAAAAAGTCTTATCATCCTCATGAAAAATCGTGTAGTTAGGAACGACCTGATCCCACACGCACAAATTTCCTTCCGCATCTTTAAACATGCGAAAATTCTCCATCTGATTTAATACTTTTGTCACCAGATAAATGAGGGATGGATAAAATTTGTGTCCGCTTTCATGACAAAAAATCCAGCAGCTTTTTCACATCAATGGGTACCGTCATGTTGCACTCAATTTTTAATTTTTCTGTATAATATCGATAATGTTCCCTGCGCGGCCAGGTGGTCATATCGATTTTTTCTGTAACCTGTCATCCTGTTTCATTCCACCCTTCCTAAAATTCCCAGCAACTGATAAACTACACCTGCAGTTACATGCAAAAATTCAACATACTCTCCCAGTGTTTACAGCAGATCCAGCAGCGCTGCATAGACTGGCTCATTCTGCTTTACCACCAGCATCAGCTCTTCCTTTGCTCCGTTTAACTGATGGAACAGTCTCCGCACCGACCAGTCTTTCGAACACAGATATCCCTGCTTATCATAAAAATACCGCTGATCCAGTACCATTGCAAGACAATCTGCAAAACTGCCGATCCTTTTTTCCCTCGAAAGCACTTCATACCCCCGATGCTGGGCATCTTTAAAAAGTATTCTTCCTCCCGGTCATCATTGGCATACAGCACCGTGACATGCGGAAAATGCCGTCCTGCCTTTCGCTCCGGGAGATGTATCATGTTCTGGATAAAGGAAGATAATTCCGCATTGGTCCGGATCCGGTTCGTCAGCCGGAAACTCTGAATTCCGGGAATCTGTTCCAGGGCATGCGCTGTGCCACAATCCATCTCTTCCGGGGAAATCATATCCTCACAGTCACTAGAAAAATGACCGGGCGGTTTCCGCAATGCTGCAGAATGTATTCCAGTTTTTTCTTTAGAAAGCAGATGCGCTTCATCTACAAAAACAGCACTCGATCCCGTAAAGGAGATCGATATCATCTCACTGTCCGACAGATATTTCACCCCGCCGCAGCCGCTCATGCAAAACCTTCCATTTTTCCCCGGCCTCCCCGCAGTGGATCATGCAGACCTGTTGCCTTGCAGAAAGCTTCATAGCCATATCGTAAAGAAGCAGGGTCTTTTCCTGTTCCAGGAAGCCCCTGAAACCAATAGTAACCGGTCCTTTCCAGACGGATTTTTCTTTAAAATCTGCCGCTCAATATCCCGCTGCTGGGCCGTCAGAAAATATTCTTTTTCAAAAAATCGGGATGGTTCTGTCAATGGAGAAATCAGAAACAGCTCTGCCTGAAACAGTGTCTCTGCATCTCCCTTTGTAATCCTCACTTTCATTCCGCAGGTCACTGCACAGCTGCTCCCAGTCTGTATCCACAAGATGATCATGGTTCGTCAGGCGCACCAGACGGTTCTGACTGCTGATATAGGTGTAAGACCGGATTGGCCTCCCCCAGCACCGACAATAATACCGGTTCTGGATCAGCTGCCTGCGCATGGCCTCATCCGACACCGCTCCGCTTTTTCAGTTCAATGTTGATGATCTGGTCTTCTTTTATCTGAAGAAGGTCAAATTCCTTTCCCAGCCGCGGAATCTGAAACGAATAAAAAAAGCGCAGCCCGCATACATCCTGCATCCGTGCTTCCAGCTGTTCCACTAGTTTTTTCAGACTGTCCAGTTCCCACTCCCGCATTTTTAACGGTTTTTCCGTTTGGACAGCTGACGCTCCATTTTGGAAAGCTGCGCCAGATTCTGCTTTCTGGTATGGCATAAATTGAAATTGATTTCATAAATAAACTCCAGATTTTTTACTGTTACCATGTTATGCGCGGATCATCCAGGTTTCTGCCTGTTCTGCTCCCGCATACTGTAGAAATGCTTGTTTCCTTCCATATTGGTCCGGATAACCGGAAGCACTTTCGTGTCCAGATAATTCCAGAAGGTGTCGGAAGATGGCTTTACCTCTGCTGTAAACTGAAGACAGCCCAGCCTGATCTCCGGGTAGGTTTTTACTAAGGACGGGTCTATGGTTATCGTTTTATTCATAATCTCTCCTCCGTAAAACCACGTCTTATCCCTGCGCCTGTTACACCGTCTCCCTCAGCATCTCATAAAACCGCTCCGCCGCCCGGCTGAACACGGCATGTTTCTTCCAGACCAGTGCCAGATGCGTTGGGAGGCTGCGGATCTAACGGCAGGAAGCAGACATCTGGATCCAGCACTGGGGCAAGCAAATCCCGGTTGTGAGGAAATATCCCATTCCCTGCTGCACAAACGGCACCGGACTGCCATGAACTACATTGTAGGTGGCCGCAATCTGCAGATCTCCGGATCTGTCCCAGCCCAGTGGGCAATGAGATTCTGCAGGCCAATACGCTGGTGCATGATGAGCGGAATACTTCGAATCTCAGCTCGGCTTAAAGCCTTCTTTTTGCCAACGGATCACTTTTGGCATGAGCACGCCCCACTCCGAAGTCTCTTTTCAGCGAAAGGAAATCATATTTTTACATTATCAATCGGTTCCAGCATCACAGCAAAATCCAGCGTTCCGTGATTCAGCCGTTCCGACACATCCATGGCATCACCGCTGAAAAAATGAAAATGCACGCCCGGACATTCCCTGCGAAGTTTTGCCGCGACACGCAGTACCGAAGCCGGCGTACTGCCGCCCAGATCAATATCTCCACGATTTTCTTCCGGAATCGGTGCTGATCTCCTGCTCCGTCTTCTCCACCAATTCAATGATTTCCTCTGCCCGTTTTACGAAGCAGAACGCCATCTTCCGTCAGCGTGACTTTTTCGTTTTCCACGTATCAAGCTGCTTCCCCAGCTTTTTTCCAGATCCATAAGCTGCCTGGACAAAGATGGCTGTGCGATATGCAGATACTCTGCCGCCCGCGTAATATTCTCTTCCCAGCCACCGCCAAAAAAAATAGCGAAGCTCTCTTATTTCCATTCCACTCCCCTCTCCGTTTTATCATTCATATTAGCTTAGATATTTTACCATAGATAATCAGTATTTGCTATTATTCGTATTCGAAATTATACTATGTTTCACAATAAAAAGGAAAATCTATCCTTACCAAGGAGGTGTTTTCATGAGCCAAACAGAAAAACAAAGAAACTAGACATGCTGAATGGCCCTATCTGGAACAAGCTTCCGCAATACGCGATTCCGGTGGCTGCCACCGGGATTCTGGAGCAGCTGTTCAACGCATCCGATCTGTCCATTGTCGGAAACTTTGCTGTACCGACCGCACGGTAGCCATTGCCGCCGTCGGCGCAAACAGTTCGGTGATTGGGGTCATTTTAAATTTATTCATCGGCCTTTCCTGGGGAAGCAATGTTGTAATCGCCAATGCCATTGGCCGCGGCGATAAAAACAGGTGGAACAGGCAGTCCATACCTCCGTTGTGGCATCCTTCCTGGGCGGACTGCTGGTTGCCCTGCTTGAGAATTATGTGTCGAAAACCTGTTCCAGCTGCTTAACATCCCCGATGAGGTCATGCCTTACGCGCTTTTGTACATTCGCATTTACCTGCTGGGACTTCCGGTCATCTTTCTTTATAATGTAAATCCGCCAATCCCACGCGCATGAAAGAAAATCTGGATATTTTTGATTTCGAACTAATGAAAAAGAAATGAAGGCGATCGCCTCACTGGATACCGGACACAGCTGCTTTGGAGAAAGAAAAACTGCAGAGCAGGTGAAAGGATTCCTGGATATAGCACAAACTTATCAGGTTTAATTTTTTACAAAAAGGCTCAGGCTGGAAGATACAAATGATAAATATATCTCCATGGCCCGCGCCTTTTTGTATATTTAAGAACATTTAGATTTAATAAATGCAATGATATCATCCTTGTCTTCATTGCTATATGGGAAATGTATCCACCATACGTCACCAATATTATACTTTCATTTCTATTAGTGTCAATCTTATAACATTTCTGCCATTATTGCTTCTCATCCAGATATGCATTTAAAACCACGCCGCCAGACTGTTCGGCCGATATTCTTTTCTTGCCTCTTCGGTGAAAACCATTTGCAGCGGTCGATTT
>VOFG01002353.1_pt1 | contig 46443 bp, 79 predicted proteins | sample 5384171 | NCBI WGS metagenome assembly VOFG01 (sample SAMN12384726, study PRJNA508395) | human gut metagenome | isolation source: healthy gut F | host: Homo sapiens
CTGGCATTTCTGGCATCGATGTTGGTTCTGTTACCGTCAAGCTTCGAACGATGACGGTTCGTTCATGATGCTTATTTGCCGCCGATATGGGTACGGGCTGTGACACCATTCTTGCCCAGTTTCGCTGAGCATATGGAGTGCTCCGTTGAAAATGTTTCCGTATTCGGTGCCGATACCGATGCTTCCCCGTACGATTCCGGTTCGTATGCTTCTTCTACCACCTACGTTACGGGTATGGCTGTTGAAAAGGCATGCACTCAGCTAAAGGAAAAGCTGTGCACGATTGCCGCCGACATTCTCGAATGCGAGCCTGAGGAGGCGGTTTGAAGGCGGGTGCGTATTGCAGGAAGGCACAGGCAAAAAGGTTTCCCAAGAGATTGCCGTTAAGAGCCAGTGCAGCAACTGCGAGGCTCCCTGAGGCTACCGCTATGCACTCTTCACCCGTTTCCCCGCCACCTTTTATGGTTGGCATGGCAGAAATCGAGCTGGATCGCGAAACCGGCGTGGTAGAAGTGCTTAACCTATGCCGCTGTGGTTGATTGCGGTATTCCATCAACCCTGCCTTGGCGCGTGTCCAGGTTGAAGGTGGCATCGTCCAGGGTATCGGCCATACGCTTATGGAAGACGTAACCCGGACCGCAGCAGGTAGAATTCGCGAATCGAGTTTTTGTTCACGTATCGTTTGCCTACCCGTTTTGGATACGGGGCGCATCAACGTGGAATTCGAGAATTCGTATGAGGCCTACCGGGCCGTTCGGCGCGAAATCTATTGGTGAAATCGTTATCAATACCCCCGCACCTGCGATCACTCAAGCGATTTATCCGAGCAACAGGCGTTTGGCATCGCGAGTTACCGATTTTGCCGGAACATATCCTGCTTGCGAAACCGGAGGAATAACCATCCTTTGCGACTATTTGCATATCCAACCTGGCCTTACAGCCATAATCGGTGGCGGTGGTAAAACAACGCTTTTGCGCGTGCTTGCTAATGAGCTGTCTGCACAAGCCCGTGTAATTGTTGCTACCAGCACAAAGATGATGACGCCGGAGTGGTGTCCGGCTTTGATCGATCCTTCTCTCGGTGAAGTGCAAAAGGCTCTTCAGACAGCCCCGTGGTATGTGTTGGTCAATCCAAGAGGAAACAGGCAAGATGGCTCAATCTTCCTTGGCTTTTCCCCGAGCTGCTAAGTTTGGCCGACTATGTGCTGGTGGGAAGCCGATGGTGCGAAAATGCTTCCCCTTGAAGGCGCACGCTGAATATGAGCCGGTTATTCCCGAGTGCGCAAAGCTCAGTGGTATGCGTAGCTGGCATTGATGGTGTGGGTTCGCCTGTTTCGGAAATATGCCATCGTCCTGACCGCTATGCAGAACTAGCTGGAATTTTGGCAGAATGTCAGGTAACGCCTGAAGCTGTTGCTGCAGTTTTGAATGCCGAGAGCCTTCATGACATGCTGCTTATCAACAAGGTGGAGGATCCTGCCCAATGGCAGTTGGCCGAGCGTATTGCCTTGCGGTGTAAAAACGCCTGTAGTTGCAGGAAGTCTTAAGAACGGTGAGTTCCGGTGCTTGCGATAATCCGTGGAGCTGGCGATATCGCTACCGCTATCGCCCTTCGGCTGTGGAGGTGCGGCATTTCGGTTGTTATGACCGAAATTGAGCAGCCGCTTACCGTACGTCGTACCGTTGCTTTAGTGAAGCGGTGCGTTTGGGTCAGGCGCAGGTGGAGGGCGTCTTGGCTATATGCGTGCAGGATGTTCGCCAGGCAAGGGAAGTGCTCGAACGAAAAATGCCATTCCTGTTTTGATCGATCCTGAGTGTCGTTGCATTGAGCTTAAGCCCGATGTGGTAGTTGATGCCATTTTGGCAAAACGTAATTTAGGCACCTCTATGGATATGGCTCCCGTTGTAGTAGGTGTGGGCCCTGGCTTCACTGCGGGCGAAGACTGCCATGCGGTGGTAGAAACCATGCGCGGTCACACCCTTGGTCGTGCATATTACCAAGGTTCAGCGCTTCCAAATACTGCAGTGCCTGGTCTTGTGGGCGGGTTTTGCGGGCGAGCGCGTTTGCGTGCGCCTGCCGATGGACTGTTTCGTGGCGTTTGCTCGATCGGCGATCATGTCGAAGAGGGACAAGTCGTTGCATATGTTGGAGACGCTCCTGTGGTGGCTATGCTTACGGGGTTCTGCGCGGCTTGATTGCCGACGGCGTTCGCGTCTCTGAGGGCTTGAAGTGCGGTGTGGATCCACGTGGCGAGGCCCGTTATTGCCAACTGGTTTCTGACAAAGGCTTGTCGGTTGCGGGTGGCGTATTGGAAGCTATTCTGCACCTAAGTGGCATATTCGATAATCGGCAATAACGGCAAGGTGAATCATGCGTGATATTGCAGAACATATTTCGGAGCTTTGAGCTCGGGGAATAACGTCGTATTGGTTACCGTGGTGGGAGCAAGGGTTCCACGCCGCGAAACGAGGTCCCAGATGCTGGTATCTGAAGCGGGGGCTGGTTGCGGCACTATCGGTGGCGGCGGCGCTATCGAGGGCCATGCCATTACCAAAGCACGCACTATGGTCGGCGAAGATACGTGCCTTGTGGAAGATCTAGCTCTCAGACCTCAAGCTGAAAACAGCATTGGCATGGTTTGCGGTGGCGATGCCGTTCTTTTGTATGTTCCTATATGTGCGGAAGATGACGCTTTGGGGCCAGGTGGCAAGCCAGTTGCTGAAGTGCTTCGAGCAGCGCACCCCTGCGTATCTTGCATTGGAGTGCCGTGAAGGTGGTTCGCCATTTAAGGGCACCGTTGCTCTGTTCGATGAGCAGGGCGCGCTTGTGGCGGAGATTGCAACGTGTCGGGTAAGCAGCTTGTTGGCTTGAGGCGGAAGCGTGTTGTTGACGGATACTTTGCAATGCCTGTCTCTATTCCCCGTTCGTGCCATTGTGTTTGGGGTGGTCATGGGCCGTGCCACCATTGCGGCTCTTGGCAGGTGGGCTTCGCTTGCACCCTTTCGAGTGCCGCCCCCGAGTTTGCCCGGTCGATCCGGAAGATTTTCCTGACGCAGAACAGATCGTCTTAGGCAATTACGAAGACATTGCTTCGTCTATATCTTTCGATGAGTGCGATTACGTTTTCATTATGACGTACAGCCATGCGTTCGATTATGCCATCCTGAGCAGGCGCTTCGCCAGCCTTTGGCATACGTAGGCTTCATGGGTTCGCGCCGAAAGATTGCCGTAGCGCGTCAGCATTTGTTGGATGCAGGTGTCCGAGGAACTACTGACGCGGTCCATATGCCAATTGGCTTGGATATTAAGGCGGAAACGCCTGAGGAAATCGCTGTTAGCATCGCAGCGGAATGCATCTTGCATCGTGCGACTCATTAGGAAATGCGGGTCTGGTGATCTTCGAAGGAGTCGTCGTTTCACCTTTTTAATTTTGATTTCGGTTTGTTGCAAATTCGCCCTTCGGTAGAATGGCGCATTAAACGCAGGAGATATAGAAGCGTTGTTGAACACGCTTTGTACTGCCAGATGGCAGAGGCAACTGATTCAGGCCTAAGCGCCCGACTGCATCGGGCGCTTTTTTGCGCCAGAAAGCGACGAGCGGCATGAAGTGGAACGTTGTTACGGATTCGAGTTGCGATCTTCTTCCGTCGAGTTATCAATCTGACGTTATTGAGCTTCAGTGTGCCATTTTGTAATTACCGTTGGTGGTCAGCATTTTGTCGACGACGAGGATCTTGATCTGCAAAAAAATGCTTCACGATATGGAGCAGGAGAAGGAAGCTAGCTACACTGCGTGTCGGCTCCCGGAACGTGGTTGCAGCACTTCGAAAAGGCCGGCCACACGTTTGCCATTACTATTTCGTCTCAGCTTTCGGGAAGCATGAACAGCGCCCTTACCGCCATGGATATGGCATTAGAAGAACACCAGGAAAAGAAGATTGCGGTTCTCGATTCAAAGTCGACAGGCCCCGAGCTTGTTCTTTTGCGTGCATGAACTGAAAGGCTCGCTCGAGGGCATTGATTTTGACGAGGGCGGTTGCCAGCGCCAATACCTTCCTTTGAAAGAACCAAGATCCTTTTTGCGCTTTCCTCCTTCGACAACCTTTTATTAAAAACGGCCGCATGGGCAAAATGACCGGTTTCCTTGCAAGGGCATTAGGCATGTGGGGAATTGCACTGCAAGCGAAGAGGGCACGATTGTCGTCGAGGGCAAAGCCCGAGGAACGAAAAGACCGTTCGCGAACTCATTAACCGCATGAAGGAATGGGGATTTGCCGGTGGGCGAGTTGCAGTAGCCCGGTGATAACCTCACGCCGCCGCGCAAACATTGAAGGAAAACATCTTGCAGCTGTGGGGTAATTCGAAATTGAGATTATTCCTACCAGGGGCCTTTGCAGTTACTATGCCGAACGCGGCGGCCTTTTATCATCGGTTTCTAGGAAACGCGCCGGGAAATCTAGCTGTTTCAGTGTTGTTCTTTGCCCTGGGGCTTCAAGCAGGGTTTCGAAAAAATAGTAAGGCTTTGCGCACGAAAACGCCTTCCGTGCAAGCATCCAGGGTTTCATGATTGGTGGATGCTAGAATAATCGAACCCTTTTGTCACGCGAAAGAGCGTAGCATCCTATTATGAATGGCTGCGACGCTGAACAGGGGCCATTGGGCTCAAACGAGTAGGTGGGGGACGATCGGTGATCATGGAACTTCCTAAAGCAAGTCGAACGGTAAAACAACCATTGATCTTGTTCATCTTTTTTTGCTGCATCTGTCTGGCTTGGTGGATTTGCCGTTCTATTCGTTCTGACCCGCAGCGACGGCGCGGCGCTAGGACTGGCAAGCCTCGACGCACCTGTTGCCATTGAAGCGTTTCGTTCGCAATCATCGTGCCATGTATTCCGTTTCTTATGGCAACGGCAGTGCTATATGGTGTTCTGACTTCATGGGGGTTCGCCAAGCATAGTTGGCTGGTGGCGAAGTGGATTCTGAGCATTGTTGTTATTGTTGTCTTTTGCATTGCTGCCGTTTTCGACGGCAACGGTGGGCGCAATGCTCGTGTGCGTTGTTGCGCTATTTGCCCCTTTCGGTATTTAAGCCTGGCATGAAGAAGTCGAAGAAAGCTAAGGCAAAAAACTTGGATTAAGGCTTTTGTCGGCATATTGCTTTGTGAAAGCTTAAGGAGAAACCAATGCTCGATACTAGTAAAACGGCTCCCTCTGTTGATGCTTGGCTGCGTCAGGCGAAGGCCGATCCTGCCGCCGCGGAATGTGGTATGTACTTAACGCATAATGGCGTAGTGCGTGCTACGCCGAAAGCGGAAGCGCGCGGTGTTGAAACCGATGGGGGGGAACCTGGCAAAAAAGTGGGCGGCATGTTGTTCAGCTACGATGCCGCTAAGGTTCAGGCTGCTATCGAAAACACCCTTGCTATGCCTGGCATCGGCTATGTGCGCGTTTGGCTTGCAAATGGTGAACTTTGCGGTAGCTGACGACATTATGTACGTCCTTATTGGCGGCGATATTCGTCCACGCGTAGTTGATGCGCTGCAAGCCTTGGTGGGCGCCATTAAAACGAATGTGTCACCGAAATCGAACGTGAAGCCTAGTCTTGCTGGTTTTGCATTTTGCAGCAACAACAACTTGCAATGAAAAAACATATACAGCTTTTTCGGTTCAGGGAACGGTTTAATCAGATTCCTTTTCTTCTGGGGCTTTGGTGCTTCGACTGGTCGAAATGACGCGTTTCCCTTTAGCGAATAGGCAGAATGCCCTATTCGCGTATCGTGTTATTAACATTTCAAAGCTAACGCATTCAGCGTTTTTAAAATGACTTCATTGGCAGGGCAAGCATCGCAGCTAAGTCGTTTGCTATATGCAGAGCGATCACAATCATCGGGGATCGGAGATATCCATGCAGGTAACCGAAACTATCAAGTATGTAGGCGTAAACGATCACGATATCGATTTGTTTGAAGGGCAGTACGATGTTCGCGAAAACGGTATGGCGTACAACAGCTACGTTGTTATCGGCGAAAAGGTGGCGGTAGCTGACACGGTTGATGCTCGTTTCGTTGACGAATGGCTGGGTAACGTTGAAACCGCTCTTGATGGGCGCACGCCTGATTACCTTGATGGTGCATCATATGGAGCCCGACCATTCGGCTGGCATTGTTGCGTTCATGGATTGCTATCCTGACGCGCAGGTTGTTGCTTCGAAGATGGCCTTCAAGATGATGGCTGCCTATTTCGGCACCGATTTCTTCGATCGCCAGATTGTGTGCAGGGAAGGCTTTGAGCTTGATCTTGGCGGGCGCACCCTTCGTTTTATCGGCGCAGCTACCGTGCATTGGCCCGAAGTCATGTTTTCCTACGATTCGCAGGACAAGGTGTTGTTTTCCGCGGATGCCTTTGGCAAGTTCGGTGCAAACGATATCGAAGATCCTGAAGGCTGGGCATGCGAAGCGCGCCGCTACTATTTCGGAATTGTGGGCAAGTTCGGCAAGAACGTACAGGCTGTTCTGCAGAAGGTTGCTGCGCTTGATGTCGAATACATCTGTCCGCTTCACGGCCCTGTGCTCTCTGAAAACCTGACGTATTACGTGGAAACGTATACCACGTGGGGCGCATTACGAGCCCGGAAAAACAGCGGCGTAACCATTGCCTATGCCAGCGTATACGGCCACACCAAGCAGGCTGCAGAAGAGCTGGCACGTGCCCTTGAGGAAAAAAGGGCAAACCGTTTCGCTCTTTGATCTGGCGCGTGATGATATGGCCGAAGCAGTGGAGGATGCATTTCGCTACGATCGTTTGGTGCTTGCAAGTATCACGTATGCGGGGGATATCTTCCGTTTATGACCACGTTCATCCATACGCTTGCTGAGCACGCGTATCAAAAACCGCAAGGTGGCCTTCATCGAATCTGGCACCTGGGCTCCAGTAGCCGCCAAGGCCATGCGTGCGCAGATGGAACAGCTGGCCGGTATCGAGTTTGCGGAAACGGTTGTTACCGTGCGTGGTTCAGTAGATGATGCTGCGCGTGCCCAGATTGCCGCTCTGGCTAATGAGCTTGCTAGTTAGCCTAATTCACCGCAATGGCGCCCTTCATGCCTTGGTTGGAATCAAAATACGAGGGCAAAGATGCGCGATTCGAGAAAATGCGTCCATCAAAAGAAAGGCGCAAAAACGTTCTGGACCGCAACGTGGTTGGCTCCGAAAGGGAAGACCCTGCGCAGGCGCCTACGACATTCCCAAAGGCACATTGCCAAGCTCCGTTCCGACAAAGTCCAGCAGAGTGCCAAACGCGAGATCAAGCGCCGCTACAGGGTTGTGCAATCTTTCCGCTCGAGGGAATTGATGCTGCGCCTGTCGCGAGCGAGTCTCATGGAGGTCGAGGGGCAGTGGTGTTAGCAGCACGTATTCTCCGGGAGGCTTCGGCCGCTGTGGACTTCGCCGAGGCACCAGACAGGCGGGTCCCGGTACATGAGAGGCGTCGTTACCGTGTCCACGCGCGCCCTGGCGCCTGCCTTCGGCTTGCGATCCTCAGCGCCGCTAGCGCCGCCACAGCGCGTACAAGCTTCCCAGCTCGCCGTGAAGCAGCTCAATGCGTACGTCGAAGGCGTCTTCGACCGCCGCTAGCACTTCGGCCCTCTTGCGGCGCTCCTTGGGCTAGTAGCTTGCCATCACGCATGACGCATACCTCGTCGGAGTACCTGAGCGCCAAATCGATGTCATGGATCACCGCGACGACGGTTTTGCCATGTTCCTCTTTGAGCGAGCGCATCAGCTCCATTACCTCGTAGCACGCGGACACGTCGAGAAACGAGGTCGGCTCGTCGAAGAGCACAACGGGCGTGTCTTGCGCCAGGACCATGGCGATGAAGGCGCGTTGCCGCTGGCCGCCGGAAAGCTCGGCTACCGGGCGCTCGGCAAGGTCTGCCAGCCTACACGCCTCAAGCGCCCGCTCCACTGCTTCGTAATCGGCAGCATCCATCGTTGCGAGTATCCCGTGATGTGGGTACCTACCACAGGCCACCAATCGCCGCACGCTCATGGGCGGTGCGGCGTGCTCCTGCGTCAGCAAGCTTAACAGACGCGCGCGTTCTTTGGAGGAGAGCACGCTGACATCGCGCCCATCACGCTGATGCTGCCCTTCCAGGGGCTTGCAGATGCCGCTCGCAAGCTTAAGCAGCGATGATTTGCCGCAGCCGTTGGGGCCGATGATGCTCGTTACCTTGCCTTCAGCGAGCTCGAGGGTCAGCTTGCTGAACAAGGCACGCTCGCCGTAGCCAAAGGACACGTCGCTCAGCTGTACGCTAGCCATTGAGGCCTCCCTTCCCGCGGCGCAAGATCAGGTAGACGAAGAATGGCCCGCCTAGTAGCGACAAGACAATGCCGACGGGAATCTCATATGGGAGAACATCGTTCGGGCGAGCAGATCGCACAGGCACACCAGCAGCCCGCCCAACAGCGGCGCCATCGCAAGGACGCGGCGGTTGTCGTGGCCCACCAGCGTGCGGACCGCGTGCGGGACGATGAGCCCCACGAATCCGATGAGACCTGCAAAGCTCACTGCGCAACCCGCGAGCGCGGCGGCAGACACCAGCGCGACAAGTCGTGTGCGTCGGACGTTGAGGCCAAGGGAGGCGCCTGATGCTCGCCCAGCGAGAGCAGGTTGAGCTGCGTGCCCTGCAACAGGCCGAGCACCAGCACCGCGCAGATCGCGCAGCTGGGGGCGATGAGCTCGTCAGTTTGACGCCGGACAGGCCGCCGATTAAGAATCCGGAGGCTCCCACGTAGGCGTCCGGATTTACGATGAGGATCGTGTTCATGCCTGCAGTGAAGATCGACGTGAACGCCATGCCGGCGAGCACGACGGTGAGGCGTGACGAGCCCCAAGGCCCGCTACAGCAAAGATGAGCCCCGCCACGCACAGCGCGCCGAGGAAGGCCGCTACGGGAGCGAGCCCAAAGGCGTTGGGGAACGTGCACGCCGCCAGCAGCACGAAGAAACCCGAGCCCGCGTTCACACCGATTATGTTCGGGCTGGCCAGGGGGTTGTCGAGCGCAGCTTGGATGAGCGCACCTGCCTGCGCGAGCGCGGCGCCGGCAAGAAGCGCGGCGAGCACGCGCGGCAGGCGGATGTTCCAGATGACGTTTGCCGCTGTCTGATCAGCATCCGCGCCAAAGGCGAGCGCGAGCACGTCATCTATGCCAACGGAGGTCGAGCCGATAACGATCCCGAGCACCGCGGTGCATCCCAGCAGCACCGCTGCGGCAACCATTGCCACCACGAATCGTCTGTTTGCTGGCAAGGCATGCCTGCGCTCCCCGTGTAAACTTGTTGTCTGTATTTCCTTCAAGACCAGGTGCTACTTCTGCTCGTGTTGGTCCTCGTAGAGGGCCTTGTACACTCCTCGTACGCGTCATCCCAGTTATTGTTGGGTTTGTAGAGGAACAGCTTGGGGTCGAGCGTGATGACGCGACCCTTCTTGACGGCGGTGAGCTCCTTCCAAGCCGGGTTAGCCGTGGTCTGGTCCTTGAGGGGCCTTTTGCGCTGCCTCGTCGGAGTCGCCCATCGGCAGCAGGGAAGATGAAAATCGGGGTCGGCCTTGACCAGGGACTCCAGGCTGTAGTCGGACAGCAGGCTCTTGTCGGCGTTGGTGATGTTGCTTGCGCCCAGCTCGGCGAGCATGGTGCCGGTCTGGGTCGAGGACGCCTGGACGCGCGTGCCGCCGAGTACGTGGTCAGCACCGCGACGCTGCCAGCGCTCTTGCCCTCGGCCTTCTTCTTTATGGCGGCAATGTTCTCGGCGACGTTAGTGCCGTTTTCTTCGTATGCCTTGGTGTCGCCGGTGATATCGCAGCAGGTCTTGAGCATGCGCAGGTAGTCGTCGAAGGTGGTCACGTTGAAGTACGCCACGGTGATGCCTGCCGCCTGCAGGGTGTCTTTGAGATCGGTCTGTGCGACGCCGCCGCCGCGGCCGGAGTTTGCACCAGTTAGGATGACGAAATCAGGGTCGAGGGCGATGATGGACTCCGCGTTGAGAGAAGAGAAATCGCCGACCTTTTCCGGCCTTGGATTCGATGTGGTAATCGGAAAATGCATCGCTGGACGCGCCGACGAGCGTGCCGCCGGCCAGCTCCCAGATGTTCGCAAGCTGCCCATGCCCGCGACGACGCGCTCGTGGGAGCTCACAGTTACCTGGTTGCCCAGATCGTCCGTGAAGGTGTAGCCGGCCTCCTGGCTTGTCGCGCCCTGCTGCGCGCCGTCGTTGCCGGAGCTGTTGCCAGAGCATCCGACCATCGCGCTTCCGCTTGTCGCCAGGACCAGTGCACATCCATGCGCAGGTCTTGTTGCGATTCTCTTCATGCGATTCTCCTTGTCTTGTTGGTGCGGCTGGCGATTGTGGCGCCGCTGGTTTTCGTCGATTGATTGCTCGCCGGTCTCGTGTCGCCGCTGAGCAGCGGGCTTTGCCGTCAGAGGTTAGACGCCCATGCAGCCGAGCTTCCTGCCCGTAGGCGCAGTAGTCGTCTTGTGCCATGTAGTCGCCGTTGTGGTAGTAGCCGCTGCGCGAGCCCTGCAGCCGCCGCAATGCTTCTTGTGGTCGCACTCGCCGCAGTTGCCGCCGTAAAGCCTGCGTGCGCAGGCGCTCGAACACGGGGCCGTTGCCCCAGATCTCGTCGAAGGGTTGTTTGCGCACATCGCCGGCGTCCTCGGTCATGTATGCGCATGGGCGCACGATGCCCTCGCTGCCGATAACGCAGTAGGTGAGGCCGGCAAGGCAGCCGCGCGTGTAGCGGGTGGGGATGCCGAGCTGGTCGGCGACGCGCGTGAACTGCGGCGCGCAGGTGGGTTTGACGTCGATGTCGACGTCTGCGGACTTGCGCATGATGTCTTGAGCAGCGCTTCGTTCTCGAGTACCTTGAGGCTCGTCTCCTCGATGTACTTCTGCCGCGCCCCACGGGGATGAGGGAAGAAGATCGAGTGGTTGACCGCGCCGATACTTTGCGCAAAGTCCGTGATGGCACAGATCTCGTTACATGGTTCCAGTTGACCACGGTGGTGTGGATCTGGAAGTCGAGGCCCGCGCGCTTGCATGCCTCGATGCCCGCGAGGGTGTCTGCGTGGGCACCTGCAACGCCGCGGAAGGCGTCGTGCTTTGCCGCGTCGAGGCTGTCGATGCTGATGCCCATGGAGCACGCACCGGCCTCCTTGAGTTTGCGCGCGACCTCGTCGGTGATCAGCGTGCCGTTTGCTGCCAAACACGGGCGCAGACCCTGGGCCGCGGCGTGCGCCACGAGCGATCTGAAGATGTCATCGCGCATGAGGCTCACCGCCGCTGAAAATCATGATTTTGAAGCCGGCGCGCGCGATCTGCTCGATCATCGCCTTGCCCTCGACCGTTGTTAGCTCGCGGCTGTCGCAGTCCGCTGCGTCCTGATAGCAGTGCTCGCACTTGAGGTTGCACTTGTTGGTCGTCATCCATGAAACGATCATCGTCTTTCCTCTCTCGAAACCGAGTGAGGATGTTAACGGGCGACGCTACGTCATGGTCAAGTGCTGCACGAGAAAAAGTTTGGCGAGCGGCGTGGCATGCCGATCAAGGCTGTGATCTGGTCGGGCGCCCTGTCTGGGGCCTGGTTTTTCATTGGCAGAAATAACTTGTACTTCTGCAAGTATGAGTGGGTCGTGCGTCAGGACTGCTCGTGCAGCGCTTCGAGCGCGTCTTTGAGGAAGCTGAGCGTTCTGCGTTGGATGCCGCGTAGAAGTCTCGACCGTACTTCTTGGGGCCTTGTGTGCGCTGGTTGGCAAGGCGCTTGAGGCCGGTCAGGGCGCTGGGCATGCCGCCGAGGCGCTCGAAGCGCGCTGCCAGCTCGCGGCCGCGCTCGTCTCGGGGCTGCACGCCGTCGTGCATGGCCTCGATGGTATCGCCCATGAGCTCGTGCCAGCGGTCGATCACCTCGTGGGTGAGCTCTGGGACGCTGCTCTCGTCGCAGCCCCCCCGTTGATTGCCATCCACAGCACGTCCTCACGGTTCTGCATATCGCTGATGGCTTGGGCGAAGTCGCTCCACCGCACGCTCTCGCTCGCAGCCAGGTGCTCTTTGAGGTTGCTGATGGTGTTGATGTTACGCAGGATTTCCATGCTCTCGCGTTCCAGCTCGCACATGCGATGGTCAAGCGCGCCGGAGAGCTTCTGGCAGTCGTCGATGCCCTGCTTCCTTTGATCTGCGTGAGCGAGAAGCCGAGGAACTTGAGGGTGAGGATGCGATAGAGGCGCTCCTCGTCGTCAGTCGAATAGAGGCGCTGGTTTTGCTCGCTTTTGGAGCTGGGGTGCAGCAGGCCCTTTTGGTCGTAGTACTGGATGGTGCGCACGGTCACGCCCACGCGCCGGGCGAGTTCGCCAACAGTCATCAGATTATCTTTTGTGCAGGCATGCCGTGCTCCTCTCGCACGCGGAATCGCAAAGTTGTTTAGCAATCTATTATCGCGCGCGACGTTACGTCACCAAATCAAGTGCCTATGTGGCGGTTCCCGCTATTCCACTCACTAGCCCAAAATGATGAAGCAATTAACTGGACTTGACTAAGTGAATATCAGTTGATTCGAGTTCACCGAGTTTTGCAGTCAGACGATACTCAATTTGTACTCAAGGAATCATCTTCTAACTCGCTTGTAGTTGAGGTTCTGATGATCTCGGCGAATTCACGCAATTGGTCGGCTGCTTTGTTGTCGATGGGAGGTTCGGCTCCCCCATTGCTCGAAGCATTGAAATAACGTAAACGCGGTGAATGGGCCAAATCCGCATGCCTCAAACAGGGAGAAAACCGTACATCTTGAAACCCTCTCCAGTGACGTCAATAAGGAGGGCTTCGAGATAGTCTTCCGTAACGATGACTCGCCCCGTGGACAATGCTGTTTGAATGTCGAGAACCGAATTCTGGCTCAGCACCGGTAGCGTGTGTCTTAGATGCACGCCTGCTTGCGGATCGATCTGCTTCAGATTCTCAACAAAGCGTTGCAAAGTTGCGCACCTGTCGTAAAGCAGTCGCTTTTCCGATTCTTCCTTCTCGAATAAGACAGGCCTGCCTTCGATTAGGGCCAATCGACCAGCTGTTTGATCCGTACTCGTAGTTGCGTCGCGGATGTCGGCAAGGAGTCTGTTTCTAGTTGAGCTGGTCACGACTGCGCGTTAACTCAATGCATCTATGGCTTCATCGGGTAGTTCCATTTGGGACAAGAGAACAATAGCGTTGTAGGACAGAATAAAGCCATTGTTGCATTCGAATGGTGTAAGTGAGTCGTAGCCAAGCCTTCTAAACGGAGAATGCGGGAAGTCATTACCTCAAGCATGAACTCAATGTTTCCAAGCGGGAAGAGTTTTGCTCCTGTTTCGATGCCGAAGAATATTGCTGCACCATTCCCAATATCGAGGCCATCAAAATAGGTTGTTTGTTTCGATCTGTCGGACTAGAGCGCTTTGAGTTGTTCGGCCAGTTGGTCACTCATGGACCGCGGGTCATCTTCGTTGAAAGGTTAGAGCGACGCATTCATTTGACTGAACCAATGAATCGAAGGCCCTTTGGCAGAAATAGTCAATGCACCACACGATCTTTGCAATTGTGTATTGGCGGTTATCGATAGTCACATTTTGGCCGTCATGTTGTTTTCTACACTGCGTGAATGTCGAGGATGATTGGGAGTGGTGTTCGAGAAAAGCGCAATACATCCTTCATCGTACGGCAAAACTGATGCGTTTTCATGAAATGAAAGCACCCTTTCAACGCCGGTTCCGTTTTCAAGGAGAAAGACGGTGGTACCAGGGACGATTTCGGAGGGCTCCTCGATGCCATTCCTTGAGCCTACGTGGTATTTCAGTAAGCCCTTCAGAGCCTGATCGCTACTCGGCTCTCCCAGCAATATCGCATGAATCAAATAGCTATCTCTCATTGTCGGATTGCCGTTAGCATGCTCAACGAGAGCGAGACTGACGTCCATGGCCGCGCTGCGATTGCCTAACGCGTATTCAATCAGGTCATCTGGCACTGTTGCGCTCAGCTGGGTAAAAGCCCTGGAAGCACAGCGCGGCGCTAACCTCGTCTTGATGCAGGCTGAATGCCTAAACGCGTTGTGCGTTGCTTCTGGAATATTATCTTTCGCGAAATAGTATTTCGATATAGCTACATACACCCTCGGATCACGCATTTTTTGAGTGACTGAGACTTGCTGCGATATTGCCTGCCACTTCTTCACTAACCCCATGTTTGTACAGTGAGGCAAGCAACATCTCAGCCAAGCCACCCGAAAGATACTCTGAGAAACGAGTGGTTATTTGTTCAATCTCTTGTTCTCTGTTTTCTAACACGAGGTATGGCATCCATATGCTCGAAAGCTCGATGCAAGGCTGGTTACTGGTTTCCTTCATTAACGAGATGGCGATTTCCATGCATTCGCATGGATGTTCATCGTTGTGATACAGTGAATACTTTCTGAGGTATTAACGCGGTTCGGCAATGAAAGACGATTCAAGAGAATCGTACTCGCTTTCCCCAAGTTCGGTTTGATTCTTGCGATGAAGAAGTCAAGATACAGATAATCGGACAGGAGATTTCTGTTGCTGTTTTCAAAATAGTTAGCCAATTGAGTTTTATTGCGTTCATCGATTGAGAGCAGTTTGTCTGCCGCCATGCACGCAAGGGCTTTCTCTTCATGGTCGATTGCCCATTCAAAAATATCGAGAATTGCCTTTGGATTTGTTTCCGTAGGAAGCATTCGCATTTTTCAGCAGCCCCGAGCCAAGGCTTTAAAGATTCGTACGCAGCATAATTATCGATTTCGGGATACACATCTTCGGATAAAAGCTCGAAGGCAGTGCAGAGTGGCTCGGACAATTCCTTTGCAAGTGCAGCACTTATCCATGCAGGAATGGCTTCGCAATAATCGAAAATTGCACTTTGGTCGGCATTGTTTTTGGTCAAACGAATCCAAAGCTTGCATTCTTCGAGTCGTAGCCGAGCTATCGGGTTAAGAGACGATTCTGTTTGTTCGAAGAATTCAAGTGCCTGGGGAATAGCCCTCATCTTCAGGGCTGTTTCGGCATTCAAAACTAAGAGCAAATGCGGCATATGGTGAATTAAGCGAAACGCCGTCTTCGTCGTTAGGTTCAGGGAAAACATTACCATTCTTGACTGCCATGACAATTGACTGGATGTAATTAGTGTTTGAGGGGCTGATGACAGCGCCAGAATGCACTCATCATAAAAACCCGAAGAGAACAGCACTGAAGCTAAGGCTGGACGCTGGGGCGTCTGAAGAGCGCTAATTCCGCGCATTGAAGGCTTTATCCTCTGCATGCGCTGGAGTATGCGGATATGTAATCGGTTGTAATGTCGTTTGCCTTGTTGGGGTTTAGCAGCTCAAGCTCTTCCAGCGTACTGCGCTTTTGGTGCACGGACAAGATCGCTTGCTCAAGAAGAGGGAGACTTCCATGATTGAGGTCGGAAATTGCCTGACGAATTTCGACCCCTCTATTTCGATTTGTTGCTTTTAGAGCTGCAGCATCGGGGCTGCTCGATGTTTCGCGCAGATAATATTGCGAATAGCATCGACAAGCTCCAGGGTTAGAGCCTGGTCTTGTTCATTCTTGAATTCTGCCGTCTTGCTTCCGAAGACAAAAATCGAAGCTACTTCTTTGCGCGGCAGGATTACTTGCGAGCAATGGACAATCAGTTCGTCGATTAGATATTTGTTGTCGAGACTTTTTCGGAATCGCTCTGAGGTTGCAAACATTGAAGCTTTAGTCCTGTAATCGGAAACAACGGCAGCAACCCTTTTCATTTTTGTTTTCCGATAAAGATATTTGATGCTCTGTCAAATAAGGATGGAAAAACGGATAACGCACCGCTTAGTACCAAATCCGCAAATGCCATTATTCACCTACGCTTTCGGGGAAGATTGCGACCGTTGCCCCAAAAGGCGACCAGCCTTGCGAGCGGTAAGAATCGTACTGTCATCCTCGCAACTGAAAGTGTTCAGCCAGTTGGTGAACTCGTCCTGATTTGCCGCTGAAGGGTCGGCCTCAGCTCCTCGACCTTGTCAGCCATGCAACAAACGCGAATTCGATCATGTTGCCCTGGGTGCGCAACCTGGGACCAGCTTCAGCGTCATTCTCGGGCGTGAGGTTCGCCGCGTTTGCCAGTGAGAACAGGTGGTGCATCGCCTGGTTCGGGCTGCCAAAGTAGTGCCTGCTCAGCGCGCACTCGGTGATGCCCAGCGCTTCGCAGATCGCCTCCATCTGCTTTTCTCTTGGCAGACGCTTTCCCTGCTCGTAGCTACGCAGCGTGAACATGCTGATGCCGGCCTTATCTGCCAGCTCCTCCTGCGTCATGCCGCTTAGGCGGCGCGCATCCTTCAACGCCTTGGCAAAATGGCTAACCCATTCTTTTCGGAATCGGCCTTCATGGGATCGTATTCGGGGTAGATGTCGGGGTAGTCCGACTTCTTGAAGTGGCCGTGGAACTCGTCCTTCAAAGCTCGTAGTCCTCGCGGAAGGTGCCCTCGTGCTCGCACATGGCCTCGTATGCCTTGGCCCATCGACCGATACCTTCGATGAATAACTCGCTGGTAGGCGTTATGTATGCGAAGTCGTCGTTATGGCCGAACTCGAAGCCGTAATGGCGGGCGATCTCCACCGTCATCAGGAACAGCTCGGTGTGGCTGGCATGGCCGTCAAACAAGGCAAGCGCCTCGGGCATGACCTCAAGTGCGGTGGCGAGGCCGCGTATTTGCTCGGGGTCGGGGACGCGCCTGGCAAGCCTCGTAGTTGCGCACCGTGGACTCGTTGATGTTAGCAATCTGCCGCGACCTCTTTCTGCGTCAGGCCGCGCTGCGCCCTGAGCCTTCTCAGCTTCTCCGCGAGGCGGTATTCCTCGCGGTCTTTCGGTAGGAACGGGTTTCTGAAGACCATCGCATCCTCGCTGTCCAACGTGCGGTTCCGCCCATGCGGAAACTGCGTGCACCATGTAATACATTCGCATTCTACATCAACAGTGCGCAAACGTCTTGTAATGCAGTGCGCAATTGTGTTACTGTAACAGTGCGCAAACGTACCACTAATACCGCAAAGGAGGCGAACACGATGAAGATGATAGACGCAGGGAGATCTCCGAGCTGATGGGCGTCTCCATGGCGACCGCCTACAAGATCATCCGCCAGCTCAACGCGGATCTCAGGCAAACGGCTGCCGGACCGTGCAGGGGAAGGACCAGCCGGGAGTATTTCGAGAAGGCGTACTTCTCCATGCCGGCGAAGACCACGAAAGGAGGTGACTAGATGTCGGTGAGCAAGGAGAAGAACGGCACCTATACCGTTCAATGCTGGTACCGCGAGCGCCTGACGGGCGAACGGCGCAAGAAGACCAAGCGCGGGTTTGCGCGCAAGGCCGAGCGACCCATTGGGAGCGCGACTTCCTCACAAAGATCGCGGGTTCGCCAACCATGAGGTTCGCCGACTTCTTCCAGGTCTACAAGGCCGACGTCATGCCCAGGCTCAAGCTCAACACCTGGCGCACCAAGGAGTACGTCATCCGCGACAAGATCCTGCCGTTCTTCGGCGAGATGCGCCTGAGCGACATCGCGCCCGCCGACGTGCTGGCCTGGCAGACGAAGTTGATGGGCCACGTGGACCCCAAGACCGGGAAGCACTACAAGAAGGCCTACCTGCGCACGGTGAACAACACGCTCTCCAGCATCCTGAACCATGCCGTCCGCTACTACGGCCTGCCCGTGAGCCCCATGGCGAAGACCGGCAAGATCGGCAGCTCAAAGCCCGACGAGATGCAATTCTGGACGAAGGGCGAGTACCAGAGGTTCGCGGAGGAGATCATGGACAAGCCAGCCTCATTCGCCATATTCGAGCTTCTGTACTGGTGCGGCATCCGAGAGGGCGAGGCGCTCGCGCTCACGCCCTCGGACTTCGACTTCCCGGCGAAGCTGCTGAAAATCACCAGAGCTACCAGCGCATCGAGGGCCAAGACGTCATCACCTCGCCCAAGACAGCGAAATCCGTGCGCACGGTGGCGATGCCGGACTTCGTGGCCGAGGAGCTTGAGGACTACATCCGCCTGGAGGGCTTCGATCCCGACGAGCGCATATTCAGGCTCACAAAGTCCTACCTCTACCACGAGATGGACCGCGGGAGCAAGGCCGCGAACGTCAAAGCGCATCCGCGTTCACGACCTGCGCCACAGCCATGTGAGCCTGCTCATTGAGATGGGCTTCTCGATCGTGGCGATAGCGGACCGCGTGGGCCATGAGAGCACGGGACATCACCTTCAGGTACGCGCACCTGTTCCCGAACACCCAATCAGACATGGCTCAGAGGCTGAGCCGAGAAAGGAATGAGAGAAATGACTGAGAGATCGCTGGACGCGAACGGCCGCTGGCGCAACAAGCCCCGTCACCTTCCGCGTTTCCCCGAGGAATGCGAGCGCATCGACGCCCAGGTTGCCATGAGCGGGCTTTCAAGCAGGATTACATCGCCAAACGCCTTATGGGCGAGGACGTCGTGGTCGTGCCGAACAGCCGCGTGCAGCGCGCCTTGCAGCGCCAGGCCCTCGACATCTACCACGAGCTTCGCCGCATCCGCAACGGCAGCGACATCAGCCCCGAGCTGGATGCGCGCATAAGTGTTCGCAAGCACCTTCGAGGCGCTGGGCGTCGATTGCTCGGGCGTGTCGGCGGTTGAGGGTCGAGGACGGGCTCATCGCGAACATGAAGCGCGCAGGCCGGGCCCGTCGGGAAGGAATACGACTGATGGATGAAATGAAAAAGCCGGAGGCTGGCTGCACCGACCAAAGCGAAACCAGCTCCCGAACTCACGGAGATTATAAGCCCTCTGCGAACGGAGGGCACCATGCAGGCGACTAGCAGCTACTTCACCAGGATGGACGCTATGGAGCAGGAGCTGCGCCGCCACGGGTTCGATTCCTGGCCAAGCGAGGAAGACCTTCTGCGCTACCTGTTGGACACCAGCGATCGCATCGACGCCGTCTGCACTGCGCTGAACATGGTTACGGCTAAGGACGTCCGAGGACGCTGGCATGTGTACGCATCAGGCCCATGGAGGTGGTCTGATCGAAAGCTGGTTGTGCGAACCGCCCAGTGGTTGCTGGAGAACCCTCTCGAGCAGCCAGGGGCTGGGGTGGTGGAGGACCTGGTTCCCTGCGGTCTGACGCTGATCACGCAGGCGACCCGAAGATTGGAAAGTCCTGGTTCGGGCTGGACCTGGCACTCTGCGTGGCGTCGGGAGAGCCGTTCTGGGCTTCGCGACAACGAAGGGCACTGTCCTCTATCTCTGACTTGAAGATACCTTCAATCGCGTCCAGGGACGCTTGCAGAGACTTTTAGTGGACGAGGCCAACGACAACCTGTGCTGCGTCGTCTCTGCACAGCGCATCGGAATTGCCTGATGGGCAGCTCGGCGCGCCTTCGCTGACGGGCATCCCGACCTGAAGATGGTCATCATCGACACGTTCCAGACGGTGCGAACGCCCGGCAACCAGAGCGTCTACTCCGCAGACTACGAGACATGGGGGGCGTTGAAATCCTTCGCGGACGAGCGGAAGGTCGCGATGCTGGTGGTGCACCATACGCGGAAGATGGGCGATGGCGACGTGTTCAACACCATCAGCGGATCAAACGGCTTGATGGGCTGCGCGGACGAGACGATGGTGCTTCGCCGCAAGGCCCGCGGCAGCAGCTCCGCCACGCTCAACGTCACAGGGCGCGATGTGAAGGACCTGGAGTTCAGCGTTCGGTTCGTGAACTGCCGCTGGGAGCTGGTCGAGAAGGTGAGCGACGAGGGAGCTCGAGGCGCGCTCCGTGCCCCAGGTCGTCCACGACGTCGTCGACTTTGTCGAAACGCGCGAGGCTGCGGAATGGAGCGGCACGGCATCGGACCTGCTGGCTGCCATCGGCGGGGAGGTGAGGCCGAACGTGCTGAGCAAGTACCTCAACGAGCACTCCGACTTTCATGCGGCGCGAGGCATACGCTTCTGGCGGGAGAAAGACCTCCAGCAACAAGCTGATCCGCCTGGAGCGATGACGGTCGTGGTCGATGAGGTCGATGATTCGGGCATATAGGTTTCCATCGACCATGACCGACCACATCGGCCATGACGACGAAACTGGGGCTGCGGTACGGGCGTTGCCGCAGCCCTTCTCATGTTGCGAATCCAGCAAGTAGCCCATAGCTGTCGGACGCGCACCCCCACCCAGCCTACTTGCCTGGTTCGCCTTAGAAGTCGAATCCGGCAAGTAGCCCATAACTGTCGGACGCGCATTTTACCAGCCTGCTGCCTGGTTCGCCTTAAGTCGAATCCGGCAGTAGCCCGATAGGTCGGACAAATCCGCCGCCATGCTACTTGCTACTTGCCGTTTGCTCCTTTCGGAGCAAGTAACTCGTACGTATTACATCGCAATGAACACACGTAGCAAGTAGTCCGCTTTGTGTTGCGTTCTCCAGAAACGCTCAAAGCGGAGCTGCCAACGCACTTTTTCGGTGTGAACCGGTTTCACACCTCTCGAGCGCTGTTCGGCAGCTGCGGGGCAACCCCGCTCCCCGTTGTTTGTTAAGAGAATGAACGTACTGCCTGCAGGTGTGAGCGGCTGGTTAAATTGACCCAGTAGGCAATCGGGGCGTGGAGGATGCCCCACTGGCGCGCAAAGGAAGCGCAGTGAGTCGCTGCGCCATTTATGCCTGCATTGGTGCGAAAGGTTTTCACCCAATGCAAAAGCAAGCCACAACCGCATCCATTGCATGGATGCGAAATGCAGGTTAGGCAGCTTGCTGATCGAGAAAACACGCTTTGGACAAGCGAAAAAAACGATACAGAGTCAAACTCTTTATAATGAGAATCAGATGAAAGGAAGGTTACGCATGTCTGTTTTAGCTTCCAATGCCTTCGACGGTGGGTCGGCGTCTAATGGTTGTTCGCTGAGATGACGTCGGATTTGTACCAGGAGCTAACGTTACCCTTCGCTGCGGTGACTCGCTGGAACATTACGCGGATGGGAGCGTCCTGGTCATCATGTCCGATGTTGCGGTATTCTTGGCTTTCTTGGAGATACTGCAGACCATAAGGGTATTGCTGATTGGTATGAACCCCATATCGCTGGTGGTCAAAATGCCCAAAAGCTTCCTTCGACGACCTCTGTGGTTTGGAATTCCAATTGGGTGGGCAATGTGCATCCTATTTTGGAAAAGTATAACTGGAAGTATGTCAATGCAAATATCTGGAATAAAGGGTAAAGGCTCATGTTGCAGGAAACATTGAACACTGCAAAGTGGAGCGCTTTCCCGTTGTCAGCAGAAGTTGCGTTCAGTATGTCTTCGATTACAAGATCGGCGATCTCACCTTACAACAATAAGCATTCAGTGGAAGAGGGCCAGGGGCTTCCTCAGAGAAGGCAGATGAAGAACCTGTGGGGTAAAGACGTTGCTGTCCGAAAGTACCTCGCTAAGGACCATTTGTGGTATTTCCCGCCCGCCGAAATGTTTGAAAAAAGCTTTGGCAGCTTATGCAAATGAAAATGGAGATCCGAGGACGTCCATACTTTTCAGAGGATGGCGTTAATCCGCTAACAAAAGAGCAGTGGGGAGCTTATGAGGGCGAAATTCCATTGTCCTCATGGATACATGAATGTATGGGATCGCCCACCATTATCCGGAAAAGGCGAATCAAAGCACCAAAAGGCAACGAAAGCTGCGCACCTGAATCAGAAGCCGCTCGACCTGATGTCGCTGATAATTGAAGCGTCGTCCGATGAGGGCGATGTCGTTTGGGAGCCGTTCGGAGGTTTGTTTTCTGCTTCTTTTGCCGCAAGCAAGCTTGGAAGAAAGGCATACGGGTGCGAGCTGATCCCTGCCTATTTTGATTTAGGTGTATCTCGATTCATTGAAGCCTAAAGCGAGAGAAGACCCTTCAGAATAACTTCAAGTTCTTCGTCCGAGGCTCTGGAGAAGATACGCCCCACTCTTGGATGGTCTTCCCCTCAATCTCCGTAGCAAGTACACGCTCCTTGAACCCTTCGATTGAGGGTTATCGATTCTGTCTATCTTGGCGAAGTTAGTATCAAGGCGGTATCTGTACTGATTGAATAGCTCTTGCATTTCTTCTTGGTAACGCAAGTCGATAGAATAGTAGTGGATTGAGCTTCCCTTTGTCTCAAAGAAGCTTTTTGCTCCAGCCAGCTCTTCACTGCTTCCTTGAAACTTGTGGCAATTAACGCAGGACTGCTGAAGATTTCTAGTCCTGTCGGTGGTGTCTTCTGGCTCAGGACGAGGTAATCGGGAGGATTGTGATAGTGGTCGTCCCTGCTTTTTGCGACCTCGCTTGCCGGGATGCAAATTGCGTCAATCAGTCGAGGCTTTCCGTAGAATAAATGATCAGGCAACCACGCCAGTAGCACTAAGTCGGTGTTGTTTTTCGAGGAAGTATTTCTGGCTTTCTTTAAAGCGTGCGGTAATTTCTGTGGCTAATGGAAACCAAGCTTTTATCTCGAAACCAGGTGTTGGTTTGATTCGAGAGTCGAATATAGCATCCGGAAAATCCGGGTCTTGTCTTTTCCATTTGCCGATTTCGAAAAACTCCGGCATCTTATTCAGGTATGAGCAAACTTCGTGTTCGATGAGGTTCCCCACCAATGGTGAAAGCTTGGAGATGATTTTGGTGAGACTAACGGCATGATCGATGTCGTCGGGTTTTCAAGGGTAATGATATTAAAGGTATGGCCCTTAAGTGCGCGAATACCCTCTCGGCCAGCATCGAGTACTTCTGCGGTCGTTGAGACTCTTTCCATTGCATCCACCTTCCAGATCGATCCTTTTTCATTGTACTTTGAATTGCTGTCTCTGCAGATAGACGAGTATTTGAGTAGCAAAGGAAAAAGGTGAGTATCAAACAGTATCGCTTGCGGCGTTGGAGGTCTTTGCAAAGAGCGCTTGCTTTGATGCGAATAACGTATCAGCAAATCGGATTTAGCAGGCCAATTATGTATTACTCGAATGAAGAAGATGAGCATGTTTGGAAAGATAGCGGTCTTGAGCTGCGATAGAACCTTGAGGCCATCGTGTTGCTCGTTGAGTTTGAAGTCGATCGTTTCCGGTGGCTTGTGTATTACCGGCTCTAACTGCATAAAAATGAGGTGCTCAGGAAACCCCGAAGCACCTCATAAACTAATACGCTAGCGCACTGTTCTTATTCCCACTCGATAAAACAATAGTGTTCCATTTTACGATTTCGTCCTTGTTTTATCCGCAGTTTCTTCTCGTTGTCAGCTGTATTCGGTTGGCCTCTCTCAGAGAAAACTCATCCCAAACTCAGCTCTTTTCACTTTACCATTTCGTGAGTTTTACGCCTGAGTTTTAGACGAAGGATGGATTTGCTGCGTGACCTGTGAAAACCCGCTATCCCCGTTCGATTGAATCCTTTTCTTTCGAATGAAACCCCCCATCGAGAACGCGACTACGACAAGGGTTCTTGATACCCTTCATTTCGAGTCGGCTTGCCAAGCATCATTCTGATCGAAACTCAAAGGGGCAAGTTCGCTCTTCAGAAGGATTTCGCTGTCATTCCAGAACAAACTCACGACATCTCCGAAGATAGCTAAGAATGAGATTCCACCTCGCTAACGTAGAGCGCCTGCTTGCGGGGACATCCAGCAATTTCGATTCCGGGTCGTCATCGAAGGTGACCTTCGCGATCGATCTCCACTTGCGTGGGGCATGCCGACCGATTTCGCGAAGAGGGCGGAGAAGCTTGTTGCTCGTGCATACCCGCAACGATGCGCTACCTCGTCTATGCTCATATCATGGTCGGTGAGCAGTCTTTTCGCCAGCTCGATTCTTTCCGAGGAGACGAACTCGGTCACCGTCAACCCCGTCACCTGCTTGAATGTCTTCTTGAACTTGGTTGACCCCATGTTCGCGGCCTCGAGCAGATCCTTCTGCCTGATTGCACCGCCTAGGTTGTTCTCGATGTACGATATGGCTCTCGCGATCGAAAAAGGCGGTCCTGCTCGGCCACTCCCTCGCACAGGCTCTCTCTCTCATCTTAAGCAGCCTCGCCATCACCAGGTTCGCGATTCCGGAATACAGGAGGCCCGCTTCCGGTCCGGGATCTCCCTTGGAGTTATCTTGCCGAGCATCTCTGCTATTTCCGGATCCCAGGAAGCCTGGTTCCTAAGGCCCTTCAGACTGGTCGCCAGCGGTTTCAGCGCCTTGTCGATTCTTTCTCCGAAGACGCTTCGGCAGTATTCGTCGTAATACTCGATCTCTGTGTAGGAGAATCTCGCTCCTTTTGGCAGAAGGACCGAACTCGTCTTGGGCGTCGTCTCCAAAGAAGGCGGGAGACGCTCGCTTGCCCCGGCAAAAGGCCATGCCTTTCGCGGCGGACGGCAAAGTACCCGCCAGAATCGAAACAGAAGGGCAGGGGTTCTTTCAAAGTGAAATCGCAGCAGACGACGGAGAAGAACCGCCGCGCCTCCCACGCCCAGTACCACCCCTCGCATCTGCGCCCGTCGCCTTCGAAGAGGGACCCCTCTCCGTTCCATCCATCTGCCAAGACGAGGCCGATTGGCTCAAGCAGGCCGCAAAGGTCTCCGCCGCGGCTTGGGCGGCGTGGGAGAACATCGTTTCCTTGTCGTCCATCTTCCGATCCTTTATTCGCGTTCGGACGCAATTCTTGCGCGCTCGGACTTTTCCTCCAGGTGCAACCTGATTCAGATTAACCAAGGCTAACATTTCTTTTTGTCAATTATAGCGATAAAAGAAAGGCTCTCTGGTTTTGCGAAGAAGAACACGGAAAACACTCGCGGAGGACATCGATGTCAGAACGAAGGTGGCCATGCTCGTCGTGCTCATAGCGACCGGGGCTATCGTGAAGGATTACGTTCTGGGCTCGGTTCTCTTTGCCGTCGTCGTCCTCCTCTCCTTCGCAATCGGGCGCGGAAGGATGGCGGCGTCTTTCTCTTTCGCCTACCTCTTTCTCATGGGCATCTTCTGGGTCACGACGATGCTTCCGCCGAACGCGCCGCCGGAGCCCTCGGCTCGTTCGCCCTGGCCTGCCGCACCTGCATGCCCATCTGCTTGTTCGCGGCGGTCTTCGCGACCACTACCAAGATTGGCGACCTCGGCCGCCCTCTACGGGATGAGGCTGCCGAAGGCGGTTGTCGTTCCGCTGGTGATAGCGGTGCGGTTCTTTCCGACGCTCAAGGAGGAGTCTTCTGCCGTAGCGGACGCGATGAGGGTGAGGGGGCTCGCCCTTTCGCTTAAGAATCTCGTTTCGAAGCCGGCGCTGATGTTCGAATCCGCGGTCGTGCCCGTGATGCTGCGCTGCGCCAAGATCGCAGACAGGCTCGCTGCTGCGGCGGTTGCGCGCGGCATCGACCGGCCTGGAAGGAAGACCTCCTACAACGCGCCCCGGTTCGGATGGGTCGATTTCCTGCCTCTCTCGATCGCTTGCCGCCTGCTGCTTGCTTCTTGTGGTTGCTAAGGCCAACCAGGGGATCGGAGGGCTGCTGTGACGAAAACGCCGTCGAGCTCAGAAGCGTCTCCTTCACCTATGCGGGGTTCGATGCCCCGGCGGTCGACGACGTGAGCTTTGCCGTCGCGCCGGGCGAATGCATCGTTCTTTGCGGGGAATCTGGCTGCGGAAAGACCACCGCGACCCGGATCGTCAACGGGCTGGCGGGCGGGTTCTATGAGGGCAGTCGGACGGGAAAGGTCCTCATAGCGGGCAGGGATGTCGACGACCTGGAGGATTGGGAGCTCTCGTCTTTGACGGGCAGCGTTTTCCAGAACCCTCGCACTCAGTTCTTCAACCTCGACACGACCGGCGAGATTGCGTTCGGCATGGAGAACCTCGGCGTTCCCAGGGAGGAGATGCACAGGCGAGTGCGCGACGTCGTGCGCGAGCTCGGCATAGAGTGCCTGATGGGCAGAGGCATCTTCGAGCTCTCCGGGGGCCAGATGCAATCGGTGGCCTTCGCGAGCGCATGGGCTTGCAAGCCGAGCGTCTACGTCCTCGACGAGCCTTCGAGCAATCTGGACCCTCCTCCATGGAGAAGCTCGCCTCCTTCATCTCGAAAGCCAAGTCGAGCGGGTCTGCCGTGATCATCGCCGAGCACAGGCTCTCCTACCTCGCGAGCGTCGCCGACCGGTACTTGCTCTTCGAAGGCGGTTCCGTCGCCGCCGAATGGGACGCGCAGCGATTCCTGGGGCTGTCCGACGCGGAGCGAGAGTCCTGCGGGCTCAGGTCCTCCGAGCCGCCGAAGCTCGCCGACCTGATGCAGCGCCTTTCCCGTCCCGCCTCCGCCTTTCCCGCCGTCGAGGCGAGGGAATCTATGCGGGGGTACGAGAGGGGCATGCCGGTCCTCGAGGGGATTACCGTCGCGTTCGACCCCGGGAGGGTCGTCGGCGTGGTCGGGCGTAACGGGGGCAAGTCCACCCTGCTCAAGTGCCTGGCGGGGATCAAGAAAGAAGAGCTCGGGCATGTTCGGTTCCAAGGATCGGTGATCCCTCCCAGAGAAGACCCAATCATGCGTTTCTGGTCATGCAAGACCCCGACTACCAGCTCTTTCGCCCGAGCGTGCGCGACGAGTTGGCATCCGCGGCCCCGTCTCCTTCCGACGTCGACGAACTTCGTCTCGAAGCGGTCCTGGAGGAGTTTGGCCTGGGAGATGTCGCCGACCGCCATCCCGCATCGCTCTCGGGAGGGCAGAAGCAGCGGTGCGTCTGCGCCATCGCGTCGGAATCGGGGGCGCAGGCGCTTCTCCTCGACGAGCCCACGAGCGGCCTGGACTTCCGGAACATGGAACGCCTCGCGCTCATCCTTCGCGAGGAGACCTCGCGGAAAAACCGTGGCGGTCGTCAGCCACGACACGGAGTTCCTGTCTAAGGCCTGCGACCAGATCGTGCTCATCGAGTGAGCCGGCCTGCAAAGACTGAAAAGGATTCCTATGGAAGAAAGGATTTGGAAATGGTAGCAAAAGCAAAACGGAAGGAAAGCGGCAGCCTCAGCTCCAGGGACCTCATAGCCCTCGGCGTCTTCTCCCTTCTGTTCATGGTGGTGAGCATGCTCGTCGTGGGAATCACCTCCATGAGCGTCGTGGCGTACTGCGGCTGCTGCGCCATCGCCGCGATACCCGCCGGGATCGTCTGGGTCTACATGCATGCGCGCGTGCCGCGCGCGGAACCTCGCTGATCATGGCCCCTCGTCTTCGCCGTGATCGTCTTCGTCATCGGGTCAGGATGGCCCGTGGCGCTCGGCCTCGCCGTCGGCGGCGTCGTCTCCGAGCTGGCGCGGAAAGCGCTCGGGTGGAGGTTCGCAGGCGTCGCCGTGGGTACGCGCTGAGACCTGCTGGGCGGCGGGCCTTTTTTCGTCCCCATGTTCGCCTCCCAGGACTACTACCGCGAGCTGATGGGGTCCAACAGCATCGACCCGGCCTACATGGAAGCCCTTCTGTCCACGGTGACTCCCGAGACGTTCGCGATCATCGCAGCCGTGACCTTCGCGGGCGGCATCATCGGCTCGCTGGTCGGACGGGCGGTGTTCAAGAAGCACCTCGAGCGCGCGGGAATCGCCTAGCGCCCTTTTTGAAAGCAACATGAGAGAAGAGGTATTCAACGAGCAAGGAAAGCAAAGGAAGGAAGCCGGGGCCCTTTCCCCTGCCTGCGGTTCGCGGGGGAAGAAAGCCCCTCGTGTTCGCCTCCATGGCGCTGGCGGTCCCTATCCGCGGCGGCGTCCTTTTCGTCCCATACGTGGCGATCTACCTCATGATCAGGGGATGCGGTCGGGGTCTATCGAACCTGGCCGCCGTCGACGTTTCGGCGATGGCGGCTACGCGGGCTTGGCGGTGGCAGGCATAGTCGTTGACGTGGGGTGCTATCTTGCCCGCGCTTCTGTGCTCCCACGCCGCGGCATTCGACGCGCAGTACCGCACGAAGCTCGACATCGCCGCCCACCTCCGGGCGAATCCCCCTCGGGCACGTCGCCAGGCTCGGCACGGGCAGGATCTCGAAGGTCATGGACGAGAGCGTCGGCGGGATCGAGCAGTTCATCGGCCACTCCATCCCGGACCTGGCGGCCACCGCCGCCGCGCCCGTCGTCTTGGCGGCGCTGCTCTTCGTCTTCGACTGGCGCTTCGGCGTCGCCACGCTGGCGGCGGTCGCCGTCGCATGCGTCGTGCAGTTCTCCGGCTACGCCGATAAGCGCGTCATGGCGAGCATGGGGCGCTACCAGGAAGTGAAAGAGCAGATGGGCAACGCCGCCGTTGAGTACGTTCGCGGAATGCGCGTCGTGAAGGCTTTCGGCCAGACGGCGCGCTCGTTCAAGCGCCTCTCCGACGCGATCAAGGACTACACGGGGGGCTTTCCCTCGACGTCACGCTCTGCTTCCGGAACTCCATGCCAGGCTTCACGGCGATCATCAACAACGCGTACCTGTTCGTCCTGCCCGTCGGCATACTCCTCGCCCCGGGCGCTGCAGGACTGGCCGACGTTCGTGCTCTCGCTCGTCTTCTACCTCCTGTTGGTGCATTCGATATCGAGCGTGTTCGCGAAGATCCTCTACGTGAGCGAGGACGGATGCTCGCTCAGGCAAACATCGACCGCATCGACTCGGTGCTCGGCATCGAGGAGCTCTCTTGTCCCGAGGCGCCGAAAACCCCCGAAGGACGCCTCGGTGTTCCTTCGGGACGTGACTTTCTCCTACGAGGACGACGCGGAGCCGGCGTTGCGCGACGTCTCGCTGGAAATCCCTGCCGGCACGGTATGCGCGGTCGTGGGGCCGAGCGGCTCCGGGCAAATCGACGCTGGCGAACCTCGTCGCCCGCTTCTGGGACGTCGATTCGGGCCAGGTTCTCGTCGGCGGCGTCGACGTCCGAGAGATGAGACAGGACGAATTGATGGGCAGCATCAGCATGGTGTTCCAGGATTCCCACCTGTTCCGCGAGAGCATCGCGGACAACATCAGGCGCGGCAGGCCGGGGGCGACCGATGACGAGGTGGACGAGGCGGCGAAGGCCGCCCAGGCGGACGCATTCATCAGCAGCCTTCCCCACGGCTACGCCACGGTAATAGGCTCCGAGGGCGTGCACCTGTCCGGCGGCGAGCAGCAGCGGATAGCCATCGCGCGCTCGATCATCTCGGACGCGCCCATCGTGGTGCTGGACGAGGCGACCGCGTTCTCCGACCCCGAGAACGAGCATTTGATCCAGATGGCGTTCGAGAGGCTCATGGCCGGCAAGACCGTGATCATGATCGCCCACAGGCTCTCCACCGTCGTCGGCGCCGACAAGATAGTCGTGCTTGACGGCGGGCGCAAAGTCGAGGAGGGCACCCATGAAAGAGCTCCTCGCCGCATCGGGGACGTATGCGAAGATGTGGGGCCAGTACACGGAGGCGGTCGAATGGGGATCGAATCCGCATCGACTGACAGCAAAGGCGAAGTTCCCGAAACGTCAGCCGTTCATGCGGCTCAGGGGATGGCTCTGTTGAGGAGCACGGCTCCGCGGAGGCGTTCAGTGAGCCGTCGGCCGGCAAAGCCCCTTGGCTTCAGAGGGGCGTTCAATCTCTCAAGCAGGGTTATTCTGGCCTCAAGCGCTCCGCCCTTGCATGCACCCTGAGCGACCTGGCCCTCATGATTCCCTTCGTCTGCACGGTCGCCGCGTTCGCGGCCCTTGTGAGGACCCTTGCGGGCGAGCCCTTCGACGCGAGCGCGCTCTGGGCGATCTTTGCCGTTGGGATCGCGGGGGCGGTCGTGGTCTTTTTTCGCCTCGAGGAACGACTACAAGAAAACCTACGTGGCCGCCTACACCGAGTCCGAGGGCATCCGCCTGCGCCTCGCCGACCACCTGAGGAAGCTGCCCATGAGCTTCTTCAACCGCCGGGACACGACCGACGTTGCCGACCGCATCATGGGGGACGTGACGGCGCAGGAGTCCATGCTCTCCTCGACGCTCCCGCAGCTCATCGCCGGAATCGTGTCGACTGTGGTCATCTGCGTGATGCTCGCCTTCTTCGACTGGAGGCTCGCCTGCTGCGTTATGGTCACGCTTCCGCTTTCGGCGGGGTCATCGCCTTGAGCCGACGCCATCAGTCGCGCCTTTTCGAAAGGCAGAACCGCGTCCGCCTGGATGCGCTGGCGCGCGTGCAGGACTACCTCGAAGGCATCAAGGACATAAGGGCCTGCAGGGCGGTGGGCAAGGACTCCGCCGCCATGGAGCAGGCGATGCTCGAGCTCAAGAGGGTGACGATGCGGGTCGAGCTCGCCGTCGACGTCTCCGTCTCCCTTGCAAGCGCCATCCTCCGCTCGGGGAGTCGGTTTGACCGCCTGCGTCGGGGCGGTGCTTCTCGCCTCCGGCGGCGTCGACTTCATGGTTCTGCTCATGTTCTTGCTCATCGTCTCCCGCGTCTACGGCCCATCCTCGCCCTCGTCTCGCAGCTGCCCAACCTTCTCAACCTCTCGACCAAGACGGCCCGGATCAAGGCGGTCATGGACGAGCCCGAAGCGAGGGGGTCCGCCTCGGCGGATGTGCCCGGCCACGACCTGTCCTTCCAGGGCGTCCGGTTCGGGTACGGCGACGAGGAGGTCCTTCACGGCGTCAGCTTCGACGCGCAGGAAGGAAGAGTCACCGCGCTCGTCGGGCCGAGCGGCTCGGGCAAGTCGACCTGCGCCCAGCTGGCGGCGAAATTCTGGGAGCCGGACAGCGGCAGGATCCTCTGCTCGGGCAAGGACATCGCCGGGTTCTCCGAGGAATCGTGGCTCGCGCACGTCTCCATAGTCTTCCAGGACGTGATCCTTTTCGACGACACGGTTGCGAACAATATTCGCATCGGCCGCGAAGGCGCCTCCGACGAAGAGGTGGCCGAGGCTGCAAGGGCGGCGCACTGCCTGGAGTTCATCGAGAGGCTTCCCCAGGGGTTCGACACGGTGCTGGGCGAGAACGGCGCCTCCCTCTCGGGCGGGGAGCGCCAGCGCCTCTCCATTGCGAGGGCTCTCTGAAAGACGCGCCCGTGGTGCTCCTCGACGAGGCGACCGCCTCGCTCGACCCCGAGAACGAGACGCTTATCCAGAGAGCGGTCGTAACCCTGTGCGCAGGCAAAACGGTAATCGTCATCGCCCATCGACTGAGGACCGTCGCCAATGCGGACAAGATCGTCGTCCTAGACAGCGGGCGCGTGGCGGAGGAGGGGAACCACAAGACGCTGCTCGCCGAAGACGGGCTGTACGCGAGGCTGTGGAGGCTCCAGCAGGAAAGCTCGTCGTGGACCGTTCCCGCCGACAGGGGCGATGCCGCCGATGTCCCGACGGGCAGATGAGCGGATGGGCGGGCGAGAATCCTCCGAGGACTACCTCGAGGCCATCCTCGTGATCCGCCGCCTGCGCGGGTCGTGCCGCAACGTGGACATCGCCGAGCGCATGGGCGTCGCCAAGCCGAGCGTCACCAAGGCGCTCGGCAACCTGGCGCGCAGGGGCCTCGCCGAGGTGGTCGGCCGCGACGTGCGGCTGACCGAGGAGGGCGGGCGCCTCGCCGAGGCCACCCTCGACAAGCACCGCTTCTTCGAGCGGCTGCTCGTCGAGTCAGGCGTGGACGCCGAGACCGCCTCGGCGGAGGCCTGCCGCATGGAGCACTGCCTGTCAGAGGACTCCGACAGACGTTTCGCGGCCTATCTCGGAGCCGACGAGACGAGGGCGATGGCGGGTAAACGGAGGGGCGGCTTGCAGGCCAGACTGGGCGACTGGCTCAGTTTCGGATACCGCCTACTAGGCAGCTCCTCGCTTAGCGGGGACGATATCGAGCGGCGGCGATGGCAACGAGCATCGCGCCATCGCCGCCAAGCCCCGCGACGCCGAGGTGCAGCGTCTGCCGCTCCGGAAGGAGCAGACGCATGGCAGTCGAATCAGCAGGATGCCCGTACGTCAAGATCCCCGTGCCGATACAGGACACGTACTCGGTGGCGGAGATAGCGATACTCTTACGTGTGAGCAGGAACGCGGTCTACGAATGGAGCCTCCTCGAGGACGACCCCTGCCACTGAGGAGGATGATGGGCAGAAGAGGGGCGCTTCGCGTTCAGGGACGAGCTCCTCGAGTGGAGCAAGCGGCACGCGACGTGATTGTAGTCAGACAGAACCTTTCAGGACGCCCCGCTCCGATTCAGTAGAGATAGTTCCGTCCAAATTAACTAGGCGGTTCATCGAGGGGCTCCTCCGCCTATCAAGCCAAGGCCGCTTCTACCGAGATATCATGGCGTAAGAGTTGACATTGACTAACTTTGATGGCAAAATCCCCAACACGAAAGATAGCTAAGTTATTTTTGGAGGGAGGTGACCGCAGTGAGCAACAGCAGCTACCAGGAGACGCACGAGCGCATCTTGAAGAGCGGTCTTGCGGCGTTTCTGGAAGAGGGGTTCGAGAAGGCGAACCTGCGCAGGATCTGCAAGGCTGCCGGCGTGACCACCGGGGCGTTCTACAAGCATTTCAAAGACAAGGGAGGCGCTCTTCTCGGAGCTGGTCGAGCCGCTGGCGAGCATGATTCGCAAAAGCTTACGCCCAGGGCGAGGAGCGAGGTTTCGCTGGGTACGACGAAGGGAAGCCCGTGACCCCGGAGCAGGTGCGCGCCGCGCTCGAGGCCAAGGCGGCGGGGACGCTCGCGACCACGGCGATGCTGTACTCCCATCGCGACATCTACGAGCTCCTTGTGTTCCGCTCCTACGGCACCCCCTACGAGCACTTCCTTGACTGGGCTCGTCGACGAGGGAGGACAGGACCACCCTCCGCGTTCTCGAGCTGATCCACGGCGCAGAGAAGGCTCGAACCGTCATCTCGAAAGAGTCTCTCCACATCGTCAACCACGCGTTCTACAGCGCCCTTTCCGAGAATATCATCCACGCGAAGAGCGTCGAGGAGCTCAACGCGACGACCGAGGTCATTTCAACGTTCTTCAATGCGGGCTGGGAGAAATATCGCATGCTTTTGACGACCCTTTCTTTTTTTGCCGTCAAAGATAACTAAGTCATTATTATCCGAGACAATAGATTGAGGTGGTGCCATGACAGAGACAAGCGAGCAAGACCGGCAAAGGGACGAGGCGGGGCGGAAGCCATCAGGCGCCTGTCCAGACCCGTCAAAGGACGCGTCATGCTGGCGCAGGCGTTCACCGTGCTCTCGGCGCTTCTGTCCTTTGCGCCGTATTTGGCCTTGGTATGGCTGGGAGACCTATTCCTTGCAGGGGAAGGCCCGCTCGCGCAGGTCGATGCGTCCAAAGTGCACGAAATTGCGCTCCTTCTCGTTATGGCATTTCTCTCGCAGCTGTTCTTTCGCGCTCTTGCGCTCGTCATCACGCATTTTGCCGATATGAAACTGCGCTACGTTATTCGCAAGGGTATCGTTGAGCGGTTGAGCCGCGCGCCTCTTGCTTGGTTTAGCGCTACGGAATCCGGCAAGGTCAGAAGCGCTGTGCAGGATGACACGAAGACGGTCCACACCGTCATCGCACACGGACCGGTCGACCGTCTTAACGGCGTTTTACAGCCGATGGTTCTTCTGGCTTTCATGTTCTGGATCAATTGGCGCTTGGCGCTCATCGGTATCGCCACAATCCTTCTATTTCCTGCTGCAGGCGCTCTCTATGAAGGATATGGGACCGAAAACCGCCGAGATGAACGGGCACCTTTGCACAAGTGTCTTCGACGATGGTCGAGCTCGTGTCCGGCATCAAGGTGGTCAAAGCATTCGGAAAAACAGGAGAGGCGCATCGTAATTACGCGGACGCCGCATCGGCATTCTCCCAGTCGTACTGGGACTGGTGCGCCCTGCTCATTGGGCTTTGCTCGATTGCCGGCGAGCTCATCTCCTCTCCCTTACTTCTGCTGATTAATCTCGGCGGCGGCGCGCTTGTCATGGGGGCAGGGTTGGCCACTCTCCCCCAGGTTCTCGCGTGCGCGCTGATAGCCATCGTGCTTCCGACCGCCATCAGCGCTGTCGCCAACAGCACGTGGTCGTACCAGATGGCCGGCGCTGCCGCAGTCAGGCTGTGCGAGATTCTGGACACGCCGTCGATTCCCGAGTCGAAAACCTCAAAGAAGCCCGACGGGGTCGTCGTTGAGGTGAACGACGTATCGTACTCCTACGGCGATACCCAGGCCTTGCGCGGTGTCAGTCTTGTCCTTAATCCCGGCACCACGACGGCGCTCATCGGCCCGTCAGGCTCGGGTAAATCGACACTCGCCACACTCATTGCACGCTTCGACGACCCGGAAAGCGGCTCCATCCGTCTCGGCGGCGTCGATCTGAGAGACATCTCCTCCCGTGATCTCTACAACATGGTTTCGTTCGTGCTCCAGGACCCGATGCTAATCAACGCCTCCATCGGAAGCAACATTTCTTTAGCTAAGCCGGAGGCTTCCCTGGAGGAGATTCGGGAGGCTGCCCGTACGGCGCAGATCGACGATTTCATCATGTCGCTGCCCAAGGGATACGACAGCGTTTTTGGGAACCGACTGCTCGCTCAGGCGGTGAGGGCCAGCGCGTGAGTATAGCGCGTGCCCTTTAGCTGATACGCCGATCCTCATCATGGATGAGGCCACCGCTTTGCTGACCCGGATTCAGAGCTCGAAATCCAGAAAGCACTAAGCGCCTTGGTCGAGGGCCGAACCGTTCTGGCCATCGCCCACCGGCTCAACGCTGTTCTAGGTGCCGATCAAATAGCCGTGTTGGAAGAAGGTAAGATCGTCGCCCTTGGAACGCATGCGGAGATTCAAGACAACGAGCATTATCAGGCGCTTCTCAAGCAAGGAGGCCTCTGCGGCAGTGAAGAAGAAGGCGATGCAGATGAGTAATTCCAAACGCTTCTTACCGAGACTTCGTCGTTATATGGACGAGGGTGATAGGCGCCAGCACCGTTTGGGAACTTTGCTCTACGCCCTTTCCGGCGTGATGCGGCATCGGTCTCGCCATCATGATGCCGGCGACCATGGCTCTCCAGTCCGGCGACCCCCAATGGGGCTTGACGTTTTGGGGCTGGGCAGTCGCGCGGCGGTGACAGTCGTCGGCTCAACAGCCTCGTTCTTCGGTACCAAGCTCAGCTATGCAGCGGGGTTAGGCTTCATGCGCAATATGCAGGTGGTCATCGGGAACAAGGTGTCGCGTTTGCCACTTGGCTGGTTTAAGGCGGATAGTGCCGGAAGGCTTTCGCGCATGGTTACGCAGGAAATGATCTCGACCGGACAGGCCGCTGCTCTTTTATGTTGGCCAGCTTATAAAAACGCTGCCGCCGCAATCGTGTTCTGTGCTGCCGTGTGGCTTTGGAGCTGGCAAATTGGAATCATGCTGACGCTTTCCATCCCAATCCTTTTCCTTCTTCTGCGCGTTTCACAGGCATGCGTCGGAAAAGGAAACGGGTTAGAGGATTCCGCCGAGCGGGACATCGCCGCGAGGATAGTCGAGTTCGCACGATGCCAGGGAGCCCTGCGCGCCTGCCGTGCGGGCGCCGACTATGAGGAGCCTCGAGAGCAGTTTCGTAGAAGGTAGAAAGCGGTCGATCCGCGGCCTGTGGTGGAGTGCCCTCGGCGAAATTCTTTCCGGAACAAGCGTGCAGATGCTCGTTGTGAGCATGATCATTGCGGTGAGCTACTTGGGTGCAAGCGGAAGCATCGGGGCACTTGAGACGGTGGTCATGATCGGCGTCGCATTAAGGTTCACCACGCTCCTCAACGAGATTGCCTCAGCCCTATTCGGTATGGAGGACCGCCGGGCAATGCTCGACGGCATGGACGAGGTCGTCGAAGCAGCCGAGCTGCCGGTTGTAGGCGAGTCGAGAGCCCGCCCGACCGATGCAAGCGTCCGAATGGGAGAGGTTCGCTTTTCTTACATGAAGGAGAAGCCAATCCTTCGTGGAGTCGACCTCGACGTTCCGGAAGGCAGTATGGTCGCCATTGTAGGCCCGTCTGGTTGCGGCAAGACAACTATGCTCAAGCTAATCGCGCGTTTTTACGACGTCGACGATGGAGCGGTCAGGATCGGCGGCGTAGACGTCCGCGATATGACGACAGAGGATCTTTTTTTCGCTCGGGTGTCTTTTCGTTTTCCAAGACGTCTATCTCTTTAACGACACGCTGAGAAACAACGTCCTTATGGCGAACCCAGATGCTTCGGAGGAGCAGCTTCGCGCGGTCGCTGACCTTGCCGGGGTGACGGAGGTCGTCGAGCGCCTTCCTGGGGCTGGGAGACGCTGTGCGGCGAAGGAGGTCGCTCGCTTTCCGGCGGCGAGCGGCAGCGCGTTTCCATTGCTCGAGCGCTTCTCAAGCAAGCCCCCATCGTGCTCCTGGACGAGGCGACGTCGGCTCTCGATGCGGAAAACGAGAAGAACGTCGTTCGCTCAATAGAGACGCTCAAACGGCGCTCCACGCTTATCGTGGTCGCGCACAAGCTCGAAACCGTGCGCATGGCGGACAAGATCGTGGTCATGGATAGCTCGGGCAAGGTTGCGGAGACAGGGACGCACAACGAGCTGATCGCCCTCGAAGGAGAATACAAAGACTTCTGGGACAAGCGCAACGCAAGCTCCCAGTGGCAATTGGTCTAGCAAACAGAGCAAAAAGGAGGCTCACATGAAACTGAAGGACATCGCGACAATAGCGGTACTGGGAGTGATCGGATTTGCCCTCGGGATGGGCGTCGGCATGATAACAGGCATGTTCGGCGCGCTTTCCATGTACGTCTCGGCGGGATTTGCGGCCTTCTTCGTCGGTCCCGTTTACACCATCATGGCGCGCAAGGTGCAAAAACGGGGACGGCCTTCTGCTTCTGGTTGATCTACGGCGTGCTCTACGCGATCATGGGCTTTGCCGTCGCGACGCCCCTGTGCCTGATCGCGGGCATCGTCGCAGAGATCATCGCCGGCGACTACGGAAACAAGAAGAGGGTGTGGCTGTCGTTTTCGGCATCGATGTTCATCTACTCGATGCACATGATAGTGTTCGTGCTCGTTCTGGGATCCGATGGGCTGGCGACTTTCGTCGAGAGCATCTCGCTTGAACAGGCGCAGCAGATGGTGGCGATGTACACGGTCGATATGATGGTCATCTGCGTGCTGATCAATATTGTGACCGAGCTTCTGGCCGGGCGTTTCGGAATGTTCATTAACGACAAGTTCTTCGAAAAAGGGCGCGAAGGAAAGCAGGCTGGGTTGATGGGGCGAACGGGTCTGCTCGACGGCGGGCGCGGGGGCATCTGCACCCGCTGACGCTCTTCGCGCGCTGACGCTTCTGGCGCTCATCAAGCGTTTCTCGCCAATCAGCTGGTATATGCCCTCGTTCTGGCGCTGTCGTTTCTCGTCCTTTTGGACGTCTCGCCGGCGTCCTTCTTGAGGCAGCTCGCGCTCTTTGCGGTGGCATGCGGGGTCGTGCAGCTGATCCTGCATGTCGACATCGGCTATGTCACGAGCATCTTCCTGGGCGTGGCGGTTTTGGTGGTGAGGGTCTTCCCGTCGTCAACATCGGTTGCGCCCTCATGATGACGAGCTCCTCGAAGCTTCTGGCGAGCATGCGCAAGCTGCACGTTCGAACAGAGCCGCAGTCGGCGCAGTCATGGGTTGCGCTTCCTCGACGAGATGGGCGGCCGCGTGAAGGAGATAAAGCGCGGGATGCGGGTTCGCGAGGCTGCGCCCGAGCCCGCTTCGTCCCGTGCACGCCTTCGAGCTCTACTTCGTTTCCCCCTTGTGTACAAGTGCCTGCACGTGAGCGAGACGCTCGTCTCCTCCGTGATTTCGAAAGGAATCGAAGCGGACTGCGAAAAGACGAGCTACCGAAGTCTCTCCTTCGGGCTGCTTGACGGAGCCGCCTTGGGCGTCGGAGTCGTTCTTTTGGGGGTCGCGGTATGGATGTGATTGACGTCGACATTCGGTCTTTCTCGTACAAGGGAGAAGATCTCGCGGCGTTGAAGAACGTGCGGTTTTCGGTGGAGCGCGGCGAGCTCGTCGTACTCACCGGCAACTCCGGGTGCGGGAAGACCACTCATGCGCGCCATGAACGGCTTGATTCCCCGATCAGTACGAAGGCGAGCTCGATGGGAGAATCGAGCTTCTCGGGAAAAGCCTGGGAGAGTTCTCCTCCGGCGAGCTCGCCCGCACGATCGGCAACGTGTTCCAGAATCCGACCGATCAGTTCTTTCACCCGCAAGGCGGCCGGACGAGGTGGCCTCGTCGGCGAGAATCTGGGCATGCCACGCGAGAGCTGATCGAAAGGGTCGAGTCGGCTTTGAGAGCATGAAAATCGCGCATCTGGCGGGCAAGGACCTCATAGGCCTCTCGGGAGGAGAGAAGCAGCGCGTCGCCATAGCCTCGACGCTCGTCTACGACACCCAGGTGATTTTCTTCGACGAGCCGTCCGCTAGCCTCGACCACGAAGGGATAGAGGACTTTCGCCGAATCCTCGCCGATTTGAAGGCTCTCGGCAAGACCGTCGTCATCGCCGAGCACAGGCTTTACTTTCTGGCGGATCTCTACGACAGGCTCCACGTCATGGCGGGCGGCCAAATCGTCGATTCGTTCGCAGCGGGTCGGCTTCGTGCTGAGGATTGCGCGCGCTATGGGCTTCGTGCGCTTGATTTGCACGGCTTGAATCCGGAAAACCACCGTCAGCTTGGGGCAGAGACTGCCTCAATGAAGGGCGTTTCGGTCTCCGCAGGCGGGCGAGCCCTGATCGGGCCCTTGACGCTCTCTTTGCGAGAGGGCGAGGTTATGGGCGTCCTTGGGGCAAACGGAGTCGGAAAGAGTACGCTCGCCCGGGCGATGTGCGGCCTTGCCGGCGGTCGACAGGCCTTCTCGTGGGGAGTTCGGCCTCGGCAGAGGCTTCGCCGCTCGTACTACATGATGCAAGACGTCGATTACCAGTTGTTCTTCGACACGGTGGAAAACGAAATCCTGACCGACCAGAAGAACATCGACAACGGCCGTCTCGATGAGGTGGCGCGTATCGTCAGGGCCATCGACCTATGGGACAAGAGGACCGAGCATCCGCAAAACCTATCAGGGGGCCAGAAGCAGCGTTTGGCGCTGGCTTGCGCCTTTCTGAGCAGCAAGGAGATCGTCGTTCTGGATGAGCCGACATCGGGCCTCGACTTCATGCACATGGCGAGGATTGCCGGGCTCATCGAGGAGCTTGCCGAAGGCCGTCCCGTAGCTGTTATCACCCATGACCTTGAGTTCTTGTTCAAGGTCTGTACTTCGGCTCTGATGGTGGGGCGAGACGGCTGCGAAGGTCGACCTGCGGGCGCCCGGATCCAGCAAAAGCGTCCTTAGGTTCATGGGGTGCGTTCGTTAGTTGTCTTCACTCGACGTAGCGGAAGCCGATTCCACGTCCCTTCCCGGATGGCAGAAGAGGCGTGCCGCATGGAGCAGTGCATCTGCGGATTCTTTCGAGAACCCCTCCTCCTGCCTGGAGCGGATCGAGGATTCTCTTCGATGAGGGATCGGCATCGCCAATCGGCCGGCCCCATCGTCTTTGCCGATGCGGGGTCGGCTCGTGCGGCGGACTGTTCGCGAAGCCGTGTCGCCTGCAGGGACTAGGCGAACGAGAGGATGATTTGAATGAGGGATGAAGCCGATGCGAGCTGCGGCTCACGGAGCAGGGCGACAACCAAGTCGTCGAAGACTACCTCGAGGCCATCCTCGTGATCCGCCGCCTGCGCGGGTCGTGCCGCAACGTGGACATCGCCGAGCGCCTGGGCTTCTCGAAGGCGAGCGTCACCAAGGCGCTCGGCAATCTGGCTCGTAAGGGCCTTGTCGAGGTGGTCGATCACGACGTTCGCTTGACCGCAGCTGGAAAGCACCTTGCCGAGGAGACGCTATCTAAACACCGCTTCTTCGAGCGTCTGCTCGCCAACGCCGGGGTGAATGCGGAAGTTGCCTCCAAAGAGGCATGCCGCATGGAGCACTGCATCTCCACGGATTCTTTCGAGAAGCTCTCCTCCCACCTAGGGCGGATTCAGGATTCCCTTCGATAAAGGGATCAGCATCACCAAGCGACCGGCCTCATCGCCTTTGACAATGCTGTGCCGGCTCATATTCCAAAATAGCCACGATTCGTCTGGCGAGTTCCCCCTACCAGCAAAGCGGCCCTCCAGGTGGACGGGGCCGCTTTGCTATGCCGTTCTCTTCTTCCTTGTCAGGTCCCCACCTCATCATCTCGATTATCTGCGGCCAAGGCCTTCAAGTTGCAGGACGCATCCCGAAAATCAAGGCACATAAAAAGCAAAACTACTACCTGGGTGGCGCTTGCGGCGGATTGCGCAGATTTCGTCAACGAATGACATGCAGGGACTTAGCGGGACAAGCCCGCTTTTACCGTTTTGACCCCACTCGACTCCGGCTCGAACATGACCGAAAAGGACTTTATTGGAGCTATCGGTGCTCGAAACGCTTTAAGAGCGCCTTGTGGAGACGAAAGGAAACCCATGGACGTATCGGAAGACGGCATCAGAGGCCTTCGGCGATTCGGAGGATCGAGCCGATCGCTGTCCGACCTCGTTGATGCGGAGGAAGTGTCCCGGCATCTCGGAATAACGCCCAGAAAGGGTGCTGTCGATGGCCCGCAAGGGCTCGATTCCCTGCGTGAGGCTCAGCGCGAAGACCATTCGCTTCGATATCGAAGCTGTCGACCGGGCCCTTTGGAAGGCGATAGGCATGCTGACGGCGCTCTTGCGCGCGCTGCCGCGTTCCGCCGCCTTCGGAAGGAGCACTCGACATGATTTCTGATAGAAAAACATCTGGCGTCTTCGTCAAGACGCCCGTCCTTGTCCAGGACACGTATTCGGTCGAGGAGATTGCAATTCTGTTCCGCGTAAGCCGAAACAGCGTCTACGAGTGGCACAAGCGCGAGGACGACCCCTGCCTTTGAGGCGCATGAACGGCAGAAGCGCGGGTTCTTCGCCTATCGCGACGAGCTCCTCGAGTGGAGCAAGCGCAATGCGGTCTAGGGACGCGGGAACGACCGGCATGGCGGGCGTAGCGACGAGGCTTTCATCATCGTAAGGGAGTTCATGACGAGGGGCTCGGCCTCACAGGCCTCCCCCTCCTTGTGTACGCCCGGATCTACGGCTTCTGCGAAAGCGGATCCCCACTTCGAGAGCAAGGCGCATCTGGGCAAGATTTCTCGGAGTCGACACGCGAAGCGTTGTCCGAGCGGTGAGGAAAGCTCGAGGAGGCGGGCCTTGTGTTCGAGGTAGGCCGCCAAGAGCTTTCAAAGGGAGGGAGACGAAGGTCTACCGCATAGACTTCGAGGCGGCCCGAAGGGCGAAGGGGGCAATCGAGGGGCCGGCCAGTCGACGCATGGCGAAATGCCATCGGATGACCGCGGGCCGCGCCCGTGCCGCCTTCTGCATGACCAGACGCCATGCCGACCCCTGACGCCTTGCCAGCTAATAACAAAGACGGAAAACAAAGATTACAGATAGGACGTGCCATGGGCGAATCGAAGCCGACGCATTCGGAGGCTTGCTGCGAATACTGCGGTCGCCCCTCGCTCCATGCGTGGTCGAGTTCGGCGCCAGGCGGATCGTCGCGGGATTCCGCGAATGCGACTGCGAGGGGCGCACGCGGGCAAAGGGCGCGAGCCGAGAGGATGGAAGCCGCGAAGAGGGAAGCGCGCCTGGCCGAGCGCCGCAAGCGCGCGGGGATCCCAAAAGCAGTTCCTCGGCGCGACCGTCCAGCACCAGGACCTCATCGACTACCTCGAGTCGTTCGAAGGCAGCGCAGGGCGAGGCCTCTACATATACGGCTCGGTCGGAAGGGGAAAAAGCTATTCAGCCGCAGCCTTGGCGAACGCCTTCGTGGACGCCGGCTACCGCACGGTGTTCACAACGGCATCGGCGATGCTCGAGGATCAAGGCGAGCTTCTCGGGGAACGGGAGACTGATTCGGTCATTTCAGATACGCTGCATGCGACGTCCTCGTCCTCGACGACCTCGGCAAAGAGGATGCCAGGAGTGGTCCTCGAACATGATGTTCCTTGTGATAAACGCCCGATACGAAAAACATGAGGCCGACCATCTTCACCTCGAACTACTCGCCCCAGGCGCTATCGAAAAGGCTTGGAAGGAAGGGAGACGACGGAGACCGCCGAGGCTATCGCGAGCCGGCTCTCGGAGACCACCATCCCCATCCACCTCACGGGGCCGGATATGAGGATTGCGTCAAGGATGTGACCGACAGGACTTGCCGGGACGACGGCGCCTTCTCCGCCGACGCCATCGGCGAGTCTGTGAGTAAATCGCGACAAGAATCGAGGGCAGTCGGCGTGCGGATGGCAGCCGACTCCGGAAGGCGATGGAGGAACGATGACGGGCAGGTTGAAGGAAGCCGACGAGAGAACCAAGCGGGAGCTCACCGACAAATGCCAGGAGAACGGCTGGCTCAGGCGGGGCGGATACCCCTGGCAAGACGACCCCTACCTCGAGGAATACCCCTACGAGTTCGCGAAGGCCGGCAGCGTGGAAGAGCTGCGCGGCTTCTTCGCGCACGGAAACTGGGCGCGCTGCGCCAGGGGGATCGTGTACGAGGATCTCGCCTTCGTGCAGCAGGTCGACGGCGGCGACGAGTGGTGGACGCTGAAGCGCACCGACTCCGGCTGGCTCGCCTTCGAGAGTTGGTCCTTCGGCCGCATCGTGCAGGAGCCCGAGAGGTTCTCACATGCGATAGAGTGCATGCATCGCGCAACTCCAGAGCAGTGCAAGCGCCTCGAGTACATGGAGGCGGTTCCGAGCATCGAGGATGCCGCCAGACGCGCACGCGATTCCATCCAGCAACTGAACAAAACGGCGATGACGCCCACGCGCGGCCCGCGGGCGAACTTCGCTGAACACGCTTACGAAGGCGGGTTCACCCCGCCTTCTCTGTTCGGAAAGCGACTGGGACAGTCTGTCCCACCAAGAGGAAGGGACAAGAAGCATGACAAACGACTTCGGCGACGACTCCGGAGAGAAACTCGTCGAATGGATGATCCGCATAGGCCAGGATGCCGGCGAGGCGGCCATGATGGCCAGCGGCGAGCGGCTCGCATCGGCGTTCAGGCGCGCCCGCGGCGAAGACGCAATCGAAGGCGGGGCCGAACCTGGCCGCAGCGTGGCCGAGTGGGCAAAAAGCTCGACCTGTCCGAATTCACAGCGCTTCCCGAGTACGAGACCATCCGCCAGGTCATCGACGAGAAACTCTCGCGCGAGGGCATCCGACACGAGTTCGCGCCCATGCCGGAGGGCGAGCATCTCGTCTTCATGGTCGAGGATGCGCCCGCAGTGAACAGGCTTTCAAGGACCTCGAGAAGACCACGCGCGCATCCGCCCAGCGCGCGGGAAAGGAACTCTCGCAGATGCGCGAGCGTATCAAGGGCGAACCCATCGCGGAGAAGGCGGCGCGCGCCAGGAGGCGTCATCCCGACTGGAGGCCGCCAAGGAAAGTCGCGCAGATGTCGCGCGGCGTCGAGACGAGGCGAAATGAGGCCGCTTGCGCAGGCGCTCGCGGCGGGTGCCGCAAGCGCCGCCTGCTTCTGCGCCGGAGACGCGCTCGCGGCTGCGGCCGCCGCGTCGGGGTTCCCCGCATGCGACGCCCCAGTCCTGCTGTCGGCGATTCCCGAAACGGGGCTCGCGGCGGAGCCCATGGCGCTTGCCGTGGGCCTCATGGCCGCATACGCATACCCTGGGCGGTCTGGGCGCGCAGCCTCGTGCGCGCGGGCACGTACCGCCAGGGCGAGGAGCACGGCTCCGCCCGCTGGGGAACCCTCAAGGAGGGACGAGCGTTCATGGACAGGAAAGACAAGGCGAACAACATCCTGCTCTCGAGGGACTTCGCGCTCGCGCTCAAGCCGAAGCGCTTCGACCTCAAGCACGACCGTAACCGCAACGTATGCGTTCTCGGCGGTCCCGGCTCGGGCAAGACGCGCTACTACGTCAAGCCCAACCTCATGCAGGCAAACGCCGACTTCCTCGTCACCGATCCCAAGGGAACCCCTCCTCGGCGATGTCGGCTGGATGCTCGAGGACGCCGGATACGACATACGCACCTTCGACACGACCGACTTCTCCCCCTCGATTCACTACAACCCGCTTTCATACGTGAAGGACCAGGCCGACATCCTCGTCTTCGTGGAGTGCCTGATCAAGAACACCACGCCCGACGACCGCAGGGGTCGGACCCCTTCTGGGAGAACTCCGAGCGCCTGCTCTACGGCGCTGGTGGCCTACCTCGTCTACCCGCGCGACCCGAGGAGAGGGACCTCAACTCCCTCATGCTGCTACTGAGCCTCGCGGAGGCGCGGAGGAGGACAGAGTCCTACATGAGCCCCGCTCGACCTCATATTCGGAGCTCGAGACGGGCATGCGCTTCATGGAGCGCGGGCGCGGGCGCAGGCGCGGGAAGAAGCGCCCCTTCGACGACATGGGGGCGACTGGGGCTGGGTCCGCATCGCCGAGCCCGCGACCCTTGGAGGAGGACTTCGCGCTGTCGACCTACCGCGCCTTCAAGGTGGCGGCCGGGAAGACCCCTGAAGTCGATCATCATTAGCTGCAACGTGCGCTTGAAGCCCCTTTCGGTCGATGCGGTCTCGATCTCGTCGCATACGACGAGATGGCGCTCGACTCTCTCGGCTCCGGGAGAGGGCAGCCACGCCATCTTCGCGAGCATGTCGGACTCGGACTCGACTTTCGACTTCCTCTTCGCGCTGCTCATGTGGCAGGCCACGAGCGTGCTCTACAAGACGGCTCTCGCTCGCTTCGGGGGCTCGCTCAAGCGCCCCGTGCACTTCCTGCTCGACGAGTTCGGCAACATCGGCACGGTGCCCGACTTCGAGCGCGTCATCGCCACGGCCCGCTCGCGCAACGTGAGCTTCAGCATCATCCTGCAGTCGGCCAGCCAGCTCAGCGCGCCTACAAGAAGGAGGGCGCGAAGACCATCCTGGACTGCTGCGACACCGTGGTGTTTCTCGGCGGCAAGTCGACCGAGACCAACAGATGATCTCCAAGATGGTCGGCAAGCAGACCGTGAAGGTGCTCGACTCGAGGGGGCGCGAACCGCTCCACCACCAGAACTAACGTGATCGAACGCGACCTCATGACGCCCGACGAGGTGGGAAGGCTCCCGCGCGACGAGTCGATCGTGCTCATCAGCAGGACCTACCCCTGAAGGGCGCGAAGTACCGCATCGAGAGCATCCCTCCTATCCCAGGTGGACCCCGGGCATGCGGGCGCGAGGCACGAGGCGTTTCGACTTCAAAGTACCGGGAAAGGAGAGGCGGTGATGCGCCCATAGGAGATGAGAGATGGGACGGCGGGAGCCACACTCCCGACAAGCGCGGCGCGCCCAGCTTCCACACAAGCCCGCCGTGCGCCGTCCCGGATGCAAAAGGGGCGCGGATGCGCTCCACGACCAATGTACCAACCGGGGCGGCCGCCTCAAAACCCAACCGTTGCGGCCGCCCACAAGCAAGACATGCAAAGGAGCCAAGATGCTCTCAAACATCATCGGACTCGTCTCCGGCTGCGTCACGTTCCTCGGCAGCTTCCTGGTCGTCTGGGGCGCGGTCTCTCGGGCTCGCCATCCGAGGCAGCAGGGAGGCGCCCAGATCGCCAGCGCGATCTCGACCATCGCTGGCGGGGCGATCATCATCGCCGCCGCCATCTCGCTCGGCCAGCTCGACACGTCCTGGCTCCCCGCCTAAAGGGAAGGAGGATGTTAAAATGCTATCCGTAAGGGTCAGAAGGACATCGGCGAGTACACCGAGAAGATCGTGGGCAAGCTCTCCGCGCGCACGCTCGCGTGCCTCGCAGGCGGACTCGCCTCCGCCGTCAGCCGCGGCGCTCTGCCAGTTCGCCCTCGGCATCGGGTGCGCGACGCCGCCCTGCCGGTCATGTGCGCGTCGCTGCCGTTCTGGCTCGCGGGGTTCTGGCGGCCCCATCACATGAAATTTGAGAAGTTCGTCCCGCTCTGGCTCGACTTCAAGCTCGAGGACCAGGATCCTCTACCGCTCCACCCCCGTGCTCGAGGGCGCGCAGACCTCTCCGTGCCGGGACGCCCTTCGCGAAAGGCCAAGCGCAAGGCGAGGAAGGGGCGGAGGCGAATGCTGCTGTTCGATAAGACCAATAAGAAACCCAAGGAAAAGGAGGCGGCGGCACGCAAGGGCCAGGCTGCCCGTGCGCGCGCATGCCCACGACGGGGCTCGAGGAAGAGGGAAGAAAGTCGAGCAGGCGGCGCGCCGCAAGAGGCGCGCGCGAGCCAGGCAAGACGTCCTTTCCGCAATCGGCTACGACGCCATGTACGCCGACGGGACCGCAGGTCGAGGAGGGCCTCTTCAGCCAGACCATCGAGTTCAGGGGACATCAGCTACCGATTAATAATACGTAA